>Ga0180430_10001545_pt1 | contig 22192 bp, 15 predicted proteins | sample SS_ome_9_FD_132999 | JGI IMG/M metagenome (GOLD analysis project Ga0180430, IMG submission 132999) | Hypersaline lake sediment archaeal communities from the Salton Sea, California, USA - SS_1_S_2 metaG | ecosystem: Environmental > Aquatic > Non-marine Saline and Alkaline > Hypersaline >... | reverse complement strand
GATCGACAGCGTTTGAGGAGGACGGGGCGAACGCGCATGCGTCGCGGGACGGACTCGCGTGTCCGCCGAAGAGAAGGAAATTTTCCACCGATTCCTGGACGACCATTGGGTGTAGGGGCGGACCCGTGTGTCCGCCCCGGGTCGCGTGCCCCGTGCGTCCTCTTGGATTGAATCTATTTGGATACGAGGCTCGGGAGCGAGCCGGAGGAGAGGACCGAAATGTCCGAGTGGGAACCGAAAATCGTCGCTTTCCTGTGCAACTGGTGCTCCTACGGAGCGGCGGACCTGGCCGGGGTCAGCCGTTTCCAGTACCCCGCGAACATTCGAGTGATCCGGGTCCCGTGCTCGGGCCGGGTGAACCCCAAATTCATCCTGGCGGCCTTCCGCCACGGGGCCGACGGAGTGTGGGTTTCGGGGTGCCATCCGGGGGATTGCCACTACATCGAGGGCAATTATTACGCCCGGCGCAAGTTCGCCCTTTTGAAGAACCTTCTGGAGCACGTGGGCATCGAGCCGGGCCGCCTCCATTTTTCGTGGATTTCGTCGGCCGAGGCCACCAAGTTCGCGGAAACCGCCCGTCAAGTGGTGGAAGCCGTGCAGGCCCAGGGGCCTTCTCAATATTTCGTCAAAAAAGAAGCCGAGGTGGCGTGAGCATGCGAGAATACACGGAAAAGATCAGAGAGGCGGCGCGGCGCCTCCTGAGCGAGAAGAAAGTGGACGCGGTCATCGGGTTTCGCAAAGGAACCCTTCCCTTCATGAACGAGCCCTGCATCGTCAAGCACGCGGATCAGGCGGACCGGCTCTACTGGGACGGCAACTGCGGCGTCAACCTGGCCAACTACCTGGCCAAGCGCGCGGATCGCGTGGCCGTGGTGGCCAAGGGGTGCGATTCGCGGAACATCATGGTGCACGTGCTGGAAAACCAGATCTCGCGAGACCAGGTTTACATCCTGGGGGCCCCTTGCCGCGGCATGCTGGATCGCCGCCGCATCCTGGCGGAGCTCGGGGGCAAGGACCCCCTCCGGGTGGAAGAGCAAAACGGCAAGATCCACATCGAAGGACGAGACTTCGGATTGACCCTGAACCGGGAGGAGTATCTGCAAGAGAACTGCGCCCTCTGCACCCACCGCAATCCCGTGGAATACGACGAATTGGTGGGCGAGCTCGTGGAAGAGCAGAAGGACGTGGATCGCTACGCCGACGTGCGGGAAGTGGAAGCCCTGTCCGCCGACGAGCGCAAGGCCTACTTCCAAGAGCTCATCGCCCCCTGCATCCGCTGCTACGCCTGCCGCAACGCCTGTCCCTTGTGCTACTGCCCCACTTGCTTCGTGGACGAGTCCCGTCCCCAATGGGTGGGCAAGAGCCTGGATCCCGTGGACACCATGACCTTTCATTTCCTGAGGGCCTATCACTGCGCCGGTCGCTGCACCGATTGCGGAGCTTGCGAGAGGGCTTGCCCCGTGGGCATCAAGGTGAGGCAATTCACCAAGAAGCTCGAAAAGGACGTTCTGGAGCTCTACGGGTACGAAGCGGGCCTCGACATGAACGAACGACCTCCCCTGGATACCTACCGGACCGGCGATCCCGAAGATTTCATCAAGTGAAAAGGTGCGAGCCCATGACGGAAATGTATATTCCCAAAAACAAGATCGACGATGCCGTCCAGGAAATGATGGCCCAGCACAAGGTTTTCGCCCCCGTGCTTCAAGGCCGCTTTCACGATTTCGCTCCCCTTTCCTCTCCCGAGGAAGTGGACTGGGAATGCCGGAACACGCGGTTGTCCCCCAAAGGCCTTTTCCACCGCCACTCGGAGCGCATGTTCGACTATTCCCTCTCCAAGGACGATCCCGAGGCGGGCATTCTCAAGGAATCTCCCAAGGACTTCTCTCCCCGGGTCGTTCTCAACATCCGGCCGTGCGACGCCCGCGCCCTTCAACTGGTGGACGTCAACTTCGACACTCCGGAATACCGGGACCCCTGGTGGGTCAAGCGCCGGGAAGCCACCACTCTGGTGGGACTGGCCTGCAACGACCCCTGCTCCACCTGCTTTTGCGGCTCCGTGGGCACGGGCCCCTTCGACGCCGCCGGAGTGGACGTTCTGCTGGTGGATGCGGGAGAAGGCTACGTCGCCAGAGCTTGTACGGACAAAGGCGAGGGGCTCCTGGCCGAGATCGCCTCGGGCGAGCCCGTCACCGCCGAGATTCGCGAAAAGGTGGAGGCGCTGAAGAAACAAGCCGAGACCTCCATGGCGGACCTTCATCTCAACCTGGATCTCATCGCCGAAAAGGACATGAAGGAGCTCTTCAACGAGGAGTTTTGGGAGGATGTCCATTTTTCCTGCATCAACTGCGGGACTTGCACGTTTCTGTGCCCCACCTGCTGGTGCTTCGACATTCAGGACGAAGTGTACGAAGGCAAGGGGATGAGACTGCGCAATTGGGATTCGTGCATGTATCCCCTTTTCACCCTTCACGCCTCGGGCCACAACCCCCGGGACCAAAAGCTCCAGAGGGTCCGCCAGAGATTCATGCACAAATTCAAATATTATCTCGACAAATACGAGACCGCGACTCCCGCCTGCGTGGGCTGCGGGCGTTGCGTTCAACATTGCCCCGTGAACATCGATATCCGCGAGGTGGTGCGCCGGATGGCGGCCAGTTGCGTCTGCCCGGCTTGAGCTTCGGGGGAGACGGCGCTCGACATCCGGGTGGACGGAAAGGGCGGACACTCGGGTCCGCCCGTACGGGGGATGGAAATTCCAAGGGGGGCGGACACTCGGGTCCGCCCGTACAGAGGGGATGCGAATTCCAAGGGGGGCGGACGCTCCCTGCAAGCGAGGAATGGAGGAATCGAGGTGGAAAATCCCTATTTGCCTTATCCGGTCCGTATCGAGTCCATCGTGACGGAAACGGAGGACCGCAATCTGAAGACTTTCAAGCTGGTTTTTCTCGATGCCGAAGACGAGGCCAAGTTCCGCTACCATGCGGGTCAGTTCGCCGAGCTTTCCATCGCGGGACAGGGAGAGATCCCCATCGGCATCGCCAGCTCTCCCACGGAAGAGGGATACCTGCTTTTCACCGTCAACAAGGCGGGAAAAGTCACCAACTACCTGCACAACATGAAGGAGGGAGACATCATGGGAGTGCGGGGCCCCCTGGGCAACTGGTATCCCTGGGAGACCCTGGAGGGCCGCAACGTGGTGATCATCGGGGGCGGCTTCGCCTTCACCACCCTGCGCTCCTCCATCGTTTACATGCTGGATCCCGCCAACCGCGCCAGATTCAACGACATCACGGTAGTGTACGGGGCCCGGAGCCCGGGCCTGCTCCTGTACAAGAACGAGCTGATCCAGTGGGAGAAGCGGGACGATATCACCATGCACATCACCGTGGACGGGACCAACGATCCCGACTGGAAATACAACGTCGGCTTCGTTCCGGCCATCGTCAAGGAAAAGGCCCCCGACTCCGACAACGCCTACGCTTTGGTGTGCGGTCCTCCCGTGATGATCAAGTTCACCCTGCCCACCCTGGCGGAGCTGGGGTTCCCGCCCGAGCGCATCATCACGAGCCTGGAAATGCGCATGAAGTGCGGCATCGGCATGTGCGGACGGTGCAACATCGGGACGGAGCTCGTTTGCAAGGACGGGCCCGTCTTCACCTTCGACTATCTTTCGACCCTTCCCGGCGAATATTGATCCGGCCCAACAAGGCGGAAGCGGCTTTCCGCCGATCCCAGAGCCATGCGGCGGGAGATGATCCTTTTGCGAGCATGGCCCTTCTCTCCCCGCGAACGGGGAGAGAAGAATCGCGAGACATCGACCCCGTTGCGCCCCTTCCCATAAAAGGAAAGCGAAACGGGAGAGATCGTCCAACTTGAAGACTTGGTAGCCGACCGAAGCAACCTTGGCCCTCTTCCTCGAAAATGGCTCTACTGTTTGGAAAAAGGCGTCACCACAAATTCTCCGCGGGAAAATTCAGCTGCTCCACGAAGTAGTCGTTGAAATCCCTTCGAGAAGACAATTCCACGTGCTCGATGAACCGGGAAACCCGGTTGGCCCATTCCCAGTGGCTGCGGGAAAGAAGCACCATGGAAGCTCCCGTGCTGGCGGCGTTGCCCAACGAGCGAATCCTTTCGGGATCGACGCGGGGAATCAACCCCAGCCTCATGGCGCTGTAGGGATGCACGTAGTTGCCCAAGGCCCCCGCCAGATGGATCTCGTCGATGTCCGTCACCCCGATGCTCAATTCGTCCATGAGAGTCTGAATGCCGGCGGCGATGGCCCCCTTGGCCAGTTGCAGCTCCCGGATGTCCTTCTGGGTCAAGCGGACGGGACGCCGGTCGTAGCTTTCCTCGGGGGAAGCGATGAGAAAATCCCACACTCCCTGGTTTTCCACGGCCCTCATGCGGACGCTGTCGCCCGAGTGATTGTCCGAGGGCAGGATGAGCCCTTCGGAATCGATGGCGCCCGCATGGAGGAGGACGGCGGTCAAATCCACCAGTCCGCTTCCGCAGATGCCTTTGGGCTTGATGTTGCCGATGATCTGGTAGTGCAGTCCGTCCTCGTCGATGCGAACTCCCTCGATGGCCCCCGCTCTGGCGATCATGCCGTGGGCGATGCGGGCTCCCTCCAGGGCGGGCCCGGCGGCGGCGGAGCAGGTGAGCAATCGCTTGCCGTTGCCCAGAAAGATTTCCCCGTTGGTGCCCAGATCCAGCCCCAGGATGACGCGGTCCCGCTGATCGGCGACGCCGGAGGCGAGAATGACGCCCACCATGTCCCCTCCGATGTAGCCGGATTTGCAAGGCATCACGTAAAGAAGGGCTTCGGGGTGGAGGAGGAGCCCGGTTTCCGCTCCCTTGATGACCAGTCCGTCGGTGACGACGGGGGCGAAGGGGGCCCGGGCGATGCCCGAGGGATCGAGACCGACGAGCAAATGCTGCATGGTGGTGTTCCCGGCCGCCACGGCGATGAAAATGTCGTCGGGCTCGAGCCCCTCCACTTCCAGGAGCCTGCGGATGATGCGGTTGAGATCTCTCACCATGAGCTTGTGCAGCCGCTGCAGGCCGCCGGCATGGTCTTCGACGTACTGGAGACGGCTGATGACGTCGGAGCCGTATTTGGCCTGACTGTTGACCAAAGAGATGGCCGCCAGCTCCCTGCCGTCCAGGAGGCTGATGAGCTTCCCCACCAGAGTGCTGGTTCCCAGATCGAAAACCAGTCCGTAGCGGCGCCCCACCTGGTCCCAGTTCTGCCAAGCCAGAAGGCGGTTGCGGTGAAGGACCGCCGCCCCGTGACACTCCGTGGCCTTGAGCATGCCGGGCAGATTCCGCAAGCAATGAAAGGAAGCCACCAGCTCCCGGTACTCCCCCCCCAGCACCTTTTTGATGCGATCCAGATCCGAAGTGCCGTCGTAGCTCAAGTGGGGAGGCAACTGCACGATGCGCTTGTCCACCAGGGGATCCAGCTCCAGAAGGGGAAGATAGCCGGTCTTCAGGATCTGGACGTATTCCATGGCCGGATCCGTTTCCCCCACGCGGATGACCAAGTCCTTGTTGATGCGGGTGCGGCATGCCAGGCGCACGCCCCGACGAAGCTCCTCCTGGTCCAGCAAGGCCTTGGCTTCGGGAGAAGGGGCTCCGATGGAGGAGAGGACCTGGACTTTGCACTTGCCGCACTTGCCCATGCCCCCGCAGTCTCCTTCCAGCTCCACGTCGGCTCGCTGCAAGGCCTCCCAGACGGTGCTTCCCCGGCGCACCTTGAGCCACAAGTCGTCGGGCAGAACGTTGAGACGGACGTACTTGGCCTTGGTCTTCTTGGAAGGAGGGGCCTTGAAGGACGATTTCCTTTTCTTGGGCTTGTGGGCTTCCCGGGGCTTTTTCATGCGCAGGATGCTCCAAGGGAACGGAGGTGAAAGAATCGGGCCGCCGGCGCTTCGGACGTGCTCACCGGTTCATGCCGAAGGCGTCGAAGGGCCCAGGAACCGAAGGGTCATGATGGTGAGGTCGTCCGAAGGAGGGGTCGCTCCCACGAAGTCCGACACCGCGTCCACGACGATTCGACTGGATTCCACGGCGCTTCTTCCGGAGCTTCGGGAGAGAGCTTCTTCCAGACGCTCTTCGGAAAACAGCTCGTCGGAGCCGTCCATGGCTTCCGTCACGCCGTCGGTGTAGAGAAACAGAGCGTCGCCCGGGCGAAGTTCCAAGCGACCCGACCGGAAGGCCATTCCTTCCATGATCCCCAAAGCCATGTTGACTTCGGGCGCCAGGCAAACGACTTCCTCCGAGCGCAGAACAAAGGGCGGATTGTGACCTCCGTTGGCGTACACCACCTCGCCCGTTCTCAAATTCAGGAAACCGCAAAACACCGTCACGAAAACGCAGGCATCGTTGTCTTCCGCCAACATGTCGTTCACTCGGGCCAGCACTTCTTCGGGCGGACGGTCTTGTTTCACCCCGGCTTTGAAAAGGGTGCGGGTGATGGCCATGAACAGGGACGCCGGCACGCCCTTGCCCGCGACATCGCCGATGACGAAGAAAAGACGGTCCTCGTCCACGAAAAAGAAATCGTAGAAATCCCCCCCCACTTCCTTGGCGGGAGTCAAGGTGGCGTACAGATCCAGGTCCTTCCGCTTGGGAAAAGGTGGAAAGGTCTTGGGAAGGATGCTCATCTGGATATCATGGGCGATGCGCAGCTCGCTTTCGATCTTTTCCTTGGCGGCGGTGGTCCTTTGAAGATCGTCGAGGTACTGCTTGAGGGCCTTTTCCATGAACAGGAAGGAGTCGGCCAAGCCCCCCACTTCGTCCCGGTAGCGCCGGGGAAAGTCGGCGATGCGCCGGAGACTGGACTCGGGAACGGTGAAATCCTGGTCCGGAAGCTCCCGGGCGCAGCGGGCGAGGTCCTTGAGGGGACGGGAAATTCTCGCCACCAGGAAGTACGTGGCCACGATGCCCACGGCGAAGATCAAAGCGATGCTGAGCAACTGTTTGACCGCCACTCGATAGGCGGGCATTTTGATCTCGGCTTTCTCGGCTACCGAAGCGATGTACCAATCCAGGGTCTTGAAATAGGTCACGTAGGATTCGTAAAGCTCCTCGCGGCCCTCCTTTTCCAAGGTGAATTCCGCAGGGGCTCCCGTGTCCGCCGCCCCCATGAGATGTTCCAAAACGTTGTCCGTCGGCGAGGGAAAGGAAGCGCCGGCCAATCGCGCATCATCCTTTCCAGGATGAATGATGATCTCGCCTTTTCCATCGAAAAGGATCAGATATCCTTGGCGAGCCACGCTGATCTTGTCGAAGGTTTCCCGCAGCTCTTCCACAAGGCTTCGGAGCTTTTCGCTGCGGGCCTTTTCCAAGTCCTCCACCCGGATCACCAAGGCGACGATCCATCCCCAATGAGGGGCTTTCACGAAATAGCCCATCTGGCGGAACTTGTCGGAGGTCTCATCCCAATCCCAGTCGAAGACGGAAAACCACTTTCCCGACACTTCGGCGGCGTAGCTGGGAGGACGGAGGATCGGCATTCCCTTCATATCCCTTAAATGAGCGATGTTTCCCTCCCGGAAGCCGGAATTCCCGTGAACCAGGATATCGCCTTCCAGGTTGGTCACAAAACAGTATCCCCCCTGATATTGAAGCTCCTTGATCCACTCCAGCGCCCCTTGTCGAGCTTCCCGATCCGTCAGAGCTCCTTCTTCTTCCCACCGGCGAAACCGCTGGAAACCGGCAAGGACCGAGGCGGAAAGGTCCTGCATGGATTTGCGCTGCTCCTTCAAAACGTAAAGCTGGTGGGAAAGAAGGTTCTTGTATTGATTTTCGATATTCAAAGTCATCAGGTAGAGAACGTTCCTGATGGATTTGTGCTCCAGGGCCAGCACTTCTTTCACCGTGCCGCGTTCCGTGAGGACCATCACCACGAGAGCGACGACCAGAAGGATCCCGATAACCAGAGCCAGCATTTTGGCTTTGATGGAGCGAAACAAGGCGCTCTCCTTTTTCAGAGCAGTTTTTCCAAAACGAGAACGTTTCTGCCTTCCTTCCGTTCGTAGCGCAGATCGTCCACCATTTTCCCGGTCAGAAAGATGCCCAGTCCGCCCACCGGCCTTTGATCCAGGGGGGCGGACACGTCGGGCCGGGGAAAGTCCAAGGGGTTGAAGGGAGCGCCGTTGTCCGACACCCGCACGCTCACCCTGGAAGACGCCTTTTCAAAATCGATGCGGACTTCGCCCTCCTCCCCCGGGGCGAACCCGTGCCGGACGATGTTGGAAGCCACTTCTTCGACGGCCAGGCGCAATCGCCCGGCCCCCTCGGCCCCCATTCCCGTCTCCAGTGCCCCGGAATGGACGAATTCGCACATCTCCGCAACATGCTCCATGCGGGCCGGCCACGTTCTTTCCATGATGTCCTCCCGAGCTTCCGGCGGCCGCCGCAAGCCCCGTCATTCTCCTCGAAGCTTGGCCCGGGCAGCCTCCGGTTCCGCCTCGATGGGGAGCACATTGTCGAATCCCGTCAAAGTGACGATTTCCCGGACCCCCGGCTGCAGACGAGTCAGGACCAGCGCTCCCCGACCGTGAACCCTTTTGGCGGCCATGAGAAGAACGCGCAAGCCGGCGCTGCTGACGTAGTCCACATCTCCCAAATCCAGGATCATCCTGCCATGGCCTCCGTCGATGAGCTCCCCCAGGGCCTTTTCGAAAGCGGTCGAAGTGATGGCATCGATTTTTCCCGCAACGGAAACGATCGCCAGCCCCTCGTCGAAAACGGTCTCGATCTGCAAAGCTCCCTCCTTCGGTCTCTTTCGAAGACCCGTTCCAACGTAGAACGCAGCCATTGGAAGAACAAAACGCTTCGGCAAAAAAGAAATTCAAGATCGCTCCGAAATGGAGTAAGCTATTCTAGCAAAATAACGCTTCCCTTCCAAGCCGGGATTGCTCCGGGCTCGACGAAAAGGATGGAGCTTCTTTGCTCCGGATGCAAGATGAAACGCCTCTCGTCCTTTCCGCAGGAGAGTTTTTTCATGGAAAGCGGTCGTCTTTGTCTCGAATGCTTGGTGCATCTCAAAGCCTTGCAGACCCACTGGGCCTATTTTTCCTTGAGCGATCAAAAGTTGTGCGCCGAAGAATGTCGAAGGGAAGCGGGGTGTCTCGCACAGGCCCTTCGGGAGCTTGCCGAGGAGCAGCCCGCTTGGCTGGAGCCGGAATTTTTTTGCTCCGAATCGACCGCCGACCCAGCGGAAACGGTGGAGGCCCTGGGCCGATGGGCCGAAAGCGGGAGCAACGATCCCGTCGATCCCTACTTCGAAACCCCCTCGAAGCTGCACGACTTCCTGGGCGTCCTGGAAAAGCGCCTGCGGGCCCGCCTGGAGCTCCCCCCTTCGAAAAGCTCCTCGCCGGGGGGCCGGGAGATCCTTTACCGGGCCTCCTTCATTCGTTGGCAGACCCATTTCCCGACTCTCGTTCTCATGAAATCCTCGAAAACCGAGAAAATGTTCAAAAGGGCCGCGCGAAGCCGCACCATAGTGGTCATGGGGGATATTCGGCGCTCCCAGGAGCTGATGACCTACGCTGCGGACGAAACGTCTTTCGGCGAATACATGGTGGAGCTTCAGGAAACCGTTCGGCGCATCCTGGACGACCGCTTGGGCGTTTTCGACAAGCTCACGGGGGACGGATTTCTGGCCTATTTCAACGAGGAGATTTGCGCCGCTTTGGGGGAAGACTACCGCCAGTGCTTCATCCGTTTCCTGGAAGAAACGATGGACTTCTCCGCCGGGCATTTCAAAAAATGGAACCGGACCCTGCGCAAGCTGCCCGCCATGCAGCCGGGCCTTTGCATCGGAGCGGATCTGGGCCGAATCGTCGTTCACGATCTTTCTTCCTATTCCTACTTCACCGCCGTGGGAGACACCATCGTGTGGGCGCGGCGCATGGCGGACTTCGGCGAAGCCGACGAGATCGTCTTGAACAACCTCGCCTACGAAGCCCTCAGAGACCTGCCGGGACTCGCCTTCGAGCCTCGCAAGGGCGCCACCAAGGCGGGAGAGCCCTTCACGGCTTGGCTCATGCGGTTCGCCCGGGAAGAGTGCGCGCCCCGTGGAAGTGATTGTTGATACCGGGAGAGTTCTCTTATATCATGGGCCGTGGTTAAAGCCATCCTATTCCGGAACTTTTCCGCGAAGGCTCGCAGCGCTTTCGTTGGAGGGAGGCGATCTTCATCGATGGAAAACAAAAAGACCAACGGCGGATTCGGGGCGAGCTTGCTCTCGTTATTGAAAGGACGGAACCTTTCCTCCAGGAGGCTTCCCGTGAAGAGTGTCAAATTGGATCGTGACGTCAAGGTGGGCTTCGCCAAAGCCGTTTTGATGATCGTCCTCCCTCTCGTGATCATCTGGTCGGTGCGAACGCTGTTCAACCTCGATCTACCCATTTCCTTCAAAAACTGGTTCGCCGCTTTCCTGCTCATCGCTTCCCTGCGCTTGATTTTCAAGGACTTCGACACCTTCTCCCGAACGGCCCTGGACGACGAGCTGGAAGACGAAGAGGAGCCGGAGGAGGAAGAGGGACGGATTCGCCCCGTCATGCCCCGGGAAGCCGCGGAAGAGGAACAGGAGCCCAAGGTCGAGGATGTCATCGAGCTCCGCGAGATGGTCGGTCCCCGGGATTCCGACGCGGCACTGGAAGAGCTGAAGGAGGAAATCGCCCGCATCGTGCCCCATCGGCAATTCGTCCCTCGCAAGGAGCTCGTCAAGGAGCTGAGCCGCATGGTCATCGCTCTTTCGCAAAAGGACGGAGCCCCGGGCGAGACCGTGGAAGAATCGACGCATTCCGATGATGAGTGAACGGCGCATCCCGAAGCTCGGCTCATGGGCGCCGTGGCTGGCTTTGCTGCTCGTCTGCCTTCCGGGAGGGCCCTGCGAGGCCGGGGACGATTCGCCCGAGACCTGGACCGAGCCCCTCACCGGCATGGAATTCGTCTGGGTTCCCGACGGCTGCTTCATGATGGGGAGCCCCCCCGAAGCCGAGGAAAGGAGCGCCGACGAAATTCCCTCCCATGAAGTTTGCCTGGACGGTTTTTGGATGGGGCGCACGGAAGTGACCCGAGAGCAATTCCGGCGGTTCGTCCGGGAGACCGGCTACCGGACCTCGGCCGAGCAGGAAGGGTTTTCCTGGGTGTACGGGAATCGATGGGAAAGAAGGCGCTCGCGCCACTGGCGAAATCCCGGCTTCGAGCAGGACGATTCCCATCCGTTGGTGCATGTTTCATGGAAAGACGCCCGAGCCATGGCCCGGTGGCTGACCGAGGAAAGCAAGGGACGGTTCGCCCTTCCCACCGAAGCCCAATGGGAATACGCTTGCCGGGCGGGGACCCGCACCAGCCGCTTCTGGGGAGACGACGTCGATCAAGCCTGCGAATACGCCAATCTGGCCGACAAGACGGCGAGGGAGACCTATCCGGCCTGGGTGGCTCACCCTTGCCGGGACGGCTTCGTTCACACGGCCCCCGCCGGTCGCTTCGCCCCCAATCCCTTCGGGCTGCAAGACATGCTGGGAAACGTCTGGGAATGGTGCGAAGACGGGTATCGAAGCGACCTCTACCGGCAACGGGAGCCCGGTGTCGAAAATCCTTCGAATCCGGTGGAAGGCTCGGGACGGGTCATCCGCGGGGGCAGTTGGTACAGCCGTCCGCCTTTCGCCCGATGCGCCGGTCGGGACAGTCTGCAATCCGACCGCAGAGGAAGCGATGTGGGGTTTCGTCTCGTGAGAAAGCCCTGATCAGGAATCGGGAGTCCAAGACAACGAGGAAAGGAGGTGGGAAAGGGGATGCCCCGACGCCCGACAACGCCGCGCGTGCTTGGAAGCTTGCTCCTGCTCGTCCTTTTGATTCAGACTTCTTTTCCGGTTCGGGGTGAGGCGCAGACCCTGGAGGAAGCCCGCCGCCTCAACGACGAAGTGCTGGAGCTCCACCGACAGGGCGAGCCCGGCCAAGCCCGGGCCCGTGCCGAGCGAGCCTTGGCCATTCGTCGCCAACTGCTGGGCGAGGATCACCCTCTCGTGGCCGAAAGCCTCAACAACCTCGGACAGCTTCACGCCGCCCTGGGCGACTACGCCGGGGCCGAATCCTACTTGAAGCAGGCCCTGCTCATCGATGAAAGGGTTTTCGGCCCCTCCCACCCCAACGTGGCCACCGGCCTCAACAATCTGGCGGAGGTTTATCGCGCCGCGGGAGACGACGCCCGGGCCTTCCCCCTCATGCAGCGGGCCCTGTCCATCGACGAAAAAGCCCTGGGCCCCGAGGATCCCCACGTGGCGGGGGACCTCAACAATCTGGCCGCTGTTCACTGGGCCCTCGGACGCCCCGCCCAAGCTCGAAAGCTCCTTGAGCGAGCCCTTGCCATCCTGGAAAAGACCGTGGACGGGAATCACCCCCGTCTGGCCACCTGCTTGGCCAACTTGGCCGGCATCCACGAGTCCGTGGCCGAGTACGACGAGGCCGTCTCCCTTTTGAAAAACGCTTTGGAGATCAAGGAAAAGAGCTTGGGGCCCGCGCATCCCGAGGTGCTGGCGCTTCTGGAGAGCCTGGCCCCCCTCCATCGAGCTCGCGGCGAATGGTCCGAAGCCCGCTCGGTGTACGAGCGGCTGCTGGAGATCCGGCGGGAGCGCGAAGGCGAAGACGGCCCTTCCCTGGCGGAGATCCTCGGAAAACTGGGCCGATTGGAAGAGCTTTCAGGAGATCGTCGCAAAGCTTTGGAGCATTTCCGGCGGGCCAGGGAGATCCGTGAAAAAGCTTTGGGGGAGGAGCACCCGGACACCGCCCAAAGCACCCTGGATTTGGCGGATTTTTACGCCCGCATGGATCTGGACGCCTTGGCCGCCCCCCTTTACCAGCAAGCATTGGGCAGCATGGAAAAGGCGAAAGGGCCGGAGGATCCGGACCTGATCCCCTTCCTGGAAGGAGCGGCTCGCTTCCGACATGGCCGGGGCGATCTTCCCGAGGCCCTCCCTTTGTACGAAAGGGCCGCGGCCATCCTGGAAAAGCGCTCCGGCAAAGGCTCCACCGCCAAGCTCCATCGTTTGTACCGGGAAACGGCGATCCTTCATCTGGACGCCGGTCGGGTGGAAGACGCCGAGAAATTGTTCCACCGCTTGGACGATGTCTCGGGCCTAGGGCGATGCCACCTGGAAAGAGGGGATTATTCCAGGGCCCTTCAGGCCTTCGTGGAAAGCCGAAAGGAGAACGGCGAACCGGGACTGGCGGAGCTCGTCGGCCTGGGACGAGTGGCGGAAGGCAAGGAGGATTTGGACGAAGCCCTCGAGCGTTACTCGGAAGCCGTGGATTTCATCGAAGCGCGATGGGAAACGTTGAGCCCCTTTTTGAGACGGGACTTCCTGGAGCAATGCGTCGGTCCCGGCTTTTCCGTTGCGGATCCCTACGAGGGGATGATGCGGGCGCTCTACCGACGAAGGCCCGAAGGGTTTGCAAAGAAGGCGTTGGAATACGCCGAGCGCTTGAAATCCTTGCTCTTTTTGCAAAACCTGCGGCCGCGGGATTCGTCGGGACGGGACGCGGCACAGGAGGAAGAGCTCCGCGACTACTGGAAATCTCTGGAAGAGATTCACCGGTTGAGGGTCCGCAGAGCAATTTTGAGAGATCTCGGGGAAAAGGACTACCGGGAGCGCCTTGCCCAAGTGGAGGAATCTCTCGGCAAGGCGTTGAAGGCCCGCAAAAGCCTGATGGACGAGATCGAGTCCCGAAGCCCGGAGCTGGCGGCTTTGGCGAGCATCCGCAAGGTTTCGGCCGACGACGTCCTCGCGGCCCTGGATGAAAACGTCACCTTGGTTGAATATTACGTGGGAGCCGACCGAAGCTACGTTTGGCTGGGCAAGGGCGACGGGCTTCAGATGCGTGAAATCCCCTTGGGCGAAGCACCCATTGCAAAGATGGTCAACGATCTGGTGCGCCTCAACATTTCCGACCGCGCGGAAAGTCCTCGCTCCCTGCGGGTTCTGCCCTCCGACGCAGCGGCTCTGGAAGCCGGCACCCGCCAGCGCCAGGACAACCGCGAGCTGTTCTTCCAGCACAGTCTCAAGCTGTATCAGCACATCCTCGCTCCTCTCCGCTGGGAGCTTCGGACTCCCAAGGTGGTGGTCGTTCCCCACGGCCCTCTGTTCAAGGTCCCCTTCGCCGCCCTCACCGACGGGTCCGAGCTCCTGGTGGAGCGCCACGCCGTGGGGCTGCTGCCTTCCGCGTCCGTTTTGCCTCGTTTGGAAGCCCGGCGCACGGCCAACCTCTGGAGGGTCCTGGCCATGATCAATCCCGAGACGGAATACGGGACCGTGGGATATTCCGAGGGGGAGCTGGACCGCATTCAGAAGCTTTTTCCCGAGCACCAAGCCTACAGCGGCAAGAAGGCCACGGAAAGCTTGCTGCGGGAAAAGGGAGGAGCCGTGGACGTGATTCATTTGGCTTCCCACGGGGAATTTTCCGAGCGCCAACCTCGAGAATCCGGGATTTTCCTGGCCCCCGACGAAGTCCACGACGGCCATGTTTCCAACGCCGATCTTTTCCACTTGAATCTTCGGAACGTCAATCTGGTGGTGTTGAGCGCTTCGGAAGCGCGCTACGGACCCGTGGCGGGAGGGGAGGACCTCCAGCTCCTGGCTCAAGGTCTTCTCCAGGCCGGCTGCCCTTCCCTGCTCATGACCCTGTGGAAGCTGGAAAACCCCGCCACGTCGCGCCTCGCCCAGAACTTTTTCGAAAATTGGCACCTCGAAGGCATGGACAAACTGGAAGCCCTTCGACAAGCTCAGCTGTCCATCAGAAGCGAAGAGCGATTTCAACACCCCTACTTCTGGGGAGGGATCGTCTTTTGGGGCGACTGGCGCTGAACCGCTCCCCTTCACTTCCCCCTCGACCTCGGGTCTTTTCCGCAACACCGAGCCAACGCATCCGAAGGGCCGAAGGGAAGACTTTAAGATTGAAATTCGGAAACCCTGAAAATATAATTTTCCGAATCGCAAACCGGGGGGTCGGTTTTTCATGCCGGGGGGACAAGGCCCCCGAATCGAATCTCGAACAACCCAACACGCGAGCCAAATCCTTCGCTGGCGTCTCCACGGGAAAGCGGAAGGGACACTCATGGCGATTTCAAAGACATTCCCAAGCGACTTGATCCATATCCTTGGAAAGGGCGATCCCGACCGGGAGATTCCCGGAGTGGAGGAAGCGGTGGTGGCTTCGGCCCTTGCCGCCGCGGCCGAATCCGGAGGAGCGCAAGGGGTTGAAGCCATAGCCCCCCTCCTCGGCCATCCCCACCCGCGCCTGAGGGAATACGCCTTCTACGCTCTCACCCGGGTCCCTTCCCCTGAAATCTTCCCGCACCTCTTTCAAGCCCTTCAAGGAGAGGACGGGAAATTGAAAGAGCTTGCCCTGGGCGTCGTGAAGGTCATCGGCAAGAAGCAGTGCCTTCGTTTGATCAAGGACATGCTCTCGTCGGATCGCCAGTGGCGGCGGCAGGTGGCCCTGGGAGCTCTGGACCGGTTCAGCTTGCTGAGCCTCAGGAAGGTCTTGTCGGAGAAGCAGGTGGTGGAAGTGCTGGAGAACACCCTTGCGGGCCACGAGCCGCCGGCGTTGAAATATCCTTCCCATTTCGTGGAAGATCTCGTCGCCCGGGAGAAAACGGAAGAAGATGGCCCCGGGCCGGTTCCCTTCGGCCCCGCAGCCTTTTTCCTGCTGTCCGCCATGGCGGTGGAAGCCGTCTCGCGAGGGGACGGGAGCGTGGCGTCCCTGGCTTCCCTCGCCAACCACCCCCGCGAGGAGATCCGGGAGGGCGCCCGACTGGCCCTGACTTTGGTCCCCTCCCCCCGAGCCTGCTCCCGTCTCTTCCAATCCCTCCTGGACGAGCCTCCGGCTTTTCAAGGGCTCTGCTCCAAGTGGATGGAGGTCCTGGGGCGAGAGAGCTTTTTGCGTCTTCTTGGCGAGATGCTCCACTTGGAGGAGGATTGGCCCCGGGAAACGGGGTTGGCCGTTCTGGAGCGGCTTCGAGAATCGGGGCTCGTCACCGAAAAGGAAGTCATGGAGGTCTTCCGCAACACCCTTGCGGAGGGGACCGCCCCTTCCAAGGCTTCCCACTCCAACGAAATCCTGCGTCGGATTCCGGAGAAATTCCTGCCCGGCGAGGGAGGGGACGAAGGAGGCGACTTCCGACCGGCGGACGCCGTTCTCGCCGCCATGCTGGTGGGATCGGCGGTGATGCAAGGGGAGCCGGCGGTGGACGTTCTCCTGCCGTTTTTAAGTCAACGGGATTCCCGTCCCAAAACCGCGGCGTTCCACGCCCTGACGCTGATCCCCTCTCCCGCGGCCTACGCCTGGATTTTTCAATGCCTCCTCAACGGGGACGGCTTGCTTCGGGAGCTTTCCACCCGTTTTCTGCGGGCGTCGGGAAAGCCGGGATGCATCCGTCGCCTTCGCGAGACGCTCGCCTCCACAACGGAATGGCGCCGGCAGGCGGCCCTGGCGACCCTCTCCCATTTCCACCGTCACCGCGTGCTTTCGGAATCCGAAGTGGGGGAGATTCTAAGGGATTCCGTTCTGTCGGCCCCTCGAATTTTCGGGGACGAGGGAATCCGCGCCCTCGCTCGCATGGCCGAAGGAGGCTCCACCCGGGCGGAAAGCGCCCTCGAGGAGATTCACGAGGCCCAAAGCCCTCGGGAGGAGCCCGCCGCACAGGAAAAGGAAAGTCCCGGCTCTCATCCCGTGCGGCGGCGCTCCCCTGCGGCCGGGTTTCTGGCTCTTTTGAAACGGTGGGTGCGGAAGCCTCTGGACCTCGCGGCGCAACGCCCCTACTGGGTGGGGGGCGGAGCGGCTTTTCTGCTGGCCGCAGGCCTTTACGCCAATCCCGGGGTGGTGAAGGGCGACGGAGTGTACGTGGAGTTTTCCAAGACCCAAGCGCGAAAAATCGGAGACCATCTCAAGAAGCTCGACTACCACTTGAACAAACGGTCCAACGGGAACTGGTCCTTGTTTTACCATAAGTATTGGTACAACTCCTCCGACAGCCTGAACCGGTTCCTGGAGCATCCCATCATTTTTTCCGCCTACAGCGACGAGCTGAAAAACTCGGAAATCTTCGCGGCCCGGGCCACCTTCGACGGAACGGGGGGCGTGCGGGAGATCACCCGCCTGGAAAATCTCACCCGGACCCCTTCCACCAACGAATACGACCTCATTTCCCTGGAGAGCTCCTACGCCTACGTTTCGGACATCGAAGAAGGAAAAATCCTCACCATCGAAGACGCCAAACGGGAAAACCAAAGGCAGTTCTTTTTCAGGAAGCCCGTGGACATCACGAGAATTTTCAACTCCCCCCTGGGGAGGAGCCTCGTCAAGGTGGAAGCCGTAAAAAACGAATCGGAGACCTTCAGCGTTCATTTGAACGTGGATTCGGGAACGGTGGAGCCCGAAGATTTTCCCGTGGAGTACATCCCTCACATCGAAGGGGAAGAGCCTTTCGTTCCGGCCATGGTGGAGAAAGCCAGGAGTCTGCCTTTCGTGGGAAAAGAGAAGATCGCCCGCCTGGAAGACATCTATTACCAGACCACGGACTACGTCAAGCGCAAGCTCTATGAAACGACGGACCGGGCCGAAGCCGAAGGCCCCCTGAGAGCCCCTCCTCCCGAAGCCGCCGAAAAGGCCCCCGACGAACCGGATTCCAACGCCCCCGACGAAGCGACGACGGAAGCGACGACCTTGAAAGCCGAGGAATCCCCGGCCCCTTCCGCCGAGGCGCATCGGAGCGAGGATTCTTCCGCCAATCCTTCTCCCGAAGCCGTCCAGGCCCGCGAGGAAGCCGCCGGCGGGGAGCCCGGGCCGCGGGAAGGCAAAAAGACGGAAGAGAGCCTGGAAGCGTCGGCCTCCCTCGAGGGGCCTTCCCAGCCGCCCCCGTCCCCGCCCCCCGCCGGGGAAGAGCCGGGGCCGTCCCCGAAGGTTTTCGCGGGGGACTTCGCCCGCTTCAAGGAAAGGGACGTGCTGGCCCGCCAGATGTCCGGCAGGCTTCGAGGCTTCGACGTCATCGAAGCCCGGGACAACGTCCGGGACGACGACATTCTTTTGGAAACCCTTTTCGGAGGCGCCCCGGCCTTTCCCCGACCCGCTTCGGGACCGGTCCCGGCGGACGGGCAAGACTCCGGGGAAAGCCCCGAAGAAAAAGCCGCCTCGCGGGTCCTTCAAGACGCTACGGGGGAATCCGCGGCCTCGGAATCGGAGATCGCGGACCTTGCTCGCGCCTCCATCGAGGAAATCGCCACTTCCGCAAGCGAGCTTCCCATGGCCCCCCTTTCCTTGGCGCCGCCCCGTATCATTCCCCTTTTCGAAAACGCCAAGGAGGGAGAGGGAATCTGGAGCTCCGACGGCCTTCCCAACCTCAACGGGGACGCAGGCATGTACGTCGCCAGCGTCCGGGTGGACAAGGCGCGGCCTTACGCCGTCATGCATTTCGTCAGCTTCGACCTGACCAAAGTGGACCTGCACCTGATGCCCGGCACCCAGGAGCCGGTTTCCTCCGTGGGGCTCAAGGGTAAGGGCAGGATCCCTCCCCGGATTCATTCCGATCTGGTCTGCACCTTCAACGGCGGTTTTCGAACCCAGCACGGCCAATGGGGGTTCGTCTCCCGGGGCGTCACCTATCTGCCTCCCGTCAAGGGGATCGCCACCATCGCCGTGGACGGGTCGGGGAAGGTGCGCATGGGCACATGGGGAGAATCCCTGGCCGCTCGCAAGGACTACGCTTATCTCCGCCAGAACCTCCCGCCTCTGGTGGAGGACGGGAAGGTCAACGAAAAGCGCAAGCATTGGGGGGGCACCGTGGGCGGCAAGACCCACGTGTGGCGGTCGGCCCTGGGCATGACCCGGGACCGCACCCGACTGATCTACGGGGTGGGAAATTCCCTTTCCCACAAGACCCTGGGAGAAGGCATGATCATGGCCGATTGCGATTACGCCATGCAGCTGGATATCAACGATTACCATACTTATTTTTTCTTCTACCGCCAGGACAAGGATTCCAAGGGGAACCTTCGCCCGGATCCTTTCAAATTGACGGATGAGATGATCGCCAACGAGCGCATCGGCCTCATTCACTATGTGCGGGATTTCTTCTATATGACATGGAAGCCGTCCGGCATGCGCATCGCCAACAGGAAGTGAGTCACAAACGCACAAAGGAGGACACGTTTGATGAAGCGGACGGGAATCTTTGCAACCCTCATTCTTACAACGGCGGCGATGATCTTCCCGGGGATTCCCCCCTGCAAGGCGGAGGTCCCCGTACCGGATTTCCTGGCTCGTCAAGGTGTTACGGCGGCGACGGACCCTCTGGAGCTGGCCGACGCCCATCTGAAAGCCCCGTACCGGGAGGACGGGGTCCTGGACGAAGAAGGGCGCTACACCACCTTCAACCGGCCGGATCGGTTTTTCGATTCCCCGGGCTACAATTGCAGCGGCTTGGTGGTCTCCCTTGCTCGCTACCTGTTCGACCGAAACTTCACGCTGGAAGAGGTTCGCCGTGACCGGCTGGGAGACAGCGGACCCGACGCCCCCATGGGGGAGGACTGGGACTTCGGCTGGGACCTGATCCTGAATCTTACGGAAAAAACCCCCCGGAAGGTGCTCATGCCCGACGGGTCCTCCCCTTCCATCGACGAAGGGACGGGGGAGAGCCTGCGCGGCTTCAGCCTTCACGATTCCGGCCAGTGGAAGAAAGTGCTGGAGCAAATGCGCCCGGGCAACGCCTATCTCGTTTCCATCAGCAAGCCCAGCAATCGCCGGGGATACCGGCTCCTCCACTACCACGTCGCCTTGATCCTTCCCGACGAAGCCGGCGAAGTCTGGCTCTACCATACCACGCGCAGGAGCCGCACCCACCGCATCGACCTGGCCGACGCAGGGGGACTGCGACGATTCATGAGCCAGTTTCAGGCCACCCGCGGCGGGGCCAAGGAGATTCTCGTCGTGGAGGCGACCCTGCCTTCGCGGACCATGACGGCTTCGGCATCCCAGCCGGCGACGACCGCCCCGTCTTCGGAGCCTGCGGAAGCGACCGGGGAGCCATCGAAGGAGGAGAAATCCTCCTCCTTCGCCCCGGCTTCCCCAGTGGAGCCGAAATCCCCCGCCTCCTCCCCTCCTCCCCTTGCGGAAGAAGAGGCGGAAAAGCCTTCCGGGGTCTCGAATGAAGAGACGGGCCCGAAGAGCGAGTCCGCCGTCGTCGCGGCCGGCGTCGAGAACGATTCCGATGCCCCCCCGCAGGTGATCCGCCATGTGTCCGGTCGGGTGTTCCATGCCGTGCCGGAGCTCGTCACGCACATCCCCCGATTCGACGAAGCCCGGAACGGAGTGGAGCTGTGGTATCGCAACCGGGGGGACCAGCCCCGGGCCTTGGAGATCGTTCTGAAGACGCCCGACCAAAGCGAGCTCGAATACGAAAGCGTGCTGCCGCCCCGGGGGGCGGACCTTACGGTCTCCTATCCCGAAGATTTTTCCGGGGAAGCGAAAGGAGCGCCCGAGGCCGGGCGCTACGAAGTGGAAGCCCGCGTGGAAGGAAAGCCCTGGAGCCGGAACGTTTTCGAGATCGCCGCTCTTCGCGAGGCCCGGCCCAAGATCGTGAAGGTGGATCTGCCCTCTTCGGTGCGCAAGGGGCGAACCTTTCGGGTTCGCGTCACGGCGGAAAACCAGGGGGCGGAATCCGACTACGGCGGCATCACCGTGTCCTCCCCGGACCCTTCCGCCCTTCGGATCGTGTCCGCCGATCCCGGAAAGGTCTTCGGGACCGGCAGCACGGTGCTTTCGGTAACCAGCGACAAGATCACCACGCGGGTGCCCATGGCCGAGCGCTGGATCAATCTGTGGGCGGAAGACAAGAAGTACGACATGACCTTGAGGGTCAGGGCCCTCAAGGAGGGCGTTCACCCTCTTTACGTGCGCTGCGCCGTTCGCGGCGTGAATGTCAGGAGCAACGTGATCCTCATGGACCCCGCGTCTTCGGAGACGGCGGACCAGCAGGGGTTTCCCGTTTACATCCACGAGATTGAGGTTCAATAGGAAGGAGGATGGCCATGAAGATCTTTTCGAGGATTTTCTGGATATCGACGGGCCTGCTCGCTCTCGCCCTGCCCGCCCGGGCCGCCGAGGAGCCGTGGTCCCAGATCGAAGCCCGCACCAAGTTCCTGCGCACCCGACATTACATCGAAGTGGTGCGCGTTCATTCGGACGTCTACACTTCGGCCCGGTCCAAGCGAGGAACCGTGAAGGGGCCCTTCCCCGTGCACGTCATCCTGCCCGCCGACTACGAACAGGCCCTGGACCGCCGCTACGGCGTGGTTTACATGCTGGGAGGCAAATCGGGCTGGGACAACGGCCCGGAAAAGGGAGGGGCCAATTACTGGTCGGTGTGGTGCAAGACCCCCCTGACCATGGACCATCTCAAGTCCGGACGCATGACCAAAGTGGACTTTCAAAACAACATCACCGACGAAGAGCTGGAAACGTTCAACCAATGGCTCGCCGAAGATCCCTACGAAGATCTCATCGTCGTGGCGCTGTGGAATCCCGGCGGAGGAAACACCTCGCGGTACGAAAAATATCTCATCGACGAGGTAATCCCCTTCATCGACACCCATTACCGGACGGTCCCCCAAAGGGGATTCCGGGGCATCGACGGGGCCTGCGCCGGGGCGGCCCAGGCCATCATGATCGCCTCGCGCCGTCCCGACGTGTTCGGTTACGCCGGAGGCCAGCAGACGGACCTCGGGAGCTATCCCGGAACGGTCTCGGTCTTTCAGCGGCACGCCGGGAAGGTCAAGTCGGCGGGCGGCGTGGAATACAACATCAACACCAACGTCCGGGACGGGTGCAACTCCTACAGCAACCGGGGCCGCCTTTACACCCTGGTGCGCAGCATGGAGCGGGCGGGATTTCCCGTGGAGGTGAACGTCTTCAAAAGCTGCGGCCACGGCTACTGCGCCTACCGCTACCCCAACGGGCATCAAGCTCTTTACTGGTTCTCCCAAAAATTCAAGAAGAACCTCCAGGCCCTGAAAGCCCGGGAAGGGCCACCAGAAGATCGAAAGGCCGAAGAGCCTTCCACCGAGGACGGGCCCACGGCCAAGGAGGAAGGAAAGCAGCCCGCGTGACTTCGGTAGGCGGT
>Ga0180430_10001543_pt1 | contig 22200 bp, 14 predicted proteins | sample SS_ome_9_FD_132999 | JGI IMG/M metagenome (GOLD analysis project Ga0180430, IMG submission 132999) | Hypersaline lake sediment archaeal communities from the Salton Sea, California, USA - SS_1_S_2 metaG | ecosystem: Environmental > Aquatic > Non-marine Saline and Alkaline > Hypersaline >... | reverse complement strand
CGCCGAGGGGACGGATCGTCGACCGCGGCAACAAGGTGCTCAGCGCCTCGATTCCGTGCCTCGATGTTTATGTTGCCACAAAGGAACTCGAGAATCCCTACACCAAGATCCGGAGTGAGAAGTCGGAGACGATCGAGATCCTCTCCCTCCTCCTCGGCCTCGACAAGCAGCAGCTCTGCACGAGGATCGAGCAGAATCCGGGCGCCTACCTCTGCGTCAAGCGGAAGATCACCGATCAGGCCACGATCGATCGATTCCATCAGTACAAGGATTCGCGGAAGTTTCTCCGCGGCGTTCACCTCGAGGAGTCGTACACCAGAACCTACCCGCAGGGACGGCTTCTCGGCCATACAGTGGGCTGGGTCGACTTCGACGGCCGGGGCGAATACGGAATGGAGGCGGCTGCCGATTCCTTCCTCCGCGGCGAAAAGGGCTCGCGCCTCTTTCGGCGCGATGGGATCCAGCAGGAAATCTTCTGCGAGACCTCAAAGATGTCGCGCTGCCGCCCCGGAGGGGATCTCAAGCTGACCGTCGATTCCACCTTCCAGCTCTTCGTCGAGATGGAACTGGAGAAGGTGGAGGAGAAATACGATCCCAACTGGGCCGCCGCCGTGGTGCTCGAAGCCCGCACGGGGCGGATCCTGGCGTCGGCGTCGATCCCGTCGATCGATCCGGGCGAACGGAGCGTGGGAAAGCCGAACCGGTGGACCAACAACGCCTTCAAGGCAGAGTACAATCCGGGCTCGAGCTTCAAGCCCCTCTTGATGGCCCTCGCCATGGACGCCGGCGTGGTCGGCATCGACGAGCAGATCGACTGCGAAAACGGCCGGTGGAGGGTCGGCCGCCGCACGGTGACCGACGACCACAGTTACGGACTCCTCTCCACGTCCGACATCATCGCCAAGTCGTCGAACATCGGCATGTCCAAGATCGCGCTGCGCATGGTGCCCGGCGACGCGCCTCGCGGCAGTGCGGCCTTCGCTCCCATCTTGAACCACTTCAGGCTCATGGGGCTCGGCAAGAGGACGGGGGTCATGCGCTACGCCGAGGAATCGCCCGGCATCGTCACGCCTCTGGAAAAATGGAGCCGCACCTATACCCTCGTGTCGGTCTCCTTCGGATACGAGCTGGCCGTCACGCCGATCCAGATGGCGGCGGCCTTTCTCACTCTCGCCAATGGCGGCGTTTACATCCCGCCCCGCATCATCGAATCCTACGCCGACCCCGACGGCAACGTGATCGAAGCGCCCCGTACCCCGTCGTGCCGCGTCATCTCGGAGGAGTCTGCCCTCGCCGTGACGCGCATGCTCGAACGGGTCGTCGAGGAGGGGACGGGAAAGAAATCGCAGATCACCAACTGCCGCGTGGCAGGGAAGACGGGAACGGCTCAGAAAGACGGCGACCGTTCGAAGCATACGGCGTCGTTCATCGGATTCGCGCCGGCTGACAGGCCGGCGATCCTGACCCTCGTCGTGGTCGACGAACCGAAGGGATCGATTTACGGCGGTACCGTGTCGGCGCCCGCCGTCGGCGCGATTCTCGAAAAAGGTCTGGCCCATTTCGGAATCCGTTCCGACGACGGAATCCGTTCCGACGAACTGGTCCTCGCCGACCGGAGGAGGGGCGGCGATGCTGGTCGCTGAGATCCCCGCCCTGAAGAGGCTGCTTAGGAGTTTCGAGGTCACCATGAAACTAAAAGAACTGGTCAACGGAGACCCGACGGCGCGAGCCAGGTCGCACGCCGACGTCGAGGTGACCGGCCTCTCCACCGACTCGAGAACGACCTGCGCGGGCGATCTCTTCTTTGCCGTTCGCGGCGAGAACGACGATGGCAGCCGCTACATCGCCGAGGCGCTCGAGAGAGGCGCCGCGGCCGTGGTCGCCGACCGCGATCTCGGCCTCGACGGGTCGGTGCCTTTCGTTCTGGTCGGCAACGAACGGAGGGCCAAGGGGCTGCTCGCCTCCTATTTCTACGGCCATCCGTCGCGGCGGCTCGACTGCGTCGGTATCACCGGTACGAACGGCAAGACGACCACGAGCTACATGGTGCGCGCGATCCTCGAACAGGACGGCCGCTCCACGGGCCTTCTGGGAACGATCAGGCACCTCGTGGGTAACGAATCGATCAGAGCTCACACGACCACGCCCGACGCGGTCGATATCCAGAAATTTCTCGCCCAGATGGTCGACGAGAACCAGGACGCGGCCGTGATCGAGGCCTCGTCGCACGCTCTCGTCCAGTCCCGTTGCGCCGCCGTCGGATTTCGCGTGGCGGTCTTTACCAACTTGAGCCGCGAGCACCTCGACTATCACCGCAACATGGAAGAGTACGCCCGGGCCAAGGCGCTTCTCTTCTCCTCCCTCGACGGGGACGCCACGGCGGTGATCAATCACGACGACGAGGCGGGCTCCTTCATGATCGAATCGAGCCCTTGCCCGGTGCTGACTTACGGCCTCTCCGATGGGGCCGACGTATGGGGAACGATCAGGCGGCAGGATATCGACGGATTCTCCATGATCGTGCACACTCCCTCGGGCGAAATCGATGTGCGGTCGCGCCTGCTCGGCCGCCACAACATCTACAACGCCCTCGGCGCGTCGGCGGCGGCCCTGGCCCTCGGCGTCCCGCTTTCGTCGATCAAGGCCGGCCTCGAGGCGCTGACCATGGTGGCCGGCCGCGTCGAGTCGGTCGAGGCGGGCCAGGACTTCCGCGTGATCGTCGACTATGCCCACACCGACGACGCGCTCCAGAAACTGCTCGAGAATCTGCGCCCCCTGACGGCGGGCCGGCTGATCACCGTCTTCGGGTGCGGCGGCGACCGGGATACATTCAAACGGCCCCTCATGGCGCAGTCGGCCACGGCCCTCTCCGATCTGACCGTGGTCACCTCGGACAATCCCCGCAGCGAGGATCCGGGAAAGATCATCAGCGACATCCTGACGGGATGCGCCGAGGGCGCCGACGTGATCGTCGAGCCCGACCGCCGCGAGGCGATCGAGGTCGCCATCGGCCAGGCGCGGGGGGGCGACATCGTGGTCATCGCCGGCAAGGGCCACGAGGATTATCAGAAACTCAACACGGGAATCATCGACTTCGACGACCGTGAAGTCGCCAGAGAGGTCTTATGGAAACTCTCTATTTAAAAGAAATAACTCAAGCCGTTCGGGGAACACTTGGCGGTTGCGGCAAGAGTTCAGTCCGGGTGTCGGGTATGTCGTCCGACACCCGGACACTTTCCCCCGGCGACATCTACGTCGCTCTCAGGGGGGACAGGTACGACGGCCACGATTTTATCGACGAGGCGGTCCGCAAAGGGGCGGCCGCGCTCATGGTGGCCCGGTCGGCGCTCTGGGCGTTGACCGGTAAGGAGTCGAAGGGGAGCGATCCCTTGCCGATCGTGGCGGTCGACGACACGCAAGAAGCCCTTCTCGCAATGGCGGGGTGGTACCGGAGGCGTTTCGATATCCCTCTCCTGGCGATCACCGGATCGAACGGCAAGACATCGACCAAGGATCTGCTCGGCACGGTCCTCTCCTCGGCGGGAAAGACCGTCTATTCCGAGCGCTCCTTCAACAACTTCGTGGGCGTGCCGCTCACGCTCTTCAAGATCTCGTCGGCCACGCGCTTCGCGGCGATCGAGATCGGCACCAACGCCCCGGGGGAGATCCGCACGCTCACCGATGTGGCCCTTCCCAGGATCGGCGTGGTCACCAACATCTCGCCCTCCCACCTTTCGGGACTCAACTCGGTCGAGGGGATCGCCCGCGAGAAGGGCGACCTCCTGCGCGGCCTCAGCCGCGGCGGCACGGCGGTGATCAACAGCGACGATCCTTTCTGCGAAAAGATGCGCGCCGCCGCTCTCGATGAGGGAGCGGCCGGAAAGGTGGTGACTTTCGGTTTTCGAAAATCGGCCGACATCGCCGCCTCGGGGATCAGGGTCACTGTTCGAGGGATCTCCTTCACCATTGACGGCCTGCCTGTCGAACTGCCGCTACTCGGTGTTCACAACGTGTACAACGGCCTGGCGGCCTTTGCGTGCGCTCTCGAACTCGGCCTCGATCCCGAGGGCATCGCCGCCGCCATGAAGGAGTTCAGGGGGACGCCGATGCGGCTCGAGCCGCGGCGCGTGGGATCCCTCCTCGTTGTCAACGATGCCTATAACGCCAATCCCGCCTCGGTGGCGGTGGCGATCAAGACCTTTGCCGACTACCCGGTCACGGGACGCAAGATTGTTCTTCTCGGCGACATGCTCGAGCTGGGAAAGCGCTCGCGCGAGTTGCATCGCAGGACGGGTGCGCGGTTGGCATCGGCCGGCTTCGATCTCGTCGTCGCCGTGGGGCAAAGGGCGGGCGACTATGTGGAGGGCGCCCTGCGCAAGGGGGTCGACGGTTCCACGCTTCAGCCTTTCGATTCCCTGGACAAAGCTCTCTCCTCCCTTCCCGATCTCGTGAGGAAGGGCGATTCGATCCTCATCAAGGGATCGCGCGGCATGGGACTCGAAAGGGTCATAGAAAAACTGGTGCAGATGGAAAGAAATTCTGGCCGCCATGAGCGGCCGCAGAAATCGACCGGATCAGTTTCGTGATTTACCACCTTCTCTATTCACTGAAAGAATGGTTTCCGCCCTTCAACGTCTTTCGTTACGTTTCTTTCCGGGCGGCCCTGGCGGCGATCCTCGCCTTCGTGATCTGTCTCCTGATCGGTCCGCGCGTCATCGCCTTCCTGAAGAGGCGGGAGATCAAGGAGAAGACCACCAAATCCGATTCGCCCGAGCTGCGCGACCTGCACCAGCACAAGGATAAAGTGCCCACCATGGGGGGATTCATCATCCTCATCGCCATTCTGGGCGCGTCGCTCTTCTGCGCGCGGCTCGACAATATCTTCATCCAGCTCGGTCTTCTGTGCACGGTGGGATTCGGCATCGTGGGATTTATCGACGATTTCATCAAGCTCACCTATGCCGAGCGTCACGGGCTGAGTTCGCGGCGGAAGTTCTTCCTCCAGTTCGCCCTGTCGGCGGCGCTCTCCTTCGCCATCTTCCGGTTCCTCGTGGCTGCCACCGGTCCCGATGCGCTGAACCTCTACTTTCCCTTTTTCAAAAACCTCGTTCTCGACCTGAGCGTGATCGGCGGGGTGGGGGCCTTTCTGGTCACACTCTTCGTCATCGTCGGGTTTTCCAATGCCGTCAATCTCACCGACGGGCTCGACGGGCTCGCCGCGGGATGCGTTCTGATCGCGTCGGCGGCGATGGCCGTGGTCTGTTATCTCGTGGGGAACGTGAATTACGCCGAGTACCTGAACCTCCTCTACGTGAGGGGAAGCTCGGAATTGACAATTTTTTGCGCCGCCATCGCCGGCGCGTCGGCCGGATTCTTGTGGTTCAATTGCCATCCGGCCAAGGTTTTCATGGGAGACACCGGCTCTCTCGCCCTCGGCGGCCTGCTCGGTTTTATCGCCGTGGCCGCCAGGCAGGAACTGATGCTCTTTATCGTGGGCGGTGTGTTCGTCGTCGAGGTTCTGTCGGTGATTCTCCAGGTGGGCTCCTACAGGCTCCGGGGCGGCAAGCGGATTTTCGCCTGCGCACCGCTGCACCACCATTTCCAGTTCAAGGGGGATCACGAGGCGAAGGTGACTGTGCGGTTTTGGATCGTGGCCGGGATCATGGCGGTGATCGGCCTGGCAACGATCAAACTGAGGTAGATAGGAAGAGGACCGGCATGGACGATTTCACATCAAGAGCCGACATGGACAAGTCGGCCAAGTATTTCTTCACCATCGTCATGGTCTTGCTCTGTGTGGGACTGGTCATGGTCTACTCGACGACGGCGGTGAAGAGCAACCGGTCGGGCGCGGGCGACACGGGCATGCTTTTCTCGCAGCTTCTCAAGATCGCCATCGCCCTGGCCGGCATGATCTTGATGATGAAGATCGACTACAGGATTCTGGCACGCCATCACACCAAGATCCTGATCCTTTTTGCGTTCCTACTCGTGCTCGTCCTCATGCCGATCCCGGGATTCTGCTGCACCCTCAACGGCGCCTCGCGCTGGTTTCGCGTGGGCGCTTTCATGGTTCAGCCCTCGGAGTTTGCCAAGCTCGGCCTGGTGATCGTTATCGCCAGCATGGTTGTTCGATCGGGCGAGAAGATTCAGAGCTTCTTCCACGGCTTTCTGCCCCCCGTGGCCGCCACGGCGTTGATTTGCCTGCTCATTCTCGTCGAACCCGATTTCGGAACCTGCGCGCTCCTCGGATCGCTCGCCGTGCTCCTCCTCGTCGTGGGCGGAGCGCGGATCGTGCATTTCGCGGTCATTGTCTCCGTCTGCGCCCCGCTCCTCTTTTTCTTTGCCTTCAACAACATGGAGCACGTCCGCATCCGGTTTGTCAGTTTCTTCGAGCAGGGCGGTTCCGATCAGGTGACCCGCGGTATCACCGCCCTCGGATCGGGCGGCGTCCTCGGCTCCGGTCTCGGCGCGGGGATGTCCAAGCTCTACTACGTGCCGCTCTGCGAGAGCGATTTCATCTTCTCGATCATCGGCGAGGAACTCGGCTTTCTCGGAGCGACGGGAGTGGTGGTACTCTTCGCCCTTTTGATCTATCACGGCATGAAGGTTCTCCTCGGCATCAAGAACCGCTTCGGGTTCATCCTCGCCCTGGGAATCCTTCTGCTCATTTCGACACAAGCGCTCGCCAATATAGCCGTCGTGCTCGGCGCCGCTCCCGCCAAGGGGATCGCTCTCCCCTTCATCAGTTCGGGAGGCTCGTCGATGATGGCGCTCATGATGGGCGTGGGAATATTCATGCGTATCGCGAGGTACCCCGATCTGCCGGTGCCTCGATTCGAAGCGGAGCCGATGCCGGCTCTCGTTAGAAACTCTGTGGAACGACTCAAAGATGTATTGACCTGGGGAGGGAACAATGACCGATCTTGACCGTTATGGACTTTTTGCGCTGGCTGTAGTGATCCTGTTGATCCTCTTTATCTCGATGGGAAACATGGATTGTGACGAGGACAACGAAGGCTACGAATCGGTCTCGCTGATCACGGAGCTCCCAGTCCCCGAAGCGGTGGAGGTCGATGATACGATTTCGGGGCTCTTCCCGACGAACTCGGGGCTCTCCCCGACGAACTCGGGGCTCTCCCCGACGAACTCGGGGCTCTCCCCGACGAATTCGGGGCTCTCCCCGACGAATTCGCCGAGAGGGTCCGCCCAGGCGCGGGAGGATTTCGATTTCGACGAAGATCCCGCGTCCTATCCCAGGTCGGATGCGGACTCCCCGAGTGGCACGGGCGCCAAGCCCCAGCCGAAGGCGAACACCCTTCGCGGCGCCTATATCCTGCACAAGGTGCGCGAGGGCGAAAGCTATTCGTCGATCTCCAAGAAATACTACGGTTCGACCCTCTTCTGGGACTGTGTCCAGACGGCGAATCCGGGGATCACACCGAAGAGTCTCAAGGTGGGGCAGATGATCCGTGTGCCCAAAAAACCGAACTCCTCCGTCGCTGCCGCCGGTGGCGCGAGAAGGGCGGGAGGTGCAAAAAATACGACGCGCACACAAGCCGTTCAATCAATCCGCCACACGGTCAAGAAGAACGATACTCTCGCCGGGATTTCAAAGCGCTACTACGGCACGACGCGCAAGTGGCGCCTGATCTACGATGCGAACCGCTCGAAGATTTCCAATCCCGACATGCTGACCGTGGGCGCCAGTCTGTCGATCCCGAACTAAATGTCGACGCCGAGAGGAGTGCCTGAGATGAACGACACACAGGGGGCCGATAGATCGGAACGACAGAATCATGGCCGTCGCGCCGCTTCAGACGGGGTGGAAGAAAAGGATAGGGGAGGAGCCGACCTCGTGGAGATCGCGCTGAAAGGGAGCGCCCATGCACTTCTCGATCGTGTCCAGAGGCTTCGAGAACGATCGTCCCGTTCGGCGTCGCTTCACAAGGGGTGAGTGTGATCGGTTTCCCTATTCGATCGACTTTGAGCGATTCTTTCTTGCGTCGACACCCAACGCTCGTAGAATGATCTCGTGATTCAACCGTACCTACCGAGGACCTTGCTCAGATGAGGATTCTCTTTGCTGCTGGCGGAACAGGCGGCCACCTCAGCCCTGCGCTCAATCTCGCGAATGCCCTGAAGAAACAGGAGCGCGACTGCGAGGTCTCTTTCCTCACGTCGGGCCGCAAGATCGAGGACGATTTTCTCACAGCCTCCGGTTTCAGAGCCGCCCCCCTCTTTCCCGAGGAGAAATCGAGGCCCTCTCTTCTCAAACCGCTCCGCTGGATGAAGGCGGCGCGCGGAGCGCGGCGATTCATCAAGGAGTTCAGACCCCATGTCCTCATCGGCACGGGGGGCTACGTCACCCTCGTTGGGGTTCTCGCCGGGCTGCGATCGGGTGTGAGCGTCTACCTGCTCGAGCAGAACGCGGTCCCGGGCCGCGCCACGCGATTGGCCAAATATTTTGCGCGCCACATCTTTTGCCATTACGACGAGGCCGCGGCCGGTCTCGGCCGGCGAGCGTCGGCGCCCGGAAGTCCGCTGTCCGAGTCGATCCGCGGCGAGGAGAGCGCCCGGCCCGGCGGAAGCGAGCACGCGCTCGACGCCCGCGAGCATTTCGGCCTCGAGCCCGATCGGCCCACGCTGCTCGTTTTCGGTGGGAGCCTCGGCGCGTTCAGGCTCAACAGGTTTGTGTTGGACAATGTCGACGCGCTCCACAATGACGTTCAGATCCTCCATATTGCGGGCGCCAACGATTTCGAGGAGGTGAGCAGCCTCTATGCGGCCAAAGGCTTGTCGGCGCGGGTACTCCCCTTCTGTCACGAAATGGACAAGGCCTATCGCGCCGCCGACCTGCTCCTCTGCCGCGCCGGGGGAATGACCGTGGCAGAGGCGTGCGCCAGCGGATTGCCGGCCGTGATGGTTCCCTATCAGCACAAGGACGATCACCAGTACAAGAACGCACGGCTGCTGGAAAAAGCGGGCGCCGGAGTGATTGTCAAGGAGCAGGATGCGGGAGAGGAGACCTTTCGGCGCACCGTGGGCGACCTGATCAGCGATCGGCAGCGGCTCAAGACAATGGGGGACACGTCGCGCGCCCTGGGGAAACTCGAGGCGACGAGCGCGATCATCGGACGGATCGAACACGATCTCAAGGGGAGAGGGATTTGATGCAAACAGAAGGACTGCGCGTTCACATGGTCGGCATCGGCGGCGCGGGAATGAGCTCGCTGGCCAGATATCTTCGCGACGGGCAGGCTCACGTGACCGGATCGGACTCGCGGCGATCGTCGGTCTTCGATTCTCTGGCGCGTGAAGGGTTTCGGCTCGCCGCCTTTCAAGATTCGAGCAACGTCACGCGCGGAGCCGATGTGGCGGTCCACACGGCGGCGATCAACGCGCGCAATCCCGAGATGCGCACCTGCATCGAGCGGGGGATCCCCCTGCTCAAGTACTCGGAAATGCTCGGCCGCATCATGGAGAATCATCTGGGAATCGCCGTGGCCGGCACGCACGGCAAGACGACGGTGGCGGCCATGACCGCCTTCCTTCTCAGGCGGTGCGGGCTCGATCCATCCTTCGTGATCGGCGGAGACGCCTCATGCCTGGGCGATGTGGGCGGAGCCCGGGGATCGGGCGAGCATCTCGTGGTCGAGGCGTGCGAGTTCTCCCGGTCCTTTCTCGATCTCGATCCATCGATGGCGATTATTACCAACATAGAGGAAGATCACCTCGACTATTACCGCGATCTCGATGACCTCAGGAGCGCCTTTGGTGAATTCATCGGCCGCTGCCGGAAGGGGAGCGACCTCATCGTCTGCGATTCGATCCCCGATCTCGATCGGCTTACGGAAAGTTTTTCCGGTGAGATCCTGACCTTCGGATTTGGTCCGAGCGCCGTCTTCAGGGCGGCTGATCTCAGGTTCGATTCCGAGGGATCGACCTTCGATCTTCAGGTTCGGGGCGACAGGATCGGCACTCTTCGGATCAGCCGTCCGGGGCGGCACAACGTGCTCAACGCGCTGGCTGCCGTGGCGGCCGCGCTCCGCGCGGGATGCGCCTTCGAGCAGATCCGCCGCGCCCTCCCCTCTTTCGAAGGGGTTGCGCGCCGCATGGAACTGCGCGGCATTTTTGGATCGATCACCCTCTACAGCGACTACGCTCATCATCCGAGCGAGATCGCCTGCGTTTCGGAATCGCTCCGCCTCGTCCACCCCGGGCAGCGGTTGGTCACCGTCTACCAGGCCCACCAGCGGACGCGTACCGCCCACTTTCTCGACGGCCTCGCCGCAACCCTCTCGGCCTTCGATCTCGCCCTCGTGGTGGAGACCTTTTCCGTGCGCGAAAAGAACGTCGATCACCTCCCCGGGGGCCGGGAGCTGAGCGATGCGGTCGTGGCGCGCAATGGCCGGTCGTTTTTCGTGGGGACCAAGGAAGACGCGCTGGAGAAAATCCTCTCTTATTTGCAGAAAGACGACGTGCTGGTTCTCATGGGGGCGGGAGATATCGATGAGATTACCCAGTCACTTGGAGAGGCTCTGCGCCGTCTCTGAGCGGCCCCTTCTCTCATCGCTCACCACGGCCGGTGTAGGCGGTGTGGCGTCCGGGGGGCTCGTGGCGCCCCAAGACAGGGCCGCTCTCTGTGCGCTGATCGGCTTCTTTAATGGCGCCTCTATCTCGTGGCGCCCCATCGGCGGGGGATCGAATATCCTCGCCCCCGATTCGGGTATCGACACCGTGCTCGTCTCCCTGCGCGCCATGAATGGGATTTCCCAATTAACCGATCGATCCACCTGTCTGACCGTCGGAGCGGGGACGGGCCTTCAGCGCCTCGTCTCTTTCTGCCGCGACGCGGGACTCTCGGGCGCCGAGTGCCTGGCGGGGATCCCCGGGACCGTGGGCGGGGCGGTGAAGATGAACGCCGGCGGCCGCCACGGTGAGATGGGGCGGCTCATCGAGGCGGTCCATCTGATCGACTGCGAGGGGAGCGTCGCGTCGAAAAGTGCCGCCCAATGCGGTTTCGGCTATCGGCGGTCGGCTCTCGGCAATCTGACAGTGGTCGAGGTCGCACTCCGGCTCACGGCGAGCACCCCCCAGCGCGTTCGAGAGGCAACTGAAGAAATCGTTGAGGAGAAAAAAAAGACGCAGCCTCTCTCTCAAAGAAGCTGTGGTTGCGTCTTCAAGAATCCCCCCGAGAGCCATGCGGGATTGCTCATCGATCGCGCCGGTCTCAAGGGCGCGCGGTGCGGCGGCGCCAGAATTTCACCCAAGCACGCCTCGTTCATCATCAACGAGGGAGGCGCCACGCGCGAGGACTACGACACCCTGATCGACCTGGCGCGCACCAGGGTCGCCGAGCGCTTCGGTGTCAATCTCGAGCTCGAAGTTGAACGATGGTAGTCGCGATGGAGTCGGTCAGCCTTGAAATTCGAAAAGGACGGTTTCAGGTCCTAGGTGGTGAGGCTTTCTGTCGCCTCAGACATTCCGTCCTGTGCTGAGTTGGAGTCGGGTATTTGTTCACTCGGGACGGACTGAAGTCGGCGACAAAAAGCCTCACCACCTCCGACCGCGCGGACCGCTTTTTCGCCTTTCGAGACTGACAGACTCCTTTGATTTTCCCGACGGTGTCACTGCGCTCGAATCAGCCCCCCTTTGGGGCGACACAGACTTTTAGCTATCGATTTTAATGTCTTTCACGTGAAGCTCGATAGACATGCGCCCGTTGAAGAAATTCAACCGCGGCGTGTGAGCGAGCGAGACTTTCTGGGCGCGGCTCAGTTCGTCCCTGTCCCGCCCGCGCCCGAAGGCGATCGCCTTGAACTCGGTGCCTCCCTGCCGCACCCTGAAGATCAGGTGATTCTGGTTCCGTCCCACTGCCTGGGGATGGGCTGCCAGATCGAGACCGGTCGAGACGAAAACGGGCACCGGATTGCCCTCGCCGAAAGGCCTGAGGCAATCGAGCTCGCTGAGCAGGGTGCGTGACACGGAGGAGAGAAAAAGCTCCCCGTCGATGTTGATCGTCGGGCGCGGATCGAGGTTCTCCAGGTCGGCGGCGATGAAAGAGGAGATCTTTTCTCTGAACGGCTCGATGTTCTCTTCCTTGATCTGGAATCCTCCCGCGAGAGCGTGGCCCCCGTGAGCCTCGAAGAGATCGGAGCAGTGTGTGAGAGCCTTGTAGATATCGAGCCCTTGGAGCGAGCGGCACGACCCCTTGCCCACACCGCGCTCGAGAGAGATCAGGATCGCCGGCTTGCTGAACTCCTCGACGAGGCGGGAGGCGACGATTCCGATCACGCCCGGATGCCACGCTTCATCGGCGAGGACGATCAGCTTGTCGCTCGATTCCTCGACCCGTTGCTTGGCGGTCCGGAAGATTTCCTTTTCGATCGCCTGCCGGTCGCGGTTGAGTTCGTCGAGAGTCTTGGCCAGTCTCTCCGCCTCGTCGCCGCTTTCGGCGAGAAAGAGGTCGACCGCCTTCTCGACCTGTCCCATCCTTCCGGCGGCGTTGATCCGCGGCCCGATTCTAAAGGAAATGTCCTCGGCTGTGAGTTGAACGCTGTCGCTGCGCGTGATCTCGTAAATCGCCTGGAGCCCCTTGTTGGCCGAATTGTGAATTGCCGGGATGCCGAACTTGGCCAGGAGCCGGTTCTCGTTGACGAGAGGGACGAGGTCGGTCACCGTACCCAGCGCCACCCAGGCGAGGGCGTCGAGGAGGAAGGTGCGCAGTTCGGGATTGACCCTCTCCTTCGATCTGGAAAATTCCTGGGCCACCGCCCAGGCAAGCTTGAACGCCACACCCACCCCGGCGAGCTGCTTGAACGGATAGGGGCAGTCCTTTTGCTTGGGATCGATGATCACATTCGCGGGGGGGAGGATCTCGGGCGGTTCGTGATGGTCGGTGACGATCACGTCGACGCCATTTTTCCTCAGGTACTTGATCTGTTCGAGGGAGCTGATGCCGTTGTCGACGGAGATCAGAAGGTCGACCTTGCGATCGAGGACCGCGGCCATTCCCGGATCGGTGAATGAATACCCTTCCGAGACGCGGTTGGGGATGTAGTAGTCGACTTCGATGTTGAGGAGGCGAAAGAGTTTGAGCAGGAGAACGGTGCTGGACACACCGTCCACGTCGTAATCACCGTAAACGAGGAACTTCTTCTTCTGTTCAGCCGCTTTCCGAATCAATGCCACAGCCGCGTCCATGCCGCGCATGACGAAGGGGTCGCAGAGATCTTTGAGCTGAGGATTCAGGAAGGAGTGAGTTTTTTCGTAAGATCCGACCCGATTCACAAGAAGCTTGGACAGCACGCCTGAAATTCCCAATTCCGATGACAACCTGGATTGCAACTCCAAATTATCAGGAAGGAAATTCCAGAATTTAGCTATCATCGAATATTAGAATCACCTTCATAGTTTTCGCCTTTTCGATTGACTCTATCTATCTACGTTGAAAACGATTATAACTCGTTGATTTCTAATGATTAATAGTTATCATAAGCCGAACGCTCTTGTCAAAGGAAAATTAAATGAGCTTCGGCGCCCCTCGATTCCCGGTGCGCCGGGTGGAGAGACAATGGAGTCTGCGAGCAAGCAAACAGCCTCTGGAGCACGATTCGGTTATATGCGCGTCGTCAATGGGACCGGTATTTTTCTCCATACCGGTCTCGGGCGCGCTCCCTTTTCGAGGGATATCGTTGACGAACTGGGAGACGCGCTCTCCGGATACACGGTCGTCGAGATCGATCCCGAAACGGGCGCGCGCGACCGGAGGGAAAAAGTCATCGTCGATCTTCTCAAGGCCAAGACCGGCGCCGAAAGCGGGCTCGTGGTGAACAACAACGCCGCCGCCGTTCTTCTCGCCCTCACGACCCTGGCGCGAGGCGGGGAGGTGATCATTTCCAGGGGCGAGCTCGTGGAGATCGGGGGAGGATTCAGAGTACCCGATGTGCTGGCCGCATCGGGAGCCCACCTGCGCGAGGTGGGATCGACCAATCGCACAAGAATCGACGACTATGCCGAGGCCGTCACATCCGACACGCGGCTCCTCATGCGCGTTCACGCCTCGAACTACAGGATCGTTGGTGAAAAGGAAGGTGTGACGCGAGAGGAGCTCGTCGCTCTCGGCCGTGAGAGGTCGCTCCCCGTGGTGGAAGACCTCGGCGGGGGGCTGCTTCGCAGGTACGGAGTCGATGCGCTCGCCGCCGAACCGACCGTTGACGGGGCGCTGGGCGCGGGTGTCGACCTGGTGACCTTCAGCGGCGACAAACTGCTCGGCGGACCGCAGAGCGGTCTGCTCCTGGGGAGCGCGGCGATCGTCGACACCATGCGCGCCGCACCCCTCTTCCGCGCCCTGCGGCCCGACAAGATGACTCTCGCTCTCCTCGAGCGGGTGGTGGTCCGATTCCCGGACAACAACGAAAGGCTGCCCGATCTTCCCTTTTTCAAGGCGATCACCCGGGGCAAGGACGCCTTGCGCCGACGGGCGGACGAAATCTGTCACCTGCTCGCCGGCGCGCGCAGTGGCCTGCGATTCAGCGTGGAAGCGTCGGAAGCCTACGCCGGTTCGGGAGCGGTTCCGGCCGTCCCGATTCCGTCCTTTGCGGTGATCGTCAAGGCTCCAAAGACGAACGCCGCCACCATCGCGGCGCGGCTGCGTCAGTCCGATCCTCCAGTCTGGGGGACGGTCAAGGGGGACGCACTCCGGCTCGACGTGATGACCCTGTTACCCGGTGACGAAGCCGCGCTGGAGTCGTCCTTTCGTCAACTGAGTCTCGACTGATCGCGATCCGCGTTGGGATCAGCTCCGCCTCTCAGGCGATGAGCAGAAAATCTTTCTCCTCTTCATATCCCATGGAGCGGAGTGCCTGGCGGATCTCATAGCGCGCGCCGCGCTTTCCCACGCATCCCAGCACCAGTGGCCGGTGTTTTTCGAGGAACGACGGTGCGTAAACCTTCCGGTCCCGTACGACTCTGCCGATCTTTCTGGGATCGATGTCGATGAAACCATCGACGGAGATCTTTTCTTCCCGCAGCGCGGTGACAGTTTTTCGCCCCAGCGGTCCGGCTCCCCAGATGAAAACGTTTCGTCTTCGCGCCAGAGGTCCGCGCGCCAGATGATGGCACCGGCAGCGGATGAAGGCGCGCTGGTCGTAGGCCCGATCGACGCGGCAGAGCCGATCGGCGTGTTCGCGCCAGAAGTGAAGGACGGCGGCCGCTTTTTCCAAGCGCGCGCCCTTTGCGTGCGCTCTGAGGATCAGATCCCAGTCCTCGGGCCAGTCCATGTCGCGATAGCCGCCGATCTTATCGAAGAGCTCACGGGTCATCATGAGCGACGGGTGGGGGATCGGGTTCTCGACGAAGATCTCCCGTGTCATTGCGGCGTGGGTCGCCAGGCCGTTGATCCACGCCTCATAGGTGAGAAATCCTCCCTGGACGGCCGACCGCGGAAAGAAGCGCGTCAGAGTCCCCACGATGTCGGCGCGCGATCGGTTCAGGCACTCGAGTTGCGAATGAAGCCGCAAGGGGTGGTAAATGTCGTCGCCGTCGGCGCGGGCGAGGATCGATCCTTCCGCGCCGAGTACACCGAGATTGAGGGCTTCAACCAGGCCGGCGCCGCCCGTGGTGAGATACTTTGCCCGGTCGAAGAGGGGGGTCAGTTCGTGAAAGATCTCGGCCGATCGATCGCTCGATCCATCGTCGATGCCGATCAGCTCGAAAGCGACCTCTTTTTGACGGGCCAGGGAGAGGAGGCACGCTTCTAAAAAGGCCTCCTCGTCGCGGAAGGGCAAAATGACCGAGATCAGACGGTGGCGATCCATAGTCCTCACATTAGACTCTCGCCGCACCCGGCGCCGATTGCGGCGTGGCAGCAAAAAAAAGAGGGACTGATTGTTGTACCTGCAATGAAGCCAACTATAATAACGCAACACTCGCGAAAGCGGGAGTGGATAGGTGCTGGTGTGCCTCCTGGACTTCAAATCCAGTGTGGGGCTAAATAACGTCCCAGGTGAGTTCGATTCTCATGCACTCCCGCCATTTCATTTTTGGCGCAGACGCCAAAAATGAAATGGCACTCCGGCCCAGAAACGGCGCTCCGGCCCATGAGTCTTCCCAATTCTTGAAAGTCCCCGAGTGTGCGCCCAAAAAAGGGCCAAAAAAAAGACGAGGTCAATCCTAGCCAGAAAGGATTGACCTCATCATTTCCCCCGAACCTTTCTCTGGAAATCCGAATCCCGTTTTCGAATAACCACTAAGGAGGTTCGTTCCGAAAAAACCTTGGCTATCTGATAAGGAGTAACAAACGGGGTGCCAGAAGGGGATGGGCCGAGTGGGAAGAGTTGTATCAACAGGAATTGTAGTAAGTTAGGGGCGGTATTTTTTGATACAAAATCGGGCCGAAAAAAACAGGGCCCGATTGAGATCTGAAACGTGCACCTTTGTTCTCCCTAACAAAACATTAACAGGATCGACCGGGTAGAGAGATGATTCAATCATCTTCCTCCTCGGCGTTCTGCTTTTCCTTCGGCTTCGTATTCCCGCCCGCACCGTAACCGAGTTTGTTGAGCCTGTCGCTGGCGTCGCTGTCGGGCGCTCTGGGGATGAGTTTCTCGATCATGATCCCCTCTGTACGGAGGATCTTCATGAGTTCGTCTCTTATTTCGGGGAACCGGTCGATCACGTTGTTCTCTTCGCGCGGGTCCTCGTCGAGGCGGAAGAGCATGGATGCCTCTTCGTGGTACCGGTGATAGATCAACTTCCAAGGCCCCTTGATCACGGTGTACATCAGATCGTTGTAGATGTTGTCTTCGCTCTCGGCATGTTTGGGACGGTTGTCGTCGAGGCGGATCAGCGCGTCGGCGTAGGCGATCCGGTCCCCTTCGGTTTCTCCCGCCATGAGTCCGGACAGGGTCTCTCCCGAGATCGATGGGATCTCGACGCCCACTTCGTCGAGGATGGTCGGCATGATGTCGATGCTTCGTACCGTGTCGGCCACCACCGTGCCGCGCGGCCCCTCGGGAAGACGGACGATGAGCGGCATGCGGATCTGTTCCTGATAGAGGATCCGGTGGAACCACCAGTCGTGATCGCCCAGTCCCTCTCCATGATCGTTGGTGAGCACGATGATGGTGTTGTCGTACTGGCCCGTCTCCTTGAGATGGTCGAAGAGGCGGCCCAACTGCTGATCCATGAAGAAGATTTCGGCGTCGTAGAGCGCTCGGCTCCGCTCCTCCGATGAGACCGCCATCGGATTGGGACAGAACTTGAGAAAGATCCCCTCCATGATCTCGCGCGGCGGAAGCACGCTCGAATCGTGGGGATCGAAAAAATGAAGCCACATAAAAAAGGGATCGTCCACCTCCTCGAGCCAGGCGATCGCCTCGTCGGTGGTCACGTCGGCGCGGCGCTGGTTCTCGTTGACCTTCCAGCTCGCCTTTTTCTCGTTGTCGACGATCATCTTCTCTTCGACGTCGCCCGAGATGCCCGTGTCGAAGAGATCGAATCCATGGTGGAGTCCAAAGAACTCTGACACGGGAAAGGAGGAGACGAAGGCGCCCGTCGCCCAGCCCTCGTCGCTGAGAATGGTGGCCAGAGTGGGGCAGTCCCCCTCCTCGAGGCGATAATTGGTGGCGCCGTAAAGGACGCGAAGACCGTGCTCGAAGGGATTGAGCCCGGTGAGTATCGACGCGTGCGACACGGGCGTGACCGCCGCCTGGGCGATGGCCATATCGAACCGAACGCCCTCGGCGGCGAGCTCATCGATGTTGGGGCTCGTGGGCAACGCGTAGCCGTAGCAGCCGAGGCGGTCGGCGCGCGTCGTGTCGAGTGTGATGAGGAGAATATTCGGCCGCGCCTGGGCAAAAAAGATCTTCCACGCGCCCAGAATGCAGAGGGCCGCAGCCGCGACGATCAGGAGGAATAGGAGAGGTTTTTTCATGATCGGTCTCAGGGGGTTCGTGTTCGTTCGATCACCATGAGTGTTATACGTTTCGGCGCGCCGTCGATCTTGTCTAAAGGTATTTTTTTCAGCGTATAACCCCGGGGGGCGACACCGAACTTCCGGACCTCCGACGTGTAGCGGGCGACCTCGTGCTCTTCGATCACCCGCACCTGGTAGATGGTGGGATCGTGGCGGAGAAAGAAGCTGGGATGGACCATCTTGTCATGACCGGCGGAGAGGATCGCGTCGGCCGGAACGGGCGGGCGCTCGGCCACATGGGGATCGACGAGGCCGCATTCGTCATAGACGAAGAGCTTCGAGTAGTAGCCGATCGCGCCGATGTTGAGAAGCACGATCGAATCCCCTTCCGATGCGTATTCCCTCAGCGCCTTGCCCGCGGCGGCCCATTTTTTCTGATTGTGGTTCATAAAAGACCACTGCTCGTATTCGCTCTTGGTCTCGTGCGGAATGCGCCAGCGGAACTTGAAAGCTTCGAGCACGGAGCGAGGCATGAGATCGCGATTGAACGCGGGCAACGCCTGCACGGTGAGACAGGCGGCGACGAGCGCCCACAGCGCAATAGGCGGAATCGCCGTGCGCGCGGCGAGACGGGAAAAGGCGGCGGCGAAGAGTAGGGCGAAGAAGGGGGTGGCCGGGACCATGAATCGTCCCATGGCCATGAAATCGCCGCCCGCCGCAATGGAGTAGGCGGCGCATCCCGCGATCAAGACCGCCGCGTGGATCACGGTTCGATCGAACGCCGAGCGCGGCTGGGAGCCTTCGGCCCGAGGCCGGCCCTTGAAGGCCAAGAAGGGAATCGCCGCCAGAAGCAGGGCGGGAGTCAAAAAGGTGAGCGCAAAGTGGATCACGTAATTGGCGCCCCGCTGCAACACGGCCCCCGAAAGGCTGACCTTGATCTGGGCCGTGTTGGGAAGGAGGCGTTCGTAATAAGCATAGCGAAAGGCGAGGAAGAGTCCCGCCGTTGAGACAAAGAGGATGCAAAAAACAGCCAGCGGCCGGAGCGGGCGTCCGCTGCGTGCGCTCTTGTCCGGCCGAGTCTTTTGATCGGCGAGATAGAGCCCCCCGAGCGCCGCCGCCCAGATGATTCCCTCGGGCCTGCAAAGGACGAGCAGCGCGGCGCAGAGGCCGGCCCGAACGGGCCGTGGTCTCAGGCTGTCGCCAAGGAGGCCTTCGTAGGTGACAAAGAGGAGGAAGGCGAAGAGCATCGTCTCCAGACCGCCCGTGCACCAGACAAAGAAGGGGGGGAAGGTGGCCATAAAAAAAAGTGCCGCCACCGCGCCGCCCCGGCCGGAGGCGTTCCGCCGCGCGCCGCGCAGGAGGAAACGAAAGACCACCGCCGCCAGTGCGAGTCCGAAGAGGCACGAGATCGCCGGCGCCATCACGACCGGATCGAGGCCGGCGAGCGCAAGGCCCGCAAGAAGAAGGGTCCAGAGGAAATTGCTGAATCCCTCCACCGGCGGGCTGACACCGAGGTTGTAGCGCAGACCGTCGCCGGCCGCCAGATTGTGGGCGTATCTGAAGGAAATGAAGGCGTCGTCGGTGACGAACCAGAACCGGACGATGAAGAATCCTGCAAGGACGGCGGCTGCCACGAGGACGAGCGCAAGCCTGATCCGGCCTGTTGCATCGCCGGAATCAGCACCGTCGAGCTCCTGTGTGCTAGTGGGTATCCTTTTTCTCCACCTCGAGGAGTTCCACGTCGAAAACCAGTGTGGCGTCGGGCGGAATGTCGCCGCCCGCGCCCGCGGCGCCGTAACCGAGTTCGGGAGGGATGATCAGCTTCCGCTTCCCGCCGGGCCGCATGCCGGTGATCCCCTCTTCCCAGCCCTTGATCACGCTGCCCTCGCCGAGGGTGAAAACAAAAGGATCGTCTCGATCGTCGTTCTTGTCGAACTCGGTTCCGTCCTTGAGCCACCCCGTGTAGAGCACCTTGACCGCATCGCCCTCGGCGGCGGCGTCTCCGCCGCGGCCATATTCGATTTCGATCCACGAGAGGCCCGAGGGCCTCTTGAGCGGCGTGCGTCCCTCGGGAGGCTGCTCGCCGAGTTTTGACGTGTCGGGCAGCTTGGCCTCGGTGAGATCGGGGCGGCTCACGTGGAGTTTGGAAAAACTCTCGCCGCTGATCACATAGTACCATTTGTCGAACCGCACGCGCAGCTCGGCGACGCGCGCCTTGGCCTTGTCGAGCTTATCCTGCCACTCCTCGCGGGCTTTCTCGGCGGGGCTTTTTTCTTTTTCTCCGCCGCTTTCCTCGGTGTCCGCACCGGCATCTTCGGTGTCCGCACCGGCATCTTCGGTGTCCGCACCGTCGTCTTCGGTGTCCGCACCGTCGTCTTCGGTGTCCGCACCGTCGTCGTCGGCGGGCGGTTCGACCGCTTCCGGCGGGGGAGTCATGAGGGCGGGATCGACATCGACATCGACGTAGATGTAACGATTCTCGACCGACATGGGGGAGGCGTCAGATCGGTCGTCGGGGGAGTCCGATCCTGCTTCGGCCGTTCCGGCAGTGACCGTATCTTCCGACCCGTAGATCACCTCGCCGAAGTAGACGAAGTAGACCACTCCGTCTTCGCAGGCCACTTCCAGATGGCCTTCGTTGCCGTAGATGTTTTGCTCACCGTCGATGAAAAAGCCCTTGCTCGCCATCGAAAGGGGATTGGGCGAATCGGGCGGCGGCTTGGGGCGCACCCCGGCGATCTCGAGCTGGTCGAGCGCCGAGGTCAGATCGCGCACTGCCGAATCCTTGAGCTCCGACTCCTCGGCGATCTCCTTCATCTCCCACTTGGTCTCGTCGTTCTTCGAGAGGCTGATGATATCCATGGCGCCCACGGTGCGCGTTTCCTCGTTGACCGAGTAGTTGAAGATGTCGATCTCCGTGATCGCCGAACTCGACTCGAGTCGCAGCAGGTCGGTGTCGATCCAGTCGCCGAAGGTGGTCGAGATGTCGGCGAGGCACTCCCCTCCGCGACTCTGCTCCGACTGGCGGAGGTTGACCTCGTAGATCCGCTTGCTGTCTGGCAGGCGGATGTAGGCCCAGTCGCGCTTGTTTTCTCCCTCCACCTTTTTGCCCACGATGAGGTCGGCCAGAATCTGGCCGGCTCCATCCTTGAGCCTGATCCTCTTGCCCCGCCCGTCGATCGACGACGCATCGTTGAGGGGATCTTCGGTGAGGGTGGCGGCCTGGTCCTCGAGGCGGTCCGATACGATCTTGTCCTTCTTCAGGCCGATGAGCGACGCCGTCACATTGGCGAGCCGCTCGACGGCGTCGGCCGGGTGGCCGTGATGGGACGGGATCCGCCAGAGTCCCTGCTCGAACTTCACGTTGAAGGGTGTCATGGCACCCGTGGTCGGATCGGTTTCGAAAACCTCGATCTCGCGGCTCGCGTAGGGATCGTCGAGGTCTGGAAAAAAGAGCTCGCCCACGTCGTCGAAGACCTGGGGCTCGGGATTGCTGGGAACGGCGAAGATGGCGGCGATTCCCAGGACGGCGGCGATCAGAATCAGGATCAGTGTCGTGCTAGATTTCATCATGGCTCAATCTCTCAAAAGCCTCGACTGGGCCGCACCGCGGTTCTCGCGCGCGCGGCGGATGAAAAAGACCAGAATGGCGATGAGCAGCGGCGGCAAAATGGGCAGCACCATGGCCATCGCTTTCTTGCTGGTGTGAATCTCGCTGATTTTCTGTCTCATGGCAAAGAGGCTTGCCTCGATCTTCTTTTCCTTCTCTTCTTCGATTTTTTCGCGTTGCGCGGCAAGACGGCCTTCCTCGACCCGCTTCACGCTGGCGATCATGATGTCCTTGGCGCGCATGTCGAGATCGTCCCTCTCTTCCACGGCGCGCACCTTGTCGTCAAAACTCTTCTGCGCATCGGCGAGCTGCTGCTTGGCAAAGATGTCGGCCTCGTCCTGCTCGTCCGATTTTTTCTTCCGATGCTCCTTCTCGAGCGCCTCGATGGTGGTGAGCGTTCTGAAGATCTTGCGCCTTTTTCGGAGCTCGATGTAGCTGTCGTCGCCGGCGAGGGCGTCGACGCAGTTGAGGATGAAGGGCACGTTGTCGAACTCGATCCAGCGCGCCTTGCGCAGTTCGAAGAACTGGTCGGAGATCATGTCGAGGTCGGCCACCACGATCACGTCGATTTCCGTCGGCGCGGCGGAGGCAGTCTCTTCACCCTCGGCGCCGTCGCCTTCGGGCGTTGCGCTCTCTGTCGTTTCGGCGGGCAGTGTTCCCCGAATGCGTG
>Ga0180430_10001541_pt1 | contig 22217 bp, 21 predicted proteins | sample SS_ome_9_FD_132999 | JGI IMG/M metagenome (GOLD analysis project Ga0180430, IMG submission 132999) | Hypersaline lake sediment archaeal communities from the Salton Sea, California, USA - SS_1_S_2 metaG | ecosystem: Environmental > Aquatic > Non-marine Saline and Alkaline > Hypersaline >... | reverse complement strand
GCTGTTTCCGGTATCCAGTGAGATCCAGGTCTCGTATATCATAGTCGTCGATCATGATCTTTCCAGATTGGAACTCATAAAAACGGGCGATCAATTTGGCAATTGATGATTTTCCAGAACCAGTATGCCCAACCAACGCTATGCTTTCTCCCGGGTTGATTGTCAGATCAAAATCCTTGAACACCCATTCATCATCCGCATATTTGAAGTTAAGATCATTGATTGAGATCCTGCCAGATAAGCGCTCAGGAACCAGATCATTATGTTGAACAACTGCCGGTTCGGCATCGATCAGTGCGAAAACACGCTCAGACGCAGCCAGGCCAACCTGTACCTGTGCTGAAAAAGAAGCCAGGTTCAAGACCGGGAAGAAGAAACGTTCCAATCCAACCACGAAAAGATACCAGGAACCGATGGTTACAATCCCCTGGGCAGCGCTCATCCCGCCTACATAGACAAGCATGGCAGTCCCGACACCGCTCAAAGCATTCAATACTGGAAAGACAATTGAGAGAATAAAACCCCTCTTGACGTTAATTCGATAGGATTCAACATTGGCTGCATCAAATTTCGAGAAGATCTCCGGTTCCTGGCGAAAATTCTTCGCCACAGCAATGCCGCTGACTGTCTCCTTGATGGTGGCGTTCACAGTCGCGACAGCCCGCATTCCTTCCCGGGTCACTTTTCTGGCAATGTTTCTGAACCCACGTGCCAGGAGGAAAATAAAAGGCAAGAAAAGCAATATATAAATGAATAAGCGAATTTCCAGCCGAATCAGTACAACACCAAGGATCAAAGCCTGGATCATTTGTGCTCCCAGGTCTGTGATCAGGAGGATCAACTTTCCAAACTCCCTGGTATCTGAGGTGATCCTGGATACCACCCTCCCAGAGGAGAACTTATCATAAAACGAGAGGTCATGATTGGCCGCAGAAGCAAAGGCATCTGTCCGTAACTTCATGACCACTCCTGAAACAACCCGGACGGTCATCCTGCGCCGAATCCAATTCCCTCCCCAGTTCACCAGAGCTGCCAATAACACCAGGCCAACCAGAAGTCTTACCTGAGAGTCAGCCTGATCTATCGTCAGCCTGTCAATGCTGCTGGAGATCACCAGCGGCAAAGACGCGCTTGCCGTTCCTATCAGGATCAAGAATAGAGAAATCCCAACCAATCTCCCCATATGCGGCTTTAAATAGGATACTATCCGCTTCAGCAGATCTCTATCGCTGTATTCCCTATCATATGCTTCTATGTCCAGGTTGGAAAAGAATCCCATGCCCAATGCCTCATAAAAATAAGCTTAATCGATAAATAACTGGCTGTATGCTCCAGAACTTGCCATTAACTCATCATGCGAGCCCTGCGCTATCACTTCACCTTTGCGAATGACCAGAATTGTATCCGCCCAGCGAATTTGAGATAAACGATGAGTGATGATAATCGTCGTTCTTCCTTTGGCTGCTTCGAAGATAGCTTTCTGGATCTCATCCTCTGTAGCACTGTCGATCGAACTGGTTGAATCGTCCAGAATCAGGATCCGGGGATCGGTGAGGAAGGCCCTCGCCAAGGCCAGGCGCTGCCGCTGTCCACCAGAGAGGGTCACTCCCCTCTCACCCAGAATAGTGTCATATCCATCCTTGAAGGACAGGATGAATTCATGTGCCTGGGCGGAACGGGCAGCCCGCTCGATCTCTTTCGGGGTCGCATCAGGTTTCCCAAAAGCGATATTCTCTGAAACGGAGTTCGAGAACAGGAAAATATCCTGCTCGATAATTGATATCTGTTTTCTGAGGGCTTCCAGATTCCAATCCTTAACATCTACATCATCAATTCGAATAGCACCTGATGTGACATCATAGGTGCGGTTGACCAGTTTGGCCAGGGTTGTTTTGCCTGATCCAGTCTGACCAACAACAGCAACTGTTTGGCCAGGTTGGACTGAGAATTCGATCCCTTTAAGGGTCAAATCGACATCCGGGTAAGCATAGGAAACATCATTGAAATGGATCTTCCCTTCGATGTGTAACTGACAACCTTCCTGGTTCTGATCAAGTTCTGTCTCACGATTGATCAGATCCAAAATACGCCTGGCGCCTGCAATTCCGAGGGAAACCTGGGAATATGCAAACAAGGACACAAAAGTTGGAAAACCCAGCAAGCCCATCAATCCATAATAAGCTGCGATATCTCCCACTTCCAGGAATCCCCGCTGGAAGAGGATAACTGCCTGGAAAAGACCACCCACCTGGGCCAGGCCCATTAGCAGTAAAGGCAAAAAACGCGCTTCAACATCCCCTTGATGGATCTCTCTTTTCATAAAGCGTTTGGCATTGCGGGAAAACAGATTTACTTCACTTGCCTCTTCAGCCATCCCTTTGACTGTTTCTATACCATCGACTGCTTCTGCCAGACGGGAGTTTAAAGTTCCAAATGCGCTTCTGACACCATCCGTGATCGGCTGCAGTTCATGGAGATATTGCCATAAGGCCAAAATATACAAGATCAGGTAGGTTAGGGGCGGGATGATCAAGGAAGGATGGTACTGATAAGAAAAAATGATTGGCATGAGGATGAAATTAGCTGATCCAACCACCAGATTGAATCCGGGACTGAACATGAAGTTGATTTCCCGGACATCGTTCGTTGCCCTGGCCATCACATCTCCAACAGGCAGCAAGCTGTGATAGGTCATGCTTTTTCCCAGCAGAGTTGTATACAACTCGTGCCGGATATCCCTTTCCATCAACTGCCCCAGCATTTCGGCGCTGAAATTCCTGCCAAGCTGAAGAGCTCCCCGGATGATCTGGGTCACAACGATAATCAATGCAAACTCCAGCAGAAGATCAGTTCTGGGAGGTGTTTCTTGCAATGAGTTTAGAGCTTTTCCTACCATAACAGGTACCACAGCAGCCAATGATGCATTGCCAATCGCTCCTATTAATGTAGTCAAGCCCAAATACCAGTATTGAGCAAAATGGGCAGCTATCCAACCAAAAGGACTATTCCTGCTGGCAGCTACCCTGGCAGGGGTTTGATACTCCTCGGGGAGGGAAAATTCGCTGGTTAGGTGATTCGTCTCATCCATACTTAATCCGGAAGCTCATCCGGGAATATCAAATCTTTAGTTATGCTGAATGGTCCAAAAGATTCCAGATCCTGGTAACTCATCTGATACGAGATTTCGGAAACCGGATCTAAACCAAACACATTTCCTTGAAAATCCAGAAGAATTATTTTATCACCAGATAGACCATTTTCCTCCCGCAAATAGGCCGAATATTGGGAATAACTCTCTTTTGATTTTGGATATTTCTCAAAGAGAAGTTCAAAGGCTTGCTGAAATTCAGCTTTATAGGTGGTTGTCACTGTGGAAAGATTGCTGAGTATCCAACACATCTCCCGATATTCCAGAAAATATGCCAGCCCGAGAAAATTACCCTGGCTGTCCAGATAAGGGAAGAAAGGGAAAGCCCGACAAGTCAGGGTGCGAAACTGGCGTTGGCATTTTTGGTAGCCCTGACACTTTAACAGAACCTGACCCTCTTGGACTTCATCCTCTAAAATCGTGTCGACAGGATTGGAACTTCTCCATGGTCTCCACAGGTCTGTGTTTTTCTCTAAATATGCCCATTCCTCTCTATATGCTGAAGGTATGATCATACTGATATCACAACAAACCGGAACCCCATATTCATTAAATGGCCCGCACTTCTCTCCACAATCTATATTAGAAAGTGGGCTGGCGAATTTTCTATAGATATCTTCGAAGAAAGTATCCTGTGGGGGTTCACTCATTCAGCAATCTCGTTTTTACCTTCCAGCACATCCGTCAGGAATTGGACCGCTTCCTCACGAGAAGAGATACCTCTCTCTACCTGAGCTTCCCGGAGAGATTCTAGCAGCATTCCAATATGGGGCCCGGGGGAGATGTTGAACTCAGATTGGATATCCTCTCCATCAAGCAAAATTGGAGGGGAGACCACCTGATCTGTTTTCTCCCACCAACTTTCAAGAAACATCCTGCCTATCTCAAGGATCCTGATCCAATCCTCCTGGTGAGAATTATGCTCATATTCAGAGGACACATAAGCTAGAGCCAGGAAAACTCCCAGCACTCCAGCTGATGCACATTCACGAAAATATCGGTAAATGTCCAGAGGTTGAAGTAGATCCTCTCTCTTGAAACACTGGAGCACCTCGGAATAAGCCGATCTACTTTTCTTGAGGAATTTCCATTCCTGGTTGCTTAATGGAAGAATCTCAGACCAATCGTTCTCTTTTTCCTCGGAGCTGCAGTCATCCAACAGAAGTGGTATAAAAGACAGCTGGTATACCTTTCGACCGGGTACCAGTTCGCTCATCAGATATGACTGTAGATTCTTTCTGTAGCGACCTAATCTATAGACCAGCAGTCCCAGAGACCAATTCGCTGCGCTATCTTGATCATGTTCTCTCAGGAATAGACTCCACAGATTTTCTAAGAATACCATCTGCCTGGTCTGTTCATCGGATATCTCTGTAAAGAAGACATAAGGAGATAAGCCCAACATATCAAGGGATTTCAATGCGGCGGCCTGTTTTGGTCCATCCAGAATCCTGAAAAGTTCATCCCGAATTCTTTCTGATGAAATATCAGTGATACCTTTACTGTATTTTCGAATCTGATCTTTGGTTTCAGGCAGAATGCTTAATCCATATTGCGCTGCCAGGCGTACTGCTCGCAGGCAGCGCAAAGGATCATCAGCCAGGGAGCTCTCTGAAGTTGTCCTCAGCAAACCATCTTTCAAATCCTGGGTACCCCTATATGGATCGATAACCTTCTCATGCGATCCACTACCCAGAGCCATTGATGTGATCGTAAAATCACGAGCACCCAGGTCATCATTGATATCCTTTCCCTGGAAGCGTGTGAAATCCACCATCATTCTTTGGCCGCTTCCATCCTTTATTATCACCCGCGCAGTTTCCCGCTCCTTGTCCAGAACAAAAAATGCGCCGCCAAGCTGATCAGCAACTAATTTTGCAGCAGTGATGGTATCCGCCGGAAGAGCAAAATCCAGATCATGGATCGGTTTTCCAAGAAGTAAATCCCGCACAGCACCACCTACCAGGTATACCTGAAAGGGTTTAAGAATATCAATGATCTGCCCGTATATAGCGGGAAATGTTTTGTCTTTCATCAAGTTCCTATCCGGGAGCTATTTTCCGGTCCCGGAAGTAATCTGGCATAGTCATTCTCTTGCGGCATGAAATACCGCTTGCTGAAGCTCTCCCACTCTCTTAAGTATCAGAAGATCTAGTGATCCGGGGGAGTATATTTATCTTCGTTCACAACGCCGATAAAGGGTAGTTCACGATAGAATTCGTCCAGATCCAGTCCATAACCGAAGACATATTTATTGGGAATCACAAATCCCACATAATCCAGGGGCACCTCGGTTTCTCGTCTTTCTGCTTTGTCCAGCAAAGTGCACACCTTTAATGAAGCTGGTTTACGGGTAGCAAGCAAACCAAGAATAGACGCCAGGGTATGGCCGCTGTCCACAATATCCTCGATCAACATCACATTCCTGCCCTGGATATCATCCCGGAGATCCATCGTCAATCGCACATGCCCTGAAGTTTCCCTGGCGCCAACGCCATAGGAAGAGATGGCCATGAAGTCAATTGAATGGGGAACAGTGATCGCCCGCATCAGATCCGTCAGGAAAAGCACTCCTCCACGAAGGATGCAGACAAGATGCAGGTCCTGTCCCGCATAATCTCGGCTGATCTGTTCTCCTAATTCCTGGATCTTGTCCTGGAGCTCCTGTTCCGGAATCAGTACTTCGCTCAAAAAATCCTGATATGATTGCATGGTTATTCCTCTTTTTTGGGTACCTGATGGTGGATCCTGCAGCGGGCTTCATACATTTCTGAAGCGCCTACGATAATGATCGGATCATCATAATAGGCAGGTTTGCCATCTACCAGGCGCTGGGTTCGGGTTGCCTCTTCCCCACACACCATGCAGATAGCATGCAATTTATCTACGATTTCTGCTTGTGCCAGCAAGATCGGCATCTGCCCGAAGGGCTCTCCCCTGAAATCCATATCCAAGCCAGCCACGATGACCCTGATCCCTTTTTCGACCAGATCCTGAACAACCTCAATGATCTGCTCCCCAAAGAACTGGGCCTCATCGATCGCGACCAGTGTTACATCATCTAGCAGCAATGCTGGGATATCGGTAATATTCTCAACCGGGTGGGCATTATATTCATTCCCAGCGTGAGAGGTCACTTTTTCGCTGCTGTAGCGGATATCAAAACCAGGCTTAAAAACCTGGATCTTTTGCTTGGCGATGATCGCCCTGCGCAGCCTGCGCAGCAGCTCATCTGTTTTTCCACAGAACATTGGACCCGTGATAACTTCCAGCCTTCCCCGATGATGTTTCATTCTTTCCCTCACTTATCTGGTCTTGGATTAATTAAAAAAACAGGCAGAGTGGACTCTGCCTGTATTTTATCAAAAGAACTACATCCTGACCTTAAACTGTGATCTCCTCAGCAGCTTCTGGGATCTCAAAACCTTGAGCTCGCAAGGCTTTCTTCAGGTCGATCAGGGATTTCCGCCCAAAACCTTTGATATCCAGCAGAGGTTGATCGCCGCCTTCCAGCAGTGTCAGCAGATCCTGAACGGTCGCTATTTTTGCTTCCACAAGGGTATTCGTAACCCGGGCGCCCATTTCCAGCACTTCCACTGATACATCAGCGACTGCTTTCTTGGTTTCCCGGTCTGATTTCGCTTTCTCGAATTCCTCATGGGATTTCAATTTCTTGTAGAACCTGTCAACCTGGCCCTCTGTATCAACAATGCGCTGTTCTCCGGTATAGAAAGGATGGCAGGCAGAGCAAACATCGGTACGAAGTGATTCTTGAGTTGATCCCGTTTTCCAGGTATTGCCGCATGCGCAAGTAACCGTACATTCGGGGTAATAAGTTGGGTGAATTTCTGATTTCATTTAATAGATCCTTTTACTCTGCGGGATACACATGTACACGCTTTTTGCCGCCTCGGAAGTCCTGATAGGTGACAATTCCATCTGCTGTAGCAAATAAGGTGTCATCGCCACCGCGACCTACGTTTTCTCCAGGATGGATCCTGGTGCCTCGTTGACGTACCAGAATGTTACCCGATCGTACCTGTTCGCCGCCATATTTCTTAACGCCCAATCTCTTGGAATTACTGTCTCGTCCATTGCGGGTTGAACCGCCACCTGTTTTATGCGCCATCTTTCTTTTCTCCTGATTTCGTCACAATCTTATCTACCTGGAGCAGTGTATACTGCTGACGATGTCCCTGTCTTTTCCGGTAGTGCACCCTGGGTTTATATTTAAAGACCAGCAATTTGGGTCCTTTTATTTGCCCGGTGACGGTTGTTTCTACCTTGGCTCCTTTGACCAACGGAGTACCAATGGTTACTTTCTTTTTCCCATCAGAGATGAACAGCACCTCTTTCAAAGCAACTTTCTTTCCGACTTCAGTGGGAAGTTTATCTACCTGGAGGATCTCTCCGAGTACAGCTTTATACTGTTTCCCACCACTTACAACAATTGCATACTTCATAACTTCTCCTCCAATCTTCACTTCACCATTCTCTCTGTGTTCAACCCGAAGGCCACAGCGGAACGGGGAAGTTGGGGGTCTTAATCCATGCCAAAAGGCTGCAGAAGGACCTATTCCTTCAGTGCCGTGCCATTATACCAGACGATGTGTGCGTGTCAATAAGGGGAGATTTCCCCTTGATCAGCAAATCTTGATTATCAGCTACCTGATAATCATTAGTCTATCTACTGAATAGTGTCACTATGCCGAAATATAGTCATTTCATATAATACCTTAGAATGAATTCAGTCAGGGATAGATTGTGATATAACAAGTACTGGAAAAGAACGGATCCCTGGCGTTTTGCGGTCCAGAAAGGAGATTATTGAATGGCCGTTACCGGATGGATAGTAGTGGATGATAATTACTGCAAGGGCTGTGGCCTCTGCATCGAAGCCTGCCCCCAGGAAGTCCTGGAGTTTGACAACAGCCGGCTCACCCCTAAAGGATATCATCCAGCGAAAATGATAGAAGAAACCTGTACTGGTTGCGGGATCTGTGCAGTAGTATGCCCTGATGCCGCCATTACTGTATACAGGGAAAAACCCGAAAGGAAACCCAGGAGGTAAGCACTGTGGCAAAAGAATTATTGAAAGGAAATCATGCTTTTGCGGAAGCTGCCGTTCGAGCAGGTGTGGAAGCCTTTTACGGGTACCCCATCACACCGTCGACTGAATTCCTGGAGTATATGTCCAGGCGTTTACCCGAACTCGGCAGGGCTTTTGTACAAGCGGAAAGTGAAGTTTCAGCGATCAATATGGTCTATGGAGCAGCCTGCACAGGAAAACGAGTGATGACTGCCTCATCCAGCCCAGGTGTCAGCCTGATGATGGAAGGAATCTCCTACATCGCCGGAACTGAAGTACCCGCAGTAGTTGTTAACGTTATGCGCGGTGGTCCTGGATTGGGTAATATCGCCCCATCCCAGGGAGATTATTACCAGATGGTCAAGGGAGGAGGACACGGAGATTACTTCCCGATCGTACTCGCTCCTGCTAGCGTCCAGGAAGCAGTTGATTACATCAGCCTGGCATTTGATCTGGCTGAAAAGTACCGCTCAATCGTTCATGTGATCGTGGATGGCAACATGGGCCAGATGATGGAGCCTGCTGAACTTCCCCCCATGAGGGAGATCCCAAAAGAGGCACCAGAATGGGCCGTCAGCGGCGCCAAAGGGCGAGACGCGAATATTCTCACATCCATTTATATTGAACCGGAAGATGAAGAGGTCACAAACCTGCGCCTGCTGAAACGCTGGAAAGAGATCGAGAAGAATGAAGTGATCTTTGATGAATATGAGATCGATGACGCAGAACTTCTGGTGATCGGCTTTGGAACCGCCGGCCGGGTTGCCTCATCTGCAGTCCGGGAAGCCCGGGAAGAAGGTATCAAAGCCGGGTTATTAAGGCCAATCACCCTGGCGCCATTCCCCCAGGATCGCTTGATCGAACTCACCAAGCAAGTAAAACGAATCTTAGTGGTTGAAATGAATTCCGGGATGATGCTGGACGACATTATGAAGATCGTCCAGGGAAAGGTGCCGATCGAATTTTACGGCAGAATGGGTGGTGTGACCCCCCTACCTGATGAAATCCTGGATGAGATCCGGCGTGTGGCTGCCAATCAAGATCCCGGCGCTGATGATCCTCGGGATGAATGGATCGTCCGCATGGATAAAATGCTCACAGGAGAAAAATAATGGTTGCAACAACAGAAGTTGTCTATCAACGCCCCGAATCGTTTACTGATCTCCATACCCATTACTGCCCAGGATGTACACACGGCGTCGCCCATCGTTTGATCGCCGAAGTGGTGGATGAAATGGGCCTGCGGGAAAAAACTATTGGCGTGGCTCCCGTAGGATGCTCAGTATTCGCTTATCGGTATTTCAATATGGATTTTGTAGAAGCTGCTCACGGGCGTGCTCCAGCCATGGCGACAGGGATCAAAAGAGTGCTTCCTGAAAATACGGTATTCACCTACCAGGGCGATGGCGATCTGGCCTCAATCGGAATGGCAGAGATCATGCATGCTGCGGCCCGCGGTGAGAATATCACTGTGATCTTCATTAATAACGCCATTTACGGCATGACCGGAGGGCAGATGGCCCCCACCACTCTGCCGGGAATGAAAACAACCTCATCTCCCCTGGGTAGGGATGTTGAAATGGCCGGGTATCCCATCCGCATGGCGGAAATCCTGGCCACTCTAGACGGCGCTGGCTACGTAGTCCGGCGCAGTTTGCATAATCCGGCCAATATCCGAAAATCAAAGAAAGCCATCCGGCTGGCCTTTGAAGCCCAGGAAAGAGGATTAGGGTTCTCGATGGTCGAACTGCTTTCATCCTGTCCAACGAACTGGAAGATCACCCCACAGGAAGCGTTAGAATTCGTAGCTGAAGAAATGGTCCCGGTATTCCCTCTGGGAGATTATAAAGTCTCCCCTACCCTGGAAGGGCTGAAGGTATAAGGAGAAATAAGGCATGGAAGAAACCAGTATTATCATATCTGGCTTTGGCGGCCAGGGCACATTATTTGCCGGACAGGTTCTGGCTTATGCATCAATGGACAATGGATTGGAAGTCACCTGGATACCTTCCTACGGTCCTGAGATGAGGGGCGGTACCGCTCATTGTACCGTTATCGTAAGCGAGGAAGCCATCGGTTCACCACTGGTGCGGAAACCGGATGTGGTCCTGGCGTTGAACTTACCCTCGGTAGATAAATATGAATATTTAGTGCCGGATGATGGTTTGCTGGTAGCCAATTCATCCCTCTTCAACCGGGAGATTGAACGCAAAGGCATTAAGTCTCTGTTGATTCCAGCCAACGATATTGCCGAGGAACTTGGAATGGCCCGCCTGGCAAATATGATCATGGTAGGAGCAATGGTAGCTATGAAACCTATCCTGCCCCTGGATGCTGTCAAAAAAGCACTCGAAGAACATATCCCGGCAAGACATAAAAAGACCCTGCCGATCAACTTTGATGCGATGGATCGCGGGTACACCTTCGCCAAACAATAAGAACCGATTAGGGAATTAGTCTTTCCAAAGGACTATTTCCCTTTGCATTAAACAAAAAAGGATACGGTTATCACAGTGAAAACCATATCCTTTTTTTTTATTAAGCTGCAATCACTCTATGGGTAAACTTTCAAAATAGCCTTTTACTTCTCCATCATTGCTAAACACGAGGTAAATTACACCAACCACGAGTGAGATTAGATTCCCAAACAGAATACCACACATCTCGAATATTGCTAAAGCCCGGGAAGGTTTCGCCACTTTAGGGGGATCTGATATGAGATTGATACCATGGATTATTTCAACTACACCAAGAGCCATGGGCAGCAATAATACTGGTGTACAAAGTAAACCTACAAAAAAAGTACCCAATACTACAGCAATAAATAATCCTCCTCCCCATAAAACATTGAGGATTCCATTAATCAATATCAGTATAGATAAAGTCTGTACTTTTCCTGGTTTTTCCATCTTCACAATTCTCCTTCATTCCGGTCGCCAGGAAGCAAGTGTAGAGACTCAATTAACTTGCATCTGGAATCGGTTCAACCGGAAGCTCTCCACCTGGAACAGCCACTTTGTACGCCTGGCCAATCAGATGGGAATTGAAAAGGACCGCATAGGCAGTGGTCACCGCGACTCCGATAATGCAGGCTACGGTGCCCAGTGGTGCAATAATATAAGACAGCAGCATACCCAGGAAAACCAATCCATAATTTCCAAGGTTGTTCTTCACAATCTTGAATATCTCACCAAGTTTGAATACAGATCCGAACTCTCCGCTTGCCGCATAATGACCCAGCGCTGCAGGAATTAGTACTGAAACACCAAGACCATAGAGGATATAGAGACAGCTCAGGCAGGAAGTTACGATCCAGAAAATTGTAGCTGCGAAATCTTCGCCGGTTTCAGCAAGCAGCGATCCAGCCCCTGCATTGCAGCTTCCAAGAATAGTAATTGGCAGGGAATAAATAAACAGTACCAGGGAAATTAAAAGGCCCTTGACAAAGTACTGTCCGAATTCGCTCCAATCTGGCAATGGTTCCGGGTCTTCTTTGATAACTCGCCTGATCACTTCAAGCCCCCAACCTAGAACGGGGATGATCCCGATCACTGTCAGACACAGCACGCTGGCCAGGGCAAGTTTCTTCACCCAATCTTCATCTTCAAAGACATACGAAAAAGCCAATCCAAAATCCATCTTCTTTCTCCTTTCGTGTGAACTAAAAATGATAACGAATGACTTCTTGAATCATAACATGGAATAAAATTTTGAACGAAGTCCTTAGCAAGGAAAAAAGGATCGTGTTCGTAATAAAACAAAGGGACTGAGTCCTAAAAAACAAAGGGACTGAGTCCTTTGGAAGGACTCAGTCCCTAAAAGCTCAAGGAGCACTTTGGATAAACTTATTTCTGGTTGTTGATCGCAGATTGGGCAGCAGCCAGACGGGCGACAGGTACACGGAAGGGGGAACAACTGACATAGTTCAAACCTATCTTGTAGCACCAATCGATCGATTCCGGATCACCACCGTGTTCACCACAGATACCGACCTCTAGATCAACCCTGGTACCACGGCCTTTCTTGACAGTCAGATCCATTAGCTGGCCCACACCATGAGTATCAATGGTCTGGAAAGGATTCCTGGGGAGGATCCCATCTTCTACGTATTTCACAAGGAAGTTGCGCTCAGCATCATCTCGGCTGTAGCCGAAGGTGAATTGGGTCAGGTCATTGGTACCGAAGGAGAAGAATTCCGCCGTTTCGGCAATTTCGTCTGCGGTCAGGCCAGCACGAGGGATTTCGATCATGGTGCCAAATTTATATTCAAATTCAACGCCTTTCTCTTCCATCACTGCTTTGGCGATCTCTTCCAGTTTTGGCTGGATGAAGTGCAGCTCGTTGATATGACCAGTCAAGGGGATCATCACCTCAGGATGAGGCTCGAATCCGCGCAGCTTGACATCAGCAGCAGCTTCAAAGATCGCTCGAACCTGCATGCTGACGATCTCGGGCATCATCACGGACAAACGTACGCCGCGCAGCCCCATCATCGGATTGCTTTCATGCATGCCCTGGATGCTGGTAAGCAGTTCTTCCTTTTCCTGGTCCACTTTTTTCTGAATCCGATTGGCAATCACCTCTTCCAGGAGTTCTTCCTCGTCAGGCATGAACTCATGCAGCGGTGGATCGATCAAGCGAATGATCACCGGTAATCCAGTCATTGCTTCGAACAGGCCGTCAAAGTCACTGCGCTGGTAAGGCAGCAATTTGTCGAGGGCAGCTGTGCGCTCTTCACTGGTCTCAGACAGGATCATCTGCTGCACGATTGGCAGTCGTTCGGGTTCAAAGAACATGTGCTCTGTGCGGCACAGACCAATGCCCTGGGCACCGTAGGAGCGAGCACGGCGGGCGTCTTCAGGATAATCAGCGTTAGCCCAAACCATCAAACCGCGGGTCGGCCAACCTTCTGGAGCTGTACGAATATCTTTGGAAGCAGAGATCTCATCTGCCCAGGTCAGCAGTTCCAGCAGATCAGTCTGTTCTTCCAGCGTCGGAGCAACTGAAGGAATTTCGCCCAGGAAGACCTCACCGGAGGCGCCGTCCACTGAGAGATAATCACCTTCTTTTACAACCATATCACCTACAGTCAGTGAACGCTCACTCATATTGATCTTCACTGAGGAAGCGCCGACCACACAAGGGATACCGAACTGACGGGCAACCACTGCCGCGTGGGAAGTCGCACCGCCCTCGCTGGTGAGGATACCTTTGGCAGCCAGCATACCGTGCACATCATCCGGTTTGGTGAAGGGGCGGACCATGATCACGTCCTGGCCCTCTTCCTTGGCTTTTTCTTCCGCAGTATCGGCATCAAAATATATCCGTCCTACGGCCGCGCCCGGGGAGGCATTCACGCCGGTGGCGATCATTTTGCCTTCTTCATTGGCTTTTTCTTTTTCTTTAATGTCAAATTGAGGATGCAGCAGGGTATCAACCTGGGAAGGCTCCACTTTCATGATGGCTTCCTCTTTGGTGATCAGCCCTTCTGTGACCATATCAACAGCAATCTGGACCGCAGCTTTGGCGGTACGTTTGCCGTCTCGAGTCTGGAGCATCCACAGTTTGCCGCTCTCAAAAGTGAACTCCACATCCTGCATTTCCCGGTAGTGATTTTCCAGTTTCTTGGTAATATCCTGAAACTCTTCATAAACAGCTGGCATTGTGTCTTGCAGGCCATCTATATCATCCGCATTGCGGATACCAGCCACCACATCTTCACCCTGGGCGTTGAAGAGGTACTCACCCCAAAGTTTGTTCTCACCCGTGGAAGGATTGCGCGTAAAGGCAACACCTGTACCAGAACCCTCTGCCATATTCCCGAATACCATGGTCTGGACATTGACTGCAGTGCCCAGATCATGCGGAATACCAGCCGCATTACGGTAGTCAACAGCGCGTTTGCCGTTCCAGGAGGCGAAGACTGCCTCTGTGGCCAAGCGCAGCTGCTCAGAAGGATCCTGCGGGAAATCAAATCCTTTTTCTTTCTTAACGATCTTTTGGAATTCCCCGGTCAGCGTTTTCCAATCTTCCGCTGCCAGATCGGTGTCCAGTTTGACACCCTTTTTCTCTTTATACTCATCAAGGACATCTTCAAAAGCTTCGTCATCGATGCCCAGCACCACAGATCCAAACATCTGGACCAATCGGCGGTATGCGTCGTAGACAAATCTTTCATCACCAGTCAGAGCAACCATGCCCTTGGCGGTCTCATCGTTGAGGCCGATATTAAGAACAGTATCCATCATACCGGGCATGGATTTCACCGCACCCGAACGACAGGAAACCAGGAGTGGGTTTTTGGCGTCGCCAAATTTCTTCCCGGTTAATTCTTCTGTTTCTTTCATCGCGGCCAGTTCCTGATCCCACATACCCGCAGGGAATTTATCTCCCCCATCAATATAGGCATTGCAGGCCTCAGTTGTGACTGTGAATCCGGGGGGAACAGGAATTCCAATCCTGGTCATTTCTGCCAGGTTGGCTCCTTTGCCACCCAATAATCCGCGGACCTTGTCCCAAACACCGCCGACATGTTTCTCCGCTGCTTCTACATCTTGAAATGTATAGACCCATTTCTGGTCTGCCATAATTAACCTCCTGCTAAATAAAACAATTACAAAACAAAACGCTTGGAGGGTGTGCCTCCAAGCGTTGTATTTTACCATTTATTTTTCTAATCGTTCCTTAATTAATGGAAGGAATTTCATCCAGAGACCCACAATACGCTCCAGGGTTCAACACTGATGTTGACCTCTGTGCCTGCGACAATGAATTCCTGGTTGGACAGCAAATCACTGATTATTCTGCCGTCCTTCCAATTCAGATCTGTGACCTGGATCTTAAAATTGCGTCGTGTGCCGCTAGCATTCATGATCGTGAGCAGGCTTTCTTCACCCATTTTCCTCGCAAAAGCATAGATTCCCTTTTTCCCATCTACCAGCACTTCTTGATAAGAACCTCTTCGCAGCAAGGATCTATTCTTACGGATGTTAATCAAATGCTGAAGGTATTTCCGCAGATCGCGGTCCCAATTTTCTTCATTCCAGGGAAAAGCTTTGCGGCAATCAGGGTCTTTGCCTCCGTCAACCCCAACCTCGTCTCCATAGTAGATCGCAGGAGCTCCGGGAAAGGCCATCAGGAATGTATAGGCCATTTTCAATTTCTTCTGATCTCCTTCCAGTTCAGTTTTTATCCGGACTGTATCATGCGACCCAAGAAGGTTATACATCCCATATACATTCTCGCGGGAGTACTGAGTGAGCTGGTGGTTGATCATCTCGGAGAACCCATCTGCGGTGATTTTTCCCATCAATAAATCGATCACTCCATCCCTGATCGGATAATTCATCAGACCGTCAAAACTTGCTGGGCCAACCCATTTAGGCTCTCCGGTCCAAATTTCCCCAACCAGGTAGGCATCAGGATTCTCGGATTTCACCACCTCACGGAATTCCGCCCAGAACCCTTCATCATCAATTTCATTCGGCACATCCAGTCGCCAGCCATCTGCCCCCAGTCGGATCCAATATCGGGCAACATCGAAAATATATTTTCTCACGCGGGGATTATCCGTATTGAATTTTGGAAGGCTTTTGAATTTCCACCAGGCTTCGTAGTCATCCGCATCCCCGGGTGAATACGCATCAGGAGGTATATTGTTGAGATGGAACCAATCAATATACGATGAGTGATTGTGATTCTCCAGAACATCATTGAAGGCAAAAAACCCTCTTCCGCAGTGGTTAAATACACCATCAATTACGATCTTGATATCGTTTTGGTGAGCGACATCCAACAGGGCTTGAAAGTCCTTCTCCGTTCCAAGCTTATAATCGATCTTGAAATAATCGCTGATGTTATAGCGGTGATTGGATGAGGATTGGAAAATTGGATTTAAATAGATAGCCGTGATCCCAAGATCCAGCAGGTAATCCATTTTTTGGATCACACCCCTGAGGTCTCCACCCTGGAAATCCCAGATGGTTGGTTTTTCTCCCCAGGCCTGCGTAGTTGTAGGATCATTTCCAGGATTGCTGTTAAAGAATCGATCAGGAAAGATCTGATAGAAAATTGAATCTTGAACCCAGTAAGGCACCGTCATAAGTTTGATAAATCCTCCAGCTAGAGTAAATCCAGGGGCAATTGTATCATTCCAGGCCCATTATTAGTTAACAGAATTTCAAACTCTTTGGCTGAGTATTAGTCAGCGAATCGATCCAGTACAGAGTGTATCCGGGATAGATAACCTCTCCCAAATAAATTGAGATGATTCAGCAAATGATATAGGTTGTAGAGTGGAAAACGGGACCGAAAGCCTTTCTCCAGCGGATGGACCTCTGTGTATGCCCTGTAAAACTGATCCGGGTAGTGGCCAAACAGTTCGGCCATCGCCAGATCTGCTTCCGCCCAGCCATAATAAACAGCCGGATCAATCAAAGCTGGCAAACCATCCCAATTTGTGATCAAATTTCCACTCCAAAGGTCACCATGGATCAGGGAAGCTGGCTGCTCCGGTATCAAAGCGGGCAGCCGGGCCATTAATTTCTCGAATTTTTTTAAATCCTCTGAATCCAGCAAAGAACGATCCCTGGCCCACTGGATCTGCTTCTTGAGCCGAACTTCCCGGAAGAATTCCCAGCCGTCATCCATCCAGGTGTTTTTCTGGGGATTACTGCCAATATAATTATCGCTTTCAAAACCGAACCTGGGGTTAATCTGTAAATGGATCTCTGCCAATTGCCTGCTATAAATCGGCCAGAAATCCTTGCAGCGCGGTGCGGGTTGAAGATCGCTCTGCAGCAGGTATTCCTCACCTACCAGGTATACCTCCGGGATCACAGGGCCTTCCGGATCTCTTAGTGCTTCCAGCCCCTCTGCTTCCCGCTGGAATACATCAGCGTTCTTGCCTGGATCTTGTTTCAGGAAAAAACACTTTCCAGATGATGTGTGTACTCTCAAAGCTTGATGGATGCAGCCCCCGCTCAGCGATTCGAGGGAGGTGACACTGCCAAATTTATTCTCGCTTAGCCAATTGCGGACATCAGAGTGTACCTTTTTCACGTTCCAACGCCTCCAATAAACCCTGGCAGGACCTCTTCACGATCCCAAAAGTCTTCTCAAAACCATCCAATCCGCCATAATATGGATCGGGAACATCCAGATCAGCCCCCCCTTGAGGATCATACTCTCGCATCAAATGAATTTTGCTTAATTCTGAATCAGAAGAAGCTTTCATCTGCAAATATCGCCTGTTTTCCTTATCCATAGCAATCACTAAATCAAAGCGATCAAAGTCCTCTGCCCAAAACTGCTTAGCCCGGCCAGTATATTGAAAACCCTTTTCCTGGGCTACCTGGCGCATTCGGTGATCAGGCGATTCACCGGCATGATAAGCGGATGTTCCAGCAGATTCCAATTCATAACTGTCTCCCACTCCCCGTTCACGGGCAAGATGGCGGAACATATTTTCTGCCAGCGGGCTGCGGATGATATTTCCCTGGCAAACAAAAATAATCTTCATAAGCGCTCCTCCTGCCTCTATATGCTACCACTATTGAATTTCCATTTTCAACCTAAGAAAATGACCTTAATAAATTCGTTCAGGCTCATGGGTTTGCCTGCAGGGGAGTTTCGTGTATAATAAGGAAAAGTTCAGGAGAATTTGTTACTGGACTCTTAAAATGAAACTGAGAATGTTTTGATCCGTTGATCAAAACAAAAACCGGGTTGGGGAAGAGATTTTTCCTTCCAGAGATCAAAAAAGGGAAATCAACCAATATGAAACCCCCATCCCCTAAATACAAGGGTCGCCATAAGTTAGATTTGCGGCCGCGGTACTAATAAAACGATCTACCATCATAAAGTGGTATTGAAGTAATTTAGACATTGGCATGTTGAATATTCACCAAGTGAAGCAGTCTATCGCTAGGTATTCGTTGGTACACACATCTTCAAAGATGTCCTAGCGTACCACTATACAGTGTTCGGATCAGATCGTTTAATCAGGCAGCCGTGGCCAAAGATGGCGTCAACACGGCTGTTTTATGTTAACTGTAACCAGGCTGGAACCGCAGAAGAAGAACCCCCAGCGTTTAAACGTTTATTTGGATGGAGAGTTTGCCTTTGGTATTTCCCGAGCCGCCGCGCCCTGGCTGGCAGAGGGAAACCAACTCAGCCAAGAAAAGATAAACGATCTGCAGGAAAAGGATCAATTTGAGGGAGCCTATCAACGCGCGATAAATTTCCTCAGCTACCGCGTCCGATCCGAAAAAGAAATCCGCCAGAACCTAATCAAACACCAAACTCCAGATGATATCGTAGAGAAGGTTGTCACCAGACTACGTGATGCCTCACTTGTGAACGATCGTGACTTTGCCGCCCAATGGGTGGAAAATCGAGTCCGGTTCAAACCACGGGGAAAAAGGGCTCTCTCCTCAGAATTATTCCAGAAAGGTATTAGAAATGAGATCATCGAAGAAACCCTTTCAGGTTTAGATGAAGAAGAGCTGGCATACCAATGTGCCCGATCCAAATTATCTAAATATCACAACCTGGAAGAAAAGGTTTTTCATAAAAAACTCTCAGGCTTACTTACCAGACGCGGTTTCCCTTACCACATCATAAAAGACGTTGTTGGGTCTCTTTGGAATGAGACAGAAAAGGAATCATAAACTTTTATCAATATATACCCATGATCGCATAGTAGATCAGAAAAAAGGGGCAAGAAAATGAATGGATACCTATTTATTATCGGTTTTATAGCACTAGCTCTAGGTGCCGTGATGGGATTCTTTGTCAAGAATTACCTCGTCGCGCGGGAAGCAGATGCGAAACAAAACAAAGCGAACCAGCTTCTCAATGAAGCCGAAAGAAAATCAACCGAGGTTGTCAAAGAATCTCAGGATCGGGCGATAGAGATTGTCCAGTCAGCGGAAAAGGAAGCTCACGAAAGGAGAACTGAGGTCACTCGTAATGAGGAACGTCTCCAAGGCCGAAGCGACCAGCTGGACAAAAGGGCTGAAAAGATCGAGGACCGGGAACATGCAATTAGTCAGCGTCAAAGTGCTTTGGACAAAAGAGCCAACAAAGTGGACGAAATGCATGCTAACGTGTCAAAGGAACTGGAAAAAGTCAGCAAGATGACTCAAGCTGAAGCCAAAGACCTGCTCCTTGAGCGAGTTGAGCAAGAGGCCCGCAATGACATGTCCCGCATTGTTCGTGAAATCGAAGCAGAAGCACAGGAACAGGGAGAGCGAAAAGCCCGAAAACTGATTGCAGACGCCATTCAGCGAGTAGCGTCAGACCACGTTGAAGAAGTAACATCCTCAACGATTCCACTGCCATCAGACGACATGAAAGGTCGCATTATCGGCCGAAACGGCCGCAACATCCGGGCATTTGAGAAGGCTGCAGGTGTGGATGTGATCGTTGACGACACACCGGAAGCGATAACCATCTCATGTTTTGACTCAGTCCGCCGGGAAGTGGCAAAAAACGCGATGGCAAAACTGGTCTTGGATGGCAGGATCCATCCAGCCCATATTGAAAAGATCATTGAAAAAGAACAGGAAAATATTGACAAAGTGATCGCAGAAGCTGGTGAACAGGCCGCCTATGAAGCTGGTGTACCAGGATTGCAAACCGATATCCTCAAAACTATGGGGCGATTGAAATTCCGGACATCATACGGTCAAAACCAGTTGGCCCATGCCGTAGAATCAGCTCAGCTGGCCTCTGTGCTGGCATCTGAGATGGGAGCCAATGTGGAAATCGCCAAAGCCGGCGCCTTCCTGCACGATCTCGGAAAAGCTATGGACCATAATGTGGAAGGCACTCATGCCCAGATCGGGGCAGAGTTCGCCGAGAGGCATGGTGTTGGTGCCAAAGTGGTGAATGCAATCGCCTCCCACCATCATGAAGTTGAACAAGAATCCGTGGAAGCTATCATAGTCGAAGCAGCAGACGCTATCTCTGGTGCCCGACCCGGCGCCCGCCGCGAAAGCCTGGAACAGTATCTAAAACGTGTCCGGGCCCTGGAAGATGTAGCAAACTCTTACGATGGTGTCAAAAGCAGCTATGCTCTTCAAGCTGGCCGAGAAGTTCGCATCTTCGTCCGCCCTAACCTGGTGGATGATCTGGCAGCTTCCCGCCTGGCCCGTGATATCTCCAAGACCATCGAGGAGACCATGCAGTATCCCGGCAAGATCAAGGTTACTGTGATACGGGAAACCAGAACAGTCGATTACGCTAAGTAGACAAATAAAAAAGGATACGGTTTCCAAAAAGCATACCGCATCCTCAATGAAAGAAAATTAGAGATTGGGTCCTTTCGGAAGGACTCAATCTCTTTAATTAATTACAGAACTGACCCCACAAAAGGATTATTTAATTTCTCTTCCCCTACAGTCGTATCCGGGCCGTGTCCGGAATAGATCCGGGTATCATCCGGCAGCGGCAGCACCCATTTATTTATTGAATCCATCAGAGTCTGATAACTTCCGCCCAGCAAATCCGTCCGTCCAATCCCCTGCTTAAAGATCACATCTCCACTGAAGAGTAACTTTTCTGCAGGGCAGTGGAATATCACGTGTCCCGCAGAATGACCCGGGGCATGATGGACAATAAATTCATAGCTGCCCAGGGCAAGAATCTCCCCCTCTGTAAATTTATGTTCAGGTTCTGGTGCTCCTTTGATCCGAATCCCGAACATTACCGCTCCCCCTTTAACCTTCCAGAGAGCTTTCTCTTTTGGATGTAATCCTACAAAGAACTCCGCCCCGGTTTTCTCACCTAAGGCCTCCAGGAGGTCCGCCAGGCCGCCAAAATGGTCAAAATGGGCGTGGGTTAACCAAATACTCTGGATCTGCCATCCTCCCTTTTTGATCTCTTCAGCCAGGAACTTCCCATCCCAGGCAGGATCGATCACCACAGCCTGGTTCGTCTCTGAATCACCGACCAGGTAGGTATTGGTTGCAACTGGTCCCAGGACCCATTTCTCTATCTGCAGCATAAGTACCTCTCGATTGTTTGAGCTGGACTTATTATAGTCGAGAACTGTTTAAAATCACTTGGGTGGAGCGGCAAGGCATGCTACACTATTATATTGAAGAAATTTTGCATCAGGAGGCAATCGATGTCGTTTCATCCCCCAGAACCCTTCCGTATCAAGATGGTTGAACCCATTCACTTGATCGATAAACCCGAGCGGGAGAAAGCCCTCAAAAGGGCCGGATACAACATATTTGGTTTGAAATCGGATGAGGTTTTTATCGACTTACTGACCGATTCAGGTACAGGGGCTATGAGCCAGGATCAATGGAGCGCTATGATGCTGGGAGATGAGTCCTACGCTGGCGCCCGATCCTACCAGCGCTTGACCGAAGTCATGGAAGACATTTTTGGCTTCAAACATTTTGTACCTACCCATCAGGGTCGGGCTGCGGAAAACATCCTCTGCTCAGTGATCCTTAAGGAAGGCCAATACGTGCCTTCCAATATGCATTTTGACACAACGGAAGGAAATATCCGGGGACGGGGAGGTCGACCGGTCAACCTGGTATGTCAAGAGGCTTTTCTTGATGATCCCGATATTCCATTTAAGGGGAATATGGATATTGAGAAACTGGAGAAGTTCATCAAAGAAATTGGCGCCAAGAACATTCCTCTCGGGATGATTACCATTACAAATAACGCCGGAGGAGGCCAACCAGTATCACTGGAAAACCTGCGAGCAGTTTCAAAGATCTATAAGAAATTCAAGATCCCATTCTTCATCGATGCCTGTCGTTTCGCAGAGAATGCCTATTTTATAAAACTTCGTGAACCTGGATATGGAAATAAAAGCACACTGGAGATCGCTCAGGAAATTTTCAGCCTGGCGGATGGCGCAACAATGAGCGCCAAAAAGGATGCCATTGTGAATATCGGCGGATTCCTGGCTGTAAATGACACCGATCTCTTTGAGAATATCAAGAATGAATG
>Ga0180430_10001540_pt1 | contig 22222 bp, 23 predicted proteins | sample SS_ome_9_FD_132999 | JGI IMG/M metagenome (GOLD analysis project Ga0180430, IMG submission 132999) | Hypersaline lake sediment archaeal communities from the Salton Sea, California, USA - SS_1_S_2 metaG | ecosystem: Environmental > Aquatic > Non-marine Saline and Alkaline > Hypersaline >... | reverse complement strand
TTGCATTAAGCAGAAAAATCAAATGCTTTTAGATATACCAGAAGTTCTTTTTGAAGATATCCGACCATCATTATTAACTTCTTCAGAAGATAAAAATGATGAAAAAGAAATAGATCCTTTGCTAATCAAAAAGCTATCTATTGAAAAAATCACAGGGGATATGAATGATATGCAAACCATTACTGGTAATGGAAGCATGGAATTTATTAACTCTTTTACAAGAGGCTCTAATAAAAGCTTATTTGATCTTCCTTCAGAAGTGTTTGGAAAGATTTTTGGATTAGATTTAGAGCTTTTAATTCCAGTTAAAGGATCTTTAGATTTTGTAATTGAAGATAAAAAGTTTTTATTTAAAGAACTAAAAAACACATACAGCGAAAATAAGCGATCTCAATTTTTTCTCTACGAAAAAGCAACGCCTTATATGGATTTTAATGCAAATTTACATGTAAATATCCGCATGGAGCAATTTGTGTTATTTAAGTTAACAGAACAATTGATTCTTTCAATTTCTGGTGATATTTATCACCCAAAAGTGGGTTTGGCTTCAAAAAGTAATTTTGAATGATTTTTGCTCCCTTACTCTCATTTATTTTTCCTCCTATATGTCCCTCTTGTAAAAAGCTAAAAGATACTAAGAAGGATTTTTGCTCTAGCTGTCTGAAATTAATCATTCCTATTTATGAAAAAAATGTGTCTGAAGAAAACAACCTATCTATTTTGAAAGTTTGCTGCTTTCATAATACAAAGCCAATAAAAATGTTGTCTCAAAACTTAATAGATAACCATCCTATTCACATAAAAGCTGTATTAAGTTTTTTTCTAGTTGCGATAGATAAAACCAATTTAGAGTTTGATTCTATTTATGTCTCAAGTAAGAGTCTTTATTTTCCTATTGCAAAAAGTTTATCAAAGCTTTTTGAAGTTCCTTTGTTTACTTCTTTAACAAACGTAAAAGGTGGTAGCTTGCTAACTCTTGAAAAAGATCTTTCCACTGTCTATAATTCCTTCCTATCAAAATATAAATCAATAAATTACCTAAACTTACATACAATGGAATTATAAACATGGCATCTTCGATTCCGAGAGAATTACAGATTAACTTTTCACCACAAAAACTTCCTCATTTACCCCTTTCACCTGAATATGGAGGTCATTTTGGAGCTACAAACCAATTTGAGTTATTTAATGGAAAAAACCCTTTGTACCTGAAAACTAATTTAAAAAAGAGAAAGTTACTACAATTAAGTCCAAAAATTGAATTAGATAAAGAAAATCGAGCTAAGAAAATAGCTAAACGCCTAAAATTTACCGCTAGGCTAAGGCCTGTTTCTCCAGTATCGTTTATTCAACAAACCAACTGCTCAAAGTTTTTTAAAAGACCTTTTATTGTTCAAGAAAATCGTTATCGATTAATTACTACAAACGATAAATACAAGGAATTAGCAGCTTATGGTGTGGGACCTTGCTTTGCTATTGCATCTATTGCAGAAAATACACTGGGGAACACTTGTTTAGCCCTTTCTCACACAAATCATGCTATACCGATTAAAGGAATTTTATCTCAAATTGAAGATGATATGGAAGAAAAGGGATGCAGTAAAGATCTAATAAGACATTATGTTATTGGAGGTCAAACAAAAGATTGGAATCTTTCTGGTACAGAAAAGCAACAAAAAGAGGTGTTAGAAATTCAAGAAAAAAATGAGTTTAACATTGTAGAATGTAACTTCAACATTACCAAAGGAGAAGAGAGTTTGGACATTGTGCTTACAAAAAATCACTTGTTTTACAGCAAAGAGCCACTTTTTAAAAGACTTAGAAAAACAACAGGATATTTTCTTCCAGGAACCAAACCTAAATATACACAGAAACAAAAAAAGGAATCATTAAAAGTATGAGTACTACACCCAAGCTGACTACACCCGAGCTATATCCACTTTTTCCTCAAACTCCACCAATGGACTTTTCTGATAGTATACTTTTGCCAGGTATTACTGATTTAACTCCTTTATTTTCTTATAATGATGATGATGCAAGAGTTTTAGATATGCCAACTATAGATTTACCAACCTCTATAGGTTTAAAGAATTCACTAACAACTAAAAAAGTTGCAACAGTTGCAGAAAGAACTGTCAAAATTTCAGAAAGGCCTAAAAAAAAGCAAAAAGCATCACCTAGAAGCTTTCCTTTACAAAATAGTAATAGATTAAATTATTTTACGAACGTCTATTCAGTTGGGCAATACAAAATGAAGATTGTTAGTCCATCAAGTGTTTATTCTCATTTAGGTTTAAGAGAGTCAAGTCCTTTTATTGCTTTGGGTTTTATTGGAAAAAATAAAGAAAAAGGAGAAATACTAGGTCTTTCAAATACTAATCACACATTTAAATTAAAAAATGTCCTAGATTACATGCTAAAAGAGCTTAAAGGCAAAGGGTTCAATCCAGAAGATGTTGAAATACATATCTTTTTATTTACTCAAACGTTAGGTGCAATGGGTAAGAATAAGAGCAAGCTAGAAGAGGACGCATTTGAAATCCATAACTCAGGTAAATATAACGTGAAGAATATTAGACTTGAAGCACTTTATAGCAAACATAACCCTGGTTTATCTCAAACTATAAATGTGGTTTTTTCTAAAGATGGATTTCATTCTAGCCGCTTGCCAATATTTACTCTTAAAAAAGGTCATGGTGGTAACTATTTAAAAACAGAAGAGTTTCCGTAAATAAGAAGCCTATTGGGATAAGTTTTTCTGTACCATTTCTATCTGCCTTTTAAGAGTTTCATCTTTTTGAATCTCTTGGCAGATTTTTTTCCATGCGTGAAGCAAGGTAGAATGAGTTTTACCCCCAAAATGAGAGGCAATTTGGTTTAATGAACCTTCTAGCATCTCTTTTGCTAAATACATAGCGATTTGTCTTGCTTTAGCAATTTCTTTTTGTCTTGATGAGCCTTTAATCTGGCTTTTTGAAATTTCAAATGTCGTACAGACGCTATCAATAATAGAATCAATCGAAACTAGTTTAGGCGTTACCTGTTCTAATAATTCTTTAAGAGTAGACATTACCATGTCTAATGTGATTGGATGGTGCATGATATGAGCAAAAGCGCAAAGACGGTTAATGGCTCCTTCAATTTGTCTTACGTTTTGATGAATTCTTTCTGCAATATAAAATGCAATCTGCTCAGAGATATTACATCCTTTTAGCTCTGATTTATGTTGGATAATAGCAACTCTTGTTTCTAAATCTGGAACACCAATATTTGCAACAAGACCCCATTCCATTCTTTGTGTCATTCTTTCAGAGAGTTTTAAATGAGAAGGGGGTTTATCAGAAGTGATTACAATTTGTTTGTTCTGGTTAATAAGAGCTTCAAACATATTACAAAACTCTTCTTCAAAATTGATGCGGTTTTGTAAAAACTGAATATCATCCACTAAAAGTACATCTAATGATCGGTAGTGTCTTTTAATTTTATCTACAGACTTGTTTTTTAAGCTGTTTACAAGGTCATTGATAAAAGCTTCTGTAGTAATGCACTCTATTTTTAGCTTTTTGTGTTTTTCTAACACTGTGTGGCCAATTGCATGCATAAGGTGTGTTTTACCAAGCCCAACTCCACCATGAATAAATAGAGGATTAAAAGACTTTCCAGGAGCTTGTGCAACACCAAAAGCTGCAGATTTAACAAATTGATTTGAAGGGCCCTCAATAAAATGATCAAAAGTATAAAGGGGGTTTAGTCTTAGCTTTTGTTCTTTTTTTACTTCTTGGATTAATGGAGTTGTTGGTGTTTTTTTCTCTTGTGCTTTTGGTTCTTCAATGACAAATTCAATGCACGGTTGTTTTTTTTCATCTAATGGTAAAAAACTTGCTAGCTCTTTTTTGTAGTTTTCTAAAAGATATTGCTGAACAAAAATATTAGGTACTTTTAAGACATAGCGATCATCAGTATGTTCAACAAGATTGATTTGTGAAAACCAGTTTTCAAACTCTGTTTCTGAAATGCTTTTTTGTATAAATTGCAGAAAAGTATTCCAAGCATTTACTGAAGTTTCTTGCATGAACAAATCCAATTTTTTATGGGACAAGCTTAAGGCCTTACGACATAATTAAACAGGATTTTCGTATCTGATTGCAACAAAATTATGCAAAAGAAATGAGAAGCGCTTCAGCTTCTTTAATGATCTCTTTATCTTCAGTGGCTTTGAGTTTTTCACACTCTTTAGCCCCTTGTTTTTTATATCCCAAGATAAAAAGTGCTTTAGCTCTATTTAATAGGGTAACTAAGTTTGTAGGATTGATTTTAAGAGCTTTTTCCAGATAGTTTAGCGCTTTAACGCCATCACCTTTTTGAAGGTAAATAGCACCAAGAGTTTCTAAGTCATACGGGTTGTTATCAGAAACAACTAAAAGAGCTTCTAAAAGCGTTATCGCAATATCATAATGACCTTGACGAATGTATGAATAAGCTACAAAGCGAATTCCTTCTAATTCGTTTTCACTCCATCCTAAAAGATCTAACCATTCTTCATTTGCCATCATTAACCTTTATGGTACTGTTGTCTTCTTGCATTAATAACATTTAAGTATTTATCTAAAATGCCAAGCTTATCAAGCATGTTTGCAACACAATCAATTTCTTTTAGCTTAATTTCATCTTCTTGATCATCTTCCTGATCTTTATGCTTTTTTTTGCCTTCTTTTTCGTGTTTCATTTGTACCATTTTTTCTTTATTGGCTTCTTGCTTTTCATAGGTGCCAATAGAAGGAAGGATTTGGTAGGTAAACAATGGAAGTTGGTGAGAGTGGTAACCTTTAGGTGGTTGAAATTTAGCAAAAGAAATATTTTTCTTATTGTAAGAAAAAAGTTCTTCAATTTGGGAGCTGTAAAATGGTTCTGTAATCGCAACTTCTGTCTTTAAGGGGACAGATCTTGATTCAGAAATTATTTTAGTATCTTTACTCTCTTGGTCAGTTGCCCAGCGAACAGAGGTCTCTAAACCAAGGTTGTCTATAGTTTTAGGATTGGTAGACATAAAGCATTTTTCTCCCTTTTCTCTATCTTATCATGATTTCCTTTTTTCTTGGAGTTTTGTAATAGATTTAAGATTTATAGATAAAAAAGCTTTTAGATAAATATAGATGGCCGAAGCCATCTATATTACTAATATATTTATTAGTGCTATTTTTTATAAAAGTATTTCCATGCATTGGGTCTAGAGTTAATCTCTTCATGTAGTGCATGAAAGTCAGTGAACTTGTATGGAAAACTGTCTCTTACTGATAGATAGGTAAAATTAAAAATATTAAAGAATTGTGCAGCCTTTAAAAGCTCTTTTCTAAGATTCTTAATATTCCTTTTTTTTCCTGGAGCTATATAAATAGGAAAAAGCTCTTTGTAAGTTTTTATTTGTAGTCTAGTATTTTGATCATTTTGACTTATTTTGATTACATCTAAGGGTTTCAAAATATATTGACCTTGGATTTGAGCTCCATGATTAGGAGTTTCTTTATCTGTATCAGATATATTGAGAATTGAACTATCACTAGATGTGGAAACAGGGGAAGGCGTCGATGCTCTCCAATTAAGACTTTCACTATTTTTTGGTGAAGTAGTGTGACGTACTCTCCATGAATTGGGGCCTTCTGGTGATTTTGGTTTTTTTAGAAAAAGCTTTCTTTTTCTTTTGTTTTGTGGTTTGGTAAGCTTACTAAGCGTATCTTCATGAGTTTTTTGTTTCAATGGAGATACAGGATTCTTTGTCCTGTGTAGTTCTACAAAACAATTTCTTAAATGATATGTCCCTTTTTTAAATAGTCTTGTACATTTTGGACACTGATTTAAACTTTCATTTGTTGGGTTCTGTCCAACAATGGCCATTGGTTTTCCGTTATCAGTATTTCATACTCTTCTTTTCTAAAAGCGGCTGATGCAATCATGTCAGTGTAAAATAATGCCATACGCATGTTTGGGTTAAGGGCCTTGTTTTTTAAAATATAGTCTCTATCGTCAAACCAAAAGCCATTTCTTAAAAGTATACGAACTGCTTTATAGTCTTATTTTGATGATGCTAGTGTGAAAACTCGGTTTACTGGAGGGTGATGTTCCCTAGCAACTTTTAAGAAAGCTTTTAGTTTAGCATAGTTTTTCTGAAGGATAAGTTTTTGGAGAACGTCTGAAATAAGTGGGAGGTTTTCTTCTTTGTTCCAAAAAGCTCTGCCTTTTTTCTTAAGTTGTTGAGTTATTTGTTCACAGTTTTGGTTAGTTACTAAATTTACCAAAGGGTTGTTATGAATTATTGTAAAAGTTGCCATTTTTTCTCTCTTTGTGAATAAAAAAAGAGAAAAATACCAAAGTAGAGTTCTTGATTCAAGAAATATAAACCTAAATTTCTTGTTCTTTTCGTTAATATCAATTATCTTATCTTCTTAATTTTCAAGGAAAGAAAAAAAATGGCTACATTACCACTATTACGATACAAAACGAATAATGCAGACCTTCTTCAAATAACGCTTAAATACTGCCCAAAAACTGATATGACTGAACGCATTGCTAGAGTGAAAAAGAGATTTCCATAGAAAGGTCAAAATAGGACCACGATAACTTTAGAAGATAAAACAATAACGATAGTAGTAAAGGGGCAAGGGATAAATAAGGTCTATCATACAAATATAGACCTAAAACGATTTATTGAAAGAGGTTTGCTAACCTATAAATTCACTAAATCTCAAGCTTCTAGTAGATCAGTGCAATCTCGAAAACTTAAACCTATAATTACAAAAATCAACGCATTACCACTTCTTTCCACTAAATTAGAGATAAGATCTCCATATATGCAATATCCAGCTCGAGCAATTTCACCTACAAATGAGTTTTTCTGCAAACAGATGAAAAGAGATGACAGCCCTGTACAAAAGAAAAGAAAATTAAACCCTAAAGAAAAAGCTGTAATTAATGTTCTAAATAACCTTGCCCAAGAAAATCAAATAGTAGAATCCACCTTTTTATTTACTCCAATAAAGGATCTTTTAAACAAATAAACAGTAAATTTTTTCAAAAATTTTTCATTTCCCATTTTTTTCCACAGTTTTGAACAAAATATTTTTACTATTATTCAAAAACTATCTTTAAAGTCATAAGTGTTTAACTATTAATAATTAATAAGGTTGCCCTCAAAGGGTTTTTTTAGGTTTTCCCACAATTTTCCCACAAGTTGTAAACAAGTTTTCCACAATTTCCCACAATTTTTTTTATAATAGTTGAAGTCTGTTTAAGTTGTTTTTGTTTAAGTGGATACGGTTGGTTTTTTTTGTTCATAACTAATCTTTTTTAAAAAAAAGATCATCAAATTGTTGCGCAGTTTTGGATAGATTGCTAAGATGTGGTAAGAAGTGGGAAAGGGTAAGAAATTGAGTTTCTTTTTTAACGGATCAACAGTTGGTAAGCTTGATGACAAAAATCGTTTTGTCATTCCTCAAGCATTGCGTTATGGTCTTGTTGAAGATGGCAAGCTTGAATTTTTCATTGGACTTGGTCTAGGTGGTTGTCTAGCAGTCTACAAGAGAAGCGACATCGAAAAGATGGTTAAAGCTTTTAAGCAAAAACAACACATTGGCAAATTTCAGAAATTCTTTACGTTATTTTTCTCTACATTACATCAGACTACTTGTGATAAAATAGGTCGCGTTAATTTGCCGCAACTTCTAAAAAATGCGGCTAAGATCAAAAAAGAAGTAGTGATAGCTGGTGTGATGGATAAAATTGAAATATGGCCTAAAGAAGTTTACGAGAAAAATCTAAGTGACGTCTTTTCTGCAGAAGATGATAGCTTAAAAGATCTAACTGAAGAAGCTTTCTCTCTCTTAGCTGGAGAAGAGAAGACTGATGATTCTGAAGAAGAAAAAGATCTTCTAAAATCCTTACTTTCTACTGTTAAAGAGCCAAAGTAATGCCAGACCATATTCCGGTTTTGCTTGCTGAAGTTCTCGAGTGTTTTAAAGATAAAAAGATTAAAACCTTTTTTGATGGAACGCTTGGATTAGGGGGGCATGCAAAAGCATTGTTAGAAGCTCATCCTGAAATCGAATGCTATATAGGCTGCGATCAGGATGAAAATGCTTTAGAGATTGCAAAGAAAAATTTAGAAAACTGGCAAGGAAAAGTAGTGTTTTTTCATAAGAATTTTTCAGATATTTCTTCAATTTTGAAAACATTAAAAATTTCTTGTGTAGACGCATTTTTATGTGATCTAGGTGTTTCTTCAATGCAACTTGACTTACCTGAAAGAGGGTTTAGCTTCTCGAAAGAGGGCCCTTTAGACATGAGAATGAATCAGAAAAATCCTTTAACAGCAAAAGAAGTTGTAAATACTTTCTCTAAAGAAGAACTAGAAGAGATTATAAGAGACTACGGTGAAGAGAAAAGATGGAGAAAGATAGCTTCTATAATAGTTGAAGAAAGAAAGAATAACCCATTTGAAAAAACATCTGATTTATCCAATCTAATTGCAAGAAAGGTTGGTAAAAGCAAAAAGCATCTACATCCAGCAACTTTGACATTTCAAGGGCTACGTATCTATGTAAATAGAGAGTTAGATGTATTAAAAAGTTTTATTTCTGAAAGTATAGATCTACTTTGTCCAGAAGGAATTGGCTCTTTTATCTCTTTTCATAGTCTAGAAGATAGAATTGTTAAACAAGCGATTAAAGAGACTGTAAAAGTAGATCCTGTTACAGGTCAAAGAGAAGAAAAAGTTAAAAATATCTATAAAAAACCTCTTGTAGCAACAGAAGAAGAATCAAGAGAAAATCCTAGAGCAAGAAGTGCAAAGTTTCGAGCTTTTAGAAAATTAGGGGGGCAGCATGCTTAGATTGACCCAGATTTTCTTATGCATTTTCATTTTTGGATTTTTTCTATTTTGCTATTTAGATAAGCAAAACAGAGTCACTGAATATCAGTTAAAAATACCAAAGATGCTCAAAGAGTGTGAAAAGCTTGCACAAGAAAACCAAGCTTTAAAAGCTAAAATTAATGGTTTTGAACAACCTATGCAGCTTATGAACTTTTTACAAGATAAAAAATTTGCTCACTTGTCTTTTTATGTTGAAGATGAAGTGGTTTGTTTAAAAGAACAAGAACCACTTAAAAAAGAAGAGAAGATCGAGCAAGTTTGTAGAACCTCTCCAAGCATTTCTATTGCGACTGGAGTATCTCATCCATGAGTCTGGAGACAAAATCTTCAGATCGATTTCGATTAACTTGCATCTACTTATTTCAAACACTTCTTTTTTTTATGATCATCTTATCTTTTTATAAGGTGCAGATTGTAGAAGGGGAAAAATGGGAGAAAAAAGCTTTACTTCAGCATCAAAAAAAAGAAACTATTCCCTATAAAAGAGGCTCTTTTTTTTCAAATGTAGATCTAAAAAAAGGTTCTAACGAAAAGCAACCTTTTGCCTATGATATCGCAAGGTTTCATCTGTGTATTGATCCTTTAAAAATTCCTGAGAAAAATAAAAACGAAATCTTAGAAAACCTGCTTAGCATTATCGATACGGATCAAGAAAAACAACAAAGAGTTAAAAAGGATTTTTTTCGCAAAACACACTATAGAAAACTTTTTTCCTATTTAGATAGAACGACAGTAGACAAAGTACAAAAATGGTGGAAGCCTTATTACAAAAAAGAAAAACTTCCCTCTAATGTTTTATTTACAGAACAGGAGTTTCAAAGATTCTACCCATTTGGATCAAGCCTTGGTCAAGTCTTACACACAGTTTTAAAAGAAAAAGATTCTAAGTCGAAAATGGCCATACCAACAGGAGGTTTGGAGCTATATTTTAGAAAGCTTTTAGAAGGAAAACAGGGACAAAAAGCTTATATCCGTTCTGCAAGAAACAAGCTTGATTCAGAAGAGATTTTAGTTCAGAAAGAAGATGGAGCAGATGTCTACCTTACAATCAATCACTACATTCAAGCAATTTGTGAAGAAGAGCTTGAAAGGGGAGTGAAAAATGCCAATGCAAAAGGTGGATGGGCTGTGATGATGGATCCTTATACAGGTGAAGTGTTAGCACTTGCCCAGTATCCTTTTTTTGATGTTACCAAGTATTCAGCCTATTTTAATGATAAAGAATTAGAGGAGATCACTCGTTGTAAAGCCTGTGTTGATACACTAGAGCCAGCATCTACCATGAAACCACTTACAATGTGTTTTGCAATGATGGCCAATGAGGAGTTAGAAAGAGAGGGCAAAGACCCTATTTTTTCTCCAGATGAAAAAATCTCAACTAAGGATGGAAAGTTTCCAGGTATTAGGCTTAAAGATGGAAGATGTCATCCATTTATGAATATGGATATAGCGCTTCAGAAATCTGCCAATGTGTATATGGGCAAGATTATGGAAAGGATCATCGAAAGTCGAGGAGAGAAATGGCTTAGAGATAAAATAGAGCTATTTGGCTTTGGGCAAAAAACAGGGATAGAATTACCCGCAGAAGCCAGTGGTCTTGTTCCAACTCCTGGTAAATTACACCCTAATGGAACATTAGAGTGGTCAAAACCAACGCCTTTTTCACTTGCATTTGGTCATAACCTATTAGCAAATACGATGCAGGTTGCAGTTTGCTATTCGATGTTGGCAAATGATGGGTATAAAGTAAGTCCAACTTTGATTAAAAAGATTGTGAAAAAAAATGGAGGTAAAGAAGAGGCTCTTCCAAATCCTAAAAAAAATCCTTTGAAAAAGATTCTTTCTTCAAAAATTACAAATAGAATTAAGAAGTCTTTAAAGTATGTGACCAAGCCAGGTGGCTCTGCAAGGCGTGGTGACGTTCCATTTTATACTGAAGCTGGGAAATCAGGGTCTAGTGAGAAAGTAGTCAATGGTATGTATTCTCATGAGCTTTATCAATCTTTATTTGCTGGGTTTACACCAGCTGAAAAACCAAGGTTTGTATTAGTTGTAGTTATGGATGAACCTGAGAGGAAATGGGTTCCAGGATTTGGATCTAATCACTTAGGAGGAGTTTGTTCGTCACCAGTCTTTTCAAAAATAGCAGAAAGGACTTTAAGGTATTTAGGTGTTGCTCCAGATGATCCATTCGGCTATCCTAAAAATGATCCACGAAGAGGGTCAAAAAAAGCAGATATGATCGCAGAAGTAAATGAACTTAACAACTTATATAAAAAATGGAATAGCCGATGAAGCTAAAAAAACTGATCCATAATATTGATAATATTGAAGTAAAAGGTTCTAAAGACGTTGAAGTTAAAGGGCTTTGCCAAGACTCAAAACTTGTCAAACCTGGTGATTTGTTTATCGCTAGAAAAGGTAAAGTGTTTGATGGAACTCATTTTATCCCTGAAGCTATCGCAACAGGAGCGCAATGTGTTTTATCAGATATTTATAATCCTTTTTATTCTAAGACAACACAAATCATTACTAAAGATATAAAGAAAACTTCTGTGCAAATAGCGGATCGATTCTACCAATCTCCACACAAAGATTTATTTATGGTGGGAGTTACGGGAACAAACGGAAAAACAACAACTTCTTACCTTATTAAGCACATCCTTGACAGTGTAGATAAACATGCAGGAGTTATCGGAACAAATGGATATTTGTTAAAAGATAGCTTTTTACAAGCTCAAAGAACAACTCCTGATACCATCTCTTGTCTAAAGTTATTAAAGGAGATGCAAAATAAAAGCCTATCTTCTTGTGTTATGGAAGTATCTTCTCATGCACTAGATCAAAGTAGAGTAGATTGTATAGATTTTGATGTTGCAGTGTTTACAAATCTTACCCATGAGCATTTAGACTACCATGGAACGATGGAAAACTACTTAGTATCAAAGCAAAAGCTTTTTTCACTTTTAGAAAAAAGTGAAAAAGAAAATAAGTGTGCAATCGTTAATTTAGATGACCCCTATGGAAATCAAATTTCAGAAAACTACACTGGTGCAACATTGACGTATGCGATAGCAAATCAAGCAGACGTTAGAGCAGAAAATATTGAGCTTTCAGCAGAAAAGACAAGTTTTGATCTCCACTATCAGGATACAGTGCAAAAAATATCAATTCCTCTTGTTGGAAGGTTCAATGTCTACAATGTTCTTGCTGCAATTTCTTTTGCTTTACACATACAAATACCTTTAGAAAAGATTTCTGAGATCCTATCACAGTTTTCACTTGTAAATGGAAGAATGGAAAGAGTAAATGAATACAAAGAATGTGCAGTGTTTATTGATTATGCACATACACCAGATGCTCTAGAAAACATTTTACTATCTTTGAAAGAGTTAAAAACAGGAAAAATCTTCACTGTTTTTGGTTGTGGAGGAGCAAGAGACAAAGAAAAAAGACCTAAAATGGCTAAAATTTCTGAGTCTTTAAGTGATTTTACATTTGTGACAAGTGACAATCCTAGGAGTGAAGATCCGAATAAGATTATCGAAGAAATTGTATTAGGTTTTTCTAAAAAGGATTTTCTAATAGAATCGGATCGTAAACTAGCAATTGAAAAGGCATTAGAAATGGCAACAAGTAATGATATCGTTGTAATCGCAGGTAAAGGGCATGAGAAAACACAAGTTTATTCTCATAAAACAATTCCGTTTGATGATAGAGAAGTTGTTCTCTCTTTAAAAGAGGGGGTTAATTCATGAAAAAATTATGGATTTTTCTTTTTCTACCTCTTCTTATTTTTGGAGCACCTAAGAAAAAAAGCACTTATCACTTAAATGATACAAAGATTATTAATCCCACAATTGTAATTGATGCAGGTCATGGTGGAAAAGATCATGGAGCTTGTGTAAAAAGCCCTTGGTGTAGAGAAAAAAGGCTTGCTTTAGAAACTGCATTGCTTGTTGAAAAACATTTAAAGCAGCTGGGTTACAAAGTGATTATGACAAGAAGAAATGATCGTTTTGTTTCTTTAGAAAAGAGAGTTGAACTTGCAAATAAGATGTCTTCAGATTTATTTGTTAGTATCCACTACAACTCTTGTCCATCTCCTCAACCTCATGGAATTGAGATTCATTACACAGAAGATAAGAAAAATAAAAAGAGAACAAAAGCATCAGAAAAACTTGCACAAACAGTATTAGATAAGCTTGCAACAAGAACTAAAGCAAGAAACCGTGGGCTGAAAAAAGGAAAGCTTTATGTGACAAGAAACGCTCAGATGCCTGCTATTTTAGTTGAAGGTGGATTTGTAACTAATCAAACAGAGTGTAAAAAAATCGTTCAAAATGCTTATAAAGATACAATCGCAAAAAGTATCGCTGAAGGCATAGATAAATTTTTAAAACAATAAAACATCATCCTCGTTACGAGACTATTTACTTAAGATACGGGGACAAAAGAAAAAGAATACATCAAGGAGACAGTCAATGACACAGGCAGATATTGGATTAATTGGACTTGCGGTAATGGGTCAAAACCTTATCTTAAACATGGAAGATAATGGGTATACAGTTGCTGTGTTTAATCGTACTGTTTCAAAAGTAGATAAGTTTTTAGAAGGTGGAGCAAAAGGAAAAAATATTCTAGGTTCTCATTCTATTGAAGAGTTTGTGTCTAAACTCAAATCTCCTCGTAAAGTTATGTTAATGGTTAAAGCTGGAGATGCAGTAGATGAGTTTATTTCTCACTTAGAACCTCATTTAGAAAAAGGGGATATCATCATTGATGGTGGAAATAGCCTTTATACAGACTCTCAAAGAAGGTATGAAACGTTAAAAGAAAAAGGCATTCTCTTTGTGGGAGCTGGGATTTCAGGTGGTGAAGAAGGGGCAAGACATGGTCCATCAATTATGCCAGGTGGAAATCCAGATGCTTGGCCACAGCTGAAAGAGATCTTCCAAAAAATCGCAGCTAAATCCGATGATGGCTCTCCATGTTGTGATTGGGTTGGACAAGGAGGTGCAGGTCACTATGTAAAAATGGTTCATAACGGCATAGAGTATGGTGATATGCAACTTATTTGTGAATCTTATGATTTGTTACACAGATTGGGAAAATTAGATAATGAAGCACTTGCATCAACATTTACTGAATTTAACAAAGGAAAATTAGATAGTTATCTTATTGAAATTACCTCTCAAATCTTTTCTAAAAAAGATGAAGATGGATCATATGTAGTAGATAACATCTTAGATACCGCAGGGCAAAAAGGAACTGGAAAATGGACAGCAATCAATGCGTTAGATATGGGTATCCCTCTAACTTTAATAGCTGAAGCAGTATTTGCAAGATGTCTTTCAGCACTAAAAGAAGAAAGAAAGGAAGCATCTAAAGTTTTAACAGGGCCAACACCTGCTTCTGCAGATATTAAAGAATTAACAGATGCAGTAGAAAATGCTCTTTACGCGTCAAAGATTATTAGCTACGCGCAAGGGTTTACTTTAATGCGACAAGCGTCAGAAGAGTTTTCATGGAACTTAAACTATGGTTCTGTTGCTCTTATGTGGAGAGGGGGATGTATTATCCGTAGCAAGTTTTTATCAGAAATTAAAAAGGCTTTTGATAAAAACAAAGATCTATCAAACCTTTTACTAGATGACTTTTTTAAACAAGCAATTACCTCATCTATTCCAGGATTAAGAAAGTCAATTATAGAAGGTATAAATGCAGGTATTCCTTTGCCTTGTTTTACTGCAGCGCTCGCTTATTTTGACGGGTATAGAACAGAAAGGTTGCCAGCTAACCTCTTACAAGCCCAAAGAGACTTTTTTGGAGCTCATACATATGAAAGACTTGATAAGCCACGTGGTGAGTTTTTCCATACTAACTGGACTGGTACCGGTGGAGATGTGAGTTCTTCAAGTTATAACGCTTAATAACCATGCAAAGTGCTATTGGAGTTAGCGTTATTTCTCAGTAAGCTATCTAAGGACGAAGTTAAAAGTAGGTTTTGATGTTTCTATACCTAGAGGTTTTTGGGTAATAGAAGCAAAGCCTTGTCAAACCTGTCTATAAATGATGTTTAATTAAATAATAAGATTTTATTAATTTCAGAAAAATTATAGGTTATGATTTAGACACCAGAATTAAATCAAACTTATGAGATTTGGCTAGGTATATACAACATGAAAAACACATGTAAACAAGGCAACTTTAAACAGCTTCTAAGTCAGTTGATGCATCGAATTCAAGTAGCTGAGGGTTACTAGAAAAAATAGTCATATGAACGACTTTAAAAGCTTTGCGAAACTCATCATCTTCTTTTAAGAGTTTGTCTAATAACCAGAGCCTTAGATCTCTTTGTGTAGTAAGGTTCATTTTTGACCCTTGATTCTCAGTTTTTTCCCACTTTACTACAGCAGGGTGAGTAACACCAAACAGTTTGCCAAATGCAGATTGAGTTAGTTCTAACCAGTTTCTAATAAAACGTATTTGATTTCCTGTAAGATCATAAGGATGATGAGCAAGACTTAGAAGAACCATTTTTTGTAAAACATTCAGATGAATATTCAAGGTCCATTTTCCTCTGACTTCTATCATAGGAACATTTTTAAGAACAACTGGAAACCCTAGCCCTTCATAAATTAATTCTTTTTCGGTTTTTTGTTTCCTCATAATGTCTATCATTATTTAATACATAAATAATCTCTGGTAAAATAATTTTTCTTTCATTTTTTCTCTGCACAGCGTGCATAGTGTCTCTGTATCGTCCAGTCCAAATGCAATCTCTTATTACTTCTAATAAATTTTCAATTTTTTTCGGTTTCGTTTTAAGCACAGCAATGATCTCTTTAAGACAAATTGTAACTCAGTTACAAATCGCTGTCAATTAAAATTATAAAAGAGAGAGTTGAAAACACATGTAGTTGACGGTCAATGATTTAATGTTAATCAGACTTTAGAACGTCCATAAAAACAGAGTGAGGGATTTTGACTTTTCCAAATTCCTTCATTTTCTTTTTACCTTTCTTCTGCTTTTCCCAAAGCTTTCTTTTCCTAGAAATATCTCCACCATAACATTTTGCGGTAACATTTTTAGCTAAGGCTGAGATGGTTTCTCTAGCAATAACTTTGCCGCCGATTGCTGCTTGTACAGGAACTTTAAATAATTGCCTTGGAATAAGCTCTTTTAATCTTTTACAAAGCTCTCTACCACGAAACTCTGCTTTTGATCTGTGTACTAAACAAGAAAAAGCGTCTACTGGTTCTTCATTTACGCGTATCTCTAGTTTGATGATGTCACTTTTTACATACTTATCAAATTCGTAATCAAAAGATGCATATCCACGAGTTACAGATTTTAATTTGTCATTAAAGTCTGTAATGATCTCATTTAATGGTACTGAGATTGTTAATAGAAGTTGTGAGCTTGCGCCAGATTCAGTGTTAATAAGCTCAGCACGTTTGTCTTGGCATAAACTCATAATCGCACCAAGATATTCTGATGGTGCCATGATATGACACTTTACAAGAGGTTCTTCAATTGAATCTATACTTGCAGGATCTGGGTAGTGAACAGGGTTATCTATTTCAAACTGCTTACCACCTCGTTGTGTGATTTTATACACAACGCTAGGAGCAGTTGTAATGATACTCAAATCAAATTCTCTACTTAACCTTTCAAAGATGATTTCTAAGTGTAATAAACCTAAAAATCCACAACGAAATCCAAATCCTAACGCTTGGCTTGTTTCTTGTTCTACATGCAAAGCTGAATCATTTAATTGTAGTTTTACAAGAGCATCTTTTAAATTTTCAAAATCTGAAGTTTCTACTGGATAAATACCTGCAAATACAACAGGGGAGATTACTTTAAACCCTGGTAAAGGAGTGTCTATCGGATCTTGTTCCGATGTGATTGTATCACCAATTTTTACATCTTCTGTTTTTTTGATATTCGCTAGAATGTAACCAACTTGTCCAGGATGTAGCGCATCTACTGGAGTTTCTTTTGGTGAGAAAATACCAACTTCTAATACTTCAAATGTTTTGTTTGTAGCTAAAAGGTGGATTTTTGATTTTTTTTCTATTTTTCCAGAGATCACTCTCGCGTAGATAATAACACCTCTGTAAGGGTCATAATGTGAGTCAAAAATAAGAGCTTTTAGCTTTGGATCAGGATCTACTTTTGGAGGGGGAATGTCAGTAACAATTCTTTCTAAAATATCTTCAATCCCAATGCCTGTTTTTGCAGAAGCAGGAATTGCTTCACTTGCATCTAGACCAATAATAGTTTCAATTTGTTCACCAACCATCGCAGGGTCTGCAGCTGGAAGGTCAATCTTGTTTAATACAGTAAGAATTTCTAGATCCTTGTCAATTGCCATCATGACGTTAGCTAGAGTCTGCGCTTGCACTCCTTGTGCCGCATCTACAACTAAAATAGCTCCTTCACAAGCTGAAAGTGATCTTGATACTTCGTAGGAAAAATCTACGTGACCTGGCGTATCAATAAAATTAACTTGATAGGTTTCACCATTTTTAGCGGTGTAAAGCATCGTCACAGGACGAGCTTTAATTGTAATACCACGCTCTTTTTCAAGTTCCATATCATCTAGAAATTGCTCAGTAAGCTCCCTTGATGAAACGGTTTTTGTATACTCTAGTAGTCGATCTGAAAGGGTGGATTTCCCATGATCGATATGAGCGATGATTGAAAAGTTTCTTATTTTATCTGGATCGTATTCTAACATAGCTTTATCTTACACTATCTAAGAACTTTTCTCTATGATTTTTCTAAATTATTCAAGGTGTGCAAGATCTTTAGAAAATTAATATTTTAATATTTGCAATGGTTAGAAGTAAAAGGGAAGTTGCCTTCCCTTTTACTTATGGATTAATTGTGATAGATACTGGAGTGCTGACCTGTCCATTACCATTTATTGCTGAAGAGTATATGTGTCTACAGAGTCTTTAGATAGAAAGTATAAAAAATATATGCAAGGAACTATTCTTTTGATACAAAATATTTTGGTTGTTTCGAGTGATGCTAGGTGATGTGAACAAAAAAAAGACCTGCCAAAAAGCAGGTCTTTTTACTATTTTTTTAGTAACTAAACTTAGTTTGTAGTTACTTCCTCTTTAAGCTCTTGTTTTGCAGGAGCTTCTTCTGTAGCTGGAGCAGCTTCTTTAGGTGCTTCAGATGCAGTAGATAGAGCATTAAAATCTTTGTTAAGTACGTTAACCGCAAATAACCATCCGCCGATAATCACTAGTAAGATCGCTCCAACAAATGGAGTAATCGCACCAACTGATCCACAAGCTAGGATAAGTAGTGATTGAACTAATGAACCACCAGACTTACCAAGTCTTGCTCCAACAACGTCGATAGCTGCTTTACCCTTAACTTTTTGCTCTTGGTCAAGTGGAATATAAGCCATCTCTTTAGTTGGATCGAACATTGAGTATTTACTTGATTTACTTAAAATGTTTTGTACCATACCAAATACTACTGCCATAAATAATGGTGTAGTTCCTAGCATTGCAATAGGACCAGCTAAGCTGCCTCTAAAGATGATAAATGATAGGAAAGCAACTCCAGTAACAAGTAGCATGATAGGTGTAAATCTTGCTGCAGTTCCCCAGCCAAATTTTCTGATTACGTTACCACCAACAAATAACATCATTAGCGCTGTAACAAAACCTGTGATTGTTGAGAAAGTACCCATAAATGTTGAGTAATCATTCGGGTTTGGATATTGAAGTTTTAACTGATCTTTCCAAGTGATCTCAACAAGGTTGATTGCAACACCGTATGAAATTACGATAAGAGCTAGGCAACCAATGTATCTAGATCTTGCAAGGTACATAAAACTTTCTTTAAGACCCATTTTTGGTTTAGATTTTTTCTTCTTAACCTGAGTTGGATCGTATAGTCTTGGATCAGTTAAAACATTTTTATTAATCCAACGGTAGATACCCATAATTAAAATACCACCAACTACAACCATTCCCATTAGGTAGTTAAGAGAAACTCCCCAAGCATCAACACCTTCTGGTACTGAGTTTCTAATGTTTGATGCTAAGATAATACAAGGACCAGAAACCATAAGAGCGATGTTTGCCCCAATTCCTAGTACAGAGTAAAAACGCTTAGCTTCTGTAATTTTCATAATATCATTTGCAAAACCCCAGAATAATAGAGATAAAGCAACAGATCCCCATAGCTCTGACATAATGTAGAATAAAGAGAATGTCCAGTTACGTAAAATCGCAATACAACCCATAAATCCTTGAGGTAAAACAGACTGTAGGTAGTCACACATCTCATTTGGATGTAAAGAATCTCTTAGAGGGTATAATACTGTCGCAAACAGACCAAAGAAAATGATAAATGGTGTAATTGAAGCGTAAAATAATTTTTCTTTAGAAAGTTTATTTGACATCTTCGCAAAGATAATCATAAACAATACTGCAAAAGGTAGAGTTCCATATAGTTTTAAGAATGGAATTGTCTCTGCACCAGATCCAGATGCTGTTACGATTAATGTGTCTTTTGTATCTCTTAAAATTGTGTAGTTAAAAGAAATTAGAAAGAACATAAAAAACATTGGAAGAAGTTTTTTTAACTCGAAATTGTGTACCGGCCATAATAATGAGCGCCATTTCCCAAATTCCGGTTTAGTTGTAGTAGACATAGTTTAATTCCTATAAATTAAGTTAGTTTCAAATGCACATAATAACAGAAAACTGCTAAAAATCAAGTGAAATCTAACATTTCTGATTTCTGTAAATAAATAATTCTAATAAAAAAATCCCTAGTCAAAGACTAGGGATTTATAAGATAAATTTTAATTGTTAGCGTTGTTTAGCGCGCTAGCATATAGCGGGTTTTGAGCTAACTGCTCAGGAGTTGGTGGATTTAAAGAATTTGCAGATTCAACATAAGAGTTCCATAATTCTGGCTCTACTTTGTTTTGTCTAATAGACTGCATTAATTCTCTTTTACAAGATGCTAAAGATTTCTTTGGAGATAATACTGTGATGATCTCGTTATCACCAGCTAATCTAGCGATATTTAGCATTCTTTCTAGCTGTCCTCTTGTAAAAGTGATTTGATCTCTTCTTTTACGAGAACCTCTAGCAGCTCTTGCTTTTGGCTTTACCACTACAGGTGAGTCTGTTTCGATGATATACTGCTCGATTAGCTCACTTAACTCTGAAGGGTCTTTTGATTTCTTCTTTTTAAAAGTAAAATGGTGCATGTATCCTCCAGATGTCATAGGAAGGTATTTACAAAGCTCATTTTCTTTTTTAGCGCCCAGTTTTTTAATCGCTTTTGCGATTACTACTTCAATTTCTTTAAGGCTTTTAGGTTTATTCATAGTGTTACCTTAGTTTTGTTGTTTAAAAAATTTAACTTTCTTTTTGAATCTAACTTATATAGTCATTAAAAGACAACAATAAAATTAATTAAAACGTAATAAGCTAGTTTTCAACTTTTCTATTTGATCCTTAATTGAAACAATTAAAAAACAAGTAGAACATTGAAAATAGTGTTAAAAAATTAAATATTTAACGCCTAAATTCATTTATTAAAAGGAGTATATAAATGAATTAAATTTTATGCAACTAATCTATTCATGTTTTTTCATTCGAATATTTCTTATTATCATTTAAGATTTTTACCCGATCGATATTTTAAATTGTTTTCGGCACCAGAATAAGTTAAGATATCAGTTAGAAAAAATCTAGTGACAAAATGTTAAAAAGAATTTTTTTAGTCTTATCTTTATGTTTAGTAGCACTTTCTTGCTCTAAAAAGGGTTTTGAGAGCAAGAGGCAGAAGGAAGTAGAGAAGTTTCTTACAGATAACGATAGACTTAAAATTTTAACTACTACTGAGATGATTAAATATTTAGTTGATCAGATAGGAGAAGAAAAAGTTTGTTCAATATCTTTAATTACTAAAGATCTTGATCCTCACAGTTATGAGCTTGTAAAAGGGGATGATGACCTTCTTTATTCATCTGATCTTATAGTGAGTAATGGGTTAGGTTTAGAGCATGGTGCTTCATTATCTCATTTTTTACATTCAAGTAGTAAAAATATTTTTTTAGGGGACCATTTAAAAAATACAAGTGCAGATAAGCTTTTATATGTAGATGGTGTAGTAGATCCTCATGTGTGGATGGATATATCCCTTTGGGTAGAATTAGTAGACCCTATTGTTCGTGTGATTTCTGACAAGATTCCAGAGAGTAAAGACTTATTTATTGAAAATGGGATTAAATTAAAAAATAAATTAACTGTAGAGCATAAGAAAATTCAAGAACAATTAAGATCTTTACCTCAAGAAAAACGGTATTTAGTAACAACTCATGATGCTTTTAATTATTTTACTAGAAGCTATTTAGCTTTTGATAATGAAGTAAATTGGACAATTCGATGTGTAGCACCTGAGGGACTATCTCCAGAAATGCAGCTAAATAGCTATGATATTCAAAAAATCATTGATCATCTTGATAAATATCAAATTCAAGTTCTTTTTACTGAGAAAGGAGCAAATCAAGATTCAATAAGAAAAGTTTTATCTGCAGCAAGGGACAAAAACTTAAATGTGAGCATATCTACAGAAGAACTTTGTGCAGATAGTATGATTCAGTCTGATAATAGCGAATGTTACATTGAGATGATGAGACACAATGCAAATGTATTGTACAAAAGTTTATTAGGAAACAATGAATAATACAATTTTAGAAGCAACTGGACTAACAGTTACTTATGGCAAGTTATCTGTATTATGGGATATTACACTCAAATCTCCTAAAGGAAAGCTTATTGGGATTATTGGCCCTAATGGAGCTGGTAAAAGTACGTTTTTAAAATCATCTCTGGGTCTTGTAAAGCCTTTATCAGGAACCATTTGTTTTCCTCATACACCAAGAAATAAAATAGCATATGTTCCACAGAAAGATACAGTTGATTGGGATTTTCCTATATCTGTATTAGATGTAGTTTTAATGGGAAGGTATGGTAAAGGTGGCTTTTTTATGCGGACAAATAAAGCGGATAAAGAAGCTTGTCTTTTTGCTCTTGAGCAATGTGGTTTGCAAGATCTTGCTAATAGACAAATAGGACAACTGTCAGGAGGTCAAAAGCAAAGACTTTTTATCGCTAGAGCTTTAGCAATGGATCCCGATGTGTTTTTAATGGATGAGCCATTTGCTGGGGTGGATATCTCTTCTGAAGAAGTTATTGTACAAATTATGAAAAAACTCAAAGAGGATAAAAAGACACTTT
>Ga0180430_10001538_pt1 | contig 22258 bp, 18 predicted proteins | sample SS_ome_9_FD_132999 | JGI IMG/M metagenome (GOLD analysis project Ga0180430, IMG submission 132999) | Hypersaline lake sediment archaeal communities from the Salton Sea, California, USA - SS_1_S_2 metaG | ecosystem: Environmental > Aquatic > Non-marine Saline and Alkaline > Hypersaline >... | reverse complement strand
GCACCTTGCCAAACAATCAATGCCCTACCTTCGCAAGGTTGTCGTCGCACAGCAAACCAACCTTGCCAGGGTACCTGGTCGATCTTCCGCCCACGTTCCCCTCCCTGGCCCAAGGCCGTTTGCCGCCCGCCCGAGCCCTCCTAAGAAACTGTCATCGGCTGAGCTGGGATGGGCGCATTCGCACCATTGGCTTGTCGGTCTTGGTGTCTCAACTAGCGCCGCCTCTACAGCGGAGCACAAGTTTCTTCCATTTCAGAGTGGCGGGCGTGCGCGCCATGGACTTTCTCGCAAGGTCGAGCTAGGGCGTCGCGCGTCAGGGCTTGCCCCGGATGGGACCTGGAGTACAATCTGGGAGGACTATTGGTGATGCACTTCTGCCGCTCTCTAGGACACCGCGCGGCGGCCCTATCGTCCAGCCGCCGGTGAGGGTGTCCATAGCTTCTCAGGTGTGAGGTCCTCCCGGCGTGCTGTGCTCGGCTTGCACGTGCGTATCGGGCGGCTATCCAGGGACAAGGTCGAGGGACATGTGGATGGTAGGATGAAGGAGGTATCCATAGGGCGCTTCGCCCGGTCACGGCGGTTCGCACGGTGTGTAGCGGTAGCCTGTGCCTTGATCGTTGTCTTGGTGGGTGGCTCGGGCGCGGCGGGTGTGGCTGGCCCCGGCGGCCCTCCTGGGCTCCAGGTGGCTCCCATCAACCCCGATTTCGAGGCCTCTTTTCGATCGGCCTCCTCCGTCTCGTACGGCTACGTTCCCCCTTCGTTTGATCTGTCGCACATCGAGACGTTGTCCCCCTCGAGAGCCCAGTCGCAGCAGCTGCCGGATCGATTCGACTGGAGGGACCGTAACGGTGAGAACCTGGTGACCCCGGTCCGCAACCAGAATCCTTGCGGCACGTGTTGGATCTTCGGTACCCTGGCGTCCCTGGAGTCCAATGTGCTCATCGATGAGGGGGTGGCGTACGACTTCTCCGAGCAGAGTGTCGGCCTCTGCGTGGATCCCTCGCTGACTCACGTCTATGACGATCCGCAAGACCCCTGCAGCCCTGGAGGAGGCAACGCCCTCATTGCCTCTGACGTGCTCGTCAAGAAGGGCGCCGTTGCAGAGGCTTGTGCTCCCTATGACACCAGTGCCCTCCGGTGTGACGGATCCTGCGTATGCGACACCTGCGCCCCCGTCAAGACGGTGAGTGGCTACCGCCTGGTCACCGACGACGGTGCGCAGATCGACCTAATCAAGAACGCCCTGATCGAGCAAGGTCCTCTGATCGTCTCCTTCCAGCACGAGGGCTCTTGCCAGTACAGCGACCCGACGTGGGGTACCATCTACGACTGTTACCGGACGCCCGGTTCGGCCAACCATTGCGTGCTCATCGTCGGCTGGGACGACGACGTTCCGCATCCCCACCCCAGCCACTCGGGGACAGGGGCCTGGATTGTCAAGAACAGCTGGGGAACGGGGCATGGGAATCAAGGCTTCGGCTACCTGGCCTTTGACTCGAGCGATACGCAGGGCGTCGGCTACCTCGACTACAGGGACGCACTCTCCTCGGAAGATCTGCTCCACTGGGACGAAGCCGGGCTTGTGTACGGTGTGGGATACGCAAGCAATACGGCGTGGATGGCCAACGTCTTCACCAGCGATCGGGCACAGCGTCTGACTCACGTCGAGTTCTGGACCACGAGCGACAGCGCCCAGTATGAGGTGTACGTCTGGGCCGGTCAGTTCGGCTCGCAGCTCGCACATCAGGCGGGCACCGCGCCCGAGTTCGGTTACTACTCCGTCCCCCTCTCCACGCCGATCGCTGTTCCCGAGGGTCAAGCGTTCACTATTGGCGTCCGGATGACCACCCCGGGCTATAACCACCCTCTAGCCGTCGAGGGGGCCTATCCGGCGGGGGGTGTCAATCCACCCATCCAGGCTGGCGTCAGCTTCTCCAGGGCCAGCGCAGGCGGTCCTTGGCAAGATCTTAGCGGCGACGATCTGAACGCTTGCCTCCGCGCCCGGCTCTCTCCGCATGCCCGTGTCCTCTACATCCCACTGGTCGTGGGCGGCGAAGGGGCGATGTATGACTTCGAAGGCGGGGGGGCTGGATGGTCCGAGTACTCCCGGCAGGGACGTACGGTTATCACCAACGATCTTCCTGACGGAATCACCGCACGCAGCGGAGACTGGGCCGCCTGGCTGGGGGGCGCCTATGACGAGTTGTCGTACGTTCAGCGGTCAGTGGCTGTCTCGCATGCCTTCCCCTATCTTGCCTACTGGCATTGGATTGATTCAGTGGACTACTGCTACTACGACTTCGGCGGAGTCACGGTCAACGGGGTCGCCAGGGTCGAGGAGTACGATCTCTGCGCATCGGAGAATACCGGGGGATGGGTGCGGCGGGTCGTCGATCTATCCTCCTACACCGGGCAATCCATCACTCTGCGAATCTGGGCGGAGGCGGACTGGTCGCTCAGGAGCAGCCTCTTCATCGATGATGTGAGCTTCGTCGACAGCACGTCCGCAGCTGCCGCCCGGTAGACAAGCCTCGGCCCTCCCACAGCGGGAGGGGCCCGGGTGCAGGGTCCAGCCGAATTGCCTGGAAAGGGCCGCAGATGGCGCCGGGCGCGTTCTCGCTTGACCATACTCCCGTCCTTGCCGTCGGAGATCTTGGATCCCGCCGGGGGTATACGCCCGAACACCGGAGCCTCGCCCCGCCTGCGCCTTGACAGATCGTGGGTCTCGGCTAGCATGCGACTCTGGCTAGAAAGCCCCGTCGGCGGGTTTGGATCATCCATCCTGGTCCCCTCTCCTGGGACGTCATCAGGCCCTCCGGCCCACGGACAGCCACCGCGGCTGCCGGTTCTGATGTCTCTCTAAGGAGGTATCGGGATGCGTACTTCATCTAAGGTCACGCTGCTGGTTGTAGCCTTCCTTGCCCTCGTCGCAGTCATGTCCATAGGGGCGGCGCCCGACGGCCCCAGACTCAGGTACACCTACTCGGTTGGGGTGCCCCCAGAGACAGGGATCGAGATCCCCCAAGCCGGCCCGCTGTTGCAAGAGCCCGATTCGCTGGGATTGCCCGCTGGCGGCGCGCGTCCGCCAGCCATGGACCTCTCCCACCTGGACGGCCGCTCAACCCTCGAGCCGTCGGCCGTCAGTGCCCTCCCCTCAACGTGGGACTGGCGTGCTCAGGGAAAGGTCTCGCCGGTCAAGAATCAACTCAACTGTGGTTCCTGCTACAGTTTTGCTGCCATCGGCAACATCGAGTCGAAGCTGTTGATCGACAATGATGGCTTGTACGATCTCTCCGAGAATCACGCCAAGGAATGCAACTGGCGCGAGCGCTCCAGTTACCAGGATCCACCGGGTCAACCCTGGGGAAGCTGCGACGGCGGGAATTACCACATGCTCGTCAGCCTCTTCTCCAGAGAAGGCATCATGCTGGAGGAGCATGATCCCTACGTAGCCAGCGATGTCGCCTGCAGCTGCACCACGGGCTGTCCCCACGTTAAGACACTCCTCGATTGGCATATCGTGTCGGCCAATGCCATCGCCGACACCGCGGCGCTCAAGCAGGCCATCTACGATTACGGTCCCGTCTACACCATGATGCAGGAGAAGAAGAGTGAGGGTTTCGACACCTCCTACGACGGGTCGTATACCTTCGACTATTCGGGGCAGGCAGGATCCACGAATCACTGCGTCCTGATTGTCGGGTGGAGCGACAACTTGCCATCGCTGGAGGGCGGCACGGACCCGGCGGAGGGGTGGATTGTGAAGAACAGCTGGGGCGACGGTTGGGGTGACAATGGCTACTTCTACGCCACTTACGGCACAGCTAATCTTGGGATGTATACCTCCTATATCCACGCCTGGCAGGATTATGAGCCGAACGGCGATGTCTGGTACTACGACGAGGACGGATGGACAAACAGATACGGGTATCAGAATGATGCAACAACAGCCTGGGGGCTGGCTCGCTTCACCCCGGATGCCAACACCCACGTCACACGGGTGGAGTTCTGGACCACGGATGTCACGACCGACGTCGATGTCTATCTCTACGATGAGTTCGATGGCTCTACGCCCACGAACAACCTGGCCCAGGTTCTCAATCAGTCTTTTCCCGCCGCCGGGTACCATTCCGTTCCGCTCGCCGCACCCGTCCCGGTGACATCCGGCAACGATGTGTTCGCCGTCATCGCCGTCACGAACCAGTCCGACGGATATCCCATCGCCGTGGATGAGAACGGCCCCTTCGAGACTGGCACCACCTACCTTAGCCATTACGGTACGTCATGGACCGACCTGGGTCTGACGCACGGCGCCGATGCCGCCATCCGCCTGCGCACGCGCCCGATGTCGCCCACAGCCCCGATGGTCAGCGGAATCAGCCCATCGAGCGGGGTCAACACGGGCATTGTCCACGTCACCGATCTCAGCGGCAGTAACTTCCAGGTGGGCGTCACAGTGGCTCTGACGAAGTCGAACCAGGCCCCGATTGCGGGGACGTCCGTCTCCCGGGTTAGCTCGTCCCGGATCACGTGCGACTTTGACCTCACGGGGGCCGCGACGGGACCGTGGAACGTCGTGGTGACCAATCCCGATGCGCAGCGTGCCACCCTCTTGAACGGCTTCAGTGTGACGGTCCCCGGTGCACAAGAGCACAAGGTCTATCTCCCTCTTGTGCTGCGGCGGTATCCACCGATCCCTGGGGTCCCGTTCCTGAACGCGATCAGCAACCCCGACGGGGATGGAACCTACGACGTGAGCTGGAGCCCCGCTACGCTGGCGGACACCTACACCTTGGAGGAGGATGACAGCGCTAGTTTCTCAAGCCCCTCAACGGCGTATAGCGGCTCGGGGTTGATCACCTCCGTCGTCGGCAAGGCTCCGGGCCAGTACCACTACCGCGTGAAGGCCAGCAACGTCTGGGGCCAAAGCGGCTGGAGCAACGTGCGCCAGGTCAACGTGTCGGCGGCTATGGCGCAGCTCTACATCCAGAATGACACTGGTGGAACGCTCTGCTATGAGGTCTTCGGAACCGGTATCGGCGAGCGATGCTTCTCGTTGGGAAGGCACTATTACGGCAGCTTCCCGGCGGGCACCTATGCATGGTATGTTTCCAGCTCTTGCGGTTCCGGCAGTGCCACCACCGACTACCCGCCCGGAGAGTCTAGTCACCGCTTCTGGTGCGAGTAGTGGGTCTGCCGGTGCATCGTCGCCGACGCCGGTTGGGCTCAAGCGGCGGTGCCAGTGACGGGAGCGAACGCCGGTCAGAGGTCGTCACGCGCCGTGGGCCGCCGACGCGTGGACCAGTGCTGGCGCCTCTCCGCCGGTCCTGTGGGTCGGCGAATCGAGCGGCCAATGAAACCGGTGGCCTGGAGGGGCCGTACGTTCGTGGCTGGCTAACCGCGTGGTCACAGGGGTCCTTGCAGCGTTAGGTCGGGGTGGAGTCTGTCCGGATTAGCGCGGCTGGTGCCGTGCTGTCTGTTCTGAGCGCGCCAGGGGAGATCCTGCGCTCCGAGTGAACAGGGCGCGATCGGGCCTAGGATCGAGCAGTCGCCTGCTCCCAATGCGTTTGCAGCGCCGTGAAGGGCGCCGCCGGGCCCTGGTTGCCCCGCCTGCCCGAGTTCCAGGTCATGATCAGCTCTTTCTTGGCGCGGGTGATGCCCACGTAGAGGAGCCGCATGCGCTCGGAGGCGTAGTCTAAGCGAGCTTCCTGGGTAGCTGTCCCCTCAGCGTAGCCGACGTCGGATGGCGCCATCGCGTCCTTCAGCTGGGCGAGCGCCTCCACCTCCAGGTTGAGGCTGTCGCGCACGAACCACTTCTCCCCGATGAAGGCTTCGTGGGCGAGCCCCGAGGGGAAGTTGTAGTTGTTCAAGGACATCAGATAGACCCGGTCCCACTCCAACCCCTTCGCCTTGTGGATCGTCGCCACGATCACCTTTCCCTTGTGCCGCTCGGGATCGAAACGCATATCGTCGTCGCTCAGACCGAGGAAGCGGCGCTCGTTCCGGGCGATCACGGCCAGCTCATCCGTCAGCTCCGGCAGACGCCAATCGGGATGGCGTTCGCCGACCCGCCCGAGCATCACCGCGAGCTTATGCGCGATCGCCAGGTCGGCCGGCTCCTTGAAGAGGTCCTGGGCCAGTGTGAGGATCAGTTGGTCGATGGGGAGCACGGTGGCCTCTTGCCAGCGACGCACGTAGTCCCGGAACGGCCTCAGATGGTCGCGCAGCCTCACGACGGATTCGGTGCCGTCGATGGTGTCGAGCCAATCCCCGCCAAGCCGTGGCCAGAGAAACGCCTCGACGTGCCGGCACTGTCTGAGGGCCTTCGCCACCCTATCCACTCGCTCCTGCAGCTCTGGCTCCTCCCGGTCCCCTCTCCGCCAGACCCGGTAGACACGGGCCAGCTTGCGTGGCGACACAGGGTCGGCGAGATACTGGATCACGTTGCCCAGGGCCCCGGCTGTCTCTCGTGTGGCACGAGTGCTGCGTAGAAGCTCGACGTGTTCGATCTCCCGGGCCTTCAGCTCGGCGACGACCTGGAAGCCGCGCAGATTGCGGGGAACCAGGACCGCCACCGTCGCGTCCGCGTGGTGCGGCAGCCATCGTTCCAGCGAGTCGACAACCGTGTCGATCTCGCCTTGCGGGGTGAGTTTCTTGCCATAGACGTGGACCTGATCCGGCCTGTCCGATGGGTTTGATTGAGGATCGCCCTCGGGCGTGGGCTGGATGTGCGGCTCGGTCAACGCGTCCCGCACCTCGTGGACGGGATGGTCTTGCTGGGTCCAGTCGATCAAGTAATTGGCCAGCTCAATGATGCTCCTGGTGGAGCGCCCGGAGTTGGGCAGATCGTGGCGAACAACGTCATCTTCCTCGAGGAAATCCTTCAGATACTCAGGGCTTGCCGTTGTGAATGTCTCGTAGATCGCCTGATTGGGGTCACCGACGCGGACCCAGTTACCTGGAGCGCCCTGGCACCTCGCCAGCAGGTCCAGAATGTCCTGCTGGAGCCGGCTGCTGTCCTGAGCCTCGTCCTCCAGGATGTAAGGCCAGAGACGCCGCAGGCGCGCCAGGAGCTCCTTATCGAGCCGCAGGGCCTCGAGGGCCAGGCGGATCAGGTCGTCGAAGTCGACGGCTCCTCGGTAGTTGAGGGCTCGCTGGTAGTCTGCGTAGATGGCCCAACCCATCTCTGCCAGCGGAAGCGGCTTGGCATGACGGTCGAGCTGGGCCCGGACGTCAGAGGGGGTCGCCTGGTAGTCCTTGGCTTGCTTGATGAGACTGTAGGCGATGGCTCCTACCAGGTCCGGCCACTTGTCCCGCCGGACCCACGCCTCGCGACGCTCCTCCAGGTCGAGTGCCATATACGCGTCGATGGCGTCTGGATGGCTGGCGAGCCAGGCGTCCGCCGCATTCTGTCGGATCCGATTCGCCTCGCGTTCGTCCACGATCTGAAAACCGTCAGAGAGGCCCACCAGGGCCGGCCTCTCCCGCACGATGTCGTGCGCCAGCCCGTGGAGGGTACGCACCCGGTATCCGACGTGGGGCAGCAGCCCCAGATCCTTCACGAACGCCCCGACCTGGCGGGCGAAATTATCGACCGCCGAGTTCACCAGGGTCACCACCAGGACCTCCTGGTCGTCGTCCAGGAGATCACTGGCGATCAGCTTGGCGGCCAGTGCCGAAAGGGTCACTGTCTTGCCGCTGCCGGGGACGGCGGAGACGCCCATCCTCCCACCGGCATAGCGCAACACCGCTTTCTGACTGGGCCGCGGCCTAAACACCTTCACGCGTCAATGCCTCCAACCCCCTGATCTGCCCTGAGCCCGGTGCATCCGTCCGACGGGCCCCGCGTCACACACCACGCGCCACGGATTACGCTGCCCACCCAACCCATCAAGCCGTTCACACGTCGGCCGACCCATCCCCCCCAATCCAGTCTCAACGCCCTGTGTTCTCCCGCGCAGCGGTTTCCCTCAAGACTCTCTGAACGGCCTTCAGGAGTGGACCGGTCTGCTCGTGACCCTGCTCGCCCAACTCGCTCAACCCGAGGAAGACCTTCTGACGGCAACGACGAATCAGTCCTTGGCTCAGCCGCTGGAGGGCCTCCTGTCGGACGGCGACTTCGTCGCTGTCTGTCCAGGTCTCATCGTCTCTTCCTGGCGGCGGCCAGTGTCGGCTGAGAACGTACGGATGGGTCAAAGGCTGATAGAGGCGTTCCCACCACCCCTGACCCCCGATGTTGAGCCAGAACTGGTAGTCTACTGGTCGATTTCGGATGATGAACGTGTAAGCGGGGGCCAGAAGAATCGCCTCCCCCCGCTCCGGCCCCCAGCTCCGGACGTACTGGGCTGCAATCACGCCCTCTTCGACCATCGTGACATATTCCTGGCCAAGGGAGGTCGGTGCCCCGTTCGTCCCTGTATATGGATACCCTCCGTCCTCAGTGACCCAGCGGAACTTGCGCACAGACTCGACGAGGTTGGCCGCCACCTCGGCCCCATCGAAATTGCGGTGGAACCCGTAGCCTTGCTGCGAGAGGAGCTCCCCGAAGAGACGGCTCAGGAAATGGTCGAGCGGTACGTGTTGCTCGTCGGCATCCACATAGGCCTGGATCCATACCCTGAGTCCCTCATATCGCTCGCCGAGCACATAGGTTAGCCGCTCTTGCATCTCGGGCTTGATGGCGTCAAACGAGCCCAGCGTGGGGTTCCCGTCGGACAACCGGTACACAATGCTGCTGAGCAGCTGCGCGCGGACGAGATCCATTCCCTCGACAGCCTGAATCAGAGCTGCGGCCACGTCGTATTTGGTGGGATGCACCCCCCAGGCCGGGTGCGCGATGGCCGCCAGGGTCAGCAGACAGCGAGTGGCTGCCTCCTCTCTCAGAGCCCGGGACGGTCTATGTGACTGCGTAGGAACGCCTCGTGCCTCAAGACGATTGGTGAGCGAGAAGCGCAGGGCGTCACTGAGAAACGGGGCCAGAACGACGATCTCTCCTGGGGATACGCCCTCTTGCTCGACGAGGATCTCGACTTGGTCAGCGACCCAGTCGAGCATCTGAGGATAGTAACGGTGCGGCTCGAAGATCAGGGCTCGGTCCGTAAACACGTGGGTCTTTGAGGCGTCGTCAGCGGAGTTGAGCTGGCTCGAGAGCGCGGTACCGAGCGCCGCCACGTCCGGCGACATCACGAAGGAGTCAGAGAAGGTGACGTGGTGATCACAGAGATCGCGAAGAGAGTGGGCGCTTTGCGGGTCGGCACCTAGGAAGCGGCGATACCCGGCGGCCGAGTCACAGATCAATAGAGAGGATCGGGTCAAAGGGATCCACTCTCGCAGCAGATCGTGGGCGACGGGCACGTCCTCCTCGACGTTGTCTACCAGGATGTGCTGATACCGGCCCGTCAGGTAGTCTCGGCAGATGGGCCGGGGCCAGAGATACGTGCAGAAGACCTCAACCTGGAGGGAGAAATCGAGGAGATTGTGATCGAGGCAGTAGCGCCTGAAGCGGTTGGCGCACGTTTGAGCCTCCTCGTAGATCCGCTCGCGGCCGGGCTCGCCACTCCAGGCGGCCCTCAGCCTCTGCCCAATCCGCGTGTAGGAGAACCCGACCACGGCCGACTTGTTCAGGTTATCAATAATCTGACTGTAGAGCCGATTCCGATCAATAGTGACGCTCTCGAAGGCCCCCTCATCCAGGAGGGGGCGGATGACGCGTGCCATGTAGTACTGGGCCGTCTCCAGAGTCAAGAAGGTAGGGGGGTGATCTGGATGCCCGAACCCGGCCTCTTCGACGATCAGCGGCCAGAATAGGTCCACCATACGCTGAGCCAGGCCTCCCAGTGTGAGCAGTGTAACCCTGCCCCGCGTGTCCAGGAGGGGCTGGTGGAGGGCCTCATAGTAGGGGACGCTCAACGTCCGTTGGGGCGTGAAGACCAGCATAGAACGCGCCGACGCGCCTGCCTCCAGCAGATGAAGCATGCGCGCTACCCCTGCCGTCGTCTTCCCCGTCCCGGCCGGGCCTTCCAGAAAGAGCTTGCTCCCGACGGAGCGATTCAACACACTCTGCTGCGAGGGCGACAGATTGTCCAAGGCGCAATGATCGGCGTAATCGAAGGTCATACTACCGCGCTTAGTCGGCGGTCTCGCCTCGTCCCTTCATGAATAGATAGCCGATGAGAGAGACGATGACGGTCGCTGCTGCGAAGAGCCAGGTGGAGCCGGGGACACGCTTGAGCGAGCGCCATTTCTCCCCCAGTGACAGGTTCATGAGGAAGCCGGCGATGGGCTTGTGCTCCCGGCGGGCGATAGCGATGCGCTCCTTGAGGAGCTGTCTCACCTCGCCTGGCGGCAGCGAGGATACCAGGTCGGCCAGCATGGCCCCTTCTTCCTGGGTGATGGACGCCTTCTCTTCCATCAGCTCCTGGTAGGAATCTGCGGTCTGTTCGACGATGTTCGACCAGTCCAGGTGGCTCACCCGCTCCCGAGCATTCTGGCAGAGAGCCTCGTAGTCCGCTGCGGAGAGATCGCAGATGCGGCGCACGGTCTGTGCGAACCGTCTTGGGCCTGTCTCCTTCGGAAGGCGCGCACCGACCTGGTCGTCCACGAGTTCGTCGATCGTCTCATTCGAGAGCCCCACGACGGGCGTCCCCGAGGCGAGTGCCTCGATGACCACCAGGCTCTGCACCTCCATCTTAGAGGCCGAGACAAAGATGTGGCTCCGCTCAAGGTAGGAGGGGATCTCCGGATGGGGAACCTGCCCGGCGAACAACACGTTCTCCAGATCTTGATCACGGCACGTCTGCTCCAGGCGCACTCGATACTCAGGGTTCAGCGCCTTGCCCAGCAGGACCAGCTTGTAGTGCTCTGGCAGGTGGGCAAGGGCGTTGATGAGATAGGCCTGGTTCTTGCGCTCGCTGAGGTACCCGATGAACACAAGCATCTTCTCCTCAGCCTCCACATCCGCGGTGGCACGGCCCGTATAGTGATCGAGATCCCGCCCATTCGGGATCACGAAGACCTGTCCCCTGTAGCCGAATTCGCGCAGCGCGCTCAAGGCTGACTGGTTCAGGGCTATGATGGCGTCGCAGTTGGTGTAGAAATCCGTCAGCACGCGACGTGAGATGGACTCACTCAAGGACCCCTGAAGCAGTTTCATGTCCAACGCGTCCGTCGCTCCGAAATCCAGGACCTTGCCGGGCAGCACGTGACTCGTATGCACAAAGGGCACGCGGTTCATCTTGGCCCATATCTGGCCGATCAGGCCTACCAGGGCGGGTTCGTGGGCGTGGACGACGTCAGGACTGAAGGTGTCAAGGAAGTCGAACAGAGCCCGCACCGTCTTGGCTGAGAGTGCAGGCATCTGAAACTCACCTTCTCCCGCGCTTCGCACGCCAAACACGTGGAGTTGACTATCTTCTTCCTGGAATAGCCCCGTCTCGCGGGAGGGGCAGATCATGACCGTCTCGTGGTGTTCCGCGAAGTGACGCGCAAGCTCGTGAGCCACGCGCCCTTCGCCTCCCCCGTGACCTCTCCTGAACAACGACAAGAAAGCGACTCTCATACTCTCCTCTGAGCCTATGTATCCTCCGGTGGAGCCGTGTTGGCCTCGGGTTCGAAGGTCTTCCTGGGTGGGTCCTCAGGTGCCTCTGGTGTCAAAGTCGAAACGGTCGAAGACCTCCCTGTACCGGTCCACGATCTGCTCCTGGGTCAGTCCCATCTCCTCGAGCGAATACTCGTGCTCACTCTCGTGTTGACGGGCTCGCCGCGTCGCCTGGATCAGTATCTCGTCAAACTCGGAGCTCAGCTCCAAGCCAAATCGCTCATAGATCGTTCTCACCACCTCGTGCGCGTCGGTGACCAGATCGTCGAAACTCACCACGATGGCGCTATTCGGAGGAGCTCTGTCGAGATGCTCCAGGGGGTAGGTGTACCAGTGGTGGGCCATGTCGAGGATGTACTTGCGACTGCTGTAGGTCTCGACGGGATCTCCCAGGAGCTGCCATTCATTCTCCTTCAAACTGATGTACGAGGGGATCATGTCGAGAGGGTTGCGCGCAAGATAGATGAACTTGGCGTCCGGAAACTCGCGATACAGAGTGTCGACCATCGGTGAGAAATGGGGGTCCTTGGCCAGATAGCATCTCTCGCTGCCACTGTGGGCATAGATGTGTCGCTGAAGGCAGTGCGTATAGAACGCCATGATCCGTTCTTTTTCTTCTTCCGGCATCTGACTGTCGAAATACGTATACCGTTCAGCCTCATCCAGCATCGCCACGTACAGCCATATCTTGAGCGTCGAGAAGATGTGGATCAGAAGGTACTCATCCTCTTCTGGTGCACGGAGGGCGATCCTATGAAGGACGTTGTCCTCTTGCCAGCCCTCCTCCAGCATGCCCAGCAGCCTGGCCATCGGTCTTCCGATCCGGTTGTCCAGCGAGGAGAGTGCCCAGAACGCTTTCCTCATTGTGACGGAAGGTGCGAGAAGCATCTCCCAAGTGCGCATAGAGAGGAACGTGGCCTCGTCTCTTGCCAGAAGACGCTGAAGAAAGGTCGTGCCGCTCCGTGGGTTCCCCACGATATAGATGGGTCCTTTGATTCTTGCCTTGCGATAGCCTGGATAGAGGATCTCGTCAAGCAGGAAACCGGACCACGTCATAATCTGGACCAAGCCGTAGAGTGAGCCCGCTAGCGCTACCAGCCCGATCCGCTTCAGAGTCAGACGGTAGGCGGTCCCTTTGCTTTGAAAGAGTTGTTTGTAGAAAAATCGGGCGAAGCCCGCGAAATTGTATGCCACGCCCACCCCTTCTCGTCCTCAGAAAGCTGCCAGGTCCACTGCCAACACGCCCAACAGCGCCCTAAAGCACTCCAGCTTGCACCATGATGGCCTCTATGGTCTCAAGCTCAGCGTCGTGCAGTGTCCGGAGTGGCGAGCGGACGGGCCCGCCGTAGTACCCCAAGAAATCCAGAGCGGCTTTGAGGCCGGGCACACCGAAACCCGATGTGACCGCGGTGTTGAGCGGGACCAGTCTCTGTTGGAGGATAGCGCCTTCACGCCATTCCTCCCGCCGGTAGTGATGGTATAGATCGATCAGCATCTGGGGCGCGACATTCGCCAGGGCCATCACGCCGCCGACGGCGCCTACAGCCAGGCCTGGGAAGAAGAAGCTGGCAGATCCAGCCAGGACTTGGAGGTCGTCCTCAGCCGCGCCCACGATTTCGGCGAGTTTGCCGACGTTACCGCCACTGTCCTTCAGTCCCACCACATTCGGATGACGCCCGATATCCAAGATGGTCTCCGCGCTCATATCGATGTGGGTAAACCGCGGCATGTTGTAGATCATTACCGGTACAGGTACCTTTTCCGCCACCGCCTCAAAGTGGCGGCGCAGGGCGCCCGGGGACATCTTCCCCCCGTAATAATGAGGGGTCAGCACGAGCACCACGTCGGCACCGGCGTCGGCAGCCAACTGGCTGACGGCGATAGTCTGCCGTGTTGACTCACATCCTGTGCCGGCGATGACGAGTTTGTCCTCCGGCACCGCCCGACGCACCGTCTGCCAGACCTTGACCTTTTCTTCCGTCGTCAGGTAGACGCCCTCCCCGTTGGAGCCGAGGACAACGTACCCGGACAGGTCATACTCGTTCCAGCGGCCCAGGTTCTCGGCCAGGGCTCCCAGGGCGAGGTCTCCCCGCTCATCGAAAGGTGTCGGGATGGGCGGAAAGACGCCGTGCAAGGATAGCATCTTTGTCTCCATAAGGGTGTCGTTGCTCCTCATCCTCTTGTGTTCCGCGGATTGCCAACCCCTGCTTCTCAGAGCCCCCTGCATCGAACCGCCGGAGACTCAGCATCGTGGGGTGTGGACTAAGCTCCTACCCAGGCTTGCTGCGCCGCCGCCAGGCCCGCCCCCACATCAAACCCGTAGCCCACGTCCGCCAGGCCCTGCTCGACGGCGCTGATGGTGGCCATCACGTCGGACTGATTGACTGCCCCCATATGCCCGATGCGGAAATAGCTTGACTTGATATCCGGGTGGAGGCCGCCGGCGAGGATGACCCCCGCCTCGTTGATGCGTGCAAGCACGGAGCGATCCACGCCAGCGGGGAAGCAGGGTGCCGTAAGCGTGCGGGCTGCCACCTCAGCGGTTGCCGGGACCTGTGCCATTCCCAGGGCGGCGACAGCTGCCTTCACCGACCTGCTGACCCGTCGGTGGCGCTCAAATCGGGCGTCCATCCCCTCTTCGAGGATCTGCCCGAGGCTGATGTTAAGGGCCCAGATCAGGTTCACCGGCGGCGTTCCGAAGTAGCTGGTCTCGCGAGCCTCGTAAGCTTCCATGATCGGCAGCCATTTCGTCCAGTCTGAGTAGTAACTCACCACGGGGGACTTCCGCTCCCAGAAAGCCTTCATCGCCCGGGGTCCGGCCATCACCAGCGCAAGCCCGGGCGGAACACCGATCGCCTTCTGCGACGCAGTCAGGGCGAGGTCGACGCCCCAGGCATCTTGACGGAGCTCCTCACCGGCAACCGAGCAGACGCCGTCGACGACGACGAGCACGTCGTGCTCTCGCCCGATCTCTGCCAGCGCTTTCACGTCGGCTGCGACCGCCGTCGACGTGTCGACCTGGGTGATCGTCATCAGCTTATAGCCTCGTCCCGAGCTCGCCTCGTGTGCTTCCAGGGCTACCCGAACCTCATCCAGCGGCGGCACGTCGCCTATGGCGGGGGCGCGAACGTGGTTGACTTCGGCTCCGTAACGCTGCAGGATCTCGCCGAAGCGATCCCCGAAGACCCCTGTGTTGACCACCAGGGCTGCATCGCCGGGTTCGATCAAATTCGAAGCGGCCATATCCATGGCGAGTGTGCCGGATCCGGCGACGACGAAGGGCTGCGCCTCAGGGGCGAGAAACACGTGGCGCAGTCGCTCCAGCGCTGTCCCAAAAACCTCGACAAACTGGGGAGCGACGTGGCTTGTCGTAGGCATACCCATTGCCCTCATCACAGCCGGCGTAAACTCAATGGGGCCCGGTATCATAAGAAGCTTGCGATCTTTCATCTGTTCTACTCCTCCTCAGAATGTGGACGGTTAGGGTTATGAGGGTCAGCTTCAGCCGAGCTGTCCCAGTATGCTTAGAAGTTCCCGCACAAAGTTCTCAAATAGACGTAGTCCCATCTGTGCTCCAGACCAAGCCGCAATCAAGCAGAGCGGAACGACGCTGAACGCAAGCCCGCCCCAACCAATCAGAACCGCGAGGCGCGCTAACTTTTCGTCACCACACTTCCCTCTGCGAGCCATACCCCGGGCCCGATAGGCCATGGCCAAGCCCACTACGGCCCCCAGTGGCGGGAAGAAGAACGCGCCGAGCACGCTGACCAGCATGCTTACTGCCGCCGGGTTGCCCCGGAGCCGCCCCAAGAAGGCGCGTAGGCCCGTGAGCTGGCTACCACAGCGGTTGCAGTAGAGGGAACCCGCCTCGTTTCCGGCCCCGCACTGATAGCACGTGATCGTCTTCTTGGGTTCGCCGACAGGCTCGGAATGGTCTAGCGTCGCCTGCGGCGCCGCTGCGCTTTGTCCGCAATACTTGCACCGGGTTCTCCCTGGCTCGACTTCAAGGAAATCGGGACTGCCGCAACCTGGGCACTTGAAGAAGTCGGCCAGGTACAATCGGTCTTTCTCCCTGTAAGGGGCCACGCTCCCCTCATCTGTCTCGGCCGGTCCTTTCGAGATCGCCTCCGGTCACCATAGTGTAGCCCATCCCTCTCGGTAGAGCAAGTAACACCCGGCAGCCCCCGCCTTCGACTGATCCTATGGCTCGAGGGTCCTATTGCTCCTGGTCCGGCGCCGTGGTACAATTTGAAGCAGACGCCGGTGGAGAGGCGTCGTTTTTTGTGCCTGGGACATGACCGAAGATTCGGCCCCCGTGCTTCGAGATGGGGTGCCCGACACGTTTGAGGGCTTCGCACAAGCTACAGCGAATTATGGGGAACGGAGGACATCCGCGACTGGCGCGGGAGCGTAAAACGCTCAGGGCGATGGTCCACATCGCCTGCGAGGGGCGCCACGGGACGCAGGACACCCTCTGCGACACCTGCAATCACCTCTTGCGCTACGCCCTGGGACGCCTGGATAAGTGTCCATATCAAGCCTCCAAGCCCACCTGCGCCAACTGCCCCATCCACTGTTACCATCCCGCGATGCGGGAGGAGATCCGCTCGGTGATGCGGTACGCGGGTCGGTGGATGATGCTTCGCCATCCCTTCCTGGCTCTGGGACACCTGTTTGACGGCCTGCGCAGGGCTCCGCAAGATGGGCCCCGTCAGGACAGAGAGCCGGGACACGCACCGGACTAGACACACGTGAGTAAGGACGACAGAATCAGATGACATCCCTCTTACAGAGGATACCTTTGAACCACTTTCCTTCGGAGCAGCTCGTCGCGCTCCGGAACGTGATGCGCACCCGCGCGTACAGCCGCATGACACAAGCCTTCCAAGCTGCCAAGACGGTTCTGTTCGACGATGATGCGCGCCTGGTCTTCTTTAGCGACCTTCACCGCGGAGACAGCTCACGCGCCGATGCTTTTGCCCAGAATGAGGAGCTTTTTCTTGGGGCGCTGCGTCACTATCTTGAGCGAGGCTTCAGCTACGTGGAGGTCGGTGACGGTGACGAGCTGTGGCAGAACCGCCGTCTGGGCGATGTCAAGCGGGCCCATCGGCGCACGTTCGACCTGCTCCACACCTTCGCCGCGGTTGGGCGGCTCCACTTGGTCTTTGGAAATCACGACATCCAGGGTTTCCAGCGCCGGTGGATGAAGAAAGACGGCTTGACGGCGCATGAGGGGCTCGTGCTGAAGCATGCCAGAAATGGTCAGCGCATCTTCGTCGTCCACGGTCATCAAGTGGACTTCAAGAGCGATGCCCTCTATCGGCTTTCACGCTTGATCATCCGCCACGTCTGGCGGCACGTACAGAACCTGGGGATAACGGGCGTCGCATCGTCAATCGGGGAGTCCCGGAATCGCGAGACGATACGCCGGCGGGTCTCCGAGTGGATCGAGGCGCGCAAGCAGATGGTCATCTGCGGCCACACCCACACGCCGAAGTGCGCTGGCCCGGGCGAACCGCCGTACTTCAATACCGGCTCCGGCGTCTTCGACGGGTACATCACGGGGCTCGAGATTCAGGACGGTGAGATAGCCCTGGTGAAGTGGTTCCGATCGGAATGGGGCCGGGCAGAAAGGTGGCTCCTGGCACCGCCGCGCCCGTTGAGCCTCGCTAGCTGATTCCTGCCCTGACGGGAGGCTCAGCCCGCCGCTGACGGACCACGGGGGATTGGGGACGCAGCTCGGACCCAGGTGGCTACCCGGGCTCAAGGCGCGCTTGCCGGATCCGTGTCGGAGTAGCGCTGGGCTATCTCGAGCAACGTCGGGATGTGTACGTTCCCCCCGCTGAGGACGACGGCGACGTTGTTGCCCAGTCGTTCGGCTCTGCCGGAAAGAACGGCGGCCAGCGCCACGGCGCCTCCCCCCTCCAGTACCAGATGATGATGCTTCAGGGCGAAGGCCATCGCCTCGGCGATCTCCTTCTCTGTTACTACCATGGTTGCATCGACGTACCTCTGGACCATGCAGAACGTGTACCGATTCGAGAGCCCGATACCGCCCGCCAGGGCGTCGGCCAGCGTCGGCTCTTCCTCCATTTCGATCGGTTTACCAGCTCTGAGGCTGTGGACCATCACCGGGGCGCGCTCCATCGATACGCCCACCGTCCGGATCGATGGGTCGGCCGCCTTCACTACCAGCGCAATACCCGAGATCAGTCCGCCGCCCGAGAGGGGGACCAGCACGGTGTCTAGCTCAGGAAGGTCCTCAAGGAGCTCCAGACCGATGGTTCCCTGTCCGGCGATGATCAGTGGATCGTCGAAGGGCGGGATCATCGTCAGCCCCTGGTCCTCCCGAACGTCGACGGCCCGCCGTTCGGCCTCGTCGTAGCTGTCGCCGTGCAGGACAACCTCGGCACCCAGACTTCGGATGCTCTCCACTTTGTTTGATGGGACGCGGGTCGACATACAGACCACGGCCCGGATCCCGAGCTCCTGTGCCACCAGAGCGACCGCCCTGCCGTGGTTCCCGCTGGAGACAGTGATGACCCCTCGGGCGCGCTGCTCCTGTTCCAGCCTGCGCAGCTTGTTGGCGGCGCCCCGGATCTTGAAGGCCCCGGAGCGCTGGACGTTCTCCAACTTCAGGTGGCAACGGACGCCCGTGCGCTCCTCCAGCGCGCTGGAGGGGAAGAGGGGTGTCCGGATGGCGATGCTCTGAATCGCACGCCTGGCCTCGTAGACGTCACGTAGCGTCACAGCTGCGTCAGTCACCCTGGGCCTCCGCCGGGTTCATCAGACGGCCTGCAACTCGATGATCAGATCGTGGATACGATCTAGAGCTGGGCGCAGGTAGTCAGCGGGAAGCCCAAAGCTGATTCGGAGGTGATGGTCGACACCGAAATGGTCCCCTGCCCCAACCAGGACGCTCTTCTCGCGGATGAGGCGATCCACAAGCTCAGTTGAGTTGATATCCAGGTGATAACGCGGGAAGGCGATGGCCGCTGCCCGGGGTGGAACCAGACTGAGGGTTCCTTCGTGTTCCTCCAACCAGGCCTCGAAGATCGCAAATCCCCTTCGGATATACCCGCGAACACGCTGAATCAGACGAGGACGCACCGAGGGGGAGAGGGCAACGGTCGCGAGCTTGTTGGAAAGCATCGTGGCGCTGATTGTCGCGTACTCGTGACGTCTCCAGATGGCGTCCCGTGTCTCCTCCGGAGCAACGACCCAGCCGATGCGCAGTCCAGGCAGCCCGTAAGCCTTGCTCAGGCTGTTCATCGCCAGGACTCTGTCGTAGCGTCCCCAGAAAGTCGGCGTCTGTTCATCCGTCAGCCGTTCCGCTCCGCTGTAGACCTCGTCGGCCAGGATCCAGGCCCCCACCCGATCCGCAGCCTCCGCAATGCCGTCCATCTCGTCCTCTGAGAGGATGGCCCCCGTGGGGTTGTTCGGATTGCAGACCGCGATCAACTTGGTCTCCTCCGTCACCCTGTCGTTTAACTCGTCCAGATCCGGGGCCCATCCTTGCTCCTCTCGTAGGTGGAACGGCTTCACCCTGTACCCGCGATTGTGGCCGATGCCCCAGATCTGCAGATAGTTGGGAAGCATCACCACGATCTCATCGCCTCTGTCGAGCATGGTCTCGACGGTGATGTAGTTAGCCTCGGCGCAGCCAACCGTCACGAGCACGTTGTCTGGACCAGCCCCCGGGTAGAGGGCGGCAATCCGCTCCCGCAGTTCCGGGGTGCCCTCCACGTGGGGGTAGTTGAGCTCTGTCGCCATCAGATCATCAAGGTCCGAACCGTCGCTCAACAACTCTTGCAGCGTCAGAGGATGGGCGCCGCTTTCGGAGAGATTGAACTCGACAGCCTGTTCCCAGTCTGACATGATGCGCTCAAGCTCGAAGGGGTGAAACTCGGTCATGATATCTCCTCGTCTCGCCTCGCGCTACGCGGTGTCACGTGGTGAAGATCACGGCGGCACCGATCAGGGCCACAACGGTCCCAAAGATGGAACGGGCCGTGATTGCCTCGTCAAAGATCCAGTGGTCGAAGGGGATGAGAATGATGGGGCTCAGAGCCATCAGCGTCGAGGCGATGCCCACAGGGGCGGATCGAACAGCGATCAAAGACAGCCAGACACCGATGAAAGGTCCGATGAACGCCCCGCCGACCAGCCAAATCCGGGTACGGGGGTCGTGCAACGCCTGCAACGTTGGTGCGATCTGGCCGCGAAGCAAGGCCATGAGCCATAGGATCGTGGCTGCCACGATCATCCTGATGACTGTGGCCGAGAGGGCGGGAAAGTCGCCCACCATGCCGCGCTTGGCCGCAACCAGTCCCAGGGCTTGACCCGTGGCGCCGGTTATGCCCAGGAGCACCCCCAGGGTTCTTTTCCGTGCGTCCTCCGCTTCCTTGATGTTGTCCTCGGACCGCGAGTCCGGCTGGCGTTCCGACACGACCCAGGCGATGCCCGCCACCGTGATTAGAATGGCGGCGATCTCTAAGGGCAGCAGCATCTCTCCCAGCAGAGCCCAAGCTGCCACCGTACTGATGACCGGCACCAGCGTCATCAGCATCATGGACTTCCGCGGCCCAATCAACAGAAATGCGTGAAAGAGAGACCCATCGCCCACGATGAGGCCGATGGTGCCCGAGACGCCCAGCCAACCCCAGCGATACAGCTCGGCTTCGATGGGCCACACGGTGCCGCGGACCAACAGATGGGTCAGCGAGAGAAAGATGACGGCGAAAATGAGTCGGACCCGATTGACGACCCGAGAACCGACGCGTCGGCCAGCGAACGTGAACTGAATCGAGTTAAGCGACCAACAGAAAGAGGTCGCCAGAGCGGCAAGTTCTCCCACTACGTGCTCCTCTTGAACGCGAAAGTTGTCGGCGACTGCCCTTCTCCAAAGAGGCTGCGTACGACGGGACTGCTCAGAAGCCTCTCTGCTGCCCCTGCCAGGGAGGAGGGGCGTCCTCCCCAAACTCCTCAACGCTGGGCCCGTTCAACGTCTGCAGCCGCCAGGTGCCGTAGAGATAGCTTGCGACCAGCAGCACAATGGTCGCTGGCCACCCCAGTACGACCGTGACGACGCCGAGGGATGCTGCCCCCGCCCTCTGGAATAGCGCCCACTGTATGGCCAGGCGGAGGCTGAAGAAGACCCCCCACGCCGATGTCACCTCGCTGTAGGCTGGACGTACCTTCGGGTGCCAGTACCACGCCAGCGGCCACCCCCGGGCTAGATGGCTGCTCAATGCCACCAGGGGCCGCCCTATCAGCACACTGATCAAGCAAATCAGGGCCGTCAGTCCGCCGTTGACCAGATTGGGAAGAAAGTACCCCTCCGCTCGGTCGCTCCCCAGGGCGGATAAGAGGGCCAGCGCCGTCGCGGCCAACCCCCCGGCGGCGTAGCCCCAGGGTTCCCCCCGAACGAGACGCACGAGACCCAGCGCGACGGCAACGCCCATCGCACCCCAGCTCGCCGCCGTGAAGCCGAGCACGGCGTTCAGGACGAGGAAGATAGTGGGGGGAAGAATAGCGTCGATCACGCGGCTGCGACCCGCCACGACCGCGCGGAACTCCTCTAGCACTTCCTGAAGCCTACTATCTTGTGCCAACAGTCTATCTCCAAGTTAATGCCCGGCGTCTTGTCCAGTCCAGGGTAGAGTATAGCACGCCCGGACTCGCTGGCAAACCGGTTCGAGTGGAGGTGTCGGCCTGATGCGGGTCCACAAGGTGAGATCGCCGCTGGCCCATCTGGGCAGTCCTACGGCTTCTCGGCCTGCGTGCGCTGTCCCAAAGAGAGAATGCCCGCCATGGTCCGACCGTGTTTCCTTCCCGCGGATGGCGCATACAGTGCTATGAGTCCTTGCTTGGCGACCACAGCGCCACTGCATATGGAACTCTTATCCTTGTTGTCCAAAACAGCCTTGACAAGCATAACGGCTCACGCTATAGTCCAGGCATTGCCTAGGTAAGGTGCATGAAGATCTAGCGCCCAGTGTCTGATCTAGTCTGGGCGTTTTTTGTTTTTCTGCTCAGGGTCTCTTGAGGGAGACTATCGGATGACTCACAGGCCATTACGGCAAAAGGATACCAGTGACTGAACAGACTTTGGACATTGCTGACGGGAGAATCGTCTGCCTCGACTACACGCTCCGCCTCGAAGATGATGAGGTCGTCGACACGTCTGAGGACCGAGAACCGATCGAGTTCGTGCAGGGACAGCGGCAGATCGTACCCGGACTTGAGGATGCGCTCTACGGTATGGAGGTGGGCGACGAGAAGAGCGTGGTCGTGGAACCGGCTGAAGGATACGGCGAGAGGAATCCAGAAGCCAGCCAGGACGTGCCGCGGGACGCGTTCCAGGAGGACGTGGAGCTCGAAGCCGGCATGCCGATCCAGGTTTCGGATGGGTCAGGACGCACAGCCACGGCTTTCGTCGCGGAGGTCGGAGACGATTCCGTGAAGCTTGACTTCAACCACCCGCTGGCGGGTGAGACGCTCCACTTCGAGGTGGAGGTGGTAGACGTTCGGGAAGCGAGTGCCGCAGATCTGATGGGCGGCTGTGGAACGTGCGGCGGCTGTTCAAGCGACTCCTGCTGCTGAACTCCGCGCGCAGACAGACCAAGAAGGGAGAAGGCCCGGCCATGTCCGCCGGGCCTT
>Ga0180430_10001537_pt1 | contig 22267 bp, 15 predicted proteins | sample SS_ome_9_FD_132999 | JGI IMG/M metagenome (GOLD analysis project Ga0180430, IMG submission 132999) | Hypersaline lake sediment archaeal communities from the Salton Sea, California, USA - SS_1_S_2 metaG | ecosystem: Environmental > Aquatic > Non-marine Saline and Alkaline > Hypersaline >... | reverse complement strand
GCCATAATCCACTCACGGTTTGTGTCCCTCTGCTTTCCCAGAATAAGTGGAGCTATCGAGATGCCGTCGATCTTTAAGTCCTCCGGAACCGGAACACCACCAAGTTCCAGGAAAGTTGGCATTAGATCGCTGAAATCGGTAAGTGCAAAGGTCTCTGTGCCAGCGGGAACCAGTCCTGGACAGTTCACGATGAAGGGGGCGTTAACTCCGGCCTCCGTCTTCTTACCCTTTGCTCCTTTGACCTTTTGTCCCTTGCGGGTACCGACAATACTTCCGGTTGAGCCGTTGTCGGTGGTAAAGATGATGATCGTGCTTTCTCTCAGGTTTAATTCGTCAAGAGCTGCTACCAGTTGTCCTACTAATTTGTCAGTATAGCGAACCATAGCCTTATGCTTGTCGATGTCATTTTCGACTTTGGGTTCATCCGGGGTGCTTACAAGCGGAGTATGAGTGAGTGCCATCGGGAAATACAGGCACATGGGCTCCTCTCTGTGCTGCTTCATGAACTCAATGAGATGCCTGACATAGAGGTCCGGACCAAACTGTCCCAAATGCTTTTTACTGCCATCCGGAGTGTTCACATAGGCATCCATGTATCTCATACTGCTTGCCGGGTTTCCCGTTTCGAATCCGGTCCACATCGCCCAGTCGTCGAATCCATGCTTCTTCATGGCCTCAGGTTCAATCCGAAAATCATTGATCTGCCATTTACCTGCAGCGCAGGTGGAATAACCCGATGCTTTTAAAAGCCGGGCAAAACTTGTATTCTCCTTTTTCTTCCAATCGAAGTAGCCGACACCCCAGCGAGGGACATCCCAGTGATTCATAAAACCATTTCGCCAGGGATATTTGCCGGTCAGGATCGTTACACGTGAGGGTGTGCATTGCGGCATTGAGTAGGCATTGTGAAACTTCATACCGCTCACAGCGAGGGCATCAATATTTGGTGTATTGATGTCTCCAGCGCCATAACAACTGATCCATTCTTTTCCCAAATCATCCACCAGGATAAAAAGGATGTTTGGCTTAATGCCCTGCTTTTCACTTCCCGGCTGTGAAGGGCTCATACAGAGGCTGAAAGTGGCTAAATAAAAAATTGCCAGTACGCTTGTATATCTTTTGTCTTTCAAAATCTGCGATTTTATTTTAACTGTTTTAGCCTGATGTTCTTGTACCAACCTTCAAGCGATTCTCCATTAAACAATTTTAGTTATTATTTTTCCGGGGCTTTGGTACAAAGCTGAAGGATTTATCTAACATATTTCCTTCTGCAAAATCACCCTTGCCCTTATCCTGGAAATCAAATTCGACGGAACGCGCATCAATCCTAACTGCACCTTTGGGATCCAGGGAGACAACAGCAAATCTTACAGTGGTATATGGAATGGGCTTTCCGTCCCATTTATGTGCTGCCGTCGGAATTTCAACATAAGGTACGTCCTTAATTACCTCAGACAGATCGCGATGACCATGAAATTTACGATCTTACTGTCGGTGTCAGATGGGCCCTGGCGAGTGTCTGAGTTGCAGCCGGACATGGTGCCTATCAAGACAGTCACAATAAGTGCTGTAAGAAGACCCAAACGTGCTGTTCGCTTCATAATCATATCGTATTCATATTGATGTTTTCGGCTCTGCGATAACCGGTAACGGTAATGCTGTTTTCCATAGTAAGGTCAACAATAGCGTAAGAATTATTCTGCTCACCACTACCCTCCACCATGGCTTTCAGGGTGTAATAGTGAATCCCTTCAATCTGACTATAGTGTCCTGCGTGATGATGCCCTTGAAAGACTGCAAGAACCTTTCCACTCTCCTGGAGAACCTCCCTTACTTTGAGCGCATTCCTGACACCAGTGCTTCCCGTCACATCAAGCTGCTGGTGAATAAAAGCAATTACCGGTTTTGATGTGGATAATAGATCTTCCCTGAGCCATTTCAGCTGTCGCAATGGAATGTTGGAATCTTTCCAATCAAAGTTTCCATGATCGTAATCTAAACCATCTGCTTTAAAATTTGCATCGAGTACTACAAAATGAAATCCCTTTATGTCAAACGAATAATATGTCAATTCTTTTTTGATACCCGTATTCTCCACTCGAGCCAGGAACTGCTCTTTTGATATGCTATCAATATCATGGTTGCCTAATACGTGATAACGAGGTCCTTTAAACTTTCCGTAAACATTTTCAATGGCTGTCAGATACTTAAGAGTCTCATCCTCAGCGGTAGGTTGTCCCTGGTCCTTAAGGTCGCCCAGTTCAATGAGGAAGTCAACTTTCTTATCGTTCATAAGTGTGATGCACTCATTCATCTTCGCCAGTGATTCTCTATACAAGCGCGTTCCATTGGCTTCTGTGTCGGCATAATGCGCATCTGTAACAATCCCGAAAGACAGGTTTCCTTTGTCGTAAACTCTATTTGCAGATGCAAAAGGAATTCCGATGGATAAGCCGGCAATGACCAGGCCAGAACTCCTTAAAAGCTCACGGCGCGTGATGGTCCAAGAGGTGTTGCCTGGCTGAAATTCCTTGTCATTCAGTTTCTCTTTACTCATGTGTTTTTTTCTTTCCAATAAACGGTGAACCTAAGCAGCCGTAAAGCGTTCGTTTTTAGTTTATTACTACGTTTTGTTTGTCTTGCTATAAGCAAGACCTGGCTCTGCTTCGCGGACAAGCATGTCCAAAAATTTTGCGAAACGCCGCTGTCTGGTTTCAGGTTTCTTCGCACTTATCAATCCGTGAGCAATTGCATACCGACTCGATTTGTTGAGCGTTTCAAAAAACTTTTTCGCCTTTGGCTTGCTCTCCAGTGCTTCCAGGAAATCTGCCGGCACTTTCATTTCACTTACCGCATAGGCGTTCTCCCACCGGCCATCCGCCTTGGCGGCTCGAATATGCATGAGCCCTGACTCTGTCATCCGGCCTTCGTTTATCAAACGTTCCGCATGCTCTCTGTTCCTTTTTGACCAGTTGCTTCGTGCTTTTCTGGGAGTAATTCGCTGATAATAGGCTTGGTCATCGATTGACTTCCTGATGCCGTCGATCCAGCCCCAGCATAGTACCTCAATCACGACATCGTCCCAGGTCACACTCGGAATCCCCGTCTTTTTTTTGAAGATCTTCACCCACAGCTCACTTTCGGTGGCATGATTCAACTTGAGCCACCGGCCGAGATCTTTCGGTGTTTCAAAGGTCTTGATTCTCGTTGTATCGGGTTCAGGCATGAAACTGGATTTTCTTAAGTATAGGGGTGGAGCTAAGCCGCCGAGGAATAAGGTAGGCTTTAGTGATCCTAAGTTTGGATTTTGAATTGCATGACTATGTCCATATCCTTCAGAATTTTTTGATTCCGAATATCAAATATACACGGCTTTGATTTGCCAACATTCTTAGTATTCCGAATCCGTTCTTTTGTCTCCTCACTGATGGGAAGTTCGAAGACGTTATCCAAAAGCCTGACTGGAATGTAGATACCTGCTTTCATAAAACCTTTCCAAACAGACATCCAGACTATCGTTTTCTTTTTCTTTTGCACCTTACACAGCCAAGCTTTTCCATCATCGTAATATCTCCATTCGTATTGCATTTCATTTCGATCAAAGAGTTCCAGTAAGGCACAGTATGCTTGATACGATCTTCCAAGCACCCCTCTGAGAATACTCTCATCTGGATACACGGATTTGTCAGTGAGCTCCTTTTTGTCTTTTGTGTCCATTATTATCCTATGATTTTGTACATTATTACAAGATGTTTTTCCCTTCCTTTATTGGAAAATATTCCATGTCTCTTTCTGTTTCAAATGAGATTTCTTCTCCTTCGTATTCGAGCAAGACTTTGCCTCCTTTTTTAGAGAAAACACGGACATTCACGAGCTCTCCTGATTCCCATTTCATATCAATAACAAAGCCTCCCCTGGCACATAAGCCTTTTACTTCACCATCTTTCCAATCATTCGGCAATGCGGGAAGCAGTACAATTCTTTCTGACTGACTTTGAAGCAACATTTCTATAATACCTGCGGTGGTTCCAAAATTGGCATCCATTTGAAATGGAGGATGCAACCCGAACAAATTTGGACTAGTACTTTTGGCCAACACTGTATTTAAACTGTGTTCTGCATTTTCTGCCTCTCTCAATCTAGCATATTGATTGATTAACCATGCAGCACTCCACCCCGTATGCCCACCTCCATTTTCAATTCTGAAATCCAAAGATTTTTTTGCTGCAAGGGCAAGTTCTGGTGTTTTAATAATATCAATTTGATAACCAGGGTGTAAGGCGAATAAATGGGATATGTGACGATGCCCTTTTTCTAGCTCTTCAAATTCTTCATGCCATTCCATCAAACGTCCATCACTACCTATTTTAGGTTTTGCTAATTGTTGCTGTGCTTGTACTACTTCTTGTAAAAAACCATTATCTATCCCTAAAGCATTCGATGCATCAATGAAATTTTTAAACAACTGCCATATCACTTGCTGGTCGTGTGAGGGTGCCATGCATATTTTACTAGTACTTCCATCTGGTGCCAGAAATGAATTTTCAGGTGAAACTGAAGGTCCTGAGACCAATTCACCAGTTTCAGGATCAGGGATTAACCAATCCATATAAAACTGGGTTGATGCTTTTAAAATAGGATAACATTCCTTTAAGAAATCCTTGTCTAAAGTGAAGTAATAATGCTCCATAATGTGAGTGGTCAGCCAAGCGCCTCCGCCAACATGCATGCCCCAGCCTGAATTTTCACCTGGAGAAGTGAATCCCCAGACATTGGTGACAGGATGAACAGTCCAACCCCCGGCATTGTAGTGGATTCTGGCTGTTTTGGCACCCGGCTCCTGGATAGATTCCATTAAATCGAACAGGGGCAGATGCATCTCTCCTAAATTCGCCGGTTCTGCTAACCAATAATTCATTTGCACGTTCACATCGGTATGGTAATCTCCATTCCACGGAGTCTGAATTTTATTCGCCCAAATGCCTTGTAGATTTGCAGGTAAAGTTCCTGGTCTGGAAGAAGATATAAGCAAGTACCTTCCATATTGAAACATTAGTTCTACCAGATGGAGATCAGATTTTGATTTTTTAAACTTCTTAATCCTTACATCTGTAGGAATAGTATTTGGCTGAGATGCTAGTTTTAAACTTACTCTGTTAAAATATTTTTGATGATCTTCTATATGGGTTTTAAGAAGGTCTTCATAAGAACGCTGTTTCCCTTTTTCTAAATTAGTAGCAGTAATATTTTTATAATCTCTCCCATTGTAATCAGGATAATCTAGTATGTGATTGGTTGAAGCTGACAATAAAAGTGTTACTTCATCAGCATTTTCAACTACGATATTTGTGTCTGTGTAGCTTACTGTTCCATTTGTATTTAGGGCTGATAATCGAGCCATGTACTGCAAACCATCGCCTCCCTTACCATCGGAAAGTGCCCCCTGCATAAGCAACTGGCTCTCTTCTGCGGCTGTTTGGAAGTTCTCAGGTCTGGTCATTGAGCTTTTGAAAGAGATGCTGCCAGGTTTGTCTGCTGCTAGTTTTATAACCATCAATTGGTCCGGATGACTTACGAAAATTTCTCTTTTGAACTGAATGCCGTCTTGGGTATAACTTACTCTTACCACAGCATCTTCCATATCCAACTCGCGTAAATAGTTTTCATAACTACTTCCTTTTTCGAAGTCTATCCATAAATCTCCTAAAGTTTGAAAACAGCCAAATGGTACGCTAGCTCCATTTCCGTGTCCTGTTCCTTCTCCTTTACAAATTTGTGTTTGTTGCGTTAATTCGCTTGCTTCTTTGTATTTTCCTTCAAAAAGTAATCTGCGAATTTCAGCTTGTGCGGGGTAAGCATTTGGGTTGTCATTGTCATTTGGGCTACCTGACCACATGCTTTCTTCGTTCAACTGAATACGTTCTTTGTTAACATCTCCAAAAACCATTGCTCCCAAAGATCCATTTCCCAAAGGCAAGGCTTTTAGCCATTCAGGGTCATCTTTCCATCCCTTAGGATCATCAGCTTTGCTTGCATTTGCAGGTTGTTGGTACCAAAGTTTATTAGATGATCTTGGTGTTGAATATTCCTTTTGGCATGAGCCTAAAAGGAATACTGAGCCAATACATATGAATACAGAAAACTTAGCATTAATTCTGGATATGGTCATCATATTAAAATTCAATAAGGGTTAGGGAGTGACAAGGCAAATGGGTTTATCTAATGTTGTGTGGCGTGGGTTTTGTGATTTATTCCATGTCAAACTTACTCAGAGACAGGCTTCATTGGTTCATAGAAATATGCAGGAAATTCTCCCTGTTCAGCCATATTTCTATTTCGATTATAGAATTTTCGGCCCCTGTCTTCAAGGAAAGGGATCTCATGGCCATTGGTTTCGTGTAGAATTCTAAACATTTCATTTTTCATGGTCGCAATTCTTTCCTGGTGTTCCGGTAGATTGATGAGGTTGTATTTCTCCTGAGGATCACTTTTAAGATCGTAAAGCTCATCTGTATCCCAGATACCATGATAACGGATGTATTTGTAACGATTACCACGCAGTGCATGAGTAGTCGGGGTTTGTGGATAATTCCATTCCCAGAAGTACTCGTAAAGAAAATAATTGCGCCATTCAATATCCTCCCCTTTCATAAGTTTTAAGAAACTCTCGCCATGCATATGTTCTGGCTTTTCAATACCTGCGGCTTCAAGCAATGTTGGCGCAATGTCAATGTTTGTAACATTTTCGGTGATGACCTGACCTGCCATTCCCTGCATAACATTCGGTAACTTTATCAGCAATGGAACACGCATTGAGGTTTCATAAGCAGCCCTTTTATCAATTAGTCCATGTTCTCCAAAAAAGAAGCCATTGTCCCCCATATAGACAAACAGGGTATTATCAAGCTGATCAGTCTTTTCAAGATGTTCTAGTGTTCTGCTTACGGCCTGATCAATAGGAATCAGCGCTTCGCAATAGCGTTTGTAATAAAACTCAAGATCAAAATCATCTAGATTATATCCATATTCGGCTCCATGTCGGCTGTTACGCTGGTCATTTACCCATCTTGGTTTTCCTTGACGGTTTTCCGGAGTATCATAATAGCTTCCCGGAGGAGTCCATTTCTCTCTTTTGAACACATCCCGATCTTCATCTCTTGGAACAAAGTCGGCATGAACCCCTTTATGGGAAATGTAAAGAAAAAATGGCTTGTCCTTATCTTCTCGATTCTCGATCCAGTCCAATGACATGTCCGTTAACTCATCGGTGATATAAGCTTTTTGTAATACCTGTTTTCCATTGATATTATACCCTTCATAATTGTTTTGAGGAACAACTCGGCTGGTTCCATGACCATCCGGATAGTATGTACCTTGTCCACGAAAAGCGGCCCAATGGTCAAAACCACGTTGCGGTTCATTTTCATCGCCCATATGCCATTTACCTATAAATGCGGTTTCATAGCCTGCTTCCTGAAGATACTGAGGGAAAAAGACCAGGTCACGGTTCACTTCATGATAATTGTCAACTACCCTGTGCTGGTGGGCATATAGTCCGGTCAGAATAGAAGCTCGGCTCGGGGAGCATAATGAAGTTGTGACAAATGCATTTTTCAGAAAAACGCCTTCATTGGCTATTCGGTCAAATCCTGGAGTATTTAAAAACGGATGCCCTAAAAATCCCAAACAATCATAGCGATGGTCATCCGTCAGGAAGAAAACAATATTCGGTCTGTCACTGCTGATTTGTATAGCTAAGTTCTGGTCCTTCTCTGGGGTACATGATAGTATACAGGCCCCCTGAAATACCAATACTGTAATCCAACGACTAATATTCTTCATAGTAAGCCTTTATATTTCTTTCATTAAAGAAGCACGCTTTTTTTATCGCGAAATCCAAAGAATACAGCTTAAACAAGATTCGATTCAATATCCATCTTTTGATGCAGAATCCTTACGGTGTAAAGCTTCAAGATGTGCTTTCGGATCGAAGTCCTCTACTAAACCAGACCTCTCACCCTCTTCGGTTGCAGAACTATATCTTCCTGTTGAGATCTCTTTCTGAATGAATCTTTCGAAATGGTCTCCTAATGATATAGATGTGTTCTTTCCCAATATTTGGTGACGAAGCAATTTACCGTACATAGAACGGTGGAACTGAGCCGTCCGCCGCAGGCGGATCGGCTTTAGTGATGTTCTACCCCATTCCTCTATTCTCTATAAAGGTAAGCATTGATGTATGACAATAACCTCAAGTCTTATATGTTTGAGTATACAATCTAACTCTTAATTGCAATGATGAACCGTTCAGGAAGCTTTGAAATGTCTGAGGCTTCTTTAATTGTAAAACCTGATTCTTTAATCTCGCTATCGAGCTCTGTTTTCTTATAGAAAAAGATTTCAGGCACAATCTTCAACAGCGTCAGTCCTGCCATCACAAACCGAAGGGCAGATTTCCTTTCACGAAAACATGCTGTTGATGATATAAACAATCCGTTTGGTCTTAATAGCTCAAAAATTTTGCAATAATGATTTCGTCTGTCATTAATGTATTGAAGCATATTGAATGCGGTTATAACATCAAATGAACCCGATTGAAATTTTGTATCAAGTAGATCTGTTTGGTAAAACAGTATGTTGGTAATATTTTTTTTTACTGCATTTTGCTTCGCAGAACTAATCATTCCTTCTGAAATATCAGTAGCAAAAACCTCATGTGTTTTTCGAGCTATCTCAAAAGTGATATCGCCGGGTCCACAACCAATATCCAATACTTTGTCAGTGGGTGTGAAATAAATACCAGCTTTTTGCCGGACAATCTGCAACGCAGGACTATTCATCATTCTATTAGAACCACTAAACCGTTTGGACACATTATCCCAAAATCTTTCAGATCTATTTAGATTCATTTGCTTTACCAATTCCGATAATTAATATGTAGAACTATACGCTGATTCTTGCCAAGGAGATTCTGGTGGAGTCGATTTGATAAACACCACTGCTTATCTTTATCTGGTTTTCCATGGCTCCGCCATCTCACTCCCAAAAAGGAATATTCGCCGTTTCAGGAGTGCATATGAAAATTACGAAGAATAAGGATCTAATACAATTATTGTTGGAGGGTGACAGATATGAGTCATTTCAGCGATAGCACTGAGAAGACCTATGTCAGCTGGATAACTTGGTTTTACTTCTTCTTCAGGCCTTTCCAGTATTTTTCAATTTCCTCCAGGCTTTTTCCTTTGGTTTCCGGAACAAATCTCCAGATAAACCAGATGGCCGGAAGGGTTAAGCCGGCATATAAGAAGAAGGTGCCGGATGGCATAATTGATTCGATCAGCACGGGATTGGTCAGGGTAATAAAGAAACCGGTGACCATAAGCGAGAAGCTGCCGATGGAAACTGCCAGTCCCCTGATGCGGGTAGGGAAAATCTCGCTGATGATGACCCAGGTAATGGGTCCGTATGAAAAGGCAAAACTCGCCACATAAAAGAGCAGGGGTATGATGATCAGTGTGGATCCCAGGGCAAACAGGATTCCTACTCCAGCCAGGGAAATAAATGCTCCCACAACGCCGATCAGCAGAAGCTTACGCCTTCCATACTTTTCAATGTATTGAATGGCCACAAAGGTGAAAGCTGAATTTACCAGCCCCACTAGCACAGCCCCAAGGAAAGAGCTCTCCACGCTGGCAATGGACTCATTGATGATATTGGGAGCAAAATACATGATCGCTGCAATACCGCTGAGATGTGAAAACATGGGCAGGAGGATGCCTATTAAAAAGGGACGCCTCAGAACAGGTGAGAAAAGTTCCCTGAATCCACCTGTTTCCTCTTTGATCATTTCGCTAATCTCCTTCAACTGGTTTCTTGCCTGTTCTGCCCCTCCTATTCTGACCATGGTATGCATAGCTTCCTCTTCTCTCTTGTTGGCCACCAGCCAGCGGGGACTCTCCGGGGTAAAGAGAAGGAGTGTAAAAAAGAGCAGGGCCACGGGAATCTCCGTGCCAAGCATGCCTCTCCAGATCTCTTCCACAAACAGCCATTCAATAAATTTAGGGCCGGCATCCTGGGAAATGACTCCCGCGGCATCCCCTGCTGCATGCAATACGATCCAGTCTACAAGAAAGGCCAGCAGAATGCCCAGGGTAATGGAAAGCTGATAGATGGAAACAATCTTGCCCCTGTTCTCCGGGAGGGTCAGCTCCGAAATATAGATCGGGGCAACCACCGAGGTAATCCCAACTCCGATACCGCCAATGACCCTGGCTATAACCAGCATGGTGAAGGCTGCATCCATATCGGATGTGATCCAGAGAGGATGATCCAGATTCCCCTGGAAGCGCGGAGTCAGCATGGAACCCATGGCCGAAAGAGCCAATAGCAATGCTGCCAGAATCAGTGCTCTTCTCCTCCCATAACGATCGGTGATGGTCCCGGCAATAATACAACCCAGAATGGTACCCAGAAGGGCTGATGAAACCACCCATCCCAGCATGGCAGCGCTGAGATTAAAATGCATTTGCAAAAACGAATTGCATCCTGAAATAATGGCGGTATCATATCCGAAAAGAAAGCCTCCGAGTGAGACTATAAAACTCAAAGCAATCACGTAGAGAGAGGACTTTTTCTTCATTTCTGATTTTTACTTAATTGGATTCGTACTTCCCGTATAGCTCCACAAGTTCACCCACTCTTCTTACCCGCTCCTCCAATCCGTCGGGTGGAACCTGGTCAGCCACACCCAGCACATAGCGGGGCTCCTTTACCATAATTTTTATCATCTCTATCGTGTGCCTTTCAAATTCCTCTTCGCTCACATTATCTGTAAAATACACCCCCGGAATTCCACCCCATAAGATGCTTTTTGAATCGCCCACAAAATCTGCCAGATCCTCCCATTTCAAATCACCCACCGGATATGGGGTTAAGGCTTCAAGTACAGAGAATCCCACAGAAGCTTCCTGTTTAAGCAGTCCGGACAATGTTCCATCAATATGTATGTAAGAATACTTACCCGCTTCTTTGATTTTTGTGGTCCACTCCTCCTGGTAGGCACGCATATAGAGTTCAAAGAACTCGGGGCCCACCATCTCCGAAGAAAGATTTTCTGGGATCATCAGGACTTCGGCCGGACTCTCAACGGCAATTTGAGCTGCCTGGTCGAAGGCCTTTTTCATCACCTCAAGCAAGTCCTGAAACTCATCTGGTACGGTCATGGCAGTCATGGTTACTGACATGATTCCAGCCTCCAGGGCCAGCAGGTGCATGAAGGGGCTCTTGGGGGTATAACAAAGCACCACCCCCTGGTCACCTACCTGTTCCTTCCTTTTATGGGCAAAACCATAATCCGGTTCGAAGCGGGAATTCTCATAGATATGTTTCATGATGCTAAGGTCTTCGGGACCCTTCATAAAATGTTCCACGGGACCTTCCGTAAAGGAAGAAGGAATATACTCCCAGCATTCCCTGACCGATCCCAGGGCGGTACGGATCTCCTTATACCTTTTGTGTCCTTCATTCCATTCCGCCACCTCACACCCATCGATGATCTGCCTGTATGGGAAATAGCCCTGCAGGTAGAAGCCCACATTCAGATCCCTATGCCATTGGATATAGTCCTCTGATTGGATGAAACCTTCAGCTTTCAATCCCCTTTTGATCAGTGAAGTGGCCCAGTAATCTAGATCCCCGCACCAGGGAAGGCAATCGGGTTGCTTTCCTTCCAGAATGGTCAGTATCCGCTCCCGGTGTGTCATAAAAGAATTCTTTTTTCATAAACTTAGCTAAAATATCCTTAAGATAAAGTTGTCACTTGTTTGTACATTTAATACATGAATTCAGAGCTAACAAAGTACCAGCAGATTTTTACAGATGAATTGCACGACAATATTCTCTCTTACTGGATCAGGTATGGAATGGAAAAGGATGGAAAGGGATTTTACGGTGCGGTTGATCTGAATAACAGGCCTGTAAAAGGAGCCAACAAAACCAGTGTATTAAATGCCCGCATCCTGTGGACCTTTGCCGCAGCCGCCAGGAATTACCCGGGGAAGGGCTATGAAGCTTTGGCTCACCAGGCCTACCGGGTAGTCACAGAGGATTTTGCAGACAAAGAATATGGAGGGTATTACATGGAGCTTACTTCTGACAATGAGCTTGCAAGCGACATTAAACACACCTATGCCCAGGCCTTTGTAATTTATTCACTTAGTAAGTATTACGAATTCAATCCTGTACAAGAGGTCATGGACAGGATTCAGGCATTCTTCTGTTTCCTGGACAATAAAGCCAAGGATCCTGAACATGCAGGTTACCTGGAATCCTTTACGCGTAACTGGACCATTTACGAGGAAAACCGCATGGCCGACAACAATGAACCAAAATCCATGAATACCCACCTGCACATTCTGGAGGCCTATGCAGCGGTGTACAAGATCTGGAAAGATGACCTGGTCAAACAGCGTTTAAGCGAATTGCTGGAACTATTTATTCACCATATTATCCGGGAGGACGGACATCTGGGAATCTTCTTTAACGAAGAGTTTGTTGAGACAGAGACTTCAAAAGGCATATGCTCCTTTGGTCACGACATTGAGGCTTCCTGGCTGGTCTGGGAAGCGGCTGAAATTTTTGGGGATGAGTCAATAATTGCCAGAATAAAGCCTCTTATCCTTAAAATGGCTGATGCCGTTCTGCGAGTGGGTGTGGATAAGGATGGGGGCTTGTTCCTGGAATCCACACGTTTTGGAAGCCATGTGCGGACCAATAAACACTGGTGGCTGCAGGCCGAGAACCTGGTGGGATTTATGAATGCTTTTCAGCTTACCGGAGATTTGAAGTACTGGGAAACAGTGAAGCTGGCCTGGGATTTTATTGATCAATATGTGATTGATCATAAGGGCGGAGAATGGTTCACCAAAGTGAACCGGCTGGGCAAGCCCTATTTAGTTGAACCTGCAGATGATCCTTCGCCCTATTACCGGAACGACTGGAAGATTGATCCCTGGAAATGTCCCTACCACAATGGCCGGGCGATGATTGAACTGAGCAAGCGCATTACTGAGCTATTAGAAAAATAAATCCTGTTATGAACTTGAAATTCGCACCATTACTTATTTTAGCAGCCCTTATTTGCACAGCCTGTAAAACAGGGACTCCCACTTCAGACATTCAGGTTGCAGGCGTTCAGACACCCGTAATAGTATTAAATGGAAGCTGGAAATTCAACATGGACCCGCCGTCCGAATTCTGGAAGAATGATGTTGAGTTCAAAAGCTGGGAGGACATCCGGGTACCCGGCGAATGCCAGATGCAGGGCTTCGCCATCAAGCATGATCAGCCCTTTGTCTATAAAAGGGAGTTTCTGGTACCAGAGGATTATGAAGGGAAGGAAGTCAGACTGATTTTCTATGGGGTGTACAGTTATGCCCGGGTGTGGGTGAACGGACAATTTGTTTGTGATCACCATGGCGGGTTTACCCGATGGGAATGCGATATCAGCGCTTTGGTTTCTCCCGGAGAACAAGCAGTCTTAACCATTGAAGTCACGGACCGGGCAGACGATATTTCCTACGGAAGCGGTTATGCCAAACACCAGATTGGAGGAATTTTGCGTGATGTTGAGTTAGTAGCCCTGCCTGAACAGAACTTCAGGCAGTTATATTTTGAAACTGATCTGGATGAGAATTATGAGAATGCGGATCTGAATATTTTCTACGAACTGACAAAAGACAGCCCTTCGAAAATAAGGGTCGAGTTATTTGATACGGAAGATCTCCTGCTGGGATCCGTGGAGGGAGAGACAAGTACCGGACAGCTTAAACTTCCCGTAAATGAACCAGAATTATGGGATGCCGAACACCCCAAGCTGTATACCGTGGTAACGACCCTATTACAGGAAGGGAAGGAGCTGATGAAGAGGTCTGAAAAAATTGGCTTCAGAGAGGTCCGGGTGGATGGAAACAAGCTGCTTGTGAATGGCATGCCAGTGAAGCTTCGGGGTGCATGTCGTCATGACATCCATCCGACGCTGGGAAGAATGACCACTGCAGAATATGATCTGAAGGATGTGCTGCTGGCAAAAGAGTGCAACATGAATTTCATAAGAACCTCCCATTACCCGCCTTCCGAAGCCTTTCTGGATTATTGTGATCAATATGGCATCTATGTGGAAGATGAAACAGCCGTATGTTTTGTGGGATCGCACCGGACCGAGGCTTACCGGGCCAGCGGAGCCTCACAGTCGGATCCGGAATTTACCGGAAGATATCTATCACAGCTGGAGGAGATGGTTCAGCACCATCGCAATCATCCCAGCATCATAATCTGGTCCATCGGGAATGAAAATACCTATGGAAGCAACTTCGTTGAATCTTTTAACTGGATAAAGAAACAGGATCATACCCGGCCGGTGATCTATAGCTACCCGGGACAGGTCCCCGACAGCATGCGTATTTATGAAATCATCAGCATGCACTATCCCAGCTGGAAGGGGAATCTGAGTCAATACGGAGTTAAGACTGAAGGATTTGAGTCGGAGTCATTGCCCATGCTTTTTGATGAGTGGGCGCATGTGGCCTGCTACAACAATTTCGAACTGATGGAAGATCCCAATGTGCGGAGTTTCTGGGGACAGAGCCTGGATAGTATGTGGACCTATCTTTTTGAAACGGAAGGCGGTTTGGGCGGAGCCATCTGGTGCATGCTGGATGAGACTTTTATGCTGCCCGAGGACCTGGAAGGATTTAATGAATGGTGGGGCATATTGGATAAGAACGTGATTCCAGCCACATTTAAAGGTCCGGTGGTTGGCTATGGTGAGTGGGGCATTATTGATACCTGGCGCCGGAAGAAGCCGGAATTCTGGGGAACAAAAAAAGCCTATTCCCCCACGAAGATCTATACCAAAACAATAGCTGATTTTATGCCGGGGCAGGAACTGGTAGTTCCCGTTCATAACCGTTTTGACCATACCAACTTTTCTGAACTGAAGATCCTTTGGCACTACGGGGAGCTATCTGGTGAACTGGATATGATAAACCTGGAGCCACATCAGAAAGGCAAGCTTATTTTCCCTGCAAACAACTGGAATGCTGAAGAAAATCTTCAAATACAATTCTACCAGTACGACACGCTTCTGGTGGATGAATACCTTATCCAGCTTGGAGAAAAGAAAGTGAACCTACCTGAGCTAAGCAAGGGAAGCCTGGCAGTAGTGGAAGAAGACATGAGGGTGAATATTTCCGGGAAAGCTTTTTCCCTGGAAATCAATAAACAAACGGGTCTGATTGAAAATCTGACTGTTAATGATGAAGTACTGCTCCTGTCGGGACCTTATCTCAATCTAAAACTTCCCGGACAGGCCATACAATACTCAACCATTCAAATGGACGATTATGCCCTCAACTGGCAACTCCTGAATCTGGATTATGCCATTGAGGATGGCATTGCACAAATCCGGATTGAAGGCAGGTATGATTTAGTTGAAGCCAGCTTTTTAATTCGCTTTGATGCCAGCGGAGTATTTACTATCAACTACCAGATTGAAGGGGGCTCGGCGACAACGTATATTCAGGAGACTGGAATTAAGTTTATGGCAGGAGATCATTTTGAGAAGCTGGCCTGGGACAGAAACTCATACTTTACCGCCTACCCACCCGATGATCTGGGCAGATCCTCAGGCACCGCCGATTTGACGCAAATTCCCACAACGACTTATGGTCAGTCCCCCGGGCATGAATGGGAAATGGATGCTCAGGGATTCTACTATTTTGGACTGGATGAGATCTTACCCTATACAAACATTGTCCGTTCCCTTAAGGAAAACATCTACTCCTACTCGCTACTTACATCTGGCGCTAAACTTGAAGTATTATCAAATGGAACACAGGCCTGCCGCTTCGATAGAATTGAAGGGCAAAATATACTGATTGTCAATGACCTGTGGGATTACTTCAGCCTGCGATGGGGAAATTACCATAAACAGATTCTCTCAAAAGAAGAATCCTTGAAAGGAGAGGTGCATATTAGGCTTGAGTGATCGGGAATTGTTTATCTTAGGTTACAAATAATGCATACGCTGCCATGAAACTGATCACTGAAGTTGCCCTGCCCTCTTATCCTTTCAGGCTGGATCACAAAAGCCCTACGCTTATGATGGGCTCCTGCTTTACTGAAAATATTGGCAGGCAGCTGGAGCGGTATCGCTTCCCCGTTTGCATCAATCCCTTTGGGGTCACCTACAATCCGTTCTCTGTGAAAAAGGGCCTGGAGGCTCTGATCCACAAAGAGGCATATGTTCCGGAAGATCTGAATCTGCACAAGGATCTCTGGTTCTCATTTGACCATTATACGGGATTCTCATCGCCAGACCGGGATGAGGCCCTGGATCGTATCAACCGTTCCTTTTCTGAGGCAAAAGAGGTATTGAAAAATGCCGGTTTCCTGATCCTTACCTGGGGAACATCATGGGTATACCGATACAAGAAGTCAGGAGAGGTGGTATGCAACTGCCATAAAATCCCCGCAAAAGAATTCACCAGGACCCAGCTTAGCACCAGGGAAATCATTGCAGCTTATGAATCCTTTCTTCCCGAACTTTTTGAACGCAATCCGGATCTGAGAATAATCCATACCATCAGCCCGGTCAGGCACTGGAAGGACGGGGCCCATGGAAACCAGCTTAGCAAGGCTGCCCTCCTGCTGGCTGGCGATGCCCTGCAGCATAAGTACCCCGATCAGTTCTTTTATTTCCCCTCCTATGAAATCGTCATGGACGAACTGCGTGACTACCGCTATTATGCAGGGGATATGATCCATACAAGTGAGCAGGCCACCGCTTACATCTGGGAAAAATTCCAGGAGGTTCTGGTGAGCAAGAAATCCTCTGAGATAATTGGTGAACTGGAGCCTCTTCTGAAAATGATGGAGCACCGGCCCATAAATAGCAGCAGCGAAGCAAAACAAAAATTGGTACCGCAGATCCGGGAACGACTTAAGAATATAAAGAGTAAATATCCGGAATTGGATTTTGATAATTTCCTTAAATAGAAAATTTTAAGTGTTTAGACCTGCATATTGTTTAATTTTATACATTATTTTATTGAACAATATTTGAGCGGGATCGTTGTATAGGCAATATAAAACCCGTTTACAATGAAATTTCAGAAAATAGCACCACTCTTCCTGCTGATGATCATGCAGCTGAGCTCAATTTTTGCCCAGCAAGGTGTGCTCGAGGGAAGGATATACAATACCAAGAATAATGAGCCGGTTCCCTTTGCCTCTGTGGCTATTTTCGGTACCAGCATAGGTTCCATCAGCGACCTGGATGGCAAATTTCTTTTTACCGGACTGGAACCAGGCTATGTGGAATTACGAGTTTCCTCCGTTGGATTTGAAACCTATGTTTCGGAGGACCTCCTGGTGACCAATGCAAAGAAGGTATTCCTGGACATTCCGCTGGAGGAAGCCAATGTGCAACTGGAAGAAGTGGTCATTAAGGCCTCACCTTTCAGAAAGATTAAGGAAAGTCCTGTATCGCTCCAGAGAATCAGCATCAAAGAGATTGAGAAGAGTCCGGGCGGAAACCGCGACATCTCCAAAGTGATCCAGTCCTATCCGGGAGTGGCTTCCACCCCGGCACAGCGAAATGATGTGATCGTACGTGGCGGTGGTCCCAGCGAAAACACCTTCTATCTCGATGGTATTGAGATCCCCAACATCAACCACTTTGCCACCCAGGGGGCCTCGGGCGGACCGGTAGGAATTATCAACGCCGATTTCCTGAGAGAAGTCAACCTGTATACCGGAGCCTTCCCGGCCAACAAGGGAAATGCCCTGAGTTCTGTAATTGACCTTTACCAAGTGGACGGGAACCAGGACAAACTGAATTTCAGAGGATCGGTTGGAGCATCCGATCTGGCACTTACCCTCAACGGGCCCATTGGCGAAAACACCACCTACGTACTGTCTTACAGGCGCTCCTATCTGCAGTTTCTGTTCCAGTTGCTTGAGCTTCCCTTTCTTCCCAAATACAATGACTACCAGCTCAAGGTAAAGACCAGGCTCAATGAAAAAAACGAATTGTCTCTTATCAGCATTGGTTCCTATGACAATAACAATCTGAACCTGGATGCCAATGAAACGGAGGAGCAACAATATATTCTTGGATACCTGCCTGAGAGTTTCCAGTGGAGCTATGCCATTGGCGCAGTCTGGAAACATTTCCGGGACCAGGGTTACGATACCTGGGTCCTGAGCCGGAACTACCTGCACAATGAATCACTGAAGTACCAGGACAATATCGCTCAGGATGAGAATCTTCTTCTGAACTACAATTCGGATGAGATTGAAAATAAATTCCGATTTGAGCATACCTCTTTATTCAGCAAGGGTTTGAAGGTTAACTACGGCCTTAATTTTGAATACGCCAAATTCTACGCCCGGAACTACAATAAGGTATTTGTCAATGATGAGCCAATTACCCTGAACACCGAATCCGCCTTCGATCTTTTTAAATGGGGACTATTCGGACAGGTCAGCAAGGAATTGATGGAGCAAAGACTCATTCTTTCACTTGGATTGCGTGCAGATGCCAACAACTATAACGATCATATGAGCAAGCTCTGGAACCAGGTTTCACCCCGGTTCTCAGCATCCTACCTGCTCACCACCGGGTGGTACCTCAACTTCAATGCCGGAAGGTTTTACCAGGAGCCTGCTTATACCTCCATGGGCTTTAAAAACGACGAGGGTGCTTTGGTCAACAAGGACCGCCTGAAGTATATTCGCTCGGACCATATCGTGGCCGGAGTGGAATGGTTGCCCGGGGCAGAGAGTAAATTCAGCCTGGAGGGATTCTACAAAAAATACAGCAATTATCCCTTCTCCCTTGTGGATTCCATCTCCCTGGCCAGCAAGGGAGCCGATTTCGGAGTTTATGGTTTCGAACCGGTGGAGTCCACTTCAGAGGGACGCGCCTACGGAGCCGAATTCCTCTATCGCAACAGGGATCTCTTTGGAAGCAACCTGACCATCTCCTATACCCTGGTAAGAAGTGAAACCTTTGCCAGGAAGGAGTCTCTCAATGACCTGGGATGGATCCCCACCACATGGGATAACATTCACCTTCTGAATATCTATGGATTCCGCGAGTTCAAAGGAAACTGGCAATTGGGATTTAAGTGGAGGTTCGTGGGCGGACAACCCTATACTCCCATTGACGAGTATACCTCCTCCCTGGTGGAGTACTGGGATGTAACGGGCATTGCCGCCCTGGATTACAACCAGTACAACCAGCTACGCTACCAATCCTTTAACCAGCTGGATCTGCGCGTGGATAAGGAGTGGTTCCTTTCCCGGGTCAGTATTAATCTATATCTGGATATTCAGAACGTATTGAACACAAAAACCGTCAGCAGTACCTTCCTGGTGCAGGAGCTGGATGCGGATGGAAATCCGATCATAGAAAATCCCTCGGACCCCATCGATCTGCAGCGCTACCGGATGAAAGAGCTTGAGGCGGTAGGCGGAACCATTTTACCAACCATTGGTGTAATCATTGAATTTTAAACTGTATGACCATGAACAGATTGACTTTACTTATTCCCCTAGCCGTTCTGGCATTATCGTGCAGCAACTCACGTGTACCGGTGGAAGAATCGCCCGATCATATTACATCTAATCCCCGGGGGCTGGGTCAGGCCCTGGAAATAGAGATGATCAAAGGCGATGGACATAACCACCCCCTGATGGTCATCTGGGTAGAAAGCCCCGATGGGAAATTCATACAAACCCTCTATGTGGCCGAGTCCATTGGAAAAGGAGTCTTCCTGCATGGCGATGCCTCCCGTGGATTCTGGATGCCCGGAGAAATTCAGCGGCCCGCCGCACTGCCCTACTGGTCACACAAACGGGGCATAAAAAATGAGAACGGGCTCTATCTGCCCACGCCAAGCTCTCCGGTTCCCGATGCCTATACCGGTCCCACACCGGGCCAGAGCTTTATTCTTCACACCAAACTGGATGAGCCGGGCGTAAGAAAATTTAAGCTGCTTTTTGAAATTAACCAGACCTGGGACTGGAACGAATACTGGACTAATAACAAGTTTCCGAACGACGAGGAGTATAAAACCTCCTGCCAACCAGCCCTTGTATATTCGGCAAGCATAGATCTGGATGATCCCCAAGAAAAATACGAGATGAAGGCCATTGGCCGAAGCCATCATTCAGGTGCCAACGGGGAATTGTTTACCGATCTGGAAACACTTACCACTGCCTTGCATATTGCTGAAGAGATTGTGGTCCGGATCAAGGACTGATTCCGTATTCCTTTCGATGCTTCTTCAGGGTTTCTCTTGGTAGTTCTCCAAATAGTAAACGGTAATCTTGTGAAAGCTGGCTAAGGTGATCAAAGCCATGTCTGGAAGCTGTATCACTAATGGAGTTTCCCTTTTTAAGGAGGTCATGCCTGAACTCATTCAGACGGAGGGCTTTAATAAATCTCTTGGGGCCGACCTGAAAGTATTCCTTAAATGCGTACTCAAGAGTTCTTGGTTTGATGCCAGTACTTGCAGTAATATCTGCGATAGACAAAGTTGTCAGATCCTGGGTAAGAATATATTCAATGGCAGATGATAAACTTTGATCCCTACTTCTCTTTATGGGTACGGCCCCATCAATAATGCTATTGGATATTGCCCCCAGCAGTAGCTCCGGCACCTTTAATCGCAGATTATTGCGAAGTTCTTTGGATTGTATCAAATTCGGATCCACCTGAACCTTCATGAGCATTTCCTGTAACAGAATGTTCAGAGGAAAAATAACGCGCTTTCCCACAGAAATGATTTTTTCTTCGCCCATCAATTGACCCTGCAGATTGAAGTATTCCGGTAATTTCAACAGGCTTTCCAAATAAGGTTTACGAATACTAATGATCTGAACATGAAATCCGTCATGCGAAATAGCATTTAGCACCTGACTTTCGGGAAAGATTAACAAGGAATCGGAGTGGACCTTTCTGAAATACCACCAGAATGGCGTAGAATCTATGGCCGGAAACGCGATGGTTACATACCCGTCCGGGATCAGCCCTTTCTGGAATATGGTTCCGGAAAACCGGGCGTCCATATATTGAACATCCCCCAGGTTGATTGTATTTAAAATCCCGTGAAAGTTCCCAAAACTGATTTTCTTGAGGATAATGTCCCAGCGGTAAAGTCTTGACTCCAGCTTGTGCAAGTCACTAAAACTTTCGCTCAAATATCTTGGCTCCATAAGTGTGGTGTTAGCCCCATGTTAAATTTGACTATTTTTTGCGTTTTTTTGATATTATCACCTGGCTCACCGAACCAAATAATGGCTCAAAGGTTACTTTCGTAGACCGAAAAAACAAATATTTTAAACAAATGAAAAAACTGACATATATAATATTAGGCACCTTCTTAATTGCATTTGCTTCTTGTTCATCTGTGAAAGTAGTAGCTGACATGGATAAGAATACTGATTTCTCAAAATATAAGACCTACAGTTTCCTGGGCTGGCAGGACGATAGTGACAAGATCCTGAATGATTTTGACAAGAAACGGATCCGGGATGCATTTATCAAGGAGTTTGAAGCCCGCGGTATGAAACCGGTAAAGGAGAATGGCGATATGGACGTTTCTCTTTTTATAGTGGTTGACCAAAAGACAAGTACTACCGCTTATACCAATTATTATGGAGGAGGATATGGTGGATATAACCGCTACAGAGGTGGCTGGGGTTATGGTCATGCTACAACTACCTATTCGGAGAGTGATTACCTGGAGGGTACTCTGGTAATGGATGTCTTCGATGGTACAAGCAAGGATCAGGTATGGCAGGGCATTGCCACTTCAACTGTCACTGAAAATCCAGACAAGCGCGAGAAGGCCATCCCTAACAAGGTAAATGCTTTGATGAAGAAGTTTCCGGTTCAGGCGAATTAGGATTACTTCCTCAAAGAAACAATTTAGACATTGACACTAAATAATAAATAAAAAACAAAATTATGAAGAAACTAGTTTTATCAATGCTGGGACTGGCCATCATATCCATGATGAGCTTTGCCCAAAAACCCATTATCCATGATGCAGAACAGTATATTCTCATCGATCAGTATGGAGACCAATGGGAAGAACAGGACAAGGCAATCCAGAAAAAACTGGATGCTCTCTACAAGAAACACGGAAAACGTCCCAACATCATTCACATCATGTGGGATGACAACAGCTTCGGCGAG
>Ga0180430_10001536_pt1 | contig 22281 bp, 17 predicted proteins | sample SS_ome_9_FD_132999 | JGI IMG/M metagenome (GOLD analysis project Ga0180430, IMG submission 132999) | Hypersaline lake sediment archaeal communities from the Salton Sea, California, USA - SS_1_S_2 metaG | ecosystem: Environmental > Aquatic > Non-marine Saline and Alkaline > Hypersaline >... | reverse complement strand
GAGCCTGGCGGGCGGCCAGCGACTGCTTCTCGAACACGGAGCCTACCCTTCCTATGCCTTCCGCGGCGACGAACGGGGAACCCTGCATCTCTCCCGTGAATCCGCCGGACAGTTCGGAAAGCCAGGCATGTTGCTGCGCCCGTCACGCGAGGACTTCAACGCGGAAGCGCACCGGATTCGGGGCGAGCCACCGGTCCGGATCGTGACGGATCCGGAGACCATTCTCTCCGAAAAGGGGCTCGAACGGTTTCTGTCTCTTCTCGGGATCGAGTTGATGGAAACACTTCCCGACGGTCCGGCCGGTCCTGCCGTCACTCCGGCCTTCTTGGCGCAGCGCGAGGATCTCCTGATCGACGAGATCGACAGGCACAGCCAGTGGGCTCTTCGCGACGCGGCCCGGGTGCGGAAGGAGTTCTTCTCGGAACTCGATACCTCGAGCCTCGAGACGTTTCGGAAATCGGTCGAAGCCTACCGCATGACCTTTCGGGAGAGCGTGATCGGAGATCTCGCAGAGACTCGCGTTTCGCCCTCGCCCCGCTCCCGTTCCCGCCACCGGGCCGACGGAGTCCGCGCCTATGACGTCGTTCTCGATGTGTTTCCCGGATTGATCGCACATGGGATCCTCACGGTCCCAGACGATCTTGACCTGGCGGGTGGAGACCGGCGACCGGTCGTGGTGTGCCAACATGGCCTCGAGGGGAGACCGCGGCACCTCGTCGGAGAGGAGAAGCATGCCGCCTATGGTGCGTTCGCGACCCGGCTCGCCCAGAGGGGCTACGTCACCTTCTCCCCCCAGAACCTCTATCTTTCGCACGATGACTTTCGCATGCTGCAATTCCGTGCCTACGCGCTCGGGACGAGCCTGTTTTCCCTGATCATCCCGCAGCATGAGCAGATTCTCGACTGGCTCTCCGGGCAGCCCTATGTCGATGCCGGGCGGATCGGATTCTACGGGTTGAGCTACGGGGGCAAGTCGGCGATGCGCATCCCCGCCCTGGTCGACCGCTACGCCCTGTCCATCTGTTCGGCTGACTTCAACGAGTGGATCTGGAAGAATGCGGCGACCGATCCCGCATCGCTTCGCTACAGCTACGCGAACAAGAGGGAATACGAGATCTACGAATTCGACCTCGGCAACACGTTCAACTACGCGGAGATGGCCGCGCTGATCTGCCCTCGTCCCTTCATGGTCGAGCGCGGACACTTCGACGGAGTCGCTCCGGATGAGTGGGTCGCCTTCGAATACGCCAAGGTGCGCAACCTCTATGCGGCCCAACTCAAGATTCCGGAACGCACCGAGATCGAGTGGTTCGACGGTCCCCACGCCATCAACGGGGTGAGGACCTATCAATTTCTCGACAGGTGGCTGCGAGGCGAACCCGGTGGAGGGTGATCACTCCTCGTCCTTGCCTCCGATACCGAGAACCTTGAGGACGACAATCACGAGGATGAGGCCGACGGTCAGGATCGGAGCGATAAGGCCGATGGGGAAACCGCCGCCGCTTGCCGACGGTCTCGGGGCATCGCGTTCTTCCTCCTCCTCTTCCTCGTCGTCGTCCCGCTTGGTCTCCGTCTTCTTGGACGTGGACTTTTTCTTTTCCTCACTCTTCGGCTCGGACTTGGTCTCATCGGGAACGCCCGCCAGGGCCGCGAAAGCGTTGTCGTCGAGTGCCATCTCTTCCTCTGTCTCCGCACCGTGCGCTTCCTCGTCTCCGGCCGGAATCTCCGGTGTGTCCGGACCTGTGAGTTCCTTCGTCAGTGCTTCCGACTTCTTCGCTTCCTCGGCCGCCTCTTCCGCGGCTTCGCGCTCATCCAGCTTTTCCTTCAGTTTCAGGCGAAGGTGACCGGTGTAGGAACTCGACTTCTTGGAGGATCGCTTGGGGGCCCCCTCACCCGTAGGCATGGCCAGGGCGGTCTCGAATTTCGCCTCGGCCGAATCGAGGTCGCCGTTCGCGATGAGCTGGTCCACCTTTTCGAGTTCGGCCGCCTGCGCGGCGAGATTTTCGACGTCATACGCCTGTACTTTTTTCAGCTCATCACTCGCGAGTTCGAGGTAGTCCTCGATCGAATCCTTGGAGCGGGGATTGAGCCGAATCCACTTGATGCCCGCCTTCTTGTCGGCGTCGATGGCGGCCTGAAACTGGGCCTCTTCCCGGGCTCGGGCCTGCTCGACCCGCTGCCGGTCACCGTCCCGCAGGATGTTCTTGTTCCGTTCCCACTCCGCGTTCCGTGCCTCGACGTCACGGCGCATCGTCTGGAGTTGGCGCCCCAGGACCGGGATGATCTTCCTGGCTTCCACGATCGCGGGTGGGAAGGCGGGCGAGCCGACGTGATTGGTCTCGATCTTTTCGTATTCCCTCATCGCGTTGATGATTCCGCTGTAGCCTCCCTGTTTCATGGCATTGCGCATGCGCAGGAGGTGGATGCGGGATTGGATCAGATTCTCGAAGTTGAGCTGATCCTGAGGTGAGAGCCACTCTCCCTCCAACTTGATGTTGCCTCTCTCCACCTTGTCGAGCTCCTCCTCGAGAGTCTTCTTGATCTCCTCGACTTCGTCGCGGAACTGGGAGTCGGGGAATTTCGTGAGGAAAGCCTCGGGTCCCGTCGTGATCATTGTCTGGTAGCGACTCACCGGAACGAGTGAACCCGTGGGAACCATGCCGCGCAATTCGTTGTAGGCGACCACGTCCGGCGGAGTCTTGGTGATTTCGGCGATGTCGGCCCGGCTCAGTACCTTGGTCTCCTTGATCGATTCGCTGATGGGGACCTCGATCTTGACGATGTCGTCCGCTTCGTAGGTAATCCGCCCCTCGAATGTCTCTCCGTTCTTCAATTTCACGGTATCGGATTCCGCGGAATTGCAGAGAAGCAGCAGGAAGGCGCCGAGGGCGAGAGCATGACGTCGGAGGGCAAACAGGGTATTGATCATGGGTAGAATCCGAGATTATCCGGGAAAGATACGAAGGAATTCGTTTCCAGACAATGAAATTGATCCACCTCCGTTCCTGGCTGCGATCGATCGAGGAGGAATTCTGGTCGGCAATGTTGAAATCTTGGTTTACCTTGAGAGAACCGTTTTTTCGCCGTGTCGCTATTGGCCCTTATCAGTCAAAAGGGTGGTGTGGGCAAGACCACCATCGCCGTCAATCTCAGCTACTCGCTCGCCCGCAGAGGCTGGCGGATCGTGCTCGTCGATGCCGATTCGCAGGGCGGAGTGGGGTTCTCGTTGACGGAGAAATCGAAGAACGCGCCGGGTGTTTTCGACCTTCTTGCGGAAGGCCGGGAGTTCGGTCCCGAGGAGGTGCGGGCAAAGATGCTGGACACCAACCTGCCGGGTCTTCGCCTCCTGACCCGCGGTTCCCGTGATGCGATGGGGCACATCGTCTCTGACCCGGCGGGCGATTGGGCGTCTGCGGGGCGCCTCTCCCTTCTCGTGCGCTCCCTCGCCGAAACGGAGTGTGACCTCGTCATTTTCGACACCCCATCAGGCATGCATCCGGTCACGATCGGGATTGCGGGGGAGGTGGATGCCCTGCTGGTGCCGGAACAGCCGGCGCCTCTCAGTTTGCGCAGCCTTCCGCAGCTGCTTCGGATGGTTGCGACCGTTCGGTCCCGCTATCCGGAGGCGGAGGGACCCAGCCTGGCGGGATTCGTTCTGTCGATGACGTCGCCGGAAGATCCGTCCTCTCTCCAGGACCAGCGGGAGTTCCGCGATCTGCTGCCTCTCGACATGGTGTTGGAAGCCGTGATCCCCCGTCATCGTGACCTTCTCGAGGCGAGCCGGGTTGGCGTGCCGGTGGCGATGCTGAGCGAGAAACCGTCGGCGTCCTCGCTGATCTTCGATCAGTTGGCCGCAGAATTGGAGCCTCGCTTGGACCTGAACGAAGCGAACGAATCGCTCATCGATGAAAGGCAGGAGTATGCGCGACTCGTGGATTGACGAAGAGGAGTTCCAGGAACTGGTCGATAGCTTCTCGTCGAAAAAGGGCAGAAGAAAGCAGAAGCCGAACCAGGACAGTCCGGACCCGGCGCGCGAGGAAACGGCGAGAACCGGGCCTCCTCTGGATGGGCCGGAAGTGGATAAGAGCGGAGGCGGGCCGCGACAGGACGAAACCCCGGACGAAGTGCCTACCCTGCGGGAGCCGGACATCGAGCCGCCGCCGCCGCCACCCCCTCCGGTCGCTCCTTGGGCGAGCTGGGCGGCTGCCGTCGAGGTGATCGAAGACGAGGATGCAGTAGTTCCGGTGGCCGGTGATGCGGGACTACGTCAACCGGATGGGCTGGAGACACCCGGCGAACCAAACCAAATCGACGACCGGAGTCTGCAGGACGATCCACCCGCTTCTAGAGAGCCGGAGGATGGGAGCGACCCGGCGCCCATCGAGGACGTGGGGGAAAGAGACGAGAGGGGCAGCGAAGCGAACCCGGGTCCCGAAAACGACGATGGCGGGCCGACCGGGGCGGAAGGGGAGGCGACGGAAGCGAACGCCGCCGGCGGGGCGGGTGCCGAACTCCCCGACGACGAGGATTGGGGAGAGGCGGTCCCCCGCGCGAGAAGAGAGCTGGTGACATCGTATGATCTCGATGATGACGATTGGGATCACGAGGAAGACGCGAGGGCGGCCGATCGTGGAGGGAGACCGGAGAGTCTTGATCGTGGGACGGTAACGGCCGCCGAAGATGCCGAGTTATCCGTGCCGGTGTCGGATGAGATTCCTGGGGAGGAGGGACCGGAAACCCCGGTTCTTGGCGACTCACTGGAATCCTTGTTCGGGGAGGAGCGAGGGCAGGAGGAGGCCGAGAACCTGGACTCTCCGTTCGCCGAAGTAGACCGTGAATTGTTGGAGGGAGAGGCCCCGTGGTCCGATGACGATCCTTTCCCGGTCGATCCGGTTGATGATGTCGTCGTTTTCGAAGAGGAGCCAGACGGACAAGTCGATCGGGATCTGCCGTCCTTGCTCGACGGCGTCGAAGGCTGGAACGTCGATGAGGAGTACGAGGACGAAACCGCCCGGGCCCTGGAATCGCTGGCGGATGCCCGGCGGGTGGCCCAATCGTCGGGGCTGTTGCGGGAGGAGCCGAAGGCGCCGGCAGCGAGTCCCACCGGGACGGGCAGGGACGAGCCGTCCTCCCATCACGAGGATCCCCCCCGCTTCCGTGAGGAAGACGGGCGGCAGCGGGACGAGGAGTCACGCGTCTCTCCGGTAGAGAGAAAGAGGGAGTGGAGCGAAGCCGGATCGCCCCGTCCCCGGACCGTATCTCCGGTTGATTCTTCCGGTGGAGGTTCACTCGGCGTTCGGCTTCGCCGTTATGCCCGCGCCCTTCACGAGCATGGAAGCGCACTCGCCGTGTCGATTCGCGACGACCAGGGCTTCTCGCTCTTCGATGAGGAGATCGGCCCGGGCGGGGAGTGGCGGCTGACTCTTCGAACGATAAAGGCCCTGCGCTCGGCCTCCGGCTCCGCGGGAGGCAAGGTGGCAGCGAGCAGCCAGGTGCGACTTTCTTCGGGCCGCTGGGTCTGTGTCGCCCCGGTCGAACTCCCCTCGGGGAGCGTCATTCTCCAGGTGCTGCTGCGTCAGCCCATGAGCGAGCTCGCCCTCGAGCAATGGCGGGAGTTGCTGGGCGAGGTCCTGCAGCCGCCCCTTCCATCGTAGGTGATTCCGGCGGAATGGGATGCTTTGCGTTCCGCCTCGTGGGGCAGTATGCTCCCACCCGTGAGGGACGAGTTATCCGTGTATTTCGAGAATCCCGCGACCGATCCGATGGGATACAATCACGTGGAGGGAAGGCTCTTCTGCGGTAGGGATCGCGTGGAGATCCAATACAAGCAACGCGACCGCGCCTTTCGGAAGAACGAGACGACGTGCCTCGCGTTCGACTATGGCGAGGTGGCTCGAGTCGAATTCGTGCGCCGGCTATTCGGTCCCGATACGCTCGTGTTCCAGTCTCGCGTCGCGGAGCGACTCGACGAGTTTCCCGGATCTGACGTGGGAAGTGTCGCCTTGCGGGTGCTTCCTTCGTCGCGGAAGGAAGCGAAGCGGGCAGCCTCCTTTATCGAATATCGCCAGTCCGAAGCCCTTCTGCTGGAAACAGAGCGACGCCTGGGACGGGGCGACGATGGTGACTCTCTTTGAGAAAAGTGATCCGGCATCGAGATACCGGCACCAATTGATCGAGAAATGGAGCCCGTGGATTCACCTCAGTCGAGCGAACCGAGCGCCGAACCCGGGCGAAAGGGGTCGGCGAACGCCGATCAGGAGGGAGGATTTTTCCGGTGGGCGGCATTTCTCGCCTTTCTCGTCCTATTCAACGGATTCTGTTTCTTCGTCGGAGCCTCCGACCTCTACCGGCTTGACCGGGATCCCACCGCAGCCCACCAGCAGCCCTGGTTGGATGCGACTGCTCAGACCCTTCTCCTCGAGTCGGAGGCCCGGCGCTCGACCGCCCCTTTCGGACTCGCCTGGGAGGGTGAGGGCCTGCCGCGCTACACGGACGGTGTGATCGACCCCCTGTTTCCCTGGCTGATGAGTCTCTACCGGGAAGACGATCCCGCCGTCCTGTTTCGGAGAGGCAAGTGGTTCAATGTGATCATCTCCACGGTGTTCCTCGTTCTTCTCGGGCTCGTGGCGGCCCGTTCGTTCTCGCTCCTCGGAGCCGCACTCATCGTTTCCCTCGGAGGACTTGGAGGAATGCTCGACGTGGCTCCCCTCTTTCGTCCCGACGCCCTGGAGTGGATCTTTACGACCATTTCCTGGGGGCTCGTCTTCGCCCTTCTGCGATCGAATGCCCTCTGGCGATACGGGATTCTGGGGGCGACAACCGGCCTGCTCTACCTGACCGACTCGTCGATCTGGGAAGCGACTCTGGCTTTTGCGGCTGTCTCGGCTGCCCGTACTGTGACCGAACTCGTTCAGGGCGGCGAGGATGGGGAACGCGAAGGGGCGTGGAGCGTCTCGAGCCAGGTGGCGGGGCTGGCGCTGCTGCTGACGACTTTCCTCATCGTGACCGGACCGCGGTTGAGCTACAGCAACGCCCGCTATGGAAATGCCCTCCACTCCTACTCCTACTTCACGATGTGGCTCGACAGCCCGGAGGAAGCGAGGGAATTCCGGGAGACCTATCCCACGGAAAACGCGCTCAAGCGGATGCCCCCGGGGGATCGCCCCGGCCTCGTGCGATCCTGGGAAACGCGGGGATGGCGGGATCTGGCAAGTCGAGCCGCAGCCGGGATTCGCATTCGCCTGGCCTCTTTCCTGTCGGGACCTGTGCGACCCGTGATCGTCTTTCTCTGTATCGTATTCTTCGTCCTCGCCCTCCTTCACCGGCGAGCGGCTTGCAGTCGTGACGAGCATGTGTGGAGAGTGGGGGGGACGAGCGCACGATGGATGGCCGCCTTCGCCTTCGTTGCATTCGGCATCACTCTGCTCTCGACGGGAGTAGCCTATCCGGCTCATCCGGATGACGAACGACTCACCCACCTGTTTCTCCCCCTCGTTCTCATGATCGTGTGGATCGCGAATCGGTTTCGTCGCCAGTTGCAGCGGACGCGTCACGCCACGGTGGCGACCCGGACCTACCGGTTGCTGGTTGCGGCGCCGTTGCCCTACCTCGCCTGGGTCATGGTGGGAGAGGTGCTGGAGAGGATGTGAACGCTCCGGCCTCACGAGGCGTCCTGGATCGCCCGGACCAGTGCCTTGACCTTCCGGGCGGCCCACACGTCGCAGAACACGACCTCCGCTTCGTCGCCCGTGGTCGAAAACTCGACCGTTCCCACACCAAGCATGCCGGAGAGTCCCCGCCGCTCGACATTGATCGCCCGGATATCGGAGATGCGGGCTTCGTTCGAACTCTTGGCGATGAATCCGGTCACGATCTCGACGCGCCTCGGCGTGATGAAATACTGACAAACGGCCCGTTGGTAGAGGAGATAGAGAAGGGCGGTTCCCGAAATCGCGACACCACCGATGGGAAACCAGATACCACGGGGCAACAACCAGACGCCGAGGACGGCACCACCAACCAGGCACGCCAGTGCGAAGGGAAAGGTGACGACGGAGGGATGACTCCGGAAGAGGATGGTCGAGGGGGCGAGTCGCTGCACGCAGGCGTCGGGTCGATCGAGGGTCGGGGCCACCGGCGAGGGCGCCGGGCGAGGTTCCGGCAGGGATTCCGATGCCTCCGGGGGAGAATCATCGATCTCTCGAGGGGGATCGTTCGCATCGCCGGCCTCCGGGAGGGCGGGGAATTCCTCGTCCGCAGTCTCTTCCCAATCGAGAAGCTCCTCGATGCGCTCACACTCCGCTGCGCCCTGACGCAGACACAGGTCGCGGGGATCGAAATCCCCCGATTCGAGTCCGTCGAGAATCTCGTCGATGGTCAAGGGGCCCACCCGGGTGCCGTCCTTGAGCACGTGAATCTCGTCCCGCACCGGATAGTCGGTCTCCATGCCTGGGGGGGCTTACGCCTGGGAATCTTCCTCCACTGGAACGTCGGGGAGAAGATCGTCGCGCCGGAGGAGATCGACCAGCGACAGCCCTCCGAGTTGGCTGTTTTCGGTGCGATGAATGATCATCTCGAGGGGAGCGGCCCGGTCCATTTCCCCGATCGTGTTGTGAACCAGTCCCTTGACGATACCGGGATCACCCTGCGGGCTGGAAAAGAGGTTGGTGGCCCGGAAGAGGATTCGCCCGGCATCCCAGTCGAGTTCGAAATTTCCCACCGTGAGAGTCCGGTTGATGCGCATCGTCAGCTCGGCGAGCCGCTCCCGCTTGACCGGGTCGCTCGTCGCGAGCGGAGACTCGGCTACCACGGAGATCGCCGGGAGCTGGGGAAAGGCTTGCGCGTGGATCCGGACACGGGTGTGGTGCGCTTCGAATCCCGCCTCGATCACCTCCCGGTCCGGCACCTCGACGAACTGCCACCCTTCTTCGGTGAAGGCGGTCTTGATGGTTCCGAACAACTCCGAGGTCACCATGGCGGGGGCAGGATACGTCAGGTTGTCCGGGCGGGAAAGGTCTTCCTTGCCGGCGAGGACTCTCTGTCAAAAGCCAGGGTAAGGAGGATGAGCAACGCGAGGGCGATCCACGACAACCACGATCCAAAGGAGCCGGAGACGGAGAAGGTGACGGCGATGGAGATCGGGGCACCTCCCCCGGTGAGGAAAACCAGTGCCGGAAGGGGGCTGACGGTGCGCTCCCTGGTATCGAGGCGGGAACGGGCCAGTTGCAATGCGAGCAGGGTATAGAGGATTCCCGCAGACACGGCTCCGGCTTCGGCCAGGTAGTCTCCCGAACCGGCCTCCGACAAGGTGCCCGCGGTCAGCGCGAACCCGACAAAAAACGCGACGATGATGGCGAACCGGACGAGATACGAGGAGTAACCCGACGCGGCGATCACGAAGGCGCTGAGGAGACCGTGGGTCGCGACGAAGGTGAGGAGGCGGAGGAGGTGTTCGCCGGGTTGACCCGAGCCGGTGAGTGCCAGGAGTATGAGGTAGGGGATGACGGAGACCACGAGGACGAGGGACAGTCCGGCCGCCAGGCTCCATTTGGCGAGGACGACGTTCCACCGGCCCAGGGTGGCCAGGACGAGAAGGCTGGAATTGCCCCGGACGCCACATTCGGGTTGGAGGGCGTTCCATTCCCGAAGTGGGAGAATCAGGACGAAGGTGAAGAAGAAAACGACGTCGAGGAACACCCCCGAGTGTACCGGGCCCTGGTCCAGGAGGGCGAGGATGCCCAATTCCCCCGCGAGTGCGAGGAAGCAGAACAGGTGGACCGCGACATAGAGCCCCACGAACCCTCCCGCCCGAAAACGCCGGCGGGCGTCGCGCACGAGAACGGGAGGAACCCAGTCGGGAAACTCCTCGATGCCCGGCGTCGCATTCATCGACGGCCGGCCGTGAAGCGGGTCACGAACCGGGCACGGGAGTCAGGAGGATGCGGCGGATGTCCATTACCGCCTTGCCCTTCTTCGAGAGCGGTTTGACCGCGAGTTTGTTCTTGCCGGCATGCGCGATCTCGATCGTGCCCAGATCGCGGGTCTTCCAATTCTGGAAACCGCCCGTGTCTTCGACGGTGAACGTGATCTTCGTATCGTTCACGAGCAGGGCGACTTCGCTGCCGCCCTGCCCCTCGCCGCAGCCCTGGTCGAGTTCGAGCCGGAATGTGCCGGGTGTGCTGACATCGAACTGCCACTCGGCCCAGTCGTCGATCTCACTCCAGAACCCGAGGCAGTCCTTTTCGGGCTTCGGCTCGTAGCGCATTTTTGTGGCAAAGGTGGTCGCCGACTTGGCGTGGAGCTCGATCGTGCCGTCGATCGACTGCCCGAGCGGTTCCGATTCGGGCGCCGGCATGAAGTGGATTCCCTTCACCTGGAAGGTAGGGACATTCGAGGGAGCCCCGGTGAGGAGCGTGACGGGGTACTCTCCGGCCTTCGGAAGGTAGGCGGTTCCCACGACGAGGGGGCCGTTCTTTCCAGGACCTCCGTTGCGCGGCGCGTAGCCCTTCAGGACCGCCTCTTCCCCGACACGCACCTGGACACCCAGCTTCGGTTGCTTCGAGGCATACTCGATGCCGACGAAATAGTTGCCCCACCGTTCCGCGTTCGCCTTCCAGTGCCAGTGGGCGAAGTGACTCCCGGGGACATAGTTTCCCTCGTCGGCGGTCAGCACGAAGGAACCACGCGAGCGATCGAGCTCGATCGGATAACCGGGAATGTCGGGGGTGTCCACCAGGTCCTTGAATGGATCCGGTGGGACGCCGACCGCCTCCTCGGCATGAGTCGAACAGAGGAGGAGGAGGGAGAAGGCGGTCAGGCCGAGGGCGAATCTACTCATCGCGTGACCATAGCGAACCCGGGATGGCACCGCAATCCCGAAAGCGCGCCGCGGTTTTCGTGTAACGGACGAAGAACTGTTGCTTGAGGGGGGGGGTGTCCCGTGGCATTTTGCCGCTCGTGTTCTCACGCCGGGTCCCCGTAGTTCAACGGATAGAACGAGGCTCTCCTAAAGCTTAGATGCAGGTTCGATTCCTGCCGGGGACGGGTGCGGTGGCGCGAGTTGTTCTCTTCAATCACCCGATTCGCCGGCAGGGTCCTCGATTTCCGATTCCCGAAACACGTCGAATTGGCGATGCGGGCGAGTGGCCTTCCCCACGACGAATCCGGATCGGCTGGCGAAGGACGCGGCGATCGCATCGGCGCGCCCGGGATCGCAATCCCCCCCGTGAGCGTGCAGGAGGTAGCGGAGAACCAGGGGCTCTTCCGGGGTGAGCGTCCATCCGCCGGAGTGACAGAATGAGGCCCCCATCCAGCCGTCCGAGCGGACGTGCCAGTGGCAGGGATGGCGCGGGTTATCGGGATGATCGAAATAGGTGATGCCCTCCGTGACCACCTCCCGGTCCGCGCCGGTGCCGGTGACCACGGGGCCACTGTAGTCCACCCACCGGGCCCGCTCTTCGAAGATCGCTTCCTCACCCACCGCTCCCTCGCTGCTGGTGAGGCGGCCTCCGCCGAAATGGTGCGAGAGACTCTTCGCGACTCGTACGCCGAGGAGGCCGAAATTGGTCTGACCCAGTTCGGTCGACTCTCTCCCCCGGGCGGGAGCCAGCGTGATCTGGAGTTCGAGAGCGATCTCGTTCCGGTCGTGGGGCCGGAGGGAGGCCACGGTCTCCTGCTCGATCAGGGGAGTGCCGTCGGCGGTGCGCCAGATGGCGCCCGTCGCCATGATCGCCTCGTCGCTTCCGTCGCGGTAGGCATACCAGAGCGTCTGTTCGATTCGCGTGTTGGCGCCGTTTGCCCAGAAGCTCTCCCCCTCGACGTCGTGGTGGGCGAACCAGATGGATTGGTGGTGGTCGTGATTGGCGGCTCCGGGATGTCCCATCCGGGTGAGAGTGGTGCCGGACGGCCCTTTCAACGGGTAGAAGAACGGCCGGGGGTAGTTCTTCCCGAAATGCCAGCGGCATCGCTCGATGCCATCGATCCGGAACGAAACTTCCTGGCGCGGCAGGGGAATGATCTCGCATCGCGGCGGCTCGAAGGTGGCCTGCTCCGCCAGGAGGGGAGAGATGCCCAGGGCGGCGAGAAGGGAAAGCGGGACGGATCGTATCATGGAGGGAGGAGACGAAACTCCCGGCGCGATGGCAAGCGCGTGAATGCGGACGCTGGCCCGGCGGTCAGGTGCCGTTCCGTGCCGCGAGGGCGAAAAGCAATTCGAGCCGGTGGGCGGGAGGCGAGCCGATCCAGTGGGGAGAGCGAACGAGTTGAAGAACCGGTGTGCGGGTCTCCGGCTCGTCCTCCGCCTCGAGAATCCCCCAGAGAGAGGGAACCTCGTCGGCTTCGACGATGCCCGGTGAGACGACGAGGTAACAGAGATCGACGCAGCGGTAGCGGATCACACGGGAAAACTTGGTCCGGCCCCCGATGCCGTTCTCGAGACGCCGGATCTCGCGGGTGAGCCGGCGGTAGCCGCGGTGGCGAATGCGGCCGGGATCGCAGGTTCGGAATTCGGGAAAGAGGGACTCGCCCTCCAGCAGCGTCGGGTAGTGCGACGCCACGAGATCTTCGAGGCGCCGCCGGCGGCGGTGCAGCTGCCGGAGACGCGCACGCATTCCCTCCTCGGGCAGGGCGTCGGACAGAAAATCGGGACGCGACTGCTTGCATTCGAAGGCGGCGGTGCGGGAAATCACCAACTCTCCGGGTTGCGGACGATCCATGGCGCATGCGACCACGTCGGCGCGGAAGGGGGAACGGGGCAGGCGGACTTCCTTTCCCACGGCGCGATATCCCTCGGACCGGGCCCAGGCTGCGGCGGCATCCTTCAGCCGGCGATGGCGTTCGCTTTCAGCCATGGGAAATCAGGGAGACGAGGGCGCCGGCGGCGGAGCGGGACGCATCGCCTGACGGTAGCGAAGGAGCCCGAGTGCGATACCCTCGGCCAGGGACTCGCGGTAGGCCTCATCGTGGATCCGGACTCCCTCCTCCGTATGGGAAAGGTAGCCTCCCTCGAAGAGGATCGCGGGAATCTGAATGTCCCGCAGCACGTGGAACCGGGCGCGGCGAATCCCCCGGTCCTCGGTCGCGAGGGCCCCCAGTGTCGCCGCATGCACGGCCGTGGCGAGGGCGATGTTCATCGCGTCGAGTCGATTGCCGGCAAAGGCCTTCGCCGAGACCGTGCCATCGTTGGTGGCGCCGGTTCCGCGGGGAGCGAGTGCATAGGTTTCGATTCCGTGGGCGTCCGAGACGATCCCGCCGCCGCCGTGGTTGAAGTGGATGCTGACGAATACCGCAGTCTCGTGGCGGTTGGCGAGGAGAACGCGGCGCGTCAGGCTCACGTAGGAGTCGTCTTTCCGGGTCAGCTCGGATTCGACTCCGGCTTTCCTCAATTTCTCTTTCAACCGCTTCGCGACGTCGAGGTTGTAGACTTTCTCGAATCCCTCGGGGCCCTTGGCTCCACCATCCCTGCCCCCGTGCCTCGGATCGATGACGACGAGAGAGAAAGGCTCGGCATCGCGGATAAACCAGGGACGCAACACGGGATCGAGCATCTTCTCCACATCCATCCGGGAAATGAGGAGACCACCCTCTCTGCCCGCAAGAAGCGGGTAGTTCAGGCGGAACCGGATCCCGTGCAGATCGATCCGGGGTTGTCCGAGTGACCACGTCATCACGGGCCCGTCCTTCCCCCGCCGGAAGTGGCAGTGGCCCTTGTCGCATTCGAGATCAAATGAGTAGAAGGCGGCGACGCGCTCGGCGGGAAAGTACTCCCGGCCTCCCACGAGTTCAGTCTCCCAGGAAAACGGCTCACTCCCGGGCGAGAAGGGCACGAGCATGGTGTTCGGGAGGGTCGAGGCGACCGCGACCGAGAGGGAAACGAGAGTTGACCCGAACCGCATAGGTGATCGAAGTTCTCCCTGTGTTCCCCCCCTGTCATGAAAATTCTCATTGCTTGTCTCTGGGGCGGTCCCTTGCTGTGCTTCGGGTCCGCCCTCGTCCTCTCCGAGGAAACTGCCCGGTTCGACCTGTTCGGCCGCCGGGTCGATTCCGAGGCGATCCGATCACCCGGTGAACTTCCCGAGACTCCGATGAAGGTCGTGGTCGATGCGAACGCGCCTCGTTTCGGGTCGACCGCGTCTCGTCCCCGCTGGGTCAGTCGCGGACAGCGGCGTCCCCGTGCCGTTAAACTCTTTCGAATCGGCGAATCGGCGAATCGGGAGGAGCCGGGAAGGACGTGATCAACCACCGGCGACGAGCCGCCACTCACGTGGTGCGGAGCGGGGGAAGGCTCTACCTGAAGAAATACTGAGATCCGCCTTCCCTCCCGAAGCAGGGGGCCCCGGGGTTCAACTGCCGAAGAACGCGAGCATCTTCCCGTAGAGATTCTTGGCGAGCCTCTGCGCTTCGGCGCTCCGGGAATCCTCGTGATCGGCGCGAGCGGCTTCGGTCTCGCATTGCCGGCGCGCGACGATGTCGGCGATGGTCTCGCCCAGGCGGGGACGTTGCCGGAGCAGCTCCTCGAAAATGGACTTCTTGATCTCGAGGGCGAACACGGTGGTGCGGGCCCGAATCGTGGCACCGCGGGGTTCCCCGGTTAGCAGCGACATCTCGCCGAAAAACTCCCCTGCCTCGATCTGCCCGACACGGATCTCATCGGAGTCACCGTCTGCGATGAAAACGTCGAGTAGTCCCTGGAGAACGACGAACATCGATTCGCCCGAATCGCCCTGCGCGATGAGCGTGTCACCCGACTGCCAGGTATCCTCGTGGCACTTCTCGATCACGTAGTCGATCTCCTTGTCTGTCAGCGGCGAGAAAAACTCCATCAGGTTCAGCATCTTGTGCATGCTGAGGTGAGCGGAGTGATCGTTCGCTTCGAGAATCTCGGGTTTGGACACCTGGTAGTGGGCCATCTTTTCGTAGGAGGGCGTGATACCGGCGAAACGGAGATGACGGTAGACACTGGTGCGAACGATGTCGGCAGCAGAGTTGGGCGAGGCGCCCTCCCAGGGAGTGATCCAGTAGCGCACGCGATAGTCGATCCCATTGCGGTCGAAGTTCTTGACCAGCACGCTGGGTTCGCGATCGGACGCGAAACCCGGCTGATGGAGCACCGCCGTTACCGCGGCGAGGAGGACTCTCTTAGCCTCGTCGGGAGTCACGGTGTAGTCGAGTTCGATCTCGAATTCGTCCCTCCACAGCTTCTCCGGGCGCCAGTAGTTGATCAGCATGGAGTCGCCGACTTCCCGGTTGGGGACGACGTAATAGCGCTGATCCTCTCCCGTCACGTGGGTCGTGCGCCAGTTGATCTGTTCGACACGGCCGATGATCTCCCCTCCCGTCGTGTCGTAAAAGGCGACCCAGTCCCCGATCTGGTAGGGCTTCTCGAGGTTCACGGCCAACCCGGTACACACATCTGCGACGAGTCCGCGGAGACCGAATGCCGCCACCACCCCGACCGCGCCGAAAGCGGTGATGAAGCCCATGATACTCTCGTCGAAGACGACCCGGACCACGATGAGCGCGGTGAGGAAATAGACGACGAGGTCCGAGAGTTGGCGCAGGAGGGCCGGGGCGGGTGTCCCGAGGGAGCGTGCGACGAGGAATTGCCAGAGAAGCAACTGGATGACGGAATTGACGAGGACAGCCCCGGTCAGCCAGAAAAATATCTCGATGACCCAGACCAGGATCCTGCCGAATTCCTGGGTGGGATCGAGCCCGACAATTCCAACGATGTTCTCTTCGAAGTAGCGAAGCACGAACGCGACGAGAAACACGATGAGGCACACGAGGATTCGTGCCGTTCCCTGAGCGAACTCAATCCGTTTCATGAATCCTAGAAGCGATCGTTGACGCACGTGTAGAAGCTCACCGCTTCACCAACTACCACCTCCCAATCAGAAACGCGACCGGACCGAGAAATGCTGTTTCCCGGTCTGGAGGGTGGGATCGCCGGAGGGGAAATCGACGCCCCAGCCGTATCCGGCCTCGATCTGTGTGCGCTCTCCGGCGGACATTCGAGTGCCGAATCCCACGCTCTGGAGACCGACGGAGGATTCACCGGCCACTGGTTGCGCGGTCTCGACCCAGCCGGCGTCGTAGAACAGGAAGGGAGAGGCGGTGAAGACGAATTCGGTGCCGGGGACGGGGGGAAGCTCCTGGGTGGGACCTTCCAGTTCGAGGTTCAAAACGAGGCCACGGTCGCCCCGGAACACGTAGGGATCATAGCCTCGGACGGTGTCGACACCGCCGATCAGTTGCTGCTCGGTCGGAATCAGTCGATCGGGGCTCCACTGTCCGCGGGCCAGGGCAGAGAAGCGAAAGTCCTTGGGGAGAAGGACGAGCCGTTCCAGCGAGGCGCGCCCATACCAGTATTCGGAATTCGCCCCCCCGTTGAGTTCCCCGAAGCTCGCGTCGTCGTTGTTGCCGAACGCCCGGCCGGGACTCAGGATACCGGCGAATTCGAAGGCGGTGTGTCCCCATTTGTCGGCCACGGTCACTCCGTATTCGGCGCGGATCTGGAAGACGGCGGCCGTCATGTCGAAGACCTGGGCGCCGCCGAAGGCGAGATCGGAGTTCGTGCTCTTGTAATCGACACCGAGAGTGACATCATGACGGCGTCCCCGTGTCAGGGCAGGTAGCGGGATGATGTATCCACCACCCGCCTGGGTGGTGACGCCTCCGGAGCCGACGCCGACTCCATCGAGCTGGAACTCGCTCTCCGTGATCACATGGGATCCGAACAGTTCGAGTTCGTGCCGCCAGGGGAGGGGTGTCTTGTAGTAGAGCGAGTTTGACTGGAGGTTGTTGAAATCGAGATCGGTCGTGAAATTGTAGGAGAAGAAGCCGTCCAGGCCGGGAATGTGACCGCCGAGAATGCCGATGCTCCACTCGTTCTCACCGGTGAGTTCGAGCCCGGTGTTGGCGATCGTCGAGAAAAAGTGAAACGGCTTCGCGTCGTCCACGGTCAGCACGACATCGCTCGTCCCCTCCTCGACTCCCTTTTCGTAGATGAGGGCCACGGATCGCAGGGGGTAGCGATTGAGCCAGTCGATATCGCCGTTGATCGAGGACGCGAGGATCGGCTCTCCGGGAGACGTCCGGATGGTATCGACGAGATAATCGGGGTCGGAGTGTTCCGCTCCCTCGAGTTTCACTTCGCCGAGCACCGCCTCGACTGCATGGATGCGGACCACGCCTCCGGTGATCTCCTGCTCCGGGAAAAACACGTCCACCACCGGCCTGTCGTTCTTCCGGTAAGCGCTGACGACGGTGCGGGCCATCTCGTTGAGAATGCTCAGCGAAACGGGGTGACCGAGATAGCGCTCCAGCGAGGCGAGCACTTCGTCGGGTGCGCCGGCCCCCTGGTCTTCGACGGAGGGAGACGATTCGCCGGGCTGCTCGCGACCCGTTCCGTCCTTCCCGACGAGAATGAGGTGGTGGAGTTCGGGAATGAGATCGGTTTCGTCCTCCGGGAAAAAGCCACCGGGCTCGGTGCCGGGGGTGACGCCATCCGCGGGATCGGACTCGCCTGCGGGAAGATCCGGGCGCGCGTCGGCTCGCTCGAGGGGGCGTTGCGCAAGCGTGCCATCGACGCCGAGCGACAAGACTCCGGCGATCGCGAGGAACACGATCGGCGAGGGAAGTGCGCCGCGGAAGGGGGTCATCGGTGGTGGGCCAGTGGTCTCCAGGCTCATACAAGAGCAAGGTGGCAGGTTTTCAATGGATTCTTTGCGCCTTTCTGAAATGACTGACTACTTGGTTTTCATGACAAAAACCCCGTCCCAGTCGTCCCCGGGAGGGTTTGCCTTCATTGCCTCGCATCGATCCATCATCACCAGGGACGCGTTGCCACCCACACCGGGATCACCACGACGGAAGGGTTCTTTCCCCTCGGATTCCTCGAACAGTTTTCTCGCGCCGTCCCAATCCTGCGCGAGATATTTCTCCATGGCCTTCGCGTAGGTGTCGAGACAGTCGCAGGTCTTTTGCGTCAACTCCTTCTTCAATCCGACCAGCTCATACATCACTACGGGCTGCGTGCGGCCTTTCACGATGATCTTTTCCAGATAGCGAAACGCCATGTCATCCTTGGTCGCCTCGGCGGCTGCCTTGGTTTCCCCGGTGATCATGGAAAAGACGCCGTAGCTCTTCGCCCCGCTCTCGCAGCGAGCGGCGAGGTTGACCGTATCGCCCATCATCGTGTAGTTCATCCGGTCGCGGGCGCCCATGTTGCCGACCACGGCGAGACCGGTGTTGAGGCCAACCCGGGTCTGCATGGAGTAGACGATCTCGGGCCAGCCGCCCTTTTCCCGCCACTCCTCGCGCAATTCGGCCTGCCTCTTCTGGACCTCCACCGTGGTGATGCACGCGCGCCACGCGTGATCGGGGTAATGATAGGGGGCGCCGAAAATTCCCACGATGGCGTCCCCGATGAATTTGTCGAGGGTGCCGCTTCCCGCATATTTCAGGATGTGGCTCATTTCCGACAGGTATTCGTTCATCAGGGTGACGAGCTGGGTCGGAGTGAGTTTCTCGGAAAACGCTGAGAAACTCTGGATGTCGCTGAAAAACGCGGTGATCTCCGTTTCCTCGCCGCCGAGTTGGGGTTCCTCGCCCGACTCGATCAGCTGATCGACGACCTCGGGCGCGACGTAGGTGGAGAACATCGCCTTGATCCGGCCCTTCGCCTGGGCTTCCGAGATGAGGCGATAAACCAGCAGGGAACCGTGAGCGAGCAGGAATCCGAGGGCTGGCCAGACGATGGGAACATGGAGGCTGTGCCGGTCGAAAATCCAGTATGTCACGCCGACGAAGGCGCCGATGATGACCGCGGGAACCAGCAGCGAGACCAGGACCGGGCTGTTTCGTAGCGGTACTACCGTACCATAGGCGATGATCAGCCAGCCGATCAGGAGAGGCCAGAATGCCGCAATCCTCAGGTAATCCTCCTGGAGGATGTTGTTCAGGATTGTCGCGTGGACTTTGACAAGAGGGGTCTGCGTTCCCATCGGCGTCGCGCCGAAGTCGGTCAGCCCGGCCGCCGTCTGCCCGATCACGAGGTATTGGTCCTGGACGGGGGGCAAGGGGACCTTGTCTCCATCCAGTGTCTCGTAGTGCTCCGGCCAGGCGGCATTCTCATCCGCTTGTAGCGACTGGATGTAAGTCTGCAGGAAATAGGCGAGGCCGAAGTAACTGATCGCCCCCGTGCCCTCGAAGACGTCGTTGGCGCCCTCGGCGTTGGTGCCCCGGTAGTTGATCCACATCCTGCCGCGTTCGTCGACGGGTATGGTCCACTGCTCTTTTTCCCCGTTGATCTTGATGTGTTTCCCGAGCACCACTTCGACGTCTTCGGGCCCGAGGTTCTCGGTGCGCATCAGGGACTGGAGGACCAGGCTCGGGTAAACGTGATCTCCAGCCCGGACGACCACGGGCGCCTTGCGACGCACCCCATCCACGAGAGAGGGATCGACGTTCACGAAACCCGTCATCGAACTCTCCCCGACCACTCTCACCGGCATGAGAGCATAGTCCTCGCCTCGTATGAGGGAGATATCCCCCTCGACATTTGTCAGGGCTGGTGTGTTGCCGACCCATTCCCCCGGCACGGCATCCTGGACCTCGCCCTCTCCCAGGTGGCCGAGATCTTCGGAACTCGCGCCCGTGATCGAGCCGGTGTGCAGGGCGAGTCCGTCCGCAAAGGCGACATCCTGCTCGGCATCCTGGCTCGTCTCGGTGAAGAGAAGGTCAAAAGCGATCGCCTTGGGGGGGCGCACCGTCAGAAACTGGAGGAGTTGTCCGTGGATGCTGCGCGGCCAGGGCCAACGGCCGAAATTCTCCAGGCCCTGCTCCGAGATGCCCACCAGGAGGATGCGGGGGTTGGCGTGCGGATCCGAAGCGGCCCGGGACTGGAAGCGGGAATCGACGGTGACGAATTCCATTCGCTTGCCGACCGGCAGATTCGTGAAACCCACGGCGATGAGGAGCGCGGCGAGGGGAAGCACGAGCGCGAGGATAAGAGAGAGGTGACTTTTCACGGCGGTGCGAACGGTGGACACAGGGCTCGTAGCAGAGACTAGACGGTTCGACTAGAAAAAAACAGGTGCTGTGGTCACAAAGTTGCGGCAGGAGACAACCGCTGGTGGCAGGAGCCGGGCCAGATTCGGCGTTTCCTCTGTTTCCTCCCCCCCGTCACATTTCGTGACAATGGGGCGAAATATGTTCAAAAGACCATATTTCGGGGGCGGGAGATCTGGAGGGGAAATGCGAAAATGTTTCTTGTAAAGCGGGTCCTGTCCGCAAGAATACTCTGATTTCCCTTATTCCCTCTCGACTAGACCGAATGGACTTCCGTCCGGTAGGCAGATACCCACAAAAGAATCATGGAATTACGCGTTACGTTTGTCCCGGCGCACAGGGTTGCCCTATCGTTGCTGGCCGGATTATTGTTCGTCTCCTTCTCGGAGGCGCAGGAAGAAGCCCAGACCCAGGGGCGCCTCTCCATTGTCGTGGGAGACGTCAAGGTCGCCCCGCCCGGCGGCGAGGCCGCTGCCGCCGAGGTGGGCCAGATGGTTTCCGTCGGAAGCGTCATCACGACCGGCACCGGAGCTCGGGCCGTCCTCGTCACGACGCGACAGTCGGCGATCCGCATCGCGGAGGACTCCGAGGTTGTCGTCGAGGCATTGCAGGATTCGCAGGTGAAGCCCAAGGTTCTCCTCGATCTCAAGTCGGGCAGCATGGGGGCGCTGATTCAGCCTCAGGCCCAGAGCGCCATGGATTTCCGCGTCAAGACGCCCAGTGGAGTGGCTGCCGCGCGGGGAACGTTCTATGCGATCGCCGTCGAAGAAGGGCCGGATGGCGAAAAGAAAGGCTTTGTCCAGGTGAAGGACGGCAAGGTGGCCGTGACGCCGGCCGGTGCACAGGCCGGCAAGGGTGCTCAGCCCGGCACCGTCTCGAAGATGACCGGAACGCTTACTCTCATGCCGGCGGACGGGGGTGCCGAGCGCCAGCTCAAGGTCGGTGACCCGGTCGCGCTCGGTTCGACGGTGAAGACCGGTCCGGACTCCACCGCCGTGATTCGCCTGACCAAGGACTGCGCCATCAACATGACCGAAAGCACCGAGACCGTGGTCGAGGTGATGGAGGACAACGCCGAGGCCCCCAAGGTGACGCTCGACCTGAAGAACGGAACGATGAGCGCCCTCATCGACCCGGCCGTCAAGGGCAAGATGGACTTCCGGATCAAGACGCCGAGCGGAGTGGCCGCAGCGCGGGGCACGTTCTACTCGGTGGCCGTCGAAAACGGTCGCGGCTACGTCAACGTCAAGAACGGAGAGGTCAAAGTGATTCCTCACGACGAGGCGGCCGCCCTCGATGAGGCTCCCGCAGCCGAGCCTGCCGGTGACGGCAACTGAGGTCGTTCCCACCCCCTCTGACTTCTGCCGGGCGGGAAGCGTGCGACATGCGCGGTTCCCGCTTCGCATTCCCTCCCCCCCTGTTTCGCATTCCCCCACCTTCCCCATCGGCATGAAAACGGCGCGTGACCCCGAATTGTGTGGGTCCAAACTGCTGGGCTGGTCGATTGCCCTGCTCTCGCTTTTCGGATCGCAAGTGCCGCTTTCGTCGAATCCCCGGAACCCCACCGTGGTTCGCGGAGCGGCAGGCTTCCACCAGAGCGGCAATCATCTTCGCATCCAGCAGCACTCTCAACGCGCCGTGATCGACTGGCAGTCGTTCTCGATCGGGATCGACGAGATCACCGAATTCTCGCAACCGAACAGCACGGCCGCCGCGCTCAACCGCGTCGTCGGCACCCAGCAATCGGTGATCAACGGGCAACTGCTCGCGAACGGGCAGGTCTTCCTTCTCAACGCGAACGGCATTCTCATCGGCCAGTCGGGCCGAATCGACGTGGCCGGATTCGTCGCGTCGACGCTGGACGTGGACAACGACCAGTTCATGGCCGGGGGCGACCTACGCTTCCACGGGGCATCGACGGCGGCGATCGTCAACCTCGGGGCCGTCAGCGCTACGGGCGGCGACGTCATTCTCATCGGCCTGCCCGGTGAGTGCTTCGTGGAATACGCCCTCGACATCAAGGCCCGGTGCCCGCACCGCGCCTTCGTCATCAGTCTCGCCAACGGCGAACTCCAGGGATACATCGTGACCGAAGAGACAGCTGACCAGGGTGGTTATGAAGCATCAAATGGGATTTTCGATTCCCAGAGCGGGAAAATGCTGGTTGACAAGAGCCTGGAATTGATGCGCACCCGATCGGGCTGAACGTTC
>Ga0180430_10001535_pt1 | contig 22282 bp, 17 predicted proteins | sample SS_ome_9_FD_132999 | JGI IMG/M metagenome (GOLD analysis project Ga0180430, IMG submission 132999) | Hypersaline lake sediment archaeal communities from the Salton Sea, California, USA - SS_1_S_2 metaG | ecosystem: Environmental > Aquatic > Non-marine Saline and Alkaline > Hypersaline >... | reverse complement strand
GCTGCATGTAGAAAATATTCATATACCTGTGCACTTTTTAACAGGGACTTGGTAGGAATGCAACCCCAGTTGAGACAGATCCCGCCAAGGGATTCACGTTCCACAACGGCTGTTTTCAAACCAAGTTGGGATGCTCGTATGGCGGCCACATATCCTCCGGGTCCGCTGCCAATAACTAAAAGATCAAAGTTCATTCTGCTTGGGTTTTAATATTTCTCACGAATTTACGTGATTATAACAAGCAAAACGAAATAGGGTTTACAGGTTTTAATAATAATCTGCCGGATTTACAGGTTTTCCGTTCTTTCGCACCTCGTAATGCAGGTGGGAACCGGTTGACTGACCTGTATTACCCACCTTTCCAAGGGTCTTTCCTGCATCAAGCTTTTCCCCCTTTTTCACCAGGATCTCGTCCAGATGGGCATAAAGAGTGGAATAGCCCGCAGTATGCTCCAGAATCACCAGTTTTCCCCAGCCTTCCACCTCCTCAGCCTTGAGGACCTTTCCTCCGCCGGCGGCATAGACCGGTGTCCCGGTGGGAGCCGGCACATCGATGCCCTGATGAGTTGTAGGTTTTTTACTAATGGGATGAATGGCATTTTGATTATAGCCCCAGGATATTTTTCCCTTATATGCTTCAGGAAGGGGAAACCTGGAAGGTATCCCGTCATTCAGTATGAGGGGAACAGAGGGGAAAGTAATTCCGGCGCTAAGGTTCCCGGCTCTGACAGTATGCTGACTGGCAGGACTGTGAAACAATAGCATCATTAAAGCCACAACCGGGATAATACCCAGGTAGCGAAATTTATTTCTGTTTTTGGATTTATGATTTGTCAACATGATGATTCGTTTTTTGATGGTGGAACTTTTAAAATAGCTTGCGGGTACCGGAGCAAAATTCCTGAGAGTTTCTGCTTTCAGGCATTCAAGGTACTCCACCAGGGAGCCCTTTTCACCTCTGGCATAACTGTCGGCCAGGTATTCATGATTGTCCCTGATAAACCGCTTAAGAACGAACACAAAGGGATTGAACCACAAACATGCAATAACGAATTCCATGATAAGAAGATCGAAGGAATGCAACTGTAAAGCGTGGGCCATTTCATGCCTTATCACAAATTGAGAATAATTCTCATAAGCATGCCGGTCCAGGTAAATCCGTCGGAACAGGGTAAAGGACCCTGTCCTACGATCCTGGAGATACACCTGTATCCGTCCATTTGAGAGCCTGAGGGAAGTCTTCATACTTCTCCTCAACTTTCGGAATTTCCAAGCGCTTCGAATGAGCAAGGTCAGTGTCACAAGCACATAAATGGCCAGAACAAGAGACCATGGAGAGAATGTCTCTGCATGCTGTGTCGAAACCTCCGGGACAGAAACCAGGTGATCCACGTATGTCCAGTTTATTCCTCCCATTTCAGCCACTGCGGGTAAAAAAGCCTTCACGGGCATGTTAAGCAGTGGCAGGGTAAGAGAGAGTACAAGGGAACCCAAGAGATAAAAGCGGTTCCATTGAAAGAAGGTAAGTCGTCTGAAAGCCAGCCAATACAGTGCCAAACAAAGCAATAAGCCCAGGTTTAGCTTTATCAGATATTCCAAAAGGCTCATGGCTTGTCTCCTTTCAGATCTTTTATTTTCTGATCGATTAAATCTTTGATCTCCTCCAGCTCTCCCAGGTCAAGAGCCTCATCACCGGTGAAAAATGAGGCAAAACTGACCGCCGATCCATCAAAATGTTTATTGATGATCGAATTCACATGCTTACGGAAGTAAGCTTTGCGGGAGATTTTTGGATAATATTCATGGACCTTGCCATAGGTATTAAAGGCTACAAATCCCTTTTTCACCAGGACCCTGATAACCGTCGATATGGTGGTATAAGCGGGTCTGGGTTCGGGGAAGGCCTCCACTATGTCCTTCAGGAAACTTTTTTCCAGCTCCCAAAGATAATGCATTACCTGTGCTTCAGCCTTTGTTAATTCGTTCATGAAGCAAACATATAACTATTTTAATAGTAATACAACTATTTTTATAATTATTCGAGAAAAAGATCTAAAAATGTAGGGACAAAGCGTGAAGCCAGACTATTGGGAGAATTCATCAGGAAAGCCACTCCCACATCCTCGGAGGGACAAAAGGCGATTTCAGCCCTGTATCCTTTGATATAGCCCCCGTGATACATAATTTCCCTGCCCTGATAGTGGTAGATCCTCCACCCCAGGCTGTAGTGCCGTTCCCGAAATGGCTTCCAGTAACGGGTATACCTCCATTTTAGCGGAGTATAGATCAGAGGTCTGGAGATGGTATCCAGGACAGCATCGGGCATCCACTGGGGTTTATATCCCAACAGGGCCAGTAACCATTCGCTCATATCAGAAATACTGGCATTCACCCCTGCTGCAGGCAGTACATTGTAATAACCTTTAGTGGGGTCCAGCGCACGATAATCCGATCGGGTGCTAACATGGGGAAAGGCCATGTTGGGATTTTTTTTCAGATCCACAGGACCGGCCGATGCATCCAACATGCCCAGAGGACTGAAGATTTTTTCCTGTAGAAGCACCTGGTAGGGAACTCCGGTGCTACGTCGGGCAATGGGATCAAGCATGCTGAACATGACATTCTGGTAGCCATAGAGTTCTCCCGGAGGCGCTGAGATATCCACCTCTTCAAGACGATCGATAATGGTGTATATATCCTGGCCAGCTTCCACCAGGTTGTCAAAGGCATAGGGAACCAAACCTGTGGTATGACTTAAAAGGTGCCGGATGGTCAGGTCTGCGGTATTTATGGAATCCTTCAGGCGGAAACCGGGAAAATGGTCCACAACCTTGTCGTCCAGGGTAAAGACACCATCCTGTTCAAGTAGGCTGGCCAGAACACCTGCAAAACCCTTGGATACGGAAGCTAACCTGAAAAGGGTATGCTCATCCACCACCAGCTCACCTTTGCTGTGAATCTTTCCATAGGTCCCGGTGTAGGCTACCTCTCCCCTGTGAACAATGGTATAGGCAGCACCCACCGTATGAGTACTATCCAGTTCCTGTTCCAGGTAGTCGACAAATTTGGCAATGGATGGGATTAAGGGTCGGGGTGCCTCAATATTTTCAAGGACCGGGGCTTCTACCGCCATTAATTCCTGTAAGGGCTTGGTGCCCCTTGTAACATAAATGGTACCTGCAGAAAGTACCACCATCATGGACACGAATGCTAATCCTCTAACCCACCTTCTGCGCATACTTCTTTCTCCTCAAAAACCAGTTGTCAATTCAAGGATGCAAAAGTATAACTATATTTATAATTATAAAGGCCCGGAGGCAAAAAATTTCAACAGGGCCTATTCTTTGGTGGCATCAAATACTTTGGTAGCTGTGGCTATGATGCTGGAAATATCGGCCAGGTTGGAGGGCATAATCATGGTGTTGGACTCCTTGGCCAGCTTTCCGAATTCCATCAAATACTGCTCGGCAATCCGGAGGTTCACAGCATCCTTGCCACCTTTTTCGTTGATGGCCAGAGCAATGGCCCGGATTCCATTGGCAGTAGCTGTAGCCACCTGCTCGATTTCTGAGGCCTTACCGGTAGCTTCATTAACCCTCTTCTGCATCTCACCTTCAGATTCCTTGATGGCCTCCTGCTTGGAACCTTCGGCCACGTTGATCTTGGCTTGCTTCTCACCTTCCGATTCGGCGATCACGGCACGCTTTTCCCGTTCGGCTCGCATCTGCTTCTCCATGGCATCCTTGATACTCTGGGGCGGTATGATGTTCTTGACCTCGTAACGGCTTACCTTTACTCCCCATGGATCGCTGGCTTTATCCACAGCAGCAACAATGCTGTTATTTATGGTCTCTCTCTCTTCAAAGGTCTTGTCCAGTTCCAGTTTACCAATGATACTACGCATGGTGGTTTGGGCAATCTGTATGGAGGCAAACTGATAATTATCGATACCATAAGATGCCTTCATGGGGTCGATCACCTGCAGGTAGAGAATTCCATCCACTTCCACCGAAATATTATCCCGGGTGATACAAATCTGGGATGCCACATCAATGGCCTGCTCTTTCAGGGTATGACGGTACCTGACCTTATCGATGAAAGGAATAAGAATATTGAAACCTGCCATCAGAGTGCCCCGGTACTTGCCCAGTCTTTCCACAATATAAGCCCTGCGCTGTGGAACCACCTTGATGGAGGATAAGAGAATAATTAATGCCAGGAGTATAAGACCGGCATATACGAGGGTTAATGCGTTCATTTCCATATGCTAATATTAAAATGTTAGAAAGTAATTATGCTTCGCTTCCTGTTTGAAGTGTACTAAGAGGGCTTGACGGTAAGAATAAGGCTTTCCTTTTCCAGGATAGTGACCCAGTCCCCCTTTTTTACAGGGGCATCCGCCACGGCGGACCAGCGTGTTCCTTTGAATTCCACCTTACCACTTCCGTCTTTGAAATCATCTATAGCCTTTGCTTTCTTGCCGATAAATTCTTCCAGCTGATCCTCAATCTTCTGGTCAGACTTACCGAAGAAGCGCCTTTTGAGATAGCGCCTCAGCAAAACCAATCCAAAAAGTGAGGCAATCAGGAATATGAAGATCTGCCAGTTCAGGCTAATGTCTGTGATGGCACATACAAGGGCTGTTACCCAGGCACCTGCACCAAAAAACAAAATGACCAGCCCGGGAAGGGCCAGTTCTAGCAGCAGCAAACCCAGTCCGATGAGGAACCAGATTACTGCAGGATCCGATAAAATGTCCATGTTGAAGTGTTTTTTACTAAATTAACAAAAACCGGGACAATCCGGTGGGGAAATCATACTATTATGGGGCAGCTATAATCCCGCGATGCCGCCCATGTTCCAAACTATCCTTACATTTGTATACATAGCAGCAAATTATGGGAAAATACGAATACATCAACCGTGATATCAGTTGGCTGTCCTTCAACTTCAGGGTACTTCAGGAAGCCATGGACAAAACCCTCCCCCTTTATGAACGGATCAAATTTCTGGCCATCTACTCAAACAATACGGAGGAATTTTACCAGGTCAGGGTAAGCTATTACAAACACATGCTCCGCCATGAATCAGAGTTTCCCAAACAGCATTTCAAGGAGGTAGACCCAGCTGGTATAATCAAGCAGATCAATGAGATCGTCACCAATCAGCAGTCGATATTCCATCTCCTTTTCGAAGAAGAGATTATACCCGCCCTCAGAGACAAGGGCATCATCGTAGCGGGGCCTGAAGACCAGCTTTCCGATGAACAGAAGCTATATATCCGGGAAATATTTTATTCCAACATCATTACCTCCATTCAACCGGTGCTACTGGTCAAAAACAAGGTGAGACCTTTTATGAAGACCGGACAACCCTACATGGCCATAAAAATGGTGAGTAAGGACAGCAAAAAAAACAAGCAGATGGAGAGGTACGGAATTGTCAAAATTCCCACCGATCACAACATCTCCAGGTTTGTGGAGCTGCCGGGTAAAGGCGGAAAGCATTACATCATGTTTCTGGAAGATGTGATCATGCAACACATTGATGCCATCTTTCCGGGATATAAGGTCAAGAACTGGTACTCACTTAAGCTCACCAGGGACGCAGACATGGACTACGACGAGTATGAAGGCGACGACCTCATCGACGTAATCGAGAAGATCAGAACGGTGCGATCGGTGGGGAAACCCAATCGCTTCCAGTTTGACCGGGCCATGCCTGAGAAATTGATGGACTACCTGACATCCTCCTTCCATATCTCAAAGGACATTCTGGTCCGGGGAGGAAGCAGGCACAATTTCCGGGACTTCTTCTCTTTCCCCAATCCGGCCTACCCAAAACACGAGATCGAGAGTCTGCCGCCTGTCCCCATTCCCGCTCTGGCCAATCAGAAAAAACCCATAGCCTCCCTGATAGGTAAGAAGGACTATTTGCTGAGCTTTCCGTATCAGCCCTTCGAACACTACCTCAGGTTTCTGCGTGAAGCAGCCAACGATCCCTACGTCAAGGAAATCAAAGCGACCCAGTACAGGGTATCGGATCACTCGGTGGTGGTGAACTCCCTGATAGCTGCCGCGGAGAATGGCAAAAGAGTTACAGTCTTTGTGGAGTTGAAAGCCAGGTTCGATGAAGAAGCCAACCTGAAATGGGCCAACGAAATGACCAAGGCAGGGATCAGGATCATCTACAGCATACCCAATCTGAAGGTACATGCCAAAATTGCGCTGGTCATTCGGAAAAAAGGGAGCAAGTACGGGGATCAGGCCTACCTGGGTACGGGCAATTTTAATGAAAAAACAGCCCGGCTCTATGGCGATCACGGACTGTTAACCTCCAACCCGGAAGTAGTAAGTGAGGTGAAGGCCCTCTATAAACATTTGGAAGATCAGGAATTCAGACCGGATTTTAAACACATCCTGGTGCCCGGATTTAATATGATCCCTGTATTCCTGAAGTTGATCAAGAAGGAAATGGAGAACGCCAAAAAGGGACAGATTGGCTATATCCTCATCAAAATGAATGGTCTGCAGGATAAAGAAATGGTCAACAGTCTCTACAAGGCCAGCGAAGCGGGCGTAAAAATTGACCTGATCATACGTGGGGTTTGTACCCTGAAAACCAATCAGCCCTACAGCAAGAATATCCGGGTAATCCGTATCGTGGACAGATTCCTTGAACATGCCAGGGTGTTTGTATTTCTCAACAATGGGGATCACCGTATTTTTATGGGATCGGCCGATTGGATGAAACGAAACCTGCGACGAAGGGTAGAGTGTATTTTCCCTGTTTACGATGTGGAATTGAGAAAGGAGTTGATAGATATCCTGAATATTCAGCTCTCCGACAATGTGAAGGCCTGTGAAATTGATGAACACTTAAAGAACAACCGAATTATCACCAAGGGACCGGATATCAGGGCCCAGATTTCCATATATGAATACTTCAAGAACAAGTATTCCATACCGAAGCATTCGGACCTAAGCTGATCTATGCTGCATGGAGAAACGTGGGAATGATCATAAGAAAAGTGCTCTTTCGGTATCCGAAGGTGTGAATCAGCCCGATTCCATCAACAAACGGGCTGTGGATAAACTGAAGAAGGCCAAGAAGAATCTACCTTCCACCGAGGAGCTGTTTTTGGGCCTGAGAGAAGGGAATATCTCCATGCTGGGTCAGGCAATCACCCTGGTGGAAAGCTCACTGGATCAGCACCAAAAGGGTGCACAGGATCTTGTTAGCGCCTGTCTTCCCCATTCGGGAAAGTCATTTCGGGTAGGCATTACCGGTGTGCCGGGAGCCGGGAAGAGTACCTTCATTGAAGCCCTCGGAAAGCATATCATTCATCAAGGGGGAAAACTGGCTGTACTGGCTATTGATCCCAGCAGTGAACGGTCCAAAGGCAGCATACTCGGCGATAAGACCCGGATGGAAGAACTGGCAGCAAACCCATCGGCCTTTATCAGGCCCTCCCCCACCGGAGGAACACTCGGCGGAGTAGCCCGAAAAACCCGAGAAACCATCATTCTATGTGAGGCTGCCGGATTTGATACCCTGTTTATCGAAACCGTGGGAGTGGGCCAATCCGAAACCGCTGTTCATGGAATGGTGGATTTTTTCCTGCTGATCATGCTGGCCGGGGCAGGAGATGAACTTCAGGGAATCAAAAGGGGAATTATGGAGATGGCCGACGCCATTGTAATTAATAAGGCCGACGGTAACAACATCCAAAAAGCCCGCAGGGCGCAGGCAGAGTTTATCAATGCCCTTCACCTCTTCCCGCCCTCTGCTTCGGGATGGACCCCCTTGGTAAAGACCTGTTCTTCCCTGCACAATAAAGGGATTGATGAAATATGGGATATGGCCAAAGATTTTTACGCCTTTGTTTCCCAAAAAGGATATCTGGATCTGAGAAGACAGGAGCAATCACGCTTCTGGATGCATGAAACCATTCGTGATGGTATATATAATCAGGTATTCAACGATCCACGGATGAAGGTAGAACTTCAGGAACATGAAAAAGCCATGGCTGAAGGCCGGATGACCTCATTCATGGCTGCAGTCTCTATTTTGAATAAGTACAAATCTTACGATAAATCCTGACTTCTTTTCCCCTGTTAAAGAATTAGTTGTAATATTGCGCATCATTTTAAAAACAGACAATATGCGCAAGTTATTTATTCTGTTGCTGGCCGTTCTCACTTTTCAGGCCTGCAGCGAAAATCAAGAAGCTTATCAAGTGGAAGTGAACCTGGAAGGTTCCGAAGGTAAGTGGGTCAAACTTAAGACCAGAAACGGACGTGACATGATAACCAGAGATTCGGTTATGGTCACTGCCGGAGAAAAAGCGGTTATTTCAGGTACGGTAGAAGGTGTACAAAGCATGTATCTCATGGTAGATGATATAAATGGTGCCGTTCAGCTACTGATGGAAAACAGCACATATACTGTAAACGGAAGCGTGGAGAATCCCGAGATCACCACAAACAGCAAAGCTCAGAGTGATCTGAATGCTTATAATGCAAACTTAAAGCCCATCCAGGATAAGATGACTGCGATGGTTGCCGAGCTCAGGAAAGGTTCCGATCCTGCAAATCCGGCCAAAAGCGACAGCATCAGGGAAGCTTATTACAAACTCTATGATGAGATGCAGGCCGTCGACTCCGTGTATATTGCGGAAAATCCTGATTCCTATGCCACAGTTCTGGCACTCAGGGGAAGTTTTTACATGCTGGACTCAGAACAACTGGATGCCGCACTTGCCCGTTTGGATGCTCCTTTGAAGGAGATGGAAGAATACAAATTCATGTCTGAAAAACTGGAAAAGATGAAGGCCGTTGCTGTGGGTCAGAAGTACACTGACTTTGGTCTGGCCACGCCTGAAGGAGAAACACTGAAAGTCTCAGATGTGCATCAGGGAAATGTATTGCTTATCGATTTCTGGGCAGCCTGGTGCGGTCCCTGTCGCAGGGCCAATCCCGAGTTGGTAGAGATTTACAATGAATACCACGACCAGGGATTCGAAATTTTAGGAGTATCACTGGACCGTGACTCAGCAAGCTGGGTGAAGGCCATTGCCGATGACCAGTTGAGCTGGCCCCAGATTTCCGATCTGAAATTCTGGGACTCTGAAGGTGCCGATCTTTACGGAGTATCTGCTATTCCTCATGCGGTTCTGATCGACCGTGAAGGCATCATTACAGCCAAGAAACTGGAAGGACAGGAATTAAGGGATGCCATTGAATCCCTGCTCTAAGAAGCCAGGGCTTCCTAAGAATAATAAAAGAGCCGGTCCGCTTGCAGCAGGCCGGCTCTTTTCGTTTAAGGTTTTTAGGGGAGGACTGTCCCTATGATTTAAGCACTTCTCCCTTTACCCAGAGGATCAGCTTACTTTTCTTGGGATCGTTGGTAATGATAGTGACCGTTTTATTCTGATTTCCGGTTTTCCCGGCGGAATTAAATACGGTCTTGATATCCACCGATTCTCCCGGGGCAATTATCCTTTTTTCGGGTTGAACAGCTGTACAACCGCAAGAAGCTTTGACTTTGCGGATGTGAAGATCCGACTTACCAGAGTTGCTCAGAACATACACATGTTCCACCTTTTCACCCTGCTTGATCTTCCCAAAATTAAATTCGGTATTGTTTACCCCGATAACCGGAGCATTGGCCAAAGCTTCCGGCGACAGCGAAGTAAAATCTTCTTCGATGTTAGCACTGACTACCAGGCTGTAATTTCTTTCAGTCTTCCCATTGATGCTCAGGTTCATGCGGTCAATTACAAATCCCCAGTCATTTCTCATGGGTGCATTGTAACTGGCAATAATTAAGCCCTTTTGTCCGGGTTTCAGCGTAGCGGGAAGAGCCTGGATGGTCACATGTTTTGGAACCCTCTGAAAGGCTACCTCGACGCTCTTATCAGAATTGTTGATTACCTCCAGCTTCTTCTCTGCCTTGGCAGTGTTTTTCAGATTACCGAAAGCCAGATGGTTTGATTTCAGGCGCATGGGCCCCATGGCGTAGTGGTAATCATCCTCGATGGTTCTGGGTTTTGGTTCAACATCACCGGCAATGGTAAGTCTTACATTACCAGGATTCGAATTGGAAATCACCGTAACGTATTTTCTGAAAGTTCCGGGCCGACCAGCCGGATCATAAGTTGCGGCTACAAAACCTTTTCCCCCTGGAGGCACAGGCTCTCTGGTCCAGCGTGGTGCGGTACATCCACAGGAGGCTGAGACATTTTGGATAATCAGGTCTGCCCCTCCGGTATTCACAAACTCGAATTTATAGGTCACCTTGCCATCTGCTTCTTTGAACTTCCCGAAGTCGTGAACCTTTTCTTCAAAAGAAATCTTGGGTTGTACCGACTGTGACATCAGGGGTACAAAGAATGCGGCCAAACAGAATAATAATAGTATCCGTTTCATTTTCCGACTTTTTATGTTTTGAATAATTGTATAAACTTTTATTGGTACTGTAAAATTAACACAAATTAATCATAATTAGTTGCACAATTTTTGAGGTAAGCATGTGAAAACAAAAATCGGGCCTAAAGTTGAAAACCAAAATATGGTGAATATTGTTTACTTTTAGAATCAAGACGGGAAATGAGAAGCATACAAAAAATAGGGCTCCTGTTATTTCTGCTCCTTGTCTCTGCCGGTTTATCAGCCCAGTTTTACAACGGGATGCAGATGAACTTCGGAAAGAACAGGGTTCAGTTTAACGACCGCTACTGGAAGTATTATCGTTTTGACAGGTTTGATGTATACTCCTACGAAAACGGTACCGACCTGAGTTTATACGTGGCAGATTTTGTTGAAAAAGAACTTGCTTTGATTGAAAGATTCTTTGACTACGACATCGAACGACGACTCATATTTCTTACTTACAATAAATTATCTGATTTCAGACAGAGCAATATTGGCCTAGTATCTGAAGCAGAAGAATACAATATCGGAGGAACCACCCAGATCATTCAGAACAAGGTATTTCTGTATTTCGACGGGGACCACGTGAATTTTGAAAGGCAGATCAGGGAGGCCATAGCCAAAGTCCTTCTTACGGAAATGATGTTTGGGAAGGGAGTCAGGGACAACCTGACAAACGCCACCATGATCAACCTTCCGGAATGGTACCTGGAAGGCCTGATCTCCTTTGTGTCTAATCCCTGGGACTATGAACTGGAAAACAGGGTAAAGGATGGCATTGTTTCCGGGAAATACCGGAAATTTGTCAACCTGCAGGACGACGATGCGCGCTATGCCGGACACTCTTTCTGGAAATATGTGGCCGACCTCTATGGTGCGACCATCATTCCACAGATTCTTTACATTACCAAGATCAACAAGAATGCGGAAAGCGGATTTCTTTATGTACTGGGAAGCCGGCTGAAAGAGCTCTCCATCGACTGGTCGGCTTACTACCTGGGATTATACACGGCTATGGAAGAGAATGCAGGGCTTCCAGAACAGGGCGAAATTCTGAAACGCCCAAATAAACGCAGGGTATATCAAAACATCAAAATTAGTCCCGACGGAAAATATGTGGCCTATGTTACCAACCAGAAGGGACAGTATAAAATCTGGATACACGACGAAAGCACCGACAAACAAAAGCGGATTTATAAGAGGGGACAGAAACTGGATCAGATAAACGATTTTTCCCATCCGGAAATCGCCTGGCACCCCTCCTCACAGATCCTTGGTTTTGTGACGGAGGAAAAGGGGCAGTTGAAATTCCATGTGTACAACCTGGATACGCGTGTTATCACCACCCGCAACCTGCTCCTGTTTGAAAAAGTGCTGGATCTGAGTTTTTCTCCGGATGGCAGAAAGCTGACTTTTTCGGCCGTGGTTGACGGACAAACCGACATCTGGGTATTTGATATTGCCGGTTCGACCAACGAAAGAATTACCAACGACCTGGCAGATGATTTTCATCCCAGGTTCATCAATGGAATGAATAATATTTCTTTCGTTTCCAACAGAAGGATCGACACCCTGTTTATGGAAAATGATCCTGCCAATAACACAACCATTGCTTATTCGGTATTTGTTTACGATTACACTACTAAGGATCAGGCCTTACAGAAAATCTCGGAAGGCAACTTTATAAACCATACCCAACCCCTTTCTCCCAGACGAAATGAATTCTTTTACCTGAGTGATAAAAATGGCATTGTGAATCGTTACTATGCCAAATATGACAGCACCATCAGCCTGGTCGACACGACCATACATTACCGGTATTTTGCCAACAGCTACCCGCTTTCCGACTATAAGAGAAACATCCTTTCGCACGATATCAATACCGAAACCAATGAGGTAGCGGAGATTGTCTATTACGACAGAAAATATCACATGTATAAATACCCCTTTGATTTCGAAAAGAGGTTTGGCGATGAGCTAACTCCGACCGAATACAGGGACAAGCATGTGAACAGGCTGGTCAGAGAAGACTCCATACATCATATAGAAAAGAAGGTGGTATCCATGAAGGATATTGCCAACAACAAACTGGTACACGAAGGTGACACCATCGATCTTCAGGTCTTTACCATAGACATCAACAACTACATATTTGAGCGGGAGAAATTAAATTACTACAACAACCAGCTACGAAGCAGAAATCTGAACCTGGTACTTGACTCCCTGCCGGACGATAGAATGATGTACATCGACTATTCCACCGCATTTTATCCCAATAAGCTGGTGAACCAGATCGACTTCAGTTTCCTCAATGCATCCTATCAGGCCTTTACGGGAGGCGCCTTTTATTACAACCCCGGACTCAATCTCCTGTTCAAGGTAGGGGCCAATGACCTCTTCGAAGACTACCGTCTGGTGGGAGGCATCAGGTTTGCCACCGATTTCGACAGCAACGAATATCTGCTGAGCTTTGAAAACCTGAAGAAACGGCTGGATAAACAACTTCTCTTTCATCGACAGGTATTTAAGAATTTCGTGGACCAGAATCAGTCCACCATTGTAAAGACCTATACCCACGAAGTGCTGGCCTCTCTGAAGTTCCCCTTAAATCAGGTACTGGCCGTGAAAGGCACAGCCTCCTTCAGACATGATAATTCGGTCTTTCTTGCCACAGACAGCAAGAATCTCAACGAGCCGGACCTCCTGAAAGTCTGGGGGGGATTAAAAGCCGAACTGATTTTTGATAATACCCGGCAACTGGGAACAAACCTTTACAGCGGGATGCGATGGAAGGTATTTGGAGAAGCTTACAGGCAAATCAATGCGGCCCGTTCGGATCTGTTTGTTTTAGGTGGTGACTTCCGGCACTATACCCGGATTCACCGGACCCTGATCTGGGCCAACAGAATTGCGGGAAGTACTTCCTTTGGAAGAAGCCCGCTGATCTACTACCTGGGAAGTGTGGATAACTGGATCAACTTTTCCCAGAACAAAAATCCTACTTTCAACGAAACCGTGGACATCGATTATACCAGGAATTATGCCTATCAGGCACTGGCCACCAATCTGAGAGGATTTTCTCAGAACATTCGAAATGGAAGCAATTTCCTGGTTATCAATACAGAACTCAGGTGGCCGGTTTTCCGTTATCTGGCGGGCCATCCTTTGAGCTCGGGTTTCCTCAACAGCTTCCAGCTGGTTGGATTTGCCGACATTGGAAGTGCCTGGACCGGATTAAATCCATACAGCGACGAAAATGCCTGGAATACCGAAATCATACGAAACGGCCCGATGACCATCACCATTGATGCAAACAGGGATCCCATTGTAGCAGGTTATGGCTTTGGAGTCAGGAGCCAACTTCTGGGCTATTTCATCCGGCTTGACTGGGCCTGGGGAGTGGAAAACTGGAGGGTGCAGCCCCGCATGTTCTACCTCTCACTTAGCCTTGATTTCTAATCCCCCATATTGTGAGCATTAAGGAACAAATTAGCCGTTTACTCTCCGATCAATTTTTGAATGAGCTGCTTGGTATTCGGCGAGATTTCCACCAGAACCCGGAGTTATCCTTTCAGGAGTTTGAGACATCCTCCAAAATCAGAAGCATTCTCGACCGGTGGGAAGTTGAATATGAGTTCCCCTTTGTGAAAACCGGGATCCTGGCCATTATCCGGGGAGATAGTCCGGGTCCCCGAATTGCCCTGCGCTCCGATATGGACGCCCTGCCTATCGGGGAACAAACAGGTCTGGACTTTGCCTCTCAAAACCAGGGAGTCATGCATGCTTGCGGACACGATATGCATATGGCCTCCCTGCTGGGTGCCATATGGGTACTGAATCAAATGCGGTCTTTTATCGAAGGCGAAATACTCTGCCTCTTCCAGCCCGGGGAAGAGTTGATCCCGGGTGGGGCAAGCTTGATGCTCAAGGAAGGTGTATTCAGGGATCGTATGCCCGATATGATCATCGCACAGCACGTGCTGCCCGAGATGAATGCCGGACAGGTAGGCTTTAAGCCTGGCTTATATATGGCCTCCAACGATGAAATCTATATCACGGTGAATGGAAAAGGCGGGCACGGAGCACTTCGTAAACTATTGAAGGATCCCATCCTAATGGCTTCCCATATTCTTATCCAGCTCCAGGAAAAACTGGAGAAAAACAGGCCCAAAGATATTCCCACGGTCCTATCCTTCGGGAAAGTGCTTGCCGACGGTGCCACCAATGTGGTTCCCGACCAGGTCAGGCTCGAAGGCACCTTCAGGACCATGAACGAGTCCTGGAGAAAAAATGCCCATAAACTCATTGAAAAAGTATCCAGGGATATTGCTTCCAGCCAGGGCGGTTCCATCGATCTGGAGGTCAGGCAGGGTTACCCCATGTTGCATAATCATGAACGTATCACTCTCGAGTCGACCGCATTGGCTGAGGAATTTCTGGGATCCGGGCAGGTGGAAGCCATGGACATCAGAATGACTGCGGAGGATTTTGCCTGGTTTACCCAAAGCCTACCCGGGATGCTGTACCGACTGGGAGTAAAAGATCCAGAAAGCGAAGAGGTCTACTCCCTGCATACCCCAAGGTTCAGAGCCGATGAAAAGGCACTAAAAACAGGGATTGGCCTGCTTGCATATCTGGCCTTGGAATTGCCAAAAAGGAAGCCTGTTTAAAAAATAGTCTTATTGAGATGGCCAAAACGAAATTTCCACTAAATTTGTCCATCGAGAATTTAAAAAACTAAGATATGGCTTACGTAATTTCAGATGAATGTACTGCATGCGGTACCTGTATTGATGAGTGTCCGGTTGAAGCTATCGCTGAAGGAGATATCTATGTGATTGACCCTGAGCTGTGTACCGATTGTGGTGCTTGCGCGGATGTATGTCCCGTTGAAGCTATCAGCCCTGAATAGGGTCCGGATAAAGAATTTTATGGAGGCTGTCCGCTGCGGTGGGCAGCCTTTTTTTTTTCTCCGATACCCAGGTCCCGCTGTGGGGCTGGGTAAAATGTCCTAACTTTGGCTCAGGTGGATCTGAGAAATAAAATATTCCTGATCATTTTTGGAAGTGATACCCGAAGCGGAAGGACCTTTGATGTGGTGCTTCTGTGGATGATCATTCTCAGCGTTTCGGTGGTTATACTGGAAAGTGTCGCTTCCATAAGAAATGTGTATCACGATTATTTTGTGAGCATCGAGTGGTTCTTTACCATTCTCTTCACCCTGGAATATGTGCTCAGGATTTATTCAGCACCCCGGCCATGGAAGTACATCTTCAGTTTTTACGGAGTGGTTGACCTTCTGGCCATCCTGCCCACCTTCCTGGGACTGGTATTTGACCAGAGCACCTTTCTCCTGACCATCAGGGCTCTCAGGTTGCTGAGAATGTTCCGGGTATTTAAACTGGCCCGGTATGTGAAAGAGGCCGTTGTTCTGGCTAAAGCGCTGCAACAAAGCAAACACAAAATCGTAGTCTTTTTTGGAGCAGTACTTACCCTGGTCCTCATCCTGGGATCGCTCCTCTATCTCATTGAAGGCGAGGAAAATGGTTTTACTTCCATTCCCCAGAGCATCTACTGGGCCATAGTGACCATTACCACTGTGGGTTATGGTGATATTGCCCCAGCCACCGTGGCGGGTAAAATACTCGCCTCTTTGGCCATGCTCACGGGCTATTCCATCATTGCGGTACCCACCGGGATCATTTCGGTGGAAATCGGTAAAGCGGTTAAAGTGGGGCGAGGTCCCAAAAAAGGAGTCTGCCCGAAGTGCGGACACAAGCATCACGATCCCGATGCTAATTATTGTAAGATCTGCGGCAGCAAACTTTAAAATTGTGCGTTCGGAAGCTTTCTTAAACCTTCTTATATTTTGTGTGTCCAAATAGAATAATGTTCCTCAAAACTAAATCACTGACCATGAAACCAATCAACATTGCATTATTTACTTTTCTTGGAATTGCCATTTTGAGCTTCAGCTCCTGCGGACCCAGATATACCCTGGAGGAGAAAGAAGCCTATACCCTGGTGCTCAATGAGGGGGGAGCTGCACTGGCTTTCAATCCGGCCTCGGGAGTAAGTCTTTTGGAAGACAGAGGGATGGCTTTCAAAGACCTCAATAAGAATGCATCCCTGGATCCCTATGAAGACTGGAGGCTGCCGGTGGACGAGCGTATTGCCGACCTGCTAACTCAGATGTCTGTGGAACAAATGGCCGGATTGATGCTGTACAGCGCACATCAGGCCGTTCCGGCAAGTGGTCGCGGCCGCTTTGGCGCTACATACAATGGTAAGTCCTTCGATGAAAGCGGCGCAGCACCATCTGATTTGTCAGATGCACAAACAACATTCCTTTCGGAGGACAATCTGCGTCATGTACTGGTTACTTCGGTTCAGAGTCCGGCGATTGCTGCCATGTGGAACAACAATATGCAAGCCCTGGTGGAAGGAATCGGCCTGGGTATTCCTGTGAATACCAGTTCGGATCCACGGCACAGGACCCGATCCAGCGCAGAATTTGATCTTGGCTCCGGCGGAGACATCTCCATGTGGCCGGCTTCTCTGGGAATTGCTGCCACTTTTGATCCGGAAGTGATGAAACTCTTTGGAGAGATTGCCTCCATCGAATACCGGGCACTGGGCATCGCCACTGCACTTTCCCCCCAGATCGACCTTGCCTCCGAACCCCGCTGGAGTCGGTTCAGTGGCACCATGGGTGAAGATCCTGATCTTTCCACCGACCTGGCCAGGGCCTATGTGGATGGTTTCCAGACCTCGGGCAAGGAACATGAAATTATGAATGGCTGGGGCTATCACAGTGTAAACGCCATGGTAAAACACTGGCCGGGGGGCGGACCTGAAGAAGGTGGGCGCGATGCCCATTTTGCCTATGGAGCCTACGCTGTATATCCCGGAAACAACCTGGAAGATCACCTGAAGCCCTTCACCGAAGGAGCCTTTAAACTGGACGGGCCCACAGGTATGGCCTCAGCTATCATGCCTTATTATACCATCTCAACAGATATAGATACCGAAAATGGTGAGAATGTGGGAAATGCCTACAATAAATACCTGATTACCGATCTGCTTAGAGAAAAATATGGATACCAGGGTGTGGTTTGCACCGACTGGGGAGTGACCAGAAGCCCTTCCTCCATGTTCAGTTTCGGAGGTATGAGCTGGGGTGTGGAAGACCTGAGTGAAGCTGAAAGGCATTATAAGATCCTGGAAGCTGGTGGAGACCAGTTCGGGGGCAATAACGATATGGGCCCCGTTCTGGAAGCCTACAAGCTGGGAGTGGCTGAACATGGTGAGGAGCATATGCGCAAGCGCTTTGAATTATCCGCCACCCGACTTTTGAGAAATATATTCAGGACGGGCCTCTTCGAAAATGCCTATCTGGATCCGCAGTCCACCGAGCGGATTGTGGGCAATCCTGAGTACATGAAAGCGGGTTACGATGCCCAATTAAAATCCATGGTCCTGCTGAAAAATGCCAATGCTGCACTTCCCCTCACTGAGCATCTCAAGGTATATATTCCCCAGCGTTTTATACCGGCTTCAACAAACTGGTTCGGACGATCGACCCCTGAACGATGGGTTGATGCCTTCAGCAAGGAGATAGTCAGCAAGTATTTCGAACTGGTGGAGACCGCTGAAGAAGCTGACTTTGCCCTGCTGGGCATAGAGAGTCCCAATGGCGGATCCGGCTACGACCCCGGTGACGTGGAAAAAGGGGGCAATGGTTATATCCCCATTTCACTGCAATACGGTTCATATAAGGCCGAGTTTGCCCGCGAAACCAGCCTGGCAGGAGGAAGTCCATTAGAGGACTTCAGCAACCGAAGCTACAAGAATAAGACTGTCACAGCCAATAACCAGGTTGATAGGGATCTGGTGCTTAAGACCCGGAAGGAGATGGGAGATAAGCCTGTGATTGCGGTGGTTCATGTAAGCAAGCCCATGGTATTTTCCGAATTCGAAAAGGAGGCTGATGCCATCCTGGTGCATATGGGAGTTCAGGACCAGGCGGTGCTCGATCTCCTGAGTGGAGCCGTTGAACCTTCGGGTCTGCTTCCCTTCCAGATGCCTGCAGATATGAAAACCGTAGAAGAGCAAAAAGAGGATGTACCCCGCGATATGACACCCTATATTGATAGTGAAGGAAATGTCTACGATTTTGCTTACGGATTAAACTGGAGCGGGGTCATCGACGATGCCCGGGTAGCCAAGTACAAATAAGCCTTACAATTGAGGGATCCCCTGGATCAGGGATCGTAACGGGATAGGCGGAGTAGCTCCTGGTAATTGCGTTGAGCCATCACCTGATGTACACTCAGTTTAGGGTTTCGGTCTGCATAGGCTTTAACTATTTGCCAACCCTGCCAGACCGCAGCTCTGCCCGGCGATTCGGAGGTATAAAAGCGGGTATAGGGCGCATCTTCCACAAGTTTCCGTATATTCAGCGGATCGGTCGAGAAAAGCAGTTTCTCTTCCACCAGATGCGTCCACATTTGCCTCTCGTTATTTCTGCACCAGCGCACCTGATCGTCTGTAAATCCCATCTTCAAAGCTTCCTCAGCATCGGGATACATCAGATCCACAAACCAGGCTAGCTGTCCGTGCCAGATCATTCTGGCAAGGACATTGTCCACAGAATCGTTGTAGGGATATATACTGGTGGCCCAGGCTGTCATGGCATCAATGGGCAGCCTGGCCGGTATTTTATTGCGAACCAGGTAGTTTGACACTCCCATTTGCTTATAAAAACTGCAATCTTCACCCAAATACTGATCCAGTCCCACACCCACAAAATGACCCACCGTAAAGAGTCCCTGATTAAAACGGCTCACATAGGCCACTATCCTGGGGACCGTGGAATCGGGATAGTGGTAGAGATAGTGTCTGAAGCCATCCGTTAGTTCTTGCTCAAGTGTAAGGCCAGAAGCATAAACTTCCTGGGTATATTCAAAAACCTCCCTGTTGGTAGGGTCATTGATAAACATGCTTAGGTAGGAAGGGTAACGCCTGGAGGAAGCCTGACCAATACTGATTATATGGACATTAAACACATCAAAAAAATCACCATACTGCCTGTACATATCATCAATGGCGCGTTCCATTGTATCCTGATCCATTTCAAAGAGGGCGCGGTCGAAGCGCTCCAGATCCACCTGGTAATCGATGGATGATATATCTGCCTGCCGGGTATTGGGCTTGCATCCGCTGACCAGCAATGCGGTGAGGCTTAGAAAAAACAATATCCCTTGAACAGGTCTCATCATAATCATTAAATTTGAACGTTCTTGTAAGAAACAAAAATATAAAATATGAGACGATTACTGCTTATTAGCTTCCTTTTGAGCATATTGATTACCATAGAGGCTCAGCCTCCCATCAGATTCAGTGTTCACCTGGACCCCCAGTTTGCCTGGATGAATTCGGATGACAACTCCGTAAAGCCCGAAGGATCCATCTTTCACATGCAGGTGGGACTGCACATGGACTATTTTTTCGCTCCGAATTATGCCTTCTCCCTTGGACTGGGAATTAATAATCTGGGAGGAAATATGAGTTATGCGGATTCCACCGATTTTTACTCCAAAGGAGAAATCTTGCCTGTGGAGCCGGATCAAAACGTAAAAATGAACCTGCAATACCTGGACATCCCTCTGGGTCTGAAACTCAAAACCGAGGAGCTTGGCTACGCTACTTTCTTTCTTCAACTTGGCTTTAATCCCATGATTGCCCTGAATGCAAAAGCCACTACAGAAGATGGGATACTTGACAAGCACGATGTAATGGAAAGTGTACATGGCTTCAACCTGGGCTACCATGCCGGACTGGGTGTGGAATACCAACTGGGAGGACATACTGCTCTGATTGGCGGTCTCCGTTGGTCGGCCGGATTAACCGACGTAACTGATAACGATCAAGCCAATGTGAAGACCAATGCTGTATCTGTGCACTTAGGAATCCTCTTTTGACATACAATGAAAATTGCCCTCTCACAGCAGAACTATCTGGTAGGTGATTTCTCAGGGAACCTGAGCCGATTAAAACAGGCCGTTTCCGAGGCAGCGGAACAGGGAGCTCATTTGGTGGTATTTTCAGAGCTTTCCATTTGCGGTTACCCACCCCTGGACCTGCTGGAAAGGAAAGACTTCATTGATTCCTGCCTGGCCCATATAGATATCCTTGCAACGGAAATCAATCCTGACACGGGTGTTCTGGTAGGTGGTCCCGAACCCAATCCGGACAGCAAGGGCAAAATGCTTTACAATTCGGTCTTTTTCCTACACGGCGGTAAGGTGAGGCAGGTTTTCCGTAAGTCGCTTTTACCCACCTATGACATTTTCGACGAATACCGCTACTTTGAACCCAATAACAAGTTTGAACTCCTTGAGTTCATGGGCCACAGGCTGGCAGTGACCATCTGCGAAGATTTATGGGATGAACAGCCCTTTGATAACGAATACATCCGGAGCAGGCTATATACCCTTAATCCCCTGGAAGAGTTATCGCAATTAAAGCCCGATGTGGTGATCAATCTGGCTGCTTCGCCCTTTTCACACAGGAAAATGGATGCCAAACAGTCCATCTTTACAGGCAAAGCCCTTCGATACCAAATACCAGTACTCTATTGCAACCAGGTAGGGGCCCAGACGGAACTTATTTTTGAGGGTGGATCAATGGCTGTCAATCCCGGCGGCAAGGTGATGGCCAGACTCCCCTATTTCCAGGAGGAAACCATGCTAATTGACCTGGATGAATTGAAACAGTCACAACCTGATCCCGGATCGGGCGAATTGCCCGACAGATTGGAAGCCATGGCGGGAGCACTTATTTGCGGAATCAGGGACTACTTTGGCAAAATGGGTTTTAAAACCGCCACCCTGGGTTTATCCGGGGGAATCGACTCCGCAGTTACGCTGGCCCTGGCTGCCATGGCCCTGGGACCTGAGAATTTGCATGTGCTTCTGCTTCCCTCACAGTACTCCTCCACTCACAGCGTAGATGACTCTGTAGCCTTGGCCGGGAATTTGGGAGTTACATATGATATCCTTCCCATCGAATCCCTCTTCAATCAGTTCAGGGAAAGCCTGAAACCTTTATTTAAAAGCTTACCCGAGGATATTGCTGAAGAAAATATACAGGCCAGGATAAGGGGTACCCTGTTGATGGCTCTCTCCAATAAATTCGGAAATATCCTCTTGAATACAAGCAATAAAAGTGAAACAGCAGTGGGATACGGAACCCTTTATGGAGACATGAGTGGTGGGCTATCTGTCCTGGGAGATGTATATAAAACCGATGTATACCTACTTGCCCGTTATCTGAATTCAGACCAGGAAGTGATCCCGGAAAATATTATTACCAAAGCACCCTCCGCTGAGCTCCGTCCCGACCAGAAAGATTCTGACTCCCTGCCTCCCTATGAGCAATTGGACCAGATTCTGGAAGCCTATATAGAAAGGCAGCTCCCAAAGGAAAAAATGCAAACCATGGGTATTGAGCCGGAACTGGTCAACAGGATAATAAAGCTGGTGGATCAAAATGAGTACAAGCGTTATCAGACCCCGCCCATTCTGAGAATTTCCTCAAAAGCATTTGGCGTGGGAAGGAGGCTCCCTCTGGTGGCCAGATATTAATGCAGAATCCCGACCACTCAATTCCCACAGCACGCCTGAAGGTCGAGCGAATAAAAGCTAAATCGAAGCGCTGATTCTTGGGGCTTCAATTCATAATTTTTTCTATTTTTGTGTGTTATTCAGCGCAATACATCAAAAACAGAAGGATACGATGCATGAAAGGAACTACAATGCAGATGACTGTATAGACAATCCAAAATC
>Ga0180430_10001533_pt1 | contig 22316 bp, 20 predicted proteins | sample SS_ome_9_FD_132999 | JGI IMG/M metagenome (GOLD analysis project Ga0180430, IMG submission 132999) | Hypersaline lake sediment archaeal communities from the Salton Sea, California, USA - SS_1_S_2 metaG | ecosystem: Environmental > Aquatic > Non-marine Saline and Alkaline > Hypersaline >... | reverse complement strand
TGTAGTTATTTGGCCCTGGGCTTTAAGCTCTTTGCTTTCCGTTGAACTGGCCACTACCCGGCCTTCTTCATTCAGTATATTGCAGGTGATTTCTGCATTTGCATCCCCCTTCAGATCATTCTGTATAGTTGCATTAATTGCGGCTGTTGCCCGGTTTGCACCCACCATGGGGGTGTTTACATGTACACCCCAGGGTACCACATGCACAGGATGATCCAGCAACAGATGTACATTCCTGTATATCCCTGAACCACTGTACCAACGGGAGTTTCTCCCTTTGTTTTCAACTTTCACAGCGATGGTGTTAGTTTCACCAGCATCTTTCAGGTAGGGAGAGATATTGAACCAAAAGGGTGTATATCCATTCTTGTTCTCACCCAGTTTTCTTCCGTTGACCCACAGCTCCGATTCCATGTAAACTCCGTCAAACTTGAGTCTTACCGTCTTCTCCTGATCTTCATTTTTGAGCACAAAGTGTTTTCGGTACCATCCTGTGCCACCCATCACATGGCCTGTGGGATTTCCATTACCCGGTGATTTTTCGGAAAAGGGCCCAATCTGCTCCTCGGTGTCATCGCCCGGCAAATCCATTATGCTGAAATCGTGTGGCAAGTCTACGGTAATCCATGCGGAATCATCATATCCGGGAAGTTCAGCACCCGGGACAGAGTCCCGTATAAATTTCCAACCGGTATTAAACATCATATCCTGTTCCCTGCTTCCATCGCCGGAACCTTTTACACACTGCGTGCTGATCAGAAGGAGTACAACTAACACTGCCGTCAAAACTGAAACATCCTTAATTTGCATTTTCATGGTCCTAGGTATTTTTTTCATGTATTCTTGATACGTTTTCCGGAAGCCCAGAACAACTTTATCCATTGATCAGCTTTTGCCAAGCTGACTTCCTTGTAAAATTAAATCCTGAAGGAGTTCAAATAAAGGCCAGAAAGACGACAATATTGGACAAAAGGTCGAATTCATGAATGATTTTCTATGAAAAGTGCTAATTTTCTTGCAAAAAGTGGAACGAAACAATACTATATTTAGCTGGCGTTCTGAATTAAATTCTCCCGAAATGGACACCCTGGGAGAGGATGTAGTCCTATTCAACAGCCTGAAGTTTCTGCCTACCTTCCACTACCCGTTCAAATCAGATTTTTTCATTGGGATATTTTGCATTAAAGGTCATATCAATCTGAGCATTAATTTAAACGAATACCATATAGAATCACGGGTTATTGTTACTCTGATGCCCGACCGGATCGTTCAATTCAAAGATGTAAGCGATGATTTCTCCGCTAAATTCATTTTGTTATCCAATACGTTCTTAAGTGGTTTGCTCTCCGGTCCCCTTGAAAGGCTGCCCGCCTATCTGACAGTCCATAACGATCCTGTGTCAGCAATGAGCGAAGATGAATTCGAGTCCAAGCTTGAATATTACAGGCTGATTCAGAGGGAAATCAGGAAAGTGGGAAATCCCTATCGGCTGGAAGCGGTAAGGCATTTAATCCAGGCGCAGTTCTACGCTACTCGTTACCTGGAGGATAATCATAATGATCCCCTGGATAAAACCAGGCATGAGGCACTTACTGAGGAGTTTATAAACCTTGTCAACATGCATTACAGGGAAGAGCGGGAAGTTGGTTTTTATGCTGAGAAGCTTCACCTGACCCCCAAGTATTTATCGAAGATAGTAAAACAGAACAGTGGCAAGTCAGCAAATCAATGGATTGATGATAATGTTGTTCTTGAGGCCAAAGCCCTATTGAAATCGACTAATATGCATATACAGCAGATCGGGGATCATCTGAACTTTTCGTCTCAGTCTTTCTTTGGTAAATACTTCAAAAGAAAAGTGGGCATTTCTCCCAAGGAATACCGGAAATCTGACAGCCTGGTAAATTGATTGAAAAACTCATTTTATGCAGGTATTATCTCATATGCCGGTTGTAGTACGAAGAGAAGGTGGAGGTCATATCGTCGCTTTGAGGCTGATACATTGCCATTCTGTTTGTTTTTTGTACTTCAACAAATTATTTCTGTGTGTTTTATACTTTTGATGCCAGGAACATTAAGCAGAATAAATGGAAGCTGATACAAACAAGAACTTTCCAAAGATCGATGTAAAGGAATTGTTCTACGATAAAAATCCGAAACTGGCCAGATGGATCCCCGGATTTATCTACAGATACTTACGAAAGGTAGCTCACCAGGATTGGATCAATGAGATGATCAGAGATTTTGGTCATTTGAAAGGATACGATTTCAGCAAGGCCATGATGAAGTTTTTTGATCTGAAGATTGAAATAGTTGGAGAAGAGAATCTCCCTGATGAAGGAAGGTATATTTTCGCAGCCAATCACCCCTGGGGTGGATTAGACGGACATATTATCATGGTTATGGTAGGGGAGAAATACGGTAAGGATAAGTATAAATTTTTAGTGAATGACCTCCTTATGAACCTGAAAAACCTTCATGGGGTATTCATCCCTGTTAATAAACATGGCAGGCAAGGCTCCGAGCTGGCAGAAACGCTGGACTCTGCATTTAAATCTGACACACAGATCCTGACTTTTCCGTCCGGACTGGTTAGTAGGTGGATAAAGGGACAGGTGATGGACCTGGAATGGAAAAAAAGCTTTATCAATAAAGCAAAACAGTATCAACGAGACATTATTCCCATACACATGGAAGGGGGGAACACAAAATTCTTTTATCGATTATACCGATTCAGGAAAGCAATTGGAATAAAAGCAAACATTGAAATGCTTTATTTAATAGACGAAACCTATAAACACCGCGGCAAGCAAATTACTGTGACCATTGGAGAGCCTATCCCCTGGCAAACTTTCGACAAATCAAAGCGGCCGCTGGCATGGGCAAAGTGGGTGAAAGACAAGGTTTATAAAATGGGTGGAGTGGATAATGTTCCGCTATAGCTCTTGCTTGCCCGAAGGTGTTTCTCATCCGCAAAGGACGGGAAGACCACCTTTCATTCCTCAAACAATACGCTAATATTTCCACCTGAAGTACGCATATAAACAGGAATTCCCCCGTCGTTCATACTTCCCTTGACGTGATTTTTGTCTACCTGGCCTGAAAAATCTTCAAGTTCAATATTCACTTTTGTAGATTTCAAATCCAGATCCAGTCCAAGGTTTTTACCGTTTCGGATCAATGCCTTTACCCCTCCGCCGCTGGATTGAAGATGCATTTCCTCAGCAAGACCGTATACATCTACTTGAACAGAGCCACCATGTGATTCAGCTCTTACAAGCCCGGCTTCCCCTTCAATCCTGACACCTCCTCCGCTACTTTCTGCGTCTACATCGCCGTGAATATCAAATAATTTTACACTTCCACCTGAACTACGGGCAAAGACATTTCCCTTTGATTTTTCCAAACTAACTGATCCTCCACTGGAAGTAAGGTGAGTGTCTCCGCTAAGCTTTTGGGCTTTCACGCTTCCTCCTGATGATCTTGCGTCAGTGGATCCACTTAGGTCTTCTATTTTTACGCTTCCTCCTGAGCTCGAAATTTCATGCGTTCCTGTAACACCTTTGACTTTTACACTTCCGCCGTGGGATGAAACGCTGCAAGACATTTCCCGGGGAACATATACCTTGAAGTAAATACCTGTATTACTCCATCTTCTTGTCGATGATTTACGTTTCGCTGTGGCCGTAATTACAGAACCATTCTTCTCTACCTCCAGATCATATCCCTCTAATACTTCATCGATCTGAGGACTTTCAGGAAGTAGAACTTTTCCGTTTTTTCGGATATATATCTGAACTTCTACCTTCTTCTGATCATGGCTTTCTACTTGTATTCCCCCACCTGATGAAATCGTAATCAGGGTGCCCGGCTGATCCATATCAAAGGATTTTGTGATGGTTGGTAGCTTGTCGTCGTTTGTATATGCGTTGCACGAAAGCAACATCATTAGCAATGCAATAATAAGTGAAGATTTTGTCGAGGCTAAAGTTTTCATAACATATCTGTTTTCTATATCAAAGATATAGCTTTCAGGTATATAAAGCGCCGCCGCAAGCATATAACTGTCATCATTGGAGAGCCTATCACCTGGCAAACTTTCGACACTTCGCAGCGCGCTCTGGCGGATTGGATTATTTTATGTCAGGAAATCTTATCTTGTGTTTACAGAAAATTTTTAGGTATGAAAGTGCCTGTTTAAGCAGATAGTATGCAGAAGATTGTAATCGTTGGTTTCGGATTCATGGGCATAACCCATGCCAAAAGTGTACTGAATCATTCACGAGCTCGCCTGGTGGCCATAGTGGATATGGATCCCGAAAAGGCACTTGAGAACCTGGGACAGGAAGCCGGGAATCTGGATACCGGAGCGCTTACAGAGGAAGATATCTCCAATATCCGTACCTACACATCCTTTGAGAAATGTATTGCTGAGGAGAAACCGGATGCCTGTATCCTGTCGGTTCATACTGATCTGCATTATTCGATGGCTGTTCAGGCCCTGGAAGCAGGGATTCATGTTCTTGTTGAAAAGCCATTGGTCTTAGACCTGGAGCAGGGAGAAAAACTCATTGAACTAGCCTCAGAACGGGAACTTATTTTGATGGTAGCGCACGTACTCCGTTTCATGCCGCCTTACCTGAAACTGAAGCACTGGATTGAATCGGGCGAATTCGGGGAGCTTCGATGGCTTTCCATGACGCGTTTCACCGGTCTCCCAGGCTGGGGTCAATGGAAGGAAAAACAGAAAGACTTTGGAGCAACAGGCGGGGCACTGTTCGATCTGGCCATTCATGACATTGATTTTGTTCAGTGGGTGCTTGGAATGCCTGATTCCATTAAGGCTTTCACCCTCCCAGGTAAACTAAGTGAACAGGACTATGTATGTGCACACTGGAAATACAATTCAGGTCCCGATGTAAAGATCGAAGGAGGGGCCCGTTTTCACCATCTATTTCCTTTTGAGGCGGGCTTTTCCGTGAATTTTGAAAAGGCCAGCATCAGGTACAGCAGCACTCAGCCTGATCTTTTCACCATAGCTACAGACAGTGAAACCAGCGAAGTGCCTGCCGGAGACAGCATGGAGGGATATGCAGGAGAACTGGGATATTTTGTGGAATGTCTGGACCGCAAAACAAAGCCTGAAAAGTGCCTTCCGGAATCGGCCCTGCGAAGCATTCAGATCTGCTACGGACATTTATAAGCCTGTCCCGAGGATTTTGAATTGTCAGGGCAGAGGAATTACCCGAATATTCCGGAAATGAATTTCAGCTCCTTCCGATTCTAGACAGATATATCCCTTCTTTTTTGTGGACTTGCTTATACCGTTGACAAATTTCCCATTCACTGAGAGCTTAATGGTCCCATCCACACATACCACATCGTAAGTGTTCCATTCCCCCTTCCCCTTGCATCTGTTTTCGATGGATTTGCTTCGGCGACCCCTCGGGTTGTCAGGCACTGTTTCCACTCCTCCAACCCCAAAGAGTTCCCCATGCACGTAAGCCAGGGGAGGAGCCTTTCCATCTTTTGTATTCAGCTTTACCCAATCCAGCTCCAGCATTTGAACTTCCACGCCGTTTGGCAAACGGTTGTCGCCCGGCTCGGCGTCGCTCCACACAAAAGTTCCCGAATTCCCTCCTGGCTCCATGTGTTTCCACTCGATGTGCAGGAGGAAGTTTTTGTACTTTTTTTCAGAGCGGATTACACCAATGGGATGTCCGTAACAAATTAGCTCATCTCCAGATTTTTTCCAGGTTTTACTTTCGGTATTCACCTGAAGCCAGTTTATGCTAACTCCGTCCTGGTTTTTGCCCGATACTGCCTTTTGGTAATCCAACACTTCCCCGAAGCTGAAAAGTGTTTCCTGCGCAGAAATAATACCGGCACATAGTGCTAGTGCTGTGAGAAATATAAAATGTTTCATATCAGATAGTTTGAGCTTGGACTTAAGTGAGGGTATTTTCTATTCCAGCCAGGGGAAAAGCTTCCGGAATTCCGGGTACCGGTCCGAAGGCATAAGTTTTCGGTCCCAGATAGAGGTCGGAGTTCATCATTTCTTCCCAGGTGATATCTTTACCGGTGTAAGCCGAGATCCGGCCCATGATGGTCATTAAGGTGGAATGCACCTGTGCTTCCGCATCGTTTACAATGTTTCCGGTTCGGATACCGGTTACCAGATTGATGTGTTCCTGTACGAAGGGATTGGTTACTTTCCATTTCGATTCTTCATCTCCTTCCTCCGGAGTCGGGTATTTCCAGATTTCGTTCCCATTGAGGTCCAGAATCTGTCCGGAAGCAATAGCTACTCCCTTGGTTCCTACAATTCGCTCTACCTTTCCATTGGAACATCCATTTATCTGCCGAGCTGCACAGTGGGTTCTAACCCCGTTTTCGTAAACGTAATCAATACTAAAAAAGTCATACTGATCGCCTGTTTTTCTCCTTTGACGCCCTCCCCAGCCAACTGCTTTAATCGGAGGCCTGCCCATATGCCAGCTCATCACATCAATTTCATGGATAAACTGTTCCGTAATGTGGTCCCCGGAAAGCCAGCAGAAATTACCCCAGTTGCGCAGCATGTATTCCATATCACTCCATTCGGGTCTCCTATCCACATACCACATGGCTCCACCGTTTCTGACAATACTGGCCCCAACTATTTCGCCTATTTCCCCATTAGCAACTTTCATTTGGGTGGTCATGTAATCCTTTTGTACCCGGCGCACTGTTCCGCTGACCATACACAGCCCTTGTGACTCGGCCATTTTTGAGCTTACCAGGACAGAACGTGCTCCCACCGGATCGACTGCTATGGGTTTTTCCATAAACACGTGCTTACGGGCATCAACCGCAGCTTTCACATGCTCCGGCCTGAAATGCGGAGGCGTGCAAAGAAGCACCACATCGATTCCGGAATCAATGACCTTTTCATAGCTGTCAAAACCCAGGAAACACATCTCATCAGCGATCTCTACCCCTTTCTGTTCTTTCAACTGTAATCTGCAAGTGTCGATCCTGTCCTGAAACACATCTCCCAAAGCGACGATCTCCAGGTTTGGCCCGGCATCCAGAAAATTAATGGCAGCACCGGTACCGCGTCCGCCACAGCCAATCAGGCCGGCTTTTAGCACCCTTCCGTCCGGCGCCTGGTCAAGTAACTTTGGGGGTTCATCTATTGGGATTGTTTCACCACTTGAAGTACAAGCTGACAAAAGGGTAGCAGCTCCCATGGTACCTAAAGTAGCTTTTGCGATAAAATCTCTGCGTTTTAAATCTTCTGAGCTCATGGTTTAAATAGGTCTGTTGTGTAGATATGGATAGAAATGTAGAAATATAGAAATATAGAATTAGAACACGTCGCGGGTTCCCCTAAAATAAGCTAATTGAGTGAGCAAGTCAATGTTCGTTCGGGACATGTTTGTTAAGAAGACATCTAAACACGAACTAACTGACATCAGATTAGCAAGCTGAAGCGCATAAAATTTCTGCTTTCCATGCCTGTAATGAAAGCACAGATTCTTATATTAAGGCACCAAATTATCTCCGACATGAAAAAACTAACGATTTCCTTACTGACCGTTGTATTTATAGTCACCTTTTCTGCCTGCGGAACAGATGGGGTCCAGGCTGAAAGGACGGTGACCATGACTAAAGCTGAACTCCTTGATAAGATCAAAGGGGGATGGGCCGGACAGGCCATTGGGGTAACCTATGGCGGACCCACCGAATTCAGATATTTATCCAAAATGATCCCCGACAGTGTGGAATTAAGGTGGGACAATGAACTTGTTACCTTTTTTTACGACGAGGCTCCGGGATTGTATGATGATATCTATATGGACCTGACTTTTGTGGATGTATTTGAAAAAGAAGGCCTCGATGCACCGGTTGAATCCTTCGCCAATGCTTTTGCCAATGCAGATTACATGCTCTGGCATGCCAATCAGGCAGCCCGTTACAATATACTGAATGGCATTCCGGCCCCTATGTCGGGACACTGGAAATATAACATGCATGCCGACGACATTGATTTCCAGATTGAAGCTGATTTTGCGGGTCTCATGGCCCCGGGAATGGTAAATGCTGCGGGTGTGTATGCCGACAGGATTGGACATATTATGAACTACGGCGATGGTTTTTACGGAGGAGCTTATGTAGCCGCCATGTATTCTCTTGCCTTTGTATATGACGATGTCCAGCAGTTGGTCGTCGACGCCCTGGAAGCCATTCCGGCAGAAAGCAATTATTTCAAGTGCATGCAGGATGTGATTGCCTTTCACCAGCAATATCCTGACGATTGGAAGAAGGCATGGCAGGCCATTGAAGACAGCGAATGGGCCATTGACCTTCACTGTCCGGATGGAATCGCCGCTCCCTTTAACATTGATGCCACTGTAAATTCAGCCTATGTGCTTCTGGGTCTGCTTTATGGAGATGGTGATTTGAAACTTACCATGGATGTGTCCACCAGAGCCGGCCAGGATTCAGACTGCAATCCAGCCACTGCTGCAGGTATTCTTCTGACCATGCAAGGTTACGATAGTATCTCTGATTACTGGATTGATCCCATCAAACCGGTGGAAGACAGAGACTTTTCCTACACAACTATTTCCCTGAATGACGTGTACGACATGAGTTTCCGGCATGCCCTTCAGGTAATTGAGAAATTTGGAGGAAAGGTGAATGAAGAAACTGTGGAAATCAAGGTGCAAAGCCCCGAGGCCCTTCCCCTGGAAGTTGCCTTCCCCAATGTGTATCCTGCTAAGGTAACCATGGCTAAACCATCGGAAGAAAAACGCTGGGTAATGCTTACAACCCTGGAATCCGATGAACCCTTCGAAATTGAATTCTCAGGTATTGGACTGGTAGTCAAAGGAGGACTGACTCGCGGTTTGGAGGAAGATTATGTGGGAGAACTGGAGGTTAGCATTGATGGTGAGGTCGACAGAGTGGTAAAACTTCCGGTGGATTACCGGACCAGAACTGCCGAACTTTACTGGAATGTGGAAATTCCTGACGGGGAACACACTGCCACCTTGAAGTGGTTAAATCCTGTGGAAGGAGGGACCATAAATATCCCTTCATATATTGAATTTTCCAGCGAGAGATCAGAAATAGTTGTCGATCACCTTTAGTGAGATCAGTTATTTAGATTACTTTTCTCAGGAAGGGAAGCTCACTCCGGTGAGCTCTGCGCATTTTTCCAGGAAGCTATCCTGCAGGCCCGGATCGTCTGTCTCTTTGCGATAAGCTGCTTCCTTCTGGTGGAAAAAGTAACGTCCGCTCACTTTGGCATTCTCGTTTGTTGCAAGCCAGACCTGAGTCTCAAATCCTTTCTGGAGGTCGTCGGTGGCGCCTGGTCCCCCCATTTTAGTGGGAACCCAGCCGGGTTCGACCGCATTCGAATAGACGTCCGGCCACCTCCGTGCCACGGCCTTTGCCAATAAAAGGTTGTGTAGTTTGGAATCGGAGTAGGATATTTGTCCGCTATCCATGTTTGTAAGATCCGGATTCCCACTTTTATGCAATCCAGAACTCAGGTAGATGAGTCGCTCAGGTTTATGGATCAGACTGGTCAGTATGTAAGGTGCAATTGTGTTTACATAAAAAATCAAATCACTGGATGCCTGGTAAACACCGGCATTGTGAATGATGGCATCGAACTTGCCCAGGGCATTCACTTCCCCGGCCAATTGTTTGCTTTCTTCCATACTGGAAAGATCAGCGATCAGCACCTTAGTGGCACCTGGTATCTTGCTCAGAGCATATTCGGCCCTTTTTTTATTTCGTGCGTGCAGGACCACCTCATGCCCTTCTTCAAGCAATCTTGCGGCAGCCAGTTGCCCCAGACCATCTGAGGATCCTGTAATAAAAATCTTTGCCATTTAGCTCTACTTATTTAAGGTTTGGCTGGGGTAAAAGCAATGCGGGAGAGGTAAAGCCTCCCCCGCATTGCATGTAAATTTCTTAGAAAATGTCCAGGATTGGCTTATTCGCTTTTGAATATGCTCTCGTCCACGTCAATGTTGACCTTTACCTCACTGATGGTATTGGTCATCATCATTTGTCCTCCGTAATCGATATCCATTACGTGAGCGATTTTTACTCCCCCGTCTATTTCCTTATATTCTTTGTAATCGGTGATGGCTTCCATTTCACCTTGGTCGCTTTCCACCACTACACTTGTGCGAATCAGCAGGTGTGATTTGGGATCGAAAAAGTGATTGGTGGAAATCTCAGAGCCTTCCTTGCTTAAACGAATGTGATGTGTATTCACACCCATAACATCCTTTTTCCCTACCATTTCGGCTTTCATGCCAAGCTCCTTGTAATTTTGAAAAGCTCCTGCCACATAAATAGCTCCCTTGCCCATCTGGTATTCCTCGTCTGGAATCGTAATGGTTGTCCCTGCCATGGGATCGGTGCGCCATCCTTCTGTATCGGTAAAACAGGTTTCAACCAGGTAACCCATTACGTCCATCTCCATTTTATATCCTTTGCCATTTAATACGGTAGTAAGAGCCTCGGCTTCGAACATATCGGATTCTATCTGTGATTTCATTTGCAGAGAGGTGATTTTATCCAGCTTCTTTTGGCCTCCCACGGCGTCAATATAGTCCTTGATCACGTCGTCGGCGCTCTGTGCTGATAAGCCCACGGTAACAATAAATGCTATGAATAACATAGCGGTAATTCTAAAGGTTTTCATTTGTTTAAAGTTTACGTTTATACTATTCGGAGTTCGATTCTTTGAATTATAACGAAGATACGACCATAAACGCATCTTTCATTAGAATAGACCTTATTTCTTCTTTTTGGAAGATTTGGCCCGTGGATTAAACTCAAGGGCAAGGTTTATCCAGTATTCAAACTCCGCTTTGGTACTCATGCCGATGTCCTCGATCAATATATATCCCCTCATGGGTCTTTTGGTAAAGTCCATGGTACGGCAACCTGTTTTTTCAACGACTTCCTCATGAAGGTTTGGGTCAATGCGGCACATCATTTCATCCTTAATTATGCCCACGCACATTTTTCCATTCACCATGAAAGTCAAACCACCCATCATTTCTTTTTCTTCAACAACCGGAAGTTCATACAGTCGCTCCCTGATCCTGTCAGCCAGTTTTTCGTTGTAAGCCATATATTGAATATTTAGTTTAGCGCGAACATCTATGTTACCCCCTTTGTTTTTTCTACCGGGGAAAGGACCTATAAAAGAAACAGGAAAAGCTCGAATTGGTTCTTCGGTATAGCTCTTGATTTTTTGACCTAAAATGAAAAATATGGAAAACAATCCCTTTCAAGACTCGGCATTAACCACCATCCTGGTGGTATCTGACATGGCCAGATCGAAAACATTTTATGTGGATGTCCTTGGTGCAACGATCTTTCGTGAATACGGAGGCGATTCCCTGGTTCTGGAATTTCTCGGGAACTGGATCCTGCTGGTAAGCCCCGGGGGGCCCACGGAAGACAAGCCAGAGACCTACTTCAGGGTAAGCACAGACAAAAATTCGGTCAGCCATTCTTTTACCATCCGGGTGAAGGATTGCAAGGCTTCTTATGCCCTATTAAAAAATAGGGGAGCCGAATTTATCACTCCTCCGCTTACCCGCGGGGCCGAAACACGGTGCTTTTTCAGGGATCCGGACTCTCACCTCTTCGAGATCAGCGAATACAGGCAAGGCTAGAAAAGACTATCTCCCTGCGAGGTTTATTGCTTATCGTAGATCATTTTTTGTCCAGGGTCATTTCAAAAAACTGAAACCAGCTGTCCTGTCTATTCATTTCTCCGCTTTCATACCATTGACCCTTTTCATTCAGGTAAATAATGTATCGCATGTTTTCATTGGGATACCAATAAAGCTTTTCCTCCTTCAGTTCTGCCTTGAATGATCCGCCATGACCAGAGGAAAGGAAAGAGTTAAAGGTGTAATTCTTTTCCTGCTTATTGTAGGCAATGATGGCCATCGCATTATGTATAACCTGATCGTTGTTTTTCCCGAGACCTTCAATCAGGATGGCCGTACTATCCAGTTTGAACTGGATTTTCTCTGTTTGGGTGAAGGAATGTTTACCTCCATCTCGTCCCATCATCCATCCTTCACCTTCCCAGTCTCCGACAATGAAGGCCAGTTTTTGAATTTCAGATTTTGCCATTTGGTCCGTGGCAGGGGTCTGGCTGTAGGTCTGCAGAGTACATATCAGGCAGAAAAGGATTAGCAGGCTTTTTAATTTCATATTTCCCTTAGTTTTTGTTGTTCTTTTATAACATGCAAAAACTTGAATGGTTCGTCATTTATCCTCATGATTATGAGCACGAACTAGAGTCAATTTGATAAGTTTCTCGGAGGCTTTGGATGGATCTGTTGGAATTTTTTATAAAGAGCTTTTGTCGTCACAAAGGGCTTTGCTTAACTTGCTTTGGAGTATGAGAATCAGATCTTCCATCAAATCCCTTTGTAAACACCTTCACCGGCACAGGAAAATTCAAGCTGACATTTTCATATTCACCCTTCCCAGAGCAGGTTCCACCCTGCTTGCGGAAATCCTGAATACAGATCCTTCTACAAAAACGGCCAGCGAGCCCCTGGCTCTGAATCGGGACAATTTGCAGGTCCTCCGGAGATATTTCTCCAGGGATTTCCCAGGGGAACGTTATGTGGATATATCGGAGAACGATCTGCTGAACATGTTCAGCTATTTTGAAGATTTGTCGTCGGGCAAAACCTGGAATAGCTACTACTGGAGTGACCTGAGCTCCGGGTTTCATCATTTTTTAAGCCGCAGAACCTTGTTTAAAACACATCGGCTCAGCTATTACTTCGAGGAATTTATGCAACATTTCAAAGAGGATTTTGGCCTCTACCTCCTCAGGCATCCGGTTTCTCATGCATTATCCCGCATGCGGAAAGGATGGGATCCTTATTCGGAATTGTATGCTGAATCCGAAAAGATCAGGATCTTGCTAAACGAGGAAGCGAAACTGAAAACACAGGACGTGATTGCTTCAGGAAGTCAATTGGAACAATTCGTACTTAGCTGGTGTCTGGAGAATTATGTCTTCATTCATGGTTTACAAAATGGAAGCTTGCCAGGGAATATGTTTCCGGTGTTTTATGAGGAACTGGTAACAAGTCCTGAAAAGACGATCCGCGATATTTGCGGGAAGGTAAATATGGAGTACAACGACCGGATGCTATCCAGGCTTCAGATTCCTTCCAGTGGCATTGTCCATAGCACCGAAGAGGCTGAAGCTCAGATAAAAGCGGGGAATGCGGATTATTTGACACAGCGTTGGAGACAAGATATAAATGAATCGGATACAGAGAAAGTAAAGGATATACTCCGTAAATTGGGTATAACTATCTATAAAGACTTTTGATATGCTGCGAAATGTTCCATTGCCCCGTGATTTAAACACCATGCTGGGCTCCGAAAGGAAAGATTTTGCGGTGAAGGCAGGTCGTGCCAAACCGCTCATAAGTTCCATAGGCATGATCCTTTTCGGAACCTTCTGGACAGGATTTACCAGCATTTTTGTGGTGGTTTTTCTGGGGCCCTTATTTGCCGGGAACGAAGTACACTTCGAATCCAATGGAGTACCTACGGTGGCCAGCCCCGACAACCTGGGACCCATTGTGGTGCCTGCCATCATTATAGGCCTGTTCTTATTGATCGGAATCGGCATGCTGGCAGGCGGATTCTATTCCGTGTTCAGGAAGGGAGGATATTTTGTGGGTACACCGCTTCGCCTGGTGCACTATTACAAAGGAAAGATCAGATCCATTGACTGGGAGCAGTTTTCCGGGGATATTGAAGTAAGTGGAAATCCCGAAAAGGGGAATGTTTCCATGAAAATGAGAACGGGGAAAATGGTGAGCAGAAAAAACGGACCTGACAAATACGTTCCGGATGTGATTCATATGGCGAAGATCCCCTCTGCTTTCGAGGTGGAAAAGCTTTGCCGGAAAAGGATCAAGGAAAACGATCCCACACCTCCCAATACGGGACAATATGCCACTTGAACAAAGTGCTGAACCGGATTTTTTAAGCCTTTGTGATCCAGGTCACTGAGCTACGTTCTTTGATGATATATATTGCAAATCTTTAGAAGCAATCAGTTTTAAAGATTGTAGTAGTAATAAATTACCTGGAATGAACAGAAGAGAATTACTCAGAAATATTGCTGCCGGCGGTGCCACACTTATTGTAGTGCCAGCCGCCATCAGCTCCTGCACGAAAGATGATCCCGATCCCGATGTGGATCCAAATGCCGATCCCGACACGCTCACCATAGATCTGGGCGATGACAAATACAGCAGTCTTTTGCCAGATGGAGGATTTTACGTTGAGCAAAATGTCATCGTTATAAACACTGGTGATGGATTTATTGCCCTGTCCAGTGTCTGCACACATGAGGGATGCCGGGTAAGTTATAACCATGACGATGGCAACCTTCCCTGTCCCTGTCATGCATCTGTCTTCAGCACCGCCGGTTCGGTCCTGCAGGGACCTGCAGATGACCCATTGAAGAAATATAATCTGACACAGGAAGGAGATATCTTGACAATAGCACTTTAATGTAATTACTTTGCATGTGTGGCTAAACGACTATACCTGCTGCTATTTTTCCTATCTGGCAATATTTGTTTCTCCCAGACAATTGTTGAAGGCCAGGGTGATTCCTTAAGTCAAAACATTTACTATGCCAACAGGCTCTCAAGCCATCCATTTGGAATCCTGAGATCCAGATTTAATCACAACTTTCAGACGAGCCCTACTGAGGGGATTTCTCTTAGCTTTCAGCTTTCCAGTGGCAATGTGTGGTTACCGGAGGTCCTTGCCTATGAGCCACTGGAGCAACAGGACCGGGACCTTCTTAGTAGCTTAGCCTGGAACGACAGGGAATTCTATTTCAAAGAGAGTTCCATGCCTGCAAACACCATGGAATTGCATGCCGACGGTGTATTCCGCTTTTATCAAATAGATTTGCTTATCCCATTGAGGGAAGGACATGAATTGACCCTGAATACACGTGCTTTTTCGCTGGATGGAGGCAGTGTCCCCGCTTCCCTTCTGACCAGTGATCAATTCATTGAATGGTTTCATTCCAACATCGCAGGAGGGGAGGATCCCTTTGCCCGCAAAGTATACGGACTGAACAATGCGCAAGTATTCTATCAGGATGCCCGGGAAAAAGTCTGGGAAATGAATAAGGGCGGTTTTACCCTTTCGGGAATTGACCTGAGCTATTCCTATTATCCCGAATTCAAAGGTTTGAAAAGAAAGGGATTCTATACCCGCTTTGGAGGGCAACTGGGTGTGAATGTGAGTGGGGCTAATCCTTCTCTGGACCTGGGACTGAATTCCACCTTCGTCAAGACCCTGGAATTTGCAAACAGAAAGGAACTTCGAATTGGGCTAAGTGCGAGTGCCTTTAAACTGAATGTAATTAGTCTGGGCGAGGGCGTGGAATTAAGCAACCGGAGGCTGTTACTGGATTCTGAATTCCTGCTTAGTTACCTGATCCCCATCAGGCAAAATGCTTACTTTTCACTGGCAGTCAGCTACGGTATTCAAAGCTCCTACTTCAGGAGCTCCGAATTTGACTACCAGGTACTTACGGGTGATAGGATATCCTCCCACTGGCATTATAGCATTTCACACCTCTACAAGACATTGTCTGCCAGTAGTTTAATAGTTTCTTATTCGCATGGAATTCTGGCCTATTCCCTCTTTCTCCGGGAAGATTTCTCCGTGGATAATGCACCGGATGTACAAGTTGGCCTGGGACTAAGACTGAGTTTTTAGCTAAGCAAGGAAATCAAAATTCACTGGAGTTAGTAGAAGATTTTGATATGGGTAGTGAACTGTCCATAGCCCAATCCTGAATGGAGCCATCGTACATTTGCACTTCATAGCCCAGGTGCCTGGCAATAAAATATACGGAAGAAGCCCAGATTCCGGTCCCGCAATAGACGATTATCCTGCTGTCTTCCCGTATGTTTCGATCTCTCAGTGCTTCACGCAATGCAGCATCTCCCTTGAATAAACAGGTAGAATCTTCCAAAGTTAGTTTATAATAGGGTAGATTGACTGCCCCACTGATATGTCCCTGTCGGTCGGTGTTCTGGTCCCTCTCACTCCCATAATATCTTTCTGAAGGCCGAGCATCCAAAAGTATCACATGCTCATTCTGTAGGCCGGTGATTACCTCTTCCCGGCTGGCCCGGACACTCTCCTTAATGTTTATAGCCACATGTCCCGGCTCTATTTTGCCCACCTTATCAGTCAGAGGCCTATCTTCCAACTTCCAGCCCTTCAGTCCTCCCTGCAGCACGGCCACCCGGCCGGCAAGACCCGCATAATCGAGGGTATAGAAAAGTCGTGCCGCCCTTGGGATGGCATCTGCATTTTCGTAACAAATCACTATGATGGAGTTGTTGTTGATGCCCAGCGATCTGAGCGCTTTTTCAAGATCTTGCTTTTCAGGAAGCTCATTTCTGAGGCCCTGTTCGTTTTCAACAAGAAATTCCCAGATATCTACAAATCGTGCCCCCGGAATATGCTCCTTCTTAAATTGGGATTTCATTCCGTAATGAAGTAGGATCAGAGAGCTATCGTTCAGATTCTCTGCCAGCCAGTCTGTGCTTACCAGCAATTCCCGGGGTTTCTCGGTAGTCTGCGATTTCAGGCAGGTAGCGGAGGAGAAGACAAGCACAAATGCTGCCAGAAGAAGAGTTTGGAATTTCATTCTTGTTTTTTAATTCTGCGAAATGTAGTTCAAATTTCCGAAATGCCCTTATTTGCAGGCTAAGTCTTATATTGTATTCTGAACCACTTTGGAGCTATGGCATACAGATACTGCATCACCCTGGTTTTGATTTTTAGCCTTGGCCAGACCCTAGCCGCCCAGGTAAAGGATAGCCTTGTAACCAGGACACTGATGTACAAAAGCCTGGTACCTGTAAGTATGATGGGTGCCGGAATTCTGATAACTGGCAGTCAGTTTGAGAGAGACCTTCAGGAGAATCTTAGGACAAGAGTCGGTGATGATTTCCACTCCCGGATTGATGATTACTTTCAGTATGTTCCCATTGCTGAAATGTACCTGGCCGATGTGCTCGGGGTAAAAAGCAAAAACCATTGGTTCGATCAGACCAAATACCTGCTTATTTCTAATTTGATCTCCTCCGGGATTACACGTGGACTGAAGGTAATCACTCAAAAGGAGCGTCCCAATGGTTCTAATTTTGCCTTTCCCTCAGGACATACCAGTTTTGCCTTTACCAATGCCACGGTACTGAAAAATGAATTTCAAGAAACTTCGCCCTTATTGGCTTACAGCGGATTTGCCTTTGCCACAACTACGGGAGTATTCAGGATGTTGAATAACAACCATTGGCTATCCGATGTCTTGCTGGGGGCGGGGATAGGCATGCTGGTGACCGAACTGGTCTATTATTTCGAACCTTTCAAAGCATTTAATCCTTTTCAGCAGTCGGAATCGATCACCATTATCCCCAGAATAGAGGGCCGATCTTATGGATTTTATCTTTCATATTCTTTCTAACCGGCATTAAACTATCTGGTACAGCCAGGGTCTGATATACAGGGTGCGAATCATCTTGTACCTTTAGTCTCTGAACGAAAAAATCGCATGCGCCAGATGATAAAATACTTCTGTTGCATTTTGGCCATTATGGGTCCCCTTACTTCTTTGGCGCAGGAAATAACTGTTTCCGGTAAAGTGACTGAAGCAGATACAGACCTCCCGCTTGCATTTGCCACAGTCACTCTGAACTCAGTGAACTCCGGTATCCTGATCTCCGGAGCTGTTTGTGATCAGGAGGGTCGTTTTGAAATGGTTGGTTCCTTTGAAGGCGATTATGAAGTTAGGATTTCCTTTGTGGGATTTGAAGAGCACAGGCAAGAGATGCTGGTGGGAAACCTGAACCGATTCTTTGATCTGGGAAATATCAGGCTGTATCCTGCGTCTGAAAGCCTGGAGGAGGTGAGCATCTCGGTACAGAAAGCCGCTGTGTCGTCTGAACTGGACAGGCTCACCTTTGACATGGACGACTTGACTGCACAGGCCGGTGGATCCGTTCTGGATGCAATGAAAACCATGCCTGGTGTCACTGTGGACCAGGAAGGCAGGGTCATCCTGCGTGGAAGTGATAAGGTAATTGTGCTCATCGACGGGAAGCAATCGAGTCTCACCGGATTCGGTAATCAGAAAGGACTGGATAACCTTCCCGTGGCCAATATTGAAAAGATCGAGATCATTCACAATCCGTCTGCCCGCTTTGATGCCAGAGGCATGGCCGGTATCATCAACATCATTTATAAGAAAGAGAAGGAGGAAGGCTTCAATGGTGATGCAGGATTCACCTTTGGTATCGGTGCCCTGTCCAAGCCAAAGCCCGACCTGCCTACAGAGCTTGGAAGCTACAGTGCCAACCCCAAGTACATACCCAGCCTGAACCTGAATTACCGCAGGAACAGAGTGAATTTTTTCCTGCAAACCGAAGCCATGTTCCTGAAGCAGCTGCCAAACAATGAATTCACCACTCGTTTTTACGAGGATGGCCGGATCACAAGCTCACAGGTTCCGGAAAACAGGACACAACAGCATTATATATTCCAGGGTGGGGTGGACTTCCTTTTCAATGAACGGAATACCCTCACTCTCTCGGGTATCTATGATTGGGAAAGCCACGTGGATACAGCTCAGGTGCCCTATATCGTCCTGCTGACCGGACAAAGGTACCGCTATATAGCCTGGAACGAGGAAGAGATTACCGGGTATATGAATTACTCGGCCAGCTTTACACATAAATTTAAACAGGCTGGACATGAGCTGGATCTAGGCCTACAGTATACCAAAGGCTGGGAAGATGAGACTTATTACCTCAATGACAGTTCCTCAGTCAGGCAAGGCAGAGACGTGACTAATATCCTGGCAACAGAACACACTAGCAATTTTCAGGTCGATTACGTCAAACCTTTGCCGAGTGGAAGACTGGAGGCGGGCAGCAAAATCCAGGTAAGAAGGCTTCCTGTGGATTTTACTGTCTGGCCCGGTGAAAATTCGGTAATCTATCCAGGATTGGGCTCCTGGTCCGACTGGGGAGAGAACATCTATGCGGCCTATGTTAATTATATCTATGAGCTTAACCACCTGGATGTGGAAGCAGGGCTCCGGGCCGAACAAACCAATGTATTCTATGATATCGATCCTGAGAACATATATTACGATCAGAACGACGCTTATGATTACTTCGAATTTTTTCCAAGTGTACGTGTAAGTGTCAAAGTGAATCAACAAAACCGCCTTTCTTTATTTTACAACAGGCGCATCGACAGGCCTGGGGAACCTGAGCTCAGAATCTTTGCCAAATCGGACGATCAGGAGCTGCTGAAAATAGGGAATCCATACCTTAGACCGCAATTCACCCAATCCTTTGAACTGGGCTACCGCCTGAAGTGGGAATCCGGCATGTGCTACCTGGCCGCTTATTACAAAACAATCCTTGATCCTTATATGAGGGTCTATACGGCAGATACAAGCAACCTAAACTATGACGTAATTGTAAAGACCTATGCCAATACAGGTAAAGCCAGAAATGTGGGACTGGAACTGCTGTTCAGTCAGCAAATCCTGGATGTATGGAAGCTGTCCGGAAATGCCAATATTTACAGGAACACCATCGATTCTTATGAAGGTTTCCTTCTGTTCCCCTATCCGCACGCTTTTACCATTGAACCTTCGGCAGAGACTACCTTAGATGCGAAACTGAGTAACACCTTTACCCTCAATGATCGACTTGAGCTCCAGTTAAGCGCCGTCTACTATGCGCCAAAAAATATTCCCCAGGGAAGGCAGCTTTCACGTTACTCCATAGACCTGGGGATTACTCAGAAAATATTCAAAGGCAGGGGTGAGATTGCCATTTCTGCCAGTGATCTGTCCAACCATTTCGGGATCCGGCAAGAAATAGAAGGGGAAGGATTCTCGGCATTGTATGAAAACTATTACGAAACCCAGGTTTACCGGGTAGGATTGAAGTATAAATTCTAACTTTAAAGGATGTCCCCTCCCTTCTGCCGATTCCTGCTTATTTTAGTCGTTTCAGTTATTCTCTGCGCTTCGCTGAATGCTCAGCCCGAGAGATCGGCGGACGCGGAAAAAGATTCCCTGCTGAATTACATTCAGACAAAATACGGACTGGATCAGGAGTTATACAATGGATTTCAGTTTTACACGCACCTGCTTAATTACAGGGGGGACCCTTATTTTCCCGAGGATTCTTTCTATGAAGGTTCTGTCTCGCTGGGAGGGACAGAATATGATCAGATCCGTTTGAAGTATAATGGCTTTTCCCAGGACCTGATCCTGGAATACACCGATTTTCAGGGACGTTACAATCAGCTGAATCTGATCAGTAGCCGCATCGACTCCTTTCGGCTGGGCTCGTATTGTTTTAAAAAGCTCTACCTGCAGTCCGGGGAATCCCTGTTTTACCAGGAGCTGAAAGCGGGTCGCCTGACTTGCTACATACACTGGAGGAAAGACATCAATGCCACCAGGGACGACATGGATTATTCGCATGAATATTCCAGGCCCCTGGGCACATTCTATCTCAGCTACAAGGAGAAACTACATTCCTTCAGTAACAGGAGCTCCTATCAGTCCATCTTCCCTGAATCCTTGCATTCCGGACTGAAGAGATATTTCAGGCAACAGCGCCTGTCGCTGAAAAAGGCCAGTCCTGAAGAGATTCAGGACCTGCTCCTTTTTACCATGCAACTTACAGATATATCGCCTGACCCTTGAAAAAGTCCATTTATATATCCCTTAATCTTTTTCTGGTCCTTGCCCTTAGCGGATACGGCCAGGAACATGACCTGCTGTTCAACGGGAGTTTTGAGGATGTAGCCTTTCAGGACTTTGCAAAGGCAGTGGAAGAGCAAACCGGAGGGAGCTTTTACTATTATGACAGCTGGGTAACCGGTATACGGATCTCAGCCCAGGGCACCGGTCTTTCCCTTCATAATGCATTGAAATCTGTTTTGCTGCCTGTAGGGATCTACCACTATATTGATGAATATGGACATATTTATCTCCGCCCAGACGAAGCCTATATCCCATCCTTTTCTTATTCCGATGCTACAAGCACCTACGTCCTTCAGGACTCGGTAAGGGACCTTGAGACAGACATCACCGCGGCCGAGCAGCGGTATATAGAGGGTCATCAATCCGGGATGCTGGAAACCCTGGTGGTAGGTGAAGATTCCAGGGAAACAGGTCAGAAGGAGGTGTTTGTTCACGGGAAGATCGTTGATAGTGGGTCGAGTGAACCCCTGATCGGTGCCACCATCTACGTGGAGGATCTGAAAAAGGGTGCTGCCACCGATGTGGATGGGCGCTTTAACCTGTTGGTTGAGCAGGGAAAGTACCGGGTTGTCTTCAACTGCATGGGCATGGAACCCAGGGAGTACATACTCCAGGTGAACTCGGGAGGAAATTTGGAAATCCAGATGGAACCCGCCCTGATCCCCATTACGGAAGTAGTGGTCAGGGCAAGTAAATATGACAATGTACGGGGCAGCCAGATGGGATTTGAGCGGCTGAATTACCAAACCATCAAGGAGGTACCCGTGGTCCTTGGCGAGAGGGATCTGCTGAAGGTGGCGCTGATGTTGCCTGGAGTGCAAACGGTAGGGGAAGGCAGTTCAGGCTTTAACGTAAGGGGGGGGAGCTCAGATCAGAACATGATCACCCTGAACAAGGTACCGGTATACAACAGCGCTCATTTATTCGGCTTTTTCACCTCTTTCAGTCCTGATATTGTTCGTGATTTCTCCTTGTATAAAAGCAATCTGCCTGCCAGTTACGGAGGCAGGTTGTCGTCCATGTTCGATATCACCGCCCGACAGGGGAACATGAACGACTTTTCGGCCCGGGGTGGGATCAGCCCCATCACCGGACATCTAGCCCTGGAAGGCCCTATCATCAGAGATAAAAGTGCCTTTGTGATCAGCGCCAGATCCACTTATTCAGACTGGATACTTCGGAGAATGGAGGATCCTGACCTGAGAGATTCCAAAGCTTCCTTTTACGATCTGTCAGCTTCCGTGACCCTGGAATCAGATGAGAAGAACCTGGTAAAGGCTTTCGGCTATTACAGCAGAGATGCCTTTAACCTTGGGACAACTAACCGCTATGCCTATTCCAATGCCGGGGCGTCTCTCAACCTGAGACACAGGTATGGGTCCAGACTCACCAGCGACATGGCCCTTGT
>Ga0180430_10001532_pt1 | contig 22318 bp, 15 predicted proteins | sample SS_ome_9_FD_132999 | JGI IMG/M metagenome (GOLD analysis project Ga0180430, IMG submission 132999) | Hypersaline lake sediment archaeal communities from the Salton Sea, California, USA - SS_1_S_2 metaG | ecosystem: Environmental > Aquatic > Non-marine Saline and Alkaline > Hypersaline >... | reverse complement strand
GCGAAGGAGTTGGTGAAGGAGAAGGTGCCGGAGAAGGCGCGGGCGAAGGCGCTGGCGAGGGTGGTGGAGCCGGCGAAGGTGCGGGCGAAGGAGCCGGTGAAGGTGCGGGCGAAGGAGCCGGTGAAGGTGCGGGCGAAGGTGCCGGTGAGGGTGCTGGAGCCGGTGAAGGTGCGGGCGAAGGCGCCGGTGAGGGTGCTGGCGCCGGCGAAGGCGCGGGTGAAGGTGCGGGCGAAGGTGCCGGTGAGGGTGCTGGCGCCGGCGAAGGCGCTGGCGAAGGCGCTGGCGAGGGTGCTGGCGCCGGCCAAGGCGAGGGCCAAGGCGCTGGCGAGGGTGCTGGCGCCGGCCAAGGCGCGGGCGAAGGCGCTGGTGAGGGTGCTGGCGCCGGCCAAGGCGCTGGGCAAGGCGGAATGCCTGGCGGCGGAACGCCGGTCGGCACAGGCGTTGTTCCAAGTTCACCTATGGGAACCGCAGCAATGGTCGCTTCCGGCGCCGGAGCAAGTGATGCGGCTGTTGGGGCGGCGGCTGGAGAAGGCGCTGGCGCCGGCGAAGGGGCCGGGGCGGGCGAAGGTTCCGGTTCCGGAGAAGGCTCCGGTTCAGGTGAGGGTTCTGGAATGGGCTCAGGTCAAGGCTCAGGCATGGGCTCAGGCATGGGTTCGGGCATGGGTTCGGGCATGGGCCAGGGCACCGGTCAGGGCATGGGTCAGGGAATGGGCCAGGGTGTCGGAGAAGGCTCCGGACCCGGCGAAGCCGGCGGCGCCAGCAGCGGCGACGGAGAGGCCGTCGCCAACACCGAACGGCAGAACGGGACCGGCGAATTCACCGACATCAAGGAAGGCCAGTCCGAGGCCGGCAGCAACGCCTCCGACGTAAAGCGCGGCGACGGGAAGTCCATCGTCGGGCGAGCCTGGTTCACCTCGCTGCCCGAGGCCATTCGCGCCGCGGTCCGATCCCGCGGAAAAACTGTGACACCCAAGGGTTACGAAGAACTCTTGAGACGATACTTTGAAGACCAGGATTAGCATTGCCCCGCATACCGCGGGAAACTGGACGCCGAGCGGACCAGGATACTCTATAACTCCGCCGACGGACGGACTTGATTGGAGAAAACCGAATGAGTGAAACGACAGTACCTGCTATGAGTCAGGACGACGTAGCCGAGATCGCAAAATGGAAGACGGCCTACGGGGCGCTCCGCACTGAGATGCGCAAGGCGATCGTTGGACAGGACCACGTGATCGAACAGATGACAGTGGCGATGCTGGCCCGCGGACACGCTCTGCTCGAGGGCGTTCCCGGAGTCGCCAAGACCCTTATGGTGCTGGCTCTGTCCAAGGCGATGCACTTGTCCTTCAACCGAATCCAGTTCACGCCGGACCTGATGCCTTCGGACATCACAGGCACCGACGTGCTCCAGGAGGATCCGGTCACGCACGTGCCGAGCTACAAGTTCGTGCCGGGTCCGATCTTCGCCAATATCGTCCTGGCCGACGAAATCAACCGTACGCCGCCCAAGACGCAGGCGGCTATGCTTGAGGCTATGCAGGAGCATATGGTGTCAGCCGGCGGAGAGAACTACGCGCTGCCCAACCCGTTCTTCGTGCTGGCGACGGAGAACCCGCTCGGTCGGGAAGGCACCTACCCGCTTCCCGAAGCGCAGCGAGACAGATTCCTGCTGCACATCAATGTCGAGTATCCCTCCGGCTCCGAAGAGTGGGAAATCGCCGAAAAGGTCACCGGCGGCGAACTCGGCATGAAGGCCCTGGACTCGATCGTGCCGGTGCTCCAGCCCGATGATCTCCTCAAGGCCCAGGAACTGGTTCTCCGCGTTCCGGTTTCCGATCAGGTTGTGGGATACGCGATGTCGCTGGTGCGGGCCTCCCGACCCGGAGCCGACGCCTGGAGCCACCACAAGGCCGGAAGCGACGCGCCCGACTCGATCACCAGGTGGATCAACTGGGGCGCCGGACCCCGCGGCGTGCTGACGCTGATTAGCTGCGCCAAGGCCAGGGCGCTCATTCACGGGCGCTACCACGCCTCGATGGAGGACGTCAACTGGGTGATAGGCCCATCGCTGCGGCACAGGATCGGACCGAACTACGCGGCCCTGGCTTCGGGCATCACCAGCGAAGAGATCATCGACATGCTGCTGGAGCAGGTTCCGGCGGACAAGGAGTATTCAGTGCCGACTGCGTAAGGCGGGCTTTGGCGGCTTGCTGATGCGAAACGTACATAAATGTGCGGAGCATTGCCCAGAAGTTCCGAGCAACGCTCCAACAGGACAGGAATGAGAATATGGTTGATGAGAACAAAACTGTAGAAGCAAACGACACCGCCGCAGTCGGGAAATGGCCCGAATACTACAAGAACCTGATGGCGGAAGTCTCCAAGGTCATCGTAGGCCAGGAAGACGTCATCGAACAGATGGTCGTGGCCATGCTCGGCCGGGGACACGCGCTGCTGGAAGGCGTTCCCGGCGTCGCCAAGACCCTCATGGTCCACTCGCTGGCCCAGGCGATGAACCTGACGTTCCACCGCATCCAGTTCACCCCGGACCTGATGCCTTCGGACATCACCGGCACCGACGTCCTGCAGAAGGACCCGGTAACACAGGAACTCGGATACAAGTTCCTCAAGGGTCCGATCTTCGCCAACATAGTGCTCGCCGACGAGATTAACCGTACTCCTCCCAAGACCCAGGCGTCCATGCTTGAGGCCATGGAGGAGCGAAAGGTCTCCGCCGGCGGCGAGACCTATCCTCTGCCCGATCCGTTCTTCGTCCTGGCCACGCAGAACCCCCTGGAGCAGGAAGGCACCTATCCGCTGCCGCAGGTCCAGTTGGACAGGTTCCTGCTGTACATCAAGGTCGATTACCCGTCGCTGCGCGAGGAATGGGACATTGTCCGCGATGTCAGCACCGGGTCCATCGGCGAAAGGGCGCTTAACGCGATCAAGCCGGTTCTGCAGGCCGACGACATGCTCGAAGCCCAGAAGCTTGTGACGCGAATGCCGGCAAGCGAACAGTTGATCGGATACGCCTGGTCGCTGTCTCGCGCGTCGAGGCCCGCCGGCCCCAAGGACGCCGCGGCGCCGAAGTCGCTTGAAGAGATCACCAAATGGATCAACTGGGGCGCCGGCCCGCGCGGCGTTCTGGCCCTGATCAACTGCTCCAAGGCCCGAGCCCTTATTCACGGCCGATACGAAGCGACAGTCGAAGACATCAACTGGATCGTCGACTCGTGCCTCAGACACAGGATATCGCCGAACTACAGCGGAATTACTTCCGGGATCACCAGCGAAGACATTATCAAAATGCTTCAAAAAGAGATCCCGTCGGACCAGAAGTTCGCCAGACCGACCGCCTGAGGCGGCGGCGTAATTGCGGATTCAAGGATTTTTGGCGGCTCCGGCAGGGAGCCGAGCTAGAGAGGCGGCAGGAAAATCTATGGCTTTCATGAGCAAATACATTCGGCCGGAGGTGCTGACGCGCATCTCGCGCATCAAGTTCGAGCCCAACCAGTTGGTTGAAGGCACGCTGGCCGGCGCCCACCGATCGCCGTTCCACGGTTTTGCGGTCGAATTCGCCGGGCACCGCGACTACGTGCCGGGCGACGACGTGCGGCACCTTGACTGGAAGGTGTATTACCGCCACAAGAAATACCTGATCAAGCAGTACGAGATGGACACCAACCTTGTCTGCCACCTCATGCTGGACGTGTCGGCTTCGATGCGATACGGCCAGGGCGACACCCAGAAGCTGCTGTACGCGGCGCGAATGGCCGTCACGCTGGCGAACCTGATAGTCGAACAGTCCGACAGGGTCTCGCTGACGGCGTTTGATGAGAAGGTCGTCAACTCGCTGGCCCCGTCGAATTCGCTGGCCCAACTGATCAACATGAGCGAGATGCTCGACGAAATCGAACCGGTCAAGAAGACGCATATCGGACCGGCGCTGATGGACCTGGCCGCCCGGGCGGGACGACGCGCCATCGTCGTAATACTCAGCGATTTCTTCGCGGACCTCGACGATCTGAACGCCGCCGTGCAGAGACTGCGATACGACGATCATGAGGTCGTTCTCATGCAGGTTCTGCACAATGACGAAATCGAATTCGACATGCCCGGCACGATCCGGTTTGTCGGATTAGAGGACGATCGGGAGATCGACGCTCGCCCCGAAGACACCAGAAAGGCCTACCTCGAGGCGATGGCCCAATTCAACGGACGGCTGGAGAAGATCGCAAACGCCAACCGATGCGAACTGCTGGTGTGCGACACTTCCCGCGACATGGCCGAACTGTTCGCCGATTATCTCAATCAGCGATTGGTCCGCGGACTCTGGTAAGTTCGCCGAACTGACAATCGAACGCCGCGCCGGTTTCCTCCGGCGCGGCGTTTTCATGTCCGGTCCGCCCGATCAATTCTCGATGTCTATCATGAATATCTTCGGCAGCTTGTTCTGCTCGTAGTTCGACAGGCCGAATACTCGTTTCCCGTCGCTGGCGATCTGGATCGCGCCGTACAGCGATTCGTCGCCATGGACGGGAATCTCTTTGACGACATCACCGTTGCGGGCCGATATCCAACGCAGGAATCGACCGTTATGCGGCGCCGTTCCGTGCTGGCCGGTCTTGGGTTTGGCAAGGCCGACCGTCAGCAGCGAGTCCTTTCCGGCGGTCGTCGCGACAGTCATCGTATCAGTGATCTTGGACCGCCATTTCACTTTACCGGTGTCGGGGTTGACGCCGAGTATCCTGTCGGACTCCGCGACGATGAGGCTGTCGGCGTGAAGTCCCATTACCCTGGTTGACTCGCCCCTGGCCAGGGACCAAAGAGTCCGGCCGCTCCGGGCCGACACGCACATGACGTAAGGGCAGCCCGGCAGAGAGAAAATAACGTTCTCGTTTCGAACGATCATGTTCTCCAGCGGAGAGTCGGCGTGAAGATCGGGCAGCACTTCAGCGGGAACAAACGGCACTCGCTTGGCCCATCGGATCGTCCCGCGAGTGCTGCAGTTGACCAGGCATCCCTCGGCCCGGAAGATGACCGCGTCGCCTACGATCGCGGCGCGTCCCATAGTGGGCGGCAGGTCCCTGGTCCGCACCAAAGGAGACGACAGGGACGATTCGCCGGTCTCGGGAGAAACGCGGTGCAATTGGAGACTGGCCGACGACGAGTCGTGCGATGCGGTGATCACCGAGACCCACGAACCGATCAGGATCGGATCCGACAGCACGTAGTGATCGTAGCTCTTGGACCAGATCGGCTTGCCGGTCTTGGTGTCCAGGCACGTCAGCGGGCGTCCGGTCGAACCGTGCCTGATGAACGTCTTGTCGCCGATCTGCAGGGGGCGAGCCGACAGGGCGAGCAGCGTCTTGCCGCGGCGATTGCGTTTGCGTCCGCCGCGCTGCCTGCTGTCGGGCTCGTGGAACCACACGATCTTTCGCGAGTTTCCGTCGATCGCGATGAGCTTGTCGGCGAAGCTGATTATCATTCGCTGTGAGTCGAAGGTGAAGGCCGCCGGTTCAACAGCAGGGCTCCTGCCGGGGAGTTGCTCGCCGCCTATCTGCCCAAGGTTGTGCAGCCTGGCCTTGGATCCTCGCGGCTCGGGCGCCGGAAAAGGCTTGTTGTTCGATCCGGCAAGCGGCTTGGCCTTGCGATTGGCGGCCAGGGAGGTGACCATCTTCTCGAATTCGGCGGCGGTGAACGTCCCGCCGGGCAGGGCGATGGGTTTGTCCGCGGGCTTGCCGGCAAGGCGCCCGAGCATCGCCGAGGCCAGGCGGAATTTCGCGGCCGCATCGCTCCGCTTTTCGTAGCCTTCCTCTTCGGACAGCATCTTGTATCGACCGGCCGCTCCCCAGAAGTTCCCATTTGACAGATCCCGATCGGCCAGCACGTGCATGGCGCCGAACCCCGGAGATGTCCCGTAGAACTGAACCGCCAGGGACTTCAATCCCGCCAGGTCGTTTTGCCGCCGGGCGCGCTCAAGACGGATCATGCCGATTTCGGTGTAATCGCGGGCCAGGACCTCCCGCAGTTCGGGAGTGGAGCGAATGACCTCCCGCACGCGGAAATGACTGGACTGAAGCAGATCCTCCTCGTCGCCCAGCGAAACCAGATCGTCAGACAGACTGCGGGAGGTGATCCTCTTGCAGGCGTCCTTGTAATGCTCACCTTTGACCAGGAACATGAATTCGCCAAGCGTGTTGAGCATTTCGCGATCGTCGTTGACAACGAGTGAGTGGCGCATAGCCGTAGGGGTTTCGGATGTCTTGGGATCGGCCTTGATCGTCATATGCGAGCGGGCCTCGGACAGCGCCCACTTCGTGAACGCAAGGATGTGCCTGTCCTCCCAGGAATTGGTGCTCCCGGCGTGATAGATCGCACGCATAGCCTCGCGGCGTACAGTCTCCCACTGTCCGCGAGCGATAAGATCCTGCAGACGGATCCTCAGCAGTTTCGGAGCTACGACAAGCGACTTGGTCCGTCCTATGGGCGACAGGTACGATGCGCTGAGGATATCGCCGACCGATTCGGGTTTCCCGGACTCCAGCAGGCGCCTGGCCAGTTCCGTGTAGGCCTCATGCTGGATTCGGCCCAGTTCGCCGGTCTGCCATCCGATTTCGGACAGTTCGTCGATCGCCGCGAGTATCTTCGGGGTGTCGTCCGGCGTGCCGAGCGCGATCGCGTCCAGCAGCAGATCGCGCATGGCGCCGCTGCGGGCATTCCAGTGCACCGCCCGTGAAGCGATCACGGCGTTGCACGCCATGGTCCACCGCCGTTTCGAGACGTTCTTGTCGGCCAATTCGGCCAGGGGCGCCATGATCTTGGATCTGTGGTAGTTTTCCAGGAGTTTGTCGGGCATGGATTTCAGGATCTTCGCCACGAGTTTCGGGTCGGCGAGTTTGGCGAATGCTTGGAATCTGCGAATCGTTATCTCGCCGATCGTTGTGTTGCGGGGACCCTGATCCTTCTTCTTGGCGCCGGGCAGTTCGATCCCGAATCTGACCTGTTTGATCTTGTTTGTGCTCTGGCCGCTGAGCTTTCGCCACCACCGTTTGGAATCGGGGCTCAGCCATATTCCCCAGAAATCCCCGGCGGTGCGAATGCGAATCCAGAACTCCTTGCCGACCGCTTGACCTTCGGCGATTGCCAGTGCCTTCCTCCCGCGATCGCCCGTTTGGATGACGAACAGGTCGCCCTCCCGATCGAAGCGAATATAGTCGCCGCCGGCTTCGGACTGCACCGATACTACCGTTGTCGGATGGAATTTGGCGACGTGAATCGTAAGCTCGACGCCGATCGACGGCGCGATGTCGACGGAGAACGAGGCCTTGGCGTGCAGGTAGTCGATCTTGGATATCAGCGTTGTCTCCCCGGTCGCCTTGTCCGAGGCAAGCTCCACCTCTTCGATCTTCTTGTCCTTCGGATCGAGAGTCCATTCCATCGCCGCGGCGCTGGTCTTGGTGATCGACGCGGGATCGACAGTCTTCTTCGGAAGCGCCAGCGGCGCGGCGGCCCTGATTTCGGCGAGGTTCATATTCGTCGAGGAGCATTTGAGCTTTCCGGATGTGGGGAGTTTGTCGATCGCAACGCTCATGATCGGTACTTCGCCCCTGCATATCATCATCCGCCCGTCCTGGCAGCGGATGTCAACGCCGTAGCAGCGGTAGCTCTGCCACCTGTAGTGATCGTCGCAGGAGTCGATGACGCTCGGCTTGGCGTCGCCGGCTTTCCTTGCGATGCTGACCATCCTGATCTGCGTGCTCGGCTCGATTACGATCAGGACTTTGCTGTCGCCGTTGGCGAACTCCAACTCGAATTGGCGTGCAGACCTGAAATCCAGACGGAGCAGCTTGGCGGGGCCGGGAACTGTTCCGAGCCGGTACGAACCGTTGATTTGGAAGTACTTGCCGTCGCGTGAGAACTTCGGAGCCTTCGCGCCGCCCTCGGGGATGAAGAGTTTCTCGATGTGCGCTCTCCAGTCGGACTGATCGTCGGATCCCGGCAGCGCGTAGTCGATCCATTTCAGCGGGAACGCCGCCTCAAGGGCCACCGGCTTCGCCGGCTGCGTCGCCGGGGCCGTCGTCGGGTCATCGGGCTTCTTCACCGGCGCGGCGGGTTTCGTAGCCGCCACTTCCGTCGGTCGCGTCGCCGGACGGGTCGCGACATGCGGTTCCACCGGCTTGGTTGTGACGGTATCGGCGGGTTGAGTGGCGGTCGGGGGATCGGGAGTGTCCTTATCTTTGGGCAGGTTCATGATCACCGACGCCGCCACGCCGCCGATCACAGCCAGCAGCATCACCGTATGCAGCAGGGGGTGCTTATTCTGATCGCCGGATTCCGGTGCTCGCAGCATGGCCGCGATCTTCTCGAATCCTTCCGGCACAGCAGGCCGTTTGTCGGCGGACGGGTCGATCGACAGTGCGGTCATCATCGCCTCGCGGAGTTCGATCGATTTGGGGAGTTGTTCCTGGATTTCCCTGATCTGCCGGTCAGTCAACTCCTCGGGATGATGAGTCTGGATCGTTTTTATAAGTTCTTGAATATCCATGATTTATTCTGCCCTGTGTAATCCTGAATGTGCCGGAGATTACGAACGCCGAATCCACCTACTAATGATAGACTACCGCACGGCCTGACACAAGAGTTCGCTGTGGTTTGAACTACACCTCAGCGGCGTCGGTGCGGAGCAACGCCATGCAGATATCGATTTTGCGCAATGTTACTAATTCGCAGTAACTTACAGACCTTTTGTCGCGTATATTATTGCGATCTTTCATTGACTGAATCGCGGGTCTGGAGTAGAATAAGTAAAGATCTTTACCATGAAGATCGAACTCCCTGTTGTCGGCTTTTCGTTAGGCCGCTTGGGCTTTGAAGGCCGCAGCGAACCGTCACGCTAACGATGAGGTTGCCTTTTTGGGTACGTTTCATCACAAAATGCAGAGCAGCCGTTTTGAATTGAAGTATTTGATTCAGGAGAGGACTGCGCAAGCTGTCAGAGATTTCCTAAGGGGATATCTCGTCACTGACGAACACGCCGACCCAAGGAACGGCAACCAGTATCCGGTGCACAGCGTCTATCTTGATAACGGAAATTACGCTCTTTACCGTTCCACGACGCACGGGCACAAGAATCGCTTCAAACTGCGAGCCCGGTTCTACAACGAAAAGCCGAATTCTCCGATTTTCTTTGAGATCAAGGCGCGTCACACCGACGTTATCCTCAAGCAGCGTGCGGGGGTCAAGCGAAGCTCGGGGCAGAACCTGCTGGCCGGACGCTGGCCTCACCCCAGCGATTTAGCCAAGGATGACGTCAATGCCTACGGACCTCTCCAGCGTTTCTGCTCGCTTCAGAGCATGCTCAACGCCTGCGGGAAGGTCCTGGTGTCGTACATGCGGGAGGCGTATGTGACTCCCAACGATAACTCCGTTCGCGTCACGTTCGATCGCGAACTGAAGACGGCGGTCTATCGCGGCGCGTTCAAGATGAGCGAGATGGCGATACGTCCGGTTCCCGTGGCCGGGGTGATCCTGGAGATCAAGTTCACCGACGCTTTTCCGACCTGGCTGCGTCAGATGGTGAGGGTGTTTGATCTTGAACGCGGACCGTTTGCAAAATACGTTACGTGTATTGAGGCGCTCCATCGATACGAGTTGTTGATGAGCCCCAGCTATCAAGAGGTTATTGGATGAACGATTGGGCGAGAATATTCGTCAGCGGAGATTTCGGCGGAACGACCTATGGTCCGGAAACCGCTCTGCTGGTGCTGGTGTTGGCGTTCTGCATAGGACAGGTTATCGGCTGGGTCTACATGATGACGCATGTCAGCCTGTCGTATTCGCGGATGTACGTCACCTCGATAGCCGTGATGCCGCTTATCGTGGCGCTGGTGATGATACTGATGTCCGGCAATGTTGCGATTGCCTTCGGACTCCTGGCGGTATTCGCCGTTGTCCGATTCAGGAACGTCCTGAAGGACACGCGGGACACCGTCTTCATATTATGGGCGATCGTGCAGGGAATGGCCGTCGGAACCATGCGATTCAGCACCGCGATTATGGGCTGCATCGTCGTGGCGCTGGTGTTCATGTACCTGCGGTTCATTTCCTACGGCACCAGACACCGCTACGACGTGGTCCTGTCGGTGCACTGGAAGGGACAGGTCGCCACGCTGGGGGCTCTCAGGTCGATACTTTCACGCCACAGCGCACGGGTGCAGTTGGCCAGCCAGAGAGACGGACCGGAAGAGGGGCTGGACCTCACGTACCGTTTGCTGCTTCGCGATCCGGGACGAAGCCGGGAACTGCTGGGCGAACTGAACGGAGCCGAAGCGGTGTCCCAGGCGTCGCTGTACTATAGACAAGACGAGTCGGAGATTTAGCAATGGCTGTGACCCCAAATAAGATTCGAACGCCTTTGAAAGAGCATCTGCGGCAGATGCGATACCAGTTGATACCGGTTGTGGTGTTCTTGTGCGGGATATACGCCGTTACGTATCTGTGGGGCCTGCACATGGAGCTGCCCAACGGCATCGGAGCCGTCAAGGCCCTGCGGGTCGATATCGTAAGCCCCGTAGACGGAACGCTTGTAGCCGTCCCGGGATTGAGCAAACAGTGGGATATGTTCGATCCGGTCAAGGCCGGGCAACTCGTCTGCAAGTTCGACGACACGGCGATTGCCGCGACTATCGCAACGCTCGAAGCCGAGGGCAAGCAGATAAGCTCCCAACTGGCGGCGACTAACGCCCAGATCAAGCTCGACCTGGCCGAAAGAAAGTCCGAGAGATCCGACAGGCGCCAGTCGCTCCTGGACGACGCCAGAAGGCTCGCGGTCGATCTGGAGAGCATGAAGCTCGATGTCGCCGATCGAACGATACTGCTTGAATCCAACAAGATCGGTCTGAAGCGGAGAGCCGAGAAGCTTGAGATCGTCAAGGATCTCGTCGCCAGGAAGCTCGAGACTCCCTATGTTCTTTCCGACACCCAGTTGCGGCACGATGTCCTGAAGAAGGAGATCTCCGAACAGGTCAAGGCCCTCGCTGAGGCCAGGTCTTTGGAAGTCAAAGCCCAGGCCAGAATGGATGCATACGACAAGATGGTCCGCGAGGAGGACGCTCTGAGAGAGGCCCGCGGCGACAAGGAGTCGATCGCCGATTCGATCCAGAAGGAGGTCGACGTGTTTCTCAAGCCGATCGAAGCCGCCGTCGCGGCCCAGAAGGCCAGGCTCAATGAGGCCGTTATTCAGCGCCAATCGCTGGAGATCCGGGTCGATCCGGCGCTTGTGGCGGAGACCGGTACGATTATGGAGGTCTACCGCAGACCGGGGCAGTCCGTCCGGGCAGGCGAAGTTATTATGAGGATCGCCAATCCCGACAGCATGTACATCGTGAGCTATGTCAGGCAGCCTCATCGCGTTCACCTCGAAGAGAATTCGCCGGTGGGGATACAGGTCAGAACGGTGCCGATCCGAGGAGCCGAAACCGTAATCGCCAAGATCGGTCCCCAGATCGAGTCCATTCCGAGTCGCCAACTGCGCGATCCGGACGTTCCCGAGTGGGGCCTGCCGGTGAAGATCAACGTTCCGCAGGAACTGGAGCTCACTCCGGGCGAGTTGGTTAACGTCACCTACAAGGCGGCCAAGTAGTCCGCAATAACGCCGCACGGTGAAAAGCCTATGGCTGACATCGCCACCGACAGTCACGAAAGAGTGATCAGCCGGTTTGGGATTGGGGCGATTGTCGCGATTGTTGTTGCGGTCGTGTTGGTTGTTTCTCCATGTCCGACGGCGCAGGGTGCGCGTTGGCGCCATGTCAATCCGTTAGATCAACTCAAGAGTTTCGATGTGCAGGCCCTGCGTCTGGCGATAGCGGACCAGGCGAAGTCATTTGGAGCGAAGGACCCTTCCCGCGGCGAACATCTGGCGGTTCTGGACAAGCTTATCTCCATGAGAACAACCCTTCTGGGAAAGAAAAAGCCGCCGGTTGCGGCAGTTCAGAGGCTCCTGGGAAAGCTCATACGGGTCCGCAACGAGGCCCTGTTGTCCAATCCGCTTCTTGATTTCGACAAGCTCATTCTGCTGAAACGCCGATCCGGACAACTCGGTCTGCCGGTGAATCACAAGTGCAATTCGGGGATCAAGACCCACGGTTACGACAACGAGATCGCGGTGCTTTCTCCAGTCGGCCCGGCCGGCAAGCTCACGACGCTCTATCGTCCCGGAAAAGGCGAGTATGTCGGCGAGATCGATCTTCACTTCGAGGCCGAGAAGATGCTGTTCACCATGCCGGCGGACAAGACATGGGAGATATTCGAGATCTCCGCAAGCGGCGGTCGACCAAGGCAAGTCTCAAAGAGCCCCCAGGGCGTCGACAGCTTCGACGCGTGTTACCTGCCCGACGGGCGGATCGTCTTCGCATCGACGGCCTCCTGGCACGCGGTTCCATGCTGGCACGGTCAACAGCGGGCCTGCGCGATCTACCAGATGAAGTCCGACGGAAGCGGCGTTCGCCAGTTGTGTTTCGATCAGGACCTCGACCTGCATCCGGCTGTTCTTCCCAGCGGACAGGTCGTTTTCAGCCGATGGGACTACACCGGTCCGATGCACATGTACCTCAGGCCGCTTATGGTCATGAATCCCGACGGGACGGGGCAGAGAGCCCTGTACGGGAGCAATTCGTACTGGCCCAACTCGCTCTACTTCCCGCGCGGCGTGCCCGGGGCGCCCAACAAGATAGTGGCGATCGTTTCCGGATATCACGGCGTCCCGCGAATGGGACATCTGGCACTGATCGATCTGAAAAAGGGGTCGCGCCGGGCCGAAGGGATCGTCCAACTCATAGGTGCGCGCGGCAAGGAGGTAAAGCCGATAATCCGCGACAATCTCGTCGACAGGGTCTGGCCGAAATTCCTGCATCCCTATCCGTTGAGCGACAAGTACTTCATCGTCTCGGCCCAGTTGTCGCCCAAGGCGCCGTGGCGGATCTGCCTGGCCGATGTTTTCGACAACATAACGCCGATGTACGCCCTGGACGGATTCGACCTGTTCGAGCCGATACCGCTTGGCAAGACCCCCACGCCGCCGGCGATTCCCGACAGAGTTGATCTGACGCGGGACGACGCGATCTGCACCATCCAGAATATCTACGCCGGCGGGGGGCTTGCCGGCGTCCCGCGCGGTACCGTCAAGCGATTGCGGATCGTATCGTACCACTACGGTTTCCCGGGCCTTGCCGGTCCGGACAAGATCGGAAGCGGCGGACCCTGGGAGGTCATGCGAATCCTGGGCACCGCGCCTGTGTATGAAGACGGTTCGGCGTCGTTTAAGATACCCGCCGGTACGCCGGTGTGCATCCAGCCGCTGGATTCCGAAGGACAGGCGATTCAACTGATGCGAAGCTGGCTGACCGCGATGCCCGGCGAAGTCGTATCATGCGTCGGGTGCCACGAAGAATCCAGAGAGGCGCCTCGCTCCGGCCGCGATATCGCGTCAAGAAAGGCCCCTTCGGACCTCAAGCAGTGGTTCGGGCCGCCTCGAGGACTCGACTTCGAACGGGACGTGCAGCCGGCTGTCACGAAGTACTGCACCGCGTGTCACAACGGCTCGCCCAGAAAAGATGGGCGAAGTATTCCCGATTTGCGTTCGGAGCGGCTGGTCAAGGACTATCGGGGACGACCGCTTACGCGCCTTTCAGCCGGGCGGCTGCATTCGTCGCTCAAGAAGGCATGGGGCGGCAGCGCCATTCGATACACGCCGGCCTACGAGGCGCTGCTGCCTTACATCCGGCGAGTTAACGTCGAGGATGACGTTGAGATGCTGGCGCCCGGGGAGTATCACGCCGACACCAGCGAACTCGTCCAGATGCTCCGAAAGGGCCATCACAACGTGCGGCTCGATGCCGAAGCCTGGGATCGAATCATAACGTGGATCGACCTGAACGGTCCGTGTCACGGGACCTGGGGCGACTTGGGCGAGGTTCCGGGAAAGGCCGATCGGCGGCGATACGAACTGGCTAAACTGTACGGCGGCCCAAAAGACGATCCCGAGAAACTCCTGCCCCCGACGATTGCGGCGATCAAGCCTGTGAAGCCGGCTCAAGCTAAGGAGCCGATTGCCAATCCCCCGAAAATCGCCGGTTGGCCTTTCAACGCAGCCGAAGCGCAGCGTCGTCAGAAGGCGGGCGGAGCGTTTGAGAGAACGGTTGGTCTCGGCGGCGGGGTGACGATGACGCTCGTGCGAATACCGGCCGGTGAGTTTGTTATGGGTTCGTCAGACGGGGCTCCTGACGAGAGGCCTTTGCTATCGCGGAAGATCGCTCGGGACTTCTGGATGGCGGCGTTCGAAGTCACCAACGAGCAATTCCGGTGTTTCGATCCCAGGCATAATTCCGGGCGCTTCCATAAGCGTTTCGCAGGCGGCGACGGCCCGGGCCTGTCGCTGAACGGCGGCAAGCAACCCGCCGTCCGCGTTTCGGCGGATCGGGCCGACGAGTTTTGCAGATGGCTGTCGAACAAGACATCGCTCTCGTTTTCGCTGCCGACCGAGGCCCAGTGGGAGTACGCCTGTCGAGCCGGATCAGGCAGGGCGTTTTCATTCGGCCCGGCGGATGCGGACTTCTCGCAATACGCCAACGTCGCCGATAGGTCTCTGGCCCGAAGTCCGAAGGCCACCGGAGGGCTTCAGTCGAACATAAACGCATTTAACGGAAAGAAACGCGAAGGCGCAGTTCTTTCCGGGGAGTATGGCGGCGACATAATCTGCGATCCGAATTTCGACGACCGATCGGTTGCGACCAGTCGGGTGGGGCGATACAAACCCAACCCGTGGGGACTGTTCGATATGCATGGAAACGCCGCCGAGTGGACCCGGACAGTCCGCCGCCGGTACTCGACGCACTGGGCCGCTCCCGCGTCCGGGCGACGCGTCGTCCGCGGCGGGTCGTGGGGCGACAGGCCAGCCAGGTGTCGATCGGCGTTCAGGCTGGCGTATCCCAGTTGGCGAAGAGTTCATAACGCCGGATTCCGCGTAGTCTGCGAGATCAAGTAATATGTGTGCGCCGAATCCTGGCGACAAGGTCCCGCTGCGTCCCGGCTGGGTGGATTTCGACACAGAGACTCAGAGGCTCAGAGAACGTCAAACGGCAAAGATCTTCTGCTACGGCAACGACAGAAGACAACAGAGAAGCAGAGAACGGCAAGAGGCCAGTCGCCAGCCGTTCTCTGTCTCTCTGGTGTCTCTTGTCGTTGCCGTTGGCAAAGCCCCTGTCGTTGCCGTCCTCGCCGTTCTCTGAGCCTCTGAGTCTCTGTGTCGAAATCCACCCAGCCGGGACGCAGCGGAAGCTTGTTGCTAAGAATTATCCGCGCTGTGGCGTGCAGACGAAGTTATCGGCTTGACCGGCGGGGGGGGGCTGGGGGAGAATGCCGTACTGTGCTGTTCCGTTATCTTGAAAGGATAGAATCATGATGGCAACCGGTCCGATGATGTTGATGATGCTGCTTATGGGCGGAGGCGGAGGCAACGATCTGCTCGACTACGTGGACACTAATTCCTACTGGGCTCTGCAGAGCGTGGCGGTTACTGTCCCGGCGATGAAGGCCGAACTCGCCGGCGTCGATGCGGATGCCGCCGCCGGGCTGGTCAAGGACCTCATCGGCGACGATGAAGGCAAAGCCGCCGCCGCGGCGTCCAAGATCAAGTCGATCGGCCTGGACGCGATGCCTCATCTGGAGAAAGCCGCACGCGACGCGCAAGGCAAACCCGAGAAGGCAGCTCGCGTTCAGAATCTTATCGGCGAGCTTTACGCCAACCTCCAGGGTCCGGCCGTTCGGCGCCTTATGGCGATTCGCACCCTCGGGGAACTGAAGAAACGCGACGGTCTGACCGCACTGGCGCCGCTGCTCAAATCCAAGGCGCTGTTCGAGGCCGAGTACGCAGCGGCCGCAATCGCCGCGATCGAGGGCAAGCCGTACAAACGTCCCGGCCTGTCGCCCAGGGAACGCATGAAGGATGTTCATCTCATGCCGGCCGGTTGCGGAGTCGTCGGGCAGGCGATCGTGCCGCCGGGCAAGCCGGTCGACATCCTCAAGGTTCTCAAGGCCGCCGGAAACATGAACGGTCAGGACCCCAAAACCTTCCTGCCGCAACTGACCTCGATGGTCGTAATGGGCGCCGGGCGAATCGGCAATGTCCGCATCGATTCGATCAGCATCGGCGTCGCCGACAACGTAGGCGAAGACAACGGTTTCGTAGTGGTGATCGCCCGCGGGCGTTACAATGTCAAGGCCCTCAGGGAACTGCTGCTTCAGGTCGGACGCACGAAGATCGAGACCATAGAGAACACCGAAGTGTTCAAGCCGGAAAGCGAAGTTTCGATCTTCCTCCCGTCGTCCGATCGCATCGTGATGGTCGCCGGACCCCGCAGGGCGCCCAAGCCCGTGGCCCAGATGATCGCCGCGGTCAAAACCGGCAAGGGCGCTCTAACCGCCGACAGCGATATGGGCAAGCTTATCAAGACTGCAGACACCAACTCGCCGATCTGGGCGGCCGCCAAAATGTCGGACACCTACCGCGCCGAGTCGCTGCTGGCGCCGTTCGACACCATGACGCTGTCATCGAAGGTCGTAAAGGATGTGCATACTTTCAAGATAGTGGCCAAAGGCTCCGACGCAGATCGCGTCGCACAGGCGGTCAAGGAGTTCGACGGACACATGGCCAAGGGACGCGAGGAAACCGCCAACATGGTCAAGATGATGCCGATGATGAAACCGATGGCCGACTTCATCAAGTCCATAAAAGCTGTCGCCGACGGCGCGAAAGTCACCGTTACCGCGAGCATGAAAGGCAGTTCTCCGATCACTGGAATGCTCCTGCCGATGCTCGGTATGGGCCGTGCAGCCGCCCCGGTCATGGTCGAGGACGGCGCCGCCGCTGTCGAACAGCATGATGCTCCAGTGGAGCGGGAATGATTATCACTAAGGGAGACGCATAATGTCCGCTGACGACGCGAGAGCCGAACCCATAGAAGTAGCCGAGGAACTGCACGCCTGCCCGCAATGCGGTTACGATAACGGTTTCCACGTGGCGTTCGTACGCGAGCCGGATGGCGATTCGCTGCGGCTGGAGCTTATCTGCCCGAATTGCAGCGCGAGGTTCAATCTTAACCGGCGTATCTGACGCCAACTGATTCGATACTACAGATTACGGAGTATCCGCACATGAGATGCGCGAGGATTCTACTGCTGTGGGCTGCTGTGACCATGCTTGTTTCGGGCGCCGCCGCCGAATCGATGGCCCGCTACAATGTTGTCTGGAGCAGTCCGTCGAAGGACAATACAGGTCAGATGCCGCTGGGCAACGGCGATATCGCCGCGAGCGTATGCGCGATCGAAGACGGCGATCTGCATCTGCTGCTGGCCAAGAACGATGCGTTCAACTACAACGGCGACATCTTTAAGACCGGAGCGGTGCGGATATCCCTTTCGCCCAATCCGTTCGCAAACGGCAGGAAGTTCCGCCAGACGCTCGACCTGGACACAGCTTCGGTCATCATAGAGGCCGACGGCGTGAGGATTCGCGTCTGGGCCGACGCCAACCGACCGGCATATCACGTGGAGATCGACTCGCCTTCGGAAATCGAGGTGTCCGCGGCCCCGAAGTTCTGGAAGCGGATCGACGACTGCAAGTCCAACTGCTCGAAGGCTCCGATAAGGAATCCGACCCAGGATGTGCGTGTCGATCGAAACGGCAATATTCTCTGGTACTTCGCGGTAGGCGATCGCAGCACGTACGCCGCCGATCTGAAGTACTACGACGTGCCGCACATGATAGCCAAGTATCCCGACCCGTATCGCTTCAACACGTTCGGCAACCTGTTGGAGAGTCCGAATCTTAAGCTCGCGGCCGGCAAGCTTTCCGGCAAGGGCAAGCGGTTCGACATCCGAATCCACTCGCTGACGAAACAGACGCCCAAGGTCTCCGACTGGATCGATACGATCGAGCGGCAGGCCGCCCGGCCGATCGCTGTGAAGAAGGACTTCGCGGCGCACCGCGAATGGTGGCGCGCGTTCTGGTCCCGGGGTTGGATAATCGCCTCGGACAACTCGCTGCCGGCCGACCAACGGGAGAAACTAAGCGGCGACGCGGTCAACGGACGCCGAACCGACCCCGACGGAGCCGCGATTGTCGCACAGAGCTACAATGTGTTTCGTTTCATAATGGCCTGCCAGTCGCGCGGGCGAATCCAGGCGAAGTTCAACGGAGGCCTGTTCACCCAGCCGCTGAAAGGGCGGGATATGGCCAACGGAGACCAGCGCGACTGGGGCAGGCGGTATACGTTCCAGAACCAGCGGCTTCTGTACTGGCCGCTGCTGATGAGCGGCGACGGCGACCTGATGAAGCCGTTTTTCGACTACTACTGGAATCTCCTGCCGATCCGAAAGGCGATAACGAAGGCGTGGTTCGGCCATGACGGGGCGTACTACCGTGAGAATATCGAACCGAGCGGAGGGGAGCGGGACTGCGGCAGGTCCGGCAAGCCGCCAAAGACCAGGCCGGGCGAGAACAAGGGCAAAGGCTACTATCACAGCTACTACTTCACCTGCGGCCTGGAAACCGTGACGATGATGATCGAGTACGTCAAGTACTCCGGCGACGCGAAGTTCCGCGATGAAGTGCTCGTCCCGTTCGCGCGCGAGGTGCTGCTGTTTTTCGACAAGCACTACCAGCGCGACCCCGCCGGCAAGATCCGCCTCGACCCGGCGATGGTGCTGGAGACCTGGTGGATCGCCGTGAATCCCGCGCCGGACGTAGCCGGTCTGCAGTTCTGCCTTGATCAACTGCTTGCGATAAACGCAGGAACCGCCGCAGATCGCGGGAGATGGCGCAGATTCCGCGCCGAGATACCCCCGATTCACTTGCGCGAAATCAACGGTCGGAAAGCAATCGCCCCGGCGCTGGAGTGGAAGTTCAGAAGGAACTCTGAGAACGGCGAACTGTACCCAGTCTTTCCGTTTAGATGCTTCGGCCTGGGCCTGGGCACGAAGGACCTCGTCGACTGGACCATGAAGCACCGAATGCTCAAGAACGCCTTCGGTTACAGATGCTGGACGCAGGACCAGATTCACTGGGCCTATGCCGGAAATGCAGGCGAGGCCAGGGACGGTTTGGTTCATCGCTTCCGCAACGCGTCGAAACGGTGCAGATTCCCGCTGTACGGAAGCCAGGGGCCCGATTCCTGCCCGGACCTGGATCATTTCGGCGCCGGGTGCACGGCGCTGCAGAGGATGCTCGTTCAGGAGGCCGCCGGCAAGATCTTACTGCTGCCGGCCTGGCCGAGCGATTGGGATGCGGACTTCAAACTCCACCTTGAGAAGAAGACGACCATCAGCGGAAAAGTCGTTGGCGGAGAACTTGTCGAGTGGACAGTTCAGCCGGCCGCCCGCAGGAAGGACGTAGTGGTCTGCAAGCCGCAAGTCGCCCCGAAGACAACGCACCAACACGCCGCGGCGCCAAATGTGATCCCCAGGGGCGGTCTGAAGATGCCGGTCAACAACTTCCCGCTCAAGATCGGGTCGGATAAGGCCGGCGGCAACAAGCTGGCCGGAGAAATCGGGCGGGTCACGATTTTCCGCGGACTGGTCAAACCCGATCGGATCAAGGCTCTGGCCAGGGGTGGTCGCAAGGAGAAGATCAGCGGCGATTCCGTCGTCAACTGTCTCCTGGCTCCGAAGATCGGCGGGGCGGTCGAGGTCAAATCCGCCGACTTGAAAGTACCTGTCTCGTTCGAGATGTGGATCAAGCCCGCGGGAAAAGACAAAGGCCGCATCCTCGACAAACTCACGCCCGGACAGCGCGACGGGTTCCTGATCGACACCTGGCCGGGCCTGAGTGTCCGCGTGATCGTAGGTCCCTATCAGAAAGACTATCCCGGCGTACTCAAGTCGGGCCTCTGGCGTCACGTCGCGGTGCTTGTGGACAAGAACAAGCTGGAACTATACGTCGACGGCAAGCGGCGCTGACACTTCAGGGCTGCGTCAAAAAAATTGACCCCGACGCCATTGGCGCCGGGGTCAATGCATGTATTTTCAACGCGCCGCTTATTCCGTCGGCGCCGGCTTGTCTTTTGCCGGAGCCAGCGATTTGCCTTCGAACTCGCCGGTCAGCGTTTTCAGGAACGCCACGATTTTCACCGTCTGATCTTCGGTCAGCGCCTTTCCCGACTGCACGTCGGCCATCATCTGGACCGCGGTCTGCAGGTCCTTGGCCGATGCGTCGTGGAAGTACGGGAAGGTTATCTCGATGTTCCGCAGCGTGGGGACCTTGAACTTGTACTTGTCGGACTCCTTCTTGGTGAAGTTGAACAGCCCGTTGTCCTCTTTGGTCTTCTTCCCGCCGCGGAGGGCGAAGTAGTCCTTCTTGCGTCCCATGATCTCGAACGATTGACCGCCCATCGCTTTTCCGCAGTGGCAGGTCGCACATGCGTTGTCCTGGAAGAATCGCCATCCGCACTCTTCGTCGGTCGTCAGCGCCGATTTGTCGCCGCCGAGGTACTTGTCGAAGCGGCTGTTGGGGGTGATAAGCGTTTCTTCGAACACGGCAATCGCGTGGGTGATGTTCTTCTTGCTCAGGCCGTCGGTGTAGACCTTCTCGAATTCGGCCTTGAATGCGGTGTCGGCCTGGAGCTTCTTGACGACATTATCCCACTTTTCGGCCATTTCTATGGGATTTTCGACCGGACCGGCGGCCTGGTCCTGGAGGTCCTTGGCGCGGCCGTCCCAGAACTGCTTGACGTTGTACATCGCGTTGAAGACCGTCGGAGAGTTGATCGGGCCTTTCTGCTTGTCCACGCCGGTGGCGACGGGTTCCTGGTCCGTGCCGCCCTTGTCCATAGCATGACATGAAGCGCACGAAATAGTGTTGTCCTTGGACAAACGCTTGTCGTTGAACAGCTTCTTGCCCAAGGCGACCTTGGCCGCGTCCTGGGAATGGGTCTTCGGCAGCGGCTGAATGACCGCTTTGCGGAGGTCCTCGGGCAGAGATGCATCGGCGTAGTGTTCGGCCCGGGTCTTGTTGATCCAGTCGAGGATTGACTTCTCATCGTTGTCGGACAGGGCGGTGTTCCAGTGCAGCGCCACGTACTTCATCGGCGGCATCGTGTCCTGGGAAATCGAATACTCTATTTTGGCTAAAGCCGGTTCGGACAGTATGTTACCCTTCGGACCCAACTCGGCGGTCATGTCAAGGTGCTTCAGACCGTTGTCGACATCCTCCTGCATCAGTGCCTTTGCCGGCGGCACGGCGTAGAACGGCATTCCCGCGTCAGTTGTGTGGCAATGGCTGCACTTGGCCTGCAGTACGCTGCTGACCTCGGCGAAAAGCGGTTCGCCGGCCGTGGCGGCCGCCAACTTCTCGCTGCGGGGCGGGGCCATAAACAGATTCGCCAAAGGAATCGACACCCCCCCAAGAATCAATAGGATCAAAAGCACCTTGATACACTTTCCGCAACTCATAGTTTGCTCCTGTATTACCCAACCGACATGCAACCCGCGACATTCGCGGACTTTTCATGTAATTCTAGCGCTGATTGGGCCAATTACAAGCCCCTTGTCCATAGTCCGGACCCGGCGGTTGCAAACCGTCCCGAATACTCGGCTGCCGTCGCAGCCGACGACACCGAATCCGCCTCAGAATATCTCCGCTCGATATGCGTATTTATGGTACAATAAACTTCAGTTCCATGCAGAGATATGGTGAGCCGAGGCGGCGCGCCTCTGATGTCTGGACAGATCTCTTTGTCAATAGTGAGGTAGTCGGAGTATATGGACAATTCCCGTATTAACTATAGTAATGCACCGCTTCTGGAAACCCTCGAACCCCGCCTGCTTCTAAGCGGCTCGATTGTGATTTCAGAATTCATGGCCTCAAATGAAAACACGATCACCGACGGCGACGGAGGCGATCCGGACTGGATCGAACTGCACAATCCGACCGACACCGCCGTTGATCTTGCCGGCTGGCATCTGACTGACAATGCCGGCGATCTTGAGCAATGGGCCTTCCCCAGCGGCGGGGCAATTGATATTGTTCTCTACCCCGGCGAACGTTTGCTGGTCTTCGCATCCGGTCAGGACAACTCCGACTATCCCTACGACGACGGAACCTACTACCATACGAACTTCAAGCTGTCGACGAACGATTCGGGACAGAATGAGGACGTCATGCTGTCCGATCCGGGCGGTGCGCTGGTTCACGGATACGAAGACTACACCCAGCAGTTCACCGACATTTCCTACGGGATCTATCTCGGCAGCGCCTGGTGGG
>Ga0180430_10001529_pt1 | contig 22334 bp, 17 predicted proteins | sample SS_ome_9_FD_132999 | JGI IMG/M metagenome (GOLD analysis project Ga0180430, IMG submission 132999) | Hypersaline lake sediment archaeal communities from the Salton Sea, California, USA - SS_1_S_2 metaG | ecosystem: Environmental > Aquatic > Non-marine Saline and Alkaline > Hypersaline >... | reverse complement strand
TGTCGCCATCTTGCGGGTCCAGAAACTTGACAACAATAACCATCCGATCGTTCTGCGCCCATTTGACACGCTGAAGTTCTACAACACCTTCTGGAGCCATTGACAAATCGTGACTCAGGTATTCGTTTGCGCCTTCGGCAATGCTCCCTGTGATCTCGGCTCCCTCAGTCGTTATCCCGGTCACATCCAGGACGAACTCCAGGGCTGCCTTGGTGTGGTTGAAGTCCGACTCCAGACCAGATTTGTGTGAGCTGAGGAGTCGCTCAAGTTTGTTCCACTCATTGCCTGCCTTGCTGTCAGCCAGACTCTGAACCAGTCCAGACGCGGTTTCAATATGGTGCGGCAATTGAGACAATCCACCAATGGCACCCTCAAGGGTTTCTATGCACGACGTGACTTGACCGATCAGTCCCGAAGGACCAGCCAGAATCTCAACCAGCGAGTTGGAGTCAGTCCCCTCAAGATTGTGAATAGCTGACTCGACGCAGGTCTTGGTGTTTACGACATCTGCAATATCGCTTCGCACCTTCTCGATTGTCTGGACTAAATCCACAGCGTTCTGATCGCTCAAGCTGTTTAGGTGTTCAGTGAGTGCATCCAGTTCGGTTAGTAATGAAACCAGCTTGTCGGCCGAACGGATGATGTCCTTCATTTGGGTTTCCAGGTCATCTCTCAACTGGAGGAGCCGATCTTTGAACTCACCACTCTCGGAGGCAATTTCACGGGCAGAACTAAGGATCAGCTCATTTCCCTTGATTTGGCTGGCCACCCGTTGCTTCTCGGCGTCGGTGAGATTGAATCCGAATCGATCGATTGGCTGGAGTTGGCCTTGGGGCAATTTGTCGTAGTTCATCACGTGTACTGCTTGTCGCCCCTTGGCCAGGGGATCTACGTACGCCTGGACCTGGACCTTCAACTTGTCGCGAGATTCTACAAAGGAGTGGAAGCCTGATGCGACTCTATCCATCCGGTCGCGAGCCCAATCAGCGATGGCTGCATAGTTTATTCTGTTGATGGCGTCAGAGCGCTCCTCTCCCGAGATGCCGGGAGGCAGATATATCTCTACATCGGGTGTGATCTTAATAACGCTAGTACCGAAGTACTTAAGACTTGAGCGAAGCTTTCGCGCGACGTCTTGGGCCGACGTACTTAACTCGGAGAGGGCATCGCGATACTTCTGCCGGTCCTCTGCGTTCTCAAACCGCCATTCGGTCTTCACGAAGGCCAGTCTCGCACGCTCCTGCTCCAGTACCAGGGTAAGAATCGTGTCAAGATGGTGGTAGTCCAATGGCACCTCGCCAGTTGCTGAGGTGTAGTTGTTGAACCTGACTACTACATCGGACTCCATATCCACTCTGTTAAGCTTGTCTGGACTGAGGATGTAAACGTTGCCGCCAGAACGTTCTTTGACGCTCCAGTTCACGCCCGGAATGCGACTGTCAGTGTCGGCAAGACTCGGGATAGCCCCCATCAGCAGAAAGCAGGTGGTGACGGCCAGTACTCCGGCCGATGTTATCGTTGATCTAAAGCTTCTCATATCGGAAACCCCCGGGCTAGGCTCGAGCCTGAGTGATGGCATCCATGACAAGATCCGGGTCCTGAACCTCCGTGGCATCCAGTTCCCGCTTGAGACTGGGCGTCAAATCGAATACCAGTCCATGGGCCTCGGGGTCGTTCGATAGGTCAGACACCTGATTACGATCCGGTGCATAATGCACGGCCAGTTTTGGCAACATCAACTGCGCCTCGTACGCGGCGTCACCTCCGGGGTCGTCTCGTGTGCCGAGATAGATATATACGCTGATCTTGTTGTTCGCGAGGTCCTTATCGAGTTGCCCTCGGTTAAACGGTGGGGTGGGTGGCATGACTGGATTCCTTTCTTTTGCATTCCCCAACACACGACCAACGACCTTGGGGTATACATGCGTGTCGCTACCAGGATGTAGCCCGATCATTCGATCGTCTAACGGTCTCTTGCGGGATCACTTCGTACCTGCAAACTCTGCAGGACATTCCTAACGCGGAGGATGTGTGGCAGTGCTGTCCCCTCCTGTCCGCATTGATGGTCAGCGATTCACTATACTCGCGACCCCCACCCCATGCAAGATAAAATTGATCCATTTAGACAAAATGGCGCGATAAACGAACCTACTTCACGAGCACCAGGCGTTTGGTGCTGATTCGGCCCTGGGCCGACAGCTTGGCGAAGTAGATTCCGCTCGAGAAATCATCGCCCGACCAGGTAACCGCGTGTCGCCCGACGGGGTAGATTCTGTCGGCGGCAGTAGCGACCCGCTGACCGAGGACGTTGAAGATATCAAGTCTCACGTGAGCGTTGCTGCTCAAGGCAAACTCGATCCGGGTCGCGGCGTTGAACGGATTGGGATAGATGCGCATTATCTCGGTGGTAGTCGGAAGCGGCGGCGGAGGGTTCGGAGCCGGTAGCGTGCTCTTGTATCTGTCGGCGGCCAGGTCTCGGGCCAGACGCAACTGCTCGTAGCTTTCTCCCGCCAAAACCACGAAGGCGGCCGTATCGCATCGTCCCGCAGCCACAAAGAATGGTCCGGTCGAAACTAATTGACTCATGCTGTAGCCGCTTTCGACTCGGCTGACACTGTCCTCGATTCCGTCCACGAGGGCCCGATACTTCGCGGCCTCGCTTATCGGTTCCGCCGGATCTCGATTGGCCGAACGGTAGGATAACATCCGGTGCGAGTGAGTGCCCTCTTCGTTGAGCACAGCCACCGATCGGTACCAGTCGAACCTATTGTAGGGATACCGAGGTCGAGGACAGGCCATAACGCCCAAATCATCGGAATGCTCGAAATAGCCGAGACAGTAACGCTCTCTGAAGTGATACCAGTCGAAACACATGCCGACCATCAGCTCGTCTTGGTACTTCTCAGTCTGATTGCAGAACTCATATTCCAGAACGACGAAGCTGAAGAGCGAATCGGCATCCCAGCTCATCGACGTCTGGGTCAGTTGTATTCCGATGCGTCCCTCGGCGCGGCCGTCGTCAAATACGGCGCGGGTTTCCTGGTCGGCCCGCGAGCCGGGAGTCATCACCTCGAACTGAGCGGCGGCGTCTATCCAAAAATCGTCGTCGTTGTCCAACTCCTCGTTGAAAAAGACATCGGATACCTGGGTCTCATCGACGGCGATCATCACCGACCCGGTGATCAGTTCGGAGTTGCCGGCATCCTTGTATCGAAATCCGGGAAGCCGCAGGATATAGTCATCCCATCGACTAAAGCCAAACTCACCGTAGTTGGAGACGGTAAAACGCAGGTGTGGGCTTTCGTGATTGAAGTACTGGCGCTCACCCGGAATGCCGGCCTGAACGTACAGACTGCACCTACGAAGGTGATTGGATCCGGAGTAGATGTCGCAAGGGAGTACCAGGACGGGGCCGGCGAAAACGGTATCGACAAAGAGCATGCGAAGGGCCGTGTGAGCGGCCGAGCTGTCGGAGTTGGCAATCGACCCAAAGAAGAGAGAATCCGACAGGACCTGAAGGCCTTCGATTTCTGAAGAAAAGGAAATCCAAATCGAGTCGGCCTGATAGCCACGATTGGTCAGGGTGACAAAGCCCATAATCGTATCCTCGACATTGACCGGCAGGTATGAGAAACGCTTCACTCTTATGTCGGGAAGTTGATCACTGCTCAGAAACTCGATTGACGCCGGAATGTTGATCGTACCCCAGCCGTAGTGGTTGTTTGGATTAGGAATGGGCGAGGGCATACATCCGGCGATAAGAGCTTCCTTGATCTCCCGGGAGGTGCTGTTGGGCGCGTACTGGCGGAGAATCGCCACGGCTCCGGCGACATGTGGCGCGGCAAACGAAGTTCCACCGGCGAGAGCATAGCCGCCTCCACTTAGCGCGGTCTTGACCGCTACTCCGGGGGCACAAACGTTCGGCTTTATCGAAATACTGTCACAGGTCGAGGGGCCTCGCGATGAGGACCAGCGTACCAGGCCGTTGCGATGATCGACCGATCCTACCGCGAAGTTGGTCAGCGAGTCCTCGGCCCGGTTGGCCGGAGCTATTACCGAGTACATCTCACTGCCGTTGTTGCCGGCGGCCCAAATTACCACCGTCCCGAGGGCCTCAACCATGTCGACTTCGTCGTACCACCATCGATTGCAATAGGCATTGGCGCCCGAAGTGAAGCAGATCACGTCGGGGACGTCGGCGGTGGTCGCAGGGTCTCCATCGGGATCGGCAGCCCACTCGAAATCGGTCAAGCTGGAGACTATCCATTTGGCTCCGGGCGCAACACCCATCGTGTCGCCGCGGATTGGATCGTGGCCGACCATGACGCTCATAACCTGAGTCCCATGATCAAAGGGCGAATAGGGAAAGGCGCTGTCGGAGATGTAGTAGGGATTCCAGGCCGCGGAGGTGTCGCCATCGTGACCTTTCCATTGGTCAAAGATACAGGGGTGACGACCATAGACGGCATCGAAGTGACAGACAATTCGCCCTTCGCCGGTAAAACCCATTTTCCAGGCGGAGTCGGCCCCGATAAACTCCAGGTTCTCCTCAACCGTTTCCGAAAGAGCCAGGCCCGAAGTCAGGCGGTTAACGAACTCCGGTTTCAGCGACTCGTACTGGGGTGGTTGGGAGATGGCCTGGACATCCTGATGGCCCGTCAAGACAGGTACCTGTGAGGCTTCCAAACTGACCGCGATCCGGTTGGTCAGCCATTTGGAGCGCACATCTCTTGCCAGACCACGGCGTTCGAGATCGCGCAGGTTCGACATCAACTTGGCTTGGGAAGCCTTGGCGTGTTCCTTGAGCAGGGTCACTCCGACACGGCGTCTTTCTTCGAGAGTAGTGCAGGTGGAGTCGAGGAATGCTTCCAGTTCGGCCGCACTGATTGCCTCAGTTAGTTGTATCTCAAGTTGCGCGAACTCCTTGGCGTCGCTGGCATCAACCGCCGTGAAGGCGATAAACGCCGTCACAACAACAACTAAGGGTATCAGACCGATTGTTCTAGCTCTGGTGGGTACGTGCCTCAATGCCTGGTATCTCGTATTCGCTACTCTCTCTTAGTCTTATTATAACGGAGAATCGAAATTGCGCAAGGCGTTGAGGACAAGAGGATCCGGTTTATTGCGGGGGGTGGGGATCAACTGACCGGTATTGTTGTGACTCAGGTTCTCGTAGGGCGGCTCCGTCTTCGGTGCCGCCGGATTCAGGTAGTCATGCTCGAAGATAATGAAGAACAAGATGGGTTCCCTCTTTCGAGGGAATGACTCATCTAGAAAGCTACCCGTGACAAAAGTGAACCCACCATAAATGGTGGGCCACCAAGAGATATCTGATAGTGCCGGTGTGCGTCGGGATCTCGCTTCGCGACCCTTCGGGCAAGGATCCCGACCTACTTCCTCTGGTCGGATGAGTCATTGCGAGCGAAGCGAAGCAATCTACAGTTCGATGCTTGAGATTGCCGCGGCCCTTCGGGCCACGCAATGACTGTTTTCGGTAAACACGTTGGATTCCGTGGTTGGCGTACGTCCCCGTGTGCCAACGTAGAGTCTTTGTAGGGCGGCTCCGTCTTCGGTGCCGCCGGATGCATGTAATCCTGCTCGTAGGTAATGAAGAATAAGATGGGTTCCCGCGTGCGCGGGAATGACTCTACTGGCAAATCGGACAATATGGCTTCGGCGTTTGTTGCCTACCCTGCCTTATACCCTTCTTCCAACTCTACGCCGAGGGCGTCGGCGATACGGTTGACATAGTTGAAATAGGCCACCACCTGGACCAGGTCGTGGATAGCCTTGTCATCAAGGTCGTGGGCCCGGAGAGGCTCCAGGTCAGACTCGCCAATGGTGGCGCAGGAGACGGTGGCCTTCTCGGCAAAGACCAGCATCGCCTTCTCGACATCGGTTATGGGAGCAATCCGAAAGTCGGCTAACAAGTGATCCTTGAGAGAAGGTTCGATGCTCTTGTCGGCGGCCCGCAACGCGGACCAGTGGTGCTCAATTCAGTAGTGGCAGTTGTTGATAGCCGAGACGACCGTGGCGACCATCTCCCGCTGGCGGGCTGAAAGCGAGGAGCTTCGGCCCATAACACCGCGATAAAGCTGGATATGGCCCTCGAGAGTGGGAGGCGTAACCCCCGAGACACGGATTATGTTGGCAGGGGTCTTGTTCCTGCCGCCGTACCGATCGTAAAGAGACTTCAGATCGTCTGAAGCCTCTTCGTAGGAGATGTACTTGATAAACGCCACGTCTAGCCGGCCCCGTTGATGAAATCGGCCAGCTTGGAGGAAAACCGTTTGACCTCGGCCATATCCTCACCCGAAGGCACCAATCGGGCACGATACTGCTCCGGGAAGACCTTCAGCCGCAGGCCGGTCAGACGTTCGCCGACCAGCTTGGCGCCCTCGCCGGACCATCCGTAGGAACCGAACACGGCCGCCTTCTTACCGAAGGTGTGCACGGTAGAAATCAGATTGACCGCATCCCAGATCGGCCGTACGGCGTCGCCGTTGAAGGTGGGCGTTCCGAAGAGGATTGCTTTGCCCTTTTCCATTTCATCACGGGCAAACGACTCGTCCATATCCGAGGCATCAATGATAGTCGAAGTGAAGTCATGCTCGGCCATAGCATCGGCGATCGCTTCGGCGATCTTCAGTGTATTGCCGTAGGCTGAAGCATAAAAAATCGTGATCTGGTTGAGCCCTTCGGCTTTGTCCACCGACCAGGCGCCGTACTGGTTGATCACCTTGGCGGCATTCTCACGGATAATCGGGCCGTGAGAAGGAGCAATCGTTCTGATCTCGAAATCGTGGAGCTTCTTAAGATTACGCCCAATGAAAGACGAGAACGGTCGCATGATCGAATCGAAATAGTACAACGTTTCGTACTGGAGAGTTTCCTGATCGACTTCATCGGCGAAAATCGAGTCCGAAGAGATATGAGCTGCGAAACCGTCGCACGAGAACAACACCTTGTCACTGTCGAGATACTCCATCATGGTATCGGGCCAGTGCATGTAGGGAGTCGTCTTGAAGGTCAACTTGCAGCCGCCGAGATCGATTTCGTGGTTGTCTTTGACGCCGGTGATTTCGGCATCGACATTGATCGTGTTGGTTAGAAACGGCACACACGCCGCGGCGCAAATGAGCTTGATCGACGGTTTGATCTTGAGCAGCTCGGTGATGGCACCGGAGTGGTCCGGTTCGGTATGGTTGACCACGATATAGTCGACGTTCTCAATCGGGGTGACTTCGCGGATGTTGTCGAGATACTCCTCGATGAAACCGCTCTTGACCGTGTCGATCAAGGCGATCTCCTTCTCTCCCTTGACAACATAGGCGTTGTAAGTCGTTCCCGATTTCGTCTCCATGACAATATCGAAAATGGGAAGTTCCGGGTCCTTGACCCCGATCCAATGGGTATTGTCACTAATCTTGACGGCGCTCATATGTGCTATTCTCCGTTGGCTGTCTGGTTGGAACTGTCCTCGACGCCTGCTGCGTTCTTGAGGATGGGCAGGATATCGTTGATCGACGCCGATTCGACCGTCTCCGTGCGGAGAAGATCCTGAGGCGAGATTTCCTTCAATTTCTCGACATGGTCGTTGGTGGCCGCTGTGAACAGCCAGGTCTCACAGACTACCGGCTCCAGGCTTTCAACGTCGCGATACTCGGGGGCATTGCTCGAGCGCATCTTGTACCACCAGAACATGACCGTCCGATACATCGGTATCCAATAGGATTCGTGTTTCTCTTTGTACACGTCCAGTAAACGCTCTGTGGACAGATAAGGTTCAACCGCAATCACCTGCTCGATCCGCTGGTCTTCAGCGGCCGCCAGTATAGCTGCATCGGCGCCGAGGCCGTAGCCGATTACCGTCAACGGCGGTTTGATCCATTCGTGGATTCCCGAGTGAGATACCAGTTGCGCCAAATCGGTCGATTCAAGAACACCCATCCCCCGGTAACTGCCGGTCGTAAGGCCCGTCGAGCGCTGGTCGTAAACTATTACGTGCTTGCCGCTGGCCAGGAGAGCCTGGGCAAGACCCTGCAGCGAGTCTCGACCGTAATCCTCGTGCGGGACCAAAATCGCCGTGCCGGTCACCGGAACAGCCGAATCAGGCTCCAGGCGGAGACAAGCCAGCATGTGGTAGAGGTCAACTTCGAGCTTGAAAGTATCGACCGCAAATCCCGCCGAGGTCCACGATGCGGGATCGTTGACAATGACCGTATCCTCGTTCACATAAGCTTCGATATCCGGACGAGCAAACTGATCTTTGGTCTCTCCGAGGGGATAAATCACAAAAGCTGTAAGGAGTATTCCCACGACAACGAGGAACACCACGATTTGCAGAATCTCTTTGGTAGTCTGAGAAAGTTTCACGCTTCTCTCCCGCTTGGCAAGGGATGACTGTACGCTTCCGAGGGCCGCCGGCTACGCCCGTCGACCTCGGCTGTTTAGGGGATAAAGATAGACCGCCCGCAGCCCCCGTCAACCGGAAAATGCCCCTTCGCTTGTTGTTGAACCGGCTGACCGAGCCGGTGTATACTTGATATACCAGAACAGGAAACCTTTCGGCCGCAGGAGACTTCGAATGCAATTGCGAACGATAACGATAGTTTTTGCCTTACTCATATTCTGCTCCTCGGTTGCGGCCAAGAGCGTAGCCCTGCCTCAATACTCCGTTCCGCGGTTCGGCTTTGCCTCAGTCCTGCCCGAAAACTGGAGTCTACGCTGGGAAATCGAAGATTCGGCGCGAGCCGTGGTCTCTTTCGGTATGCCGATGGTATACAGCGAGGTCGAAAAGCAGGAGATCGAAAACGCGGTTTCGATTCGAGCCATCAAAAGCCCCCAAATCAAGTCGGTTGTGGATGTCAAAAACGCCGAGTTGGCCCGGACAGCCAAGATTGTCGTTTCATCTGAGGATATCGATCTAGACTTCGGCAAGGGAGTTCGCACCGTCTCAGAAATTCGGGGATTGCGCTACGAGTCGGTCCAATTATTCCGGTTTGAACACGGTATCGGCTACACTGTTTCGTTCACGGCCACCAAAGGGACTTTCGAGTACAACTTCCCCAAATTCGTCGAGTATCTGAAGACTGTCAGTTTTTTCGCTCCCGATGCCAAAAGGCCAAAAGTCTATCCCTCGCGGATGGATGAGGCCATGATGAAGCTCAATCTGCAACCTCCGGACTGGCAGCGGGTGGTTGAGCTGATGGAAGTCGAGATCAAGGAGAATCCGGCCAACGAAAACGCTTTCCGGATACTTGCGATGTCGCTTTTCGAGGTCGGTTCGTTCGATCGAGCCCTGGTCATGCTCGACAGCGCCGTATCCTTCAGGTCTACCAACATAAGTGCCCCGCTCGAGTTGCTTCGCGGGAGAATTCTGCACGGCTTGGGCCGAAGCGATGAAGCGTTGCAGAAACTCACCGCCCTGAGTGCCTTCTTCCAGAACGAGCCGGGCCTCACCGAAGCCTACAACGAGTTTATGGGCGTACTCAGAGCCGCCAAGCTCGATAGTGCCGACGTGAAGGTGACGCAGTAGGCCAGGTCGTTGCGCGTCGGGACCGCAAGGGTCCCGACATCTAGTTAAACAGGTTCTAATGTAGGGCAGGTCTCCCCAAGACCTGCCATCTCTTCCCAGGGCAAGCCCCGGGGCACCCGATCAGACATTTTGAGTAGGGCGTGACAGTCTTTAGTCTTGCCACGCTTCGTGGTTGGCGTACCTCCCGGTGCGCCAACAACTGGCAGAACAAACCGGGTGAATCCGGCAGACGGGGACGTCCGCCAGCCACGGAATCAGTAGAATGGCCTGAGTCTCACCATGAAAAAGGGCGGGTCCGTGAAGGACCCACCCTTATGCGGCTGAGAGAAATAAACGGGCTGTGTATAACCCGAGTGTGCTAAACTACTTGCCGGAGCCGCCTCCGCAAGGTACCGGTGCCGGTCCACCCTGGAACATGTAGGCTACCAGGTAGACCAGGTCTGCGATATCCGGTCCCGAACCGTCGCCGTTGATATCGGCTTCGGCCAGCACCACCGGCGGCGGGCCACCCGAGAACATGTAAGCGACCAGGTAGACCAGGTCGGCAATGTCCGGACCCTGACCGTCGTGGTTGATATCACCTACAATCAAACAGTCGTTCTGCAGGGTCAGCTTGATCGCAGATCTGAGACCCAGGCAATCCCAGTCAAAGATCGACTGGCCGAAGGTGTCAAAGCACAATTGAACCTGGGGATCAGGCTGAATGAAGCCAAGTGGCACCACGTAAACGCCTGGAGTATCGACAATGATCTGCTGGAACTGGTTTTCGGCCAGAAGGCACTCGATTCCTAGCTGCCCGGGCTGGTGGACATTGAGAATGTCCAAAGTCAGCTCCATCTGCTGCCAGTATTCCGGCGGGCCGAAACTCTCGAACTGAACGCACCACAACGGTACGCCTTCAAATGCGGACATAAAGGCCGGCACCTGCTGCAGGTTGAAGAAATCCTGATTCACACCGGGTGTGGTCAGGAAAGGAGCCTGGATCGGGAAGAACTCAAACCAGTTGTCATCGTTCCACCCCAGCGACCAACCGAAACTGAGCGTATCGTTGGACGGGCTCTCGCTTGCATCGGGACGACCGGTGTAGGCATCGACCGTTATGGTATGTTGACCGTTGTCGTTGTGGACGTAGTATTCGCCGGTTCCGGTCGGCGGGACATGCAATACCCGTTCGTTGTTGCCGGGCGTGAACAGATCGGCGCCGGGGAGATTCCAGTTCCATTGGCGAACTCGTGCATAACTGCCGTTCGCCTGTTTCTCCCAGACAGTGATATTGCCGCAGTTTCCTCCCGAACCGCTGCCGGAGAACTCAAACTTCAGCTCACCTCCCGGAGGAGCATAGAACTTCTCCCATTCACAGTACTCCTGGAATGTCTTCCGCACCCAGCTGGGGCTACCTTGCCCGGTCCCGTCCGTATCCCCGGTTCCAAACACCTGCTTGCGCAGTTTGGCCAGTCTGGCGATGGCCCGGGCCAGCCGATTCATGGCATTGTTGAGTCCGTTGTTGCAGGTGTTGATCCAGTTCTGGTACTGGGCCCAGGTGAGCGCACCCGCATTCCACAAAGAATCTCCCCGATTGCGTTCACTTTGCCAGTGGGCCTTGATAGCCTCCTGGCGAGTAGAGTCACGCACTTGTCCGGGAATCACTCGATTCTCAAGGAAATCGAGATACCTTTCCTCACCGATGCGAACGGCCTCCTCGTAGTCCTTGCCCTCTGCCAGGGCGCCAACCTTGCCGGCCAGGTAGTGATGCGGAATGTAGGTTGTGTCGCCGGCAGAGTCGATCGTCCGATAAGGAGACCAGCCCGCAGCATCGTCGGGCGCCGCCGAGTTGGCGTGAATCTCGGTCTTGTTGAGATTGTCAAGGTCCTTGAGTCCGTTGAGCATATCGCCGCCGTAGCAAGTGATGAACTCATCGAAGAGGAATGCACAGCATGAGTCGATCAACTTCTGCTGCATCTCGGTCGCCTCCTCCGGACTCAAGTAGCGACCATCCCCGGCGCCGGTCAGGACCACGCCGTTGTTGTCAGAACCGTGGTTGGTGAAGAGTTTCTGTACCGTTGATTTCTTGCCCGCCCGATGACAGGCCGCAATACGTCGAGAGATCTCATCGTGAGTATCGTCTATCGCCGATTCTGTGGCCGGATGAACCGAAGCGTTGGGGATTTGGGTCGAGTCTTCAGCATCACCGCCATCGAAATGAACGAACACATTGTTCGGACAGTAGTCCTCGTTGTCGATCTTGTGACGATAGAGTGTGTTCAGGTTGACCCAATAGTCGGGACGACCCCAACGGGCCGCGCCACCCGAGGAGACAAGGATGGCGAACTTACACGAATCACAGTCGGAGTTGCTGCCGTCGAGGCCGTCGAACTCTATCGTGCCATCGATAGGCGGCGGTGGAAGCGAAGGCAAAGTTGGCAAACCATCGCTCGGATCACGAAGGTCATAGCTCGTGACGGTCAGAGTTATCTCCAGTGTGTCGGTTTCGTACGCCGGGTAGGGATCTGCGGCGACCGACACGACACCGGTAGCTACAACTTCGCCACCGTACCAATAGGAGGGATCAGGCAGCAATCCGGCGATTACCAGATCGGTGTGTATAGGCATTATTTCGTCGCGGAGATAGTCGTAATAGTTTTCGACCAGAATCGATACATCGTCAGAGACGAACTCGCCAATCACTCGGACTTCGGCGCCGTCGATATAATCGATAGCATCGTAAAGCTCGGAGATTGTGTACCAACCGTCGGGGGCGTTGGTATCGCACGCCGCCGATTCGGTTTCACCGGTGACTTCGACTACCAATTGCCCCGGCAAGCTGGGAGCATAGAGGTCATAGAACTCCTCCCAGATACCGGTGCCGAACATATCGTAATACCACTGTTCACAAGTGTCGGGAGCGGGGTTGTCGTCGAACAGCAACGATGGGAACGGCCCGGGGCCAAAGTCGGAGTACTGAATAACGACGAACACCGGACCGTAGACGCAGCAATCTACTGTGACCGAACCCACGGTAGGATACTCAAAGCTGCCCTGAGTCGCTGAGAAGGTAACGCGGCAGAGCTCTTCGCCGATGCCGGTGCAAGCGTCTCCTTCGACAACCGCCGAGTAGACCACGATATCCAGAGTCACCGGCCATTGGGCGATACCCCCATCATTGAACAGGCTGAAAGAGACATCCTGGATTTCAAAGGGATAGAAAGGGTAAGTGCCGCAATCGGCCGGATCAAAATACTGAGCCCAGCCCATTCCGACGGCGATTCCGGTTGCAATGGTCGCGGGGGTTCCGTTGTGCTCGATCAGCGTACACGCGGCGCCGGGATTTTTCTGCCCCGGATCGAGCGAAATCGGACCGAGATCGACCGTCTTGTACGATGCGGCGTTGATGCCGGCGCTCAAAGTGAACGCCACCAGCAACACCAAAGACATTAACCATGGACGACGTTCCATGTGTTTCCTCCTGGGATGCTTTGCCGCCGACAACTATTGTTGTCCTACAGCAAGACTATGAAGTTTTTAATGGCTGTTGTTTTCCTCGGACTGACTGGACTCTAAGTCGCGATATCGGACTTCCATGCGGTACCGATACGTCACTGAATATATACGACTAAAAAGACCTACACAATAGATTTTTGGATTAGAATTGGGTGAGTAACGGGCGAAATCCCGGCCGCTGAACCGTAACGCGTTTCGGTCATTGGCGCTGCTGGTTTGCATAAGAAGGCCGCTGCAGTTATATTAGAGTAAACTGTCGACTTGAGCCGACATCTCGCATTTTCCCCTCGACCTGTCTTTTACCAATACCAACGGAGAGCAATCATGAAGACCGCAATCATAGTCCTACTGGCAGCCGTGTTGTGCCTGGCATCGGGCGCGCGGGCCGATGTCCCTCACTACATAAACTACCAGGGGCAGCTAAGCGATTCTGCCGGAACGCCGATCACCGGCAGCGTCATCCTCAATTTCGCCATTTACGAATCGGAGACTTCAACCGGCTGGCTGTGGAGCGAAGTCCAGAGCGTATCGGTTTCCAACGGCCTGTTCGATGTCCGCCTGGGTGACGTTCAGCCGCTTACAGCCGACGTCTTTGCCTCAGGCGGTGTAGTTTGGCTCGAAGTCCGCGAAACCAGCTCAACCGTTTCACCTCCAAGAGTGCCCATTGTCAGCGTGCCTTACACTTACCGGGCAGAAATCGCGGATACGGCCATTGTTGCCGTTTCTCTGGAACCGAACTCGGTCGACAGCTCCAAGATTGAGAATAGGACGATCGCATTGGAGGACATCGCCCAAAACGGTGCTGCCGAAGGTCAGGTGATGAAATGGTTGGGTGGCATGTGGCTCGCAGCCAATGATTCCGTCGGAGATGGCGGCGGCTCGGGAGATATCACCGGCGTCTGGACATCAGACGGTTTGACTGGTGGCGGAGGCGAAGGCGATGTCGAGGTCGGCATTGCCCCGGGAGGTGTGACCGAATCGAAACTGGCCTCAGGATCTGTGACACCTCCCAAAATCGCACCTTTCTCGGTTTCATCGAGTCACATTGGCGACAACCAGATCTTGTTGCAGCACCTTGCCGACAACTCAGTCGGATCGAATGAGATTGTCGACTTGTCCGTGACCAGTGCCGATCTTGCCTGGAACTCGGTCAATGCGTTGCGGATTGCCGCCGATGCTGTCCACTCCGAGGAACTGGCGGTCGATGCCGTGGAAAGCGAGAACATCGCTGACAACGCCATCACACGTGATCACATCCAGACCGATGCGGTCGGTGCCTCGGAGATAGAGTTCAATGCGGTCGGAACGTCAGAGATCGCCAACCAGGCTGTGGGATACAACCAGTTGGCCCTCGGCGCCGTGAATGGCGACATCATCCTCGACGGTACAGTCGGCGGAGCGGATCTGGCATCTCCGAGTGTCAGCAGAACCAAAATCTACAATGATGCCGTCAATGCCGCCAAGATCTCCGACGAACCGGGTATCGTCAACATTTTGGAGGGTGGAGACATAACCTTCGTCGATGACTTCTTGACACCGGTGATTTCCGGCAGCATATCAATTCCGGCGGCAGGGTATGTTGTGGCTGAATGCCAGTTTTCGGTGAGTATTGCCTATGCCTGGCTAATGGTAGCTGTTGATACGGGATTCTCAGCTGATCCCGATATCCACACTCCCTATGGTATCGAGCGGAATCCAAGTGTGAGCGAGAGCCGCACCCTCACCTTCAGCGATATTGTATACCTGAATGGTGCTGGTACCTACTACTTCCAGGCCAACGGCCGGGCCCAGCTTTTTGATCCCAGTTCAAGCAGCAGAGTCTTCTATCGTCAAATGAGGTTGACATATTATCCGACGGCCTACGGTACTGTGACAAAAGCAGTGACAGCCGCCGAGGCCTCCCAGTTCGAGTCGTCCGAGATAGCGACAGATGCTCGCATGAACCCCGACGGCTCGGTCTCAGAGCGGACCGTGCATGTCGTCGATCTGCGCGATCTCGAACTCCGCGCCACCCGGGCCCGACTCGAAGCGGAACGACTGGAACGAGAACTACTCGAAGCCCAGCAGGAGCGGTAATAGAAAGCCCTTGAGGGCGGGTTCGAAGACGGACCTGCCCTGCGGTCGCCCAGCAGGGCTCGCGACCAACCGAAAAGAGACATTTCCATCGAATATTATGGAGGGACGTACGTATCCGATATAGCTATTGGCGAGCCGATGCGGGCGGCTCATAATCAGACATTCGCATAGTCCTGAGAGGACGGAGAAGAAAGCATGCGCAAAGCAGTTATAGTATTGGCAATAGTACTCCTGGTACCGGCCCTGTGTGCCGCCGATACATCGTTACGGGGACGCCACCAGTTGGCCCTGGAGCTGGGGATGTGGAACAAGACCAGCAATGATTATACCCACGTTCGCTTGACCGAAGTACATACGTCAGTCGGCAGCAACGGTGCCATGGGAGGAATCTCCTACGGACACTGGATCCAAGAAAACCTGGCAGTCACACTCGGGGTACGCGGCAGATTACTGGAGCTGTCAACGAATGTAAGTCCGCTTAAAGTCGTCACCGACGAGGCCAGCCTGTCGTCCCTTGGCCTGGGCATGAAGTACTATTTCATTCCCTCAACATTGACCTCCAATGTCAGACCCTATTTCAAGGCCACTGCCGGACCGATGATTGGCCGGCAATACAGCACTAAGGTAGGCTTTACCGTGTATACGGAGGAACGAACCGAGTTCGCCTTCGGAGGACAGCTCGCTACCGGCCTGGATATTGTAACCGGTCGCCACTTCATGCTCGGCGTCGGATTTGGCTACAATCTGATGAGCGATTTCGACCAATCGATCGGCGGAATCAAAAACTTTAGCGGTCCTGAGTTCGCCCTCGAGTTTAGTTGGTTGATCTAGTAAGCGGCCCCGCTATTGCGGGGCTGCTGTCAAGTTAGTACGGCACTCAATGACCGTCACATCACATTGCGACGCCTTGCACTCTGGTTGCATATCCTAGATCCATATTTACCTCCCTTGCGCCCATAAAGCTGTTCGCGATATCGAAATCGCTTGACAGATTGGGGCCGCACGCTAAATTGGGGAACCATGACCCACGACAAACATCAGTCATTCTTCGATTTACTGGCTTCCGAATGGGATCTAATGTTCACCGCCGAGGACCTCGAACGCCTTGAGCATATTGTTTCGAAGATCGATGTGCAGCCGGACACGGAGATTATCGACCTGGGATGTGGCACCGGCGTTCTCTTTGATATGCTTCGTCGCCGTGTCGGTCCGGGTGGCTCCGTCACCGGAGTCGATTTCTCTCTCTCGATGGCGCTCAAAGCCCATCGTAATTTCCCCTTCTCGAATGTGAATGTTGTCGATGCCGATGTTGCCCTTCTGCCGTTTAAGGAGTCCAGTTTTGATTTGGGCGTGGCTTTCGGGGCATTCGCCCATTTTTCGCAGAAAGAATCGGCGATCGCAGAAATTCACCGGGTCCTGAAACCGGGCTCGAAGCTCTACATCATCCATCTCTGCTCATCCAAAGAACTGGCCGAGATGCATCACCGTCTGGGCGGTGTCCTGGAGCACGACGAGCTTCCCCCCGAAGACGAACTGCGACGCATGTTCAACGGTAACCGCTTCACCGACGTGTCAATCGATGATCACCCCGGGCTTTTCCTGGCCACGGGAACCAACGTCAAGTAGGACCTATTGACAGCCTCCATATCCAAAGCCCGCTTTGCCTCTCACACCGCGCTTTACCTGGCGCTTTCGGTATTACTTCCTATAGCATTCCACGCCTTTGGTATGGGTGGCCGCATTTTCCTGCCCATGCACATCCCGGTTTTGCTGGCCGGGTTTCTCGTAAGTGCCGAATGTGGTCTAATCGTGGGAATTCTGGCGCCGGCCTTGTCGCATGTCCTGACCGGCATGCCGCCGACCTATGCCGTGCCGTTGATGTCAATGGAACTGCCCCTCTACGGTTTCGTAGCCGGAATGGCTTACCGCAAGCTGAAGCTCAACGTCTACATTTCGCTGATAGCCGCCATGCTGGTGGGACGCCTCATGTTCGGCTTTGGCCTTTTCCTCCTGGGAATGTTCGTAGAGATGCCTTATACCGCCGCGGTCTTTTTCTCGGCCGGAGGACCGATTGTGACCGGTCTCCCCGGAATCGCCGTGCAGATTGTGATTGTACCGGTGATTGTCGCAGCGGTCGCCCGGAAGATGAACTCCAACCGGGTCTAGGCGGCGGGGAACCGCCTCTTAATCCTTAAAATGGGCTACGATATGGGAGCCGTCGCAGAACGGCTTGCTTTTGGATACGCCGCAACGGCAGAGTGAAAAGGAACCTTCCTTTTTCACAACCGTGCCGTCGACCTTGACGATTTCGGCCGAATCAACTTCCACCCGCGCCGGGCCGTTCTTGATAAGCTTGATAGTAACTTTCTCGTCGGACATTTTTTCCTCAGGGCATTAATTCACTGTTAATTGCATTTGGTCAACGGAGGTGAAAACAACAGGTGAGGGGGCTAGGTTCCCGACTGGTCGACCCGAAGAGACAAGTCGCAAACCGGCGCCGAGTGGGTCAAAGCACCGATTGAGATAAGATCAACTCCCGCCTCGGCCATCGATTCAACCGTATCGAGATTGACATTCCCCGATGCCTCAAGAGTCAGGTTGTCGCTGATACTGCGGCCGTAGCTTACCAGTTCGGCGAGTGAGGCCGGCGTCTGGTTGTCGAGCAGGAGCCGCGTAATGCCCGACTCAACCGCCTCTTTCAGCTCGTCCTGCGATGTGACTTCGACTTCGATCTCGATCTTGGATGGATCGGTTTGAAACTGTCGGCCAAAATCGACCGAGTTCAGATATTTCCGGGCCCGATCGACAGCTGCAGCAATTGATCCCGCGGCGGCGATGTGGTTGTCTTTGATCAACATCATGTCGTAAAGGCCCTGCCGATGATTGGCCCCTCCGCCGTGAACCACGGCGGCCTTCTCCAGAAAACGCCAGCCGGGAGTAGTCTTGCGAGTATCCAGGATCTTGCAGGGCCGTTTACCCACTTTGTCGACAAACTTACGCGTGAGTGTGGCCACGCCGCTGAGATGAGCCAGGAAATTGAGCGCCACCCGTTCGGCGGTAAGTATTGTCCGATTGAGCCCCTCCAGGTTCACGATAACATCGCCCGGCTCGAACGCTGTACCGTCCTTGATACGGGGAATGAAGCGGTTGGCCGAGTCGACGATCTCGAAGGCGATTCGGGCCGGAATCAGTCCGGACAAGACACCCGGTTTTTTGGCAACAACCCGGCCGGTGATCATCTCGGGCTCAAGACAGGCCAGCGAGGTGACATCGCCGGGGCCGATATCCTCGCGAAGAGCCAGTCGAACCAGTTCGAATACAGATTTGTCTATGGCACCCATAAACCTAAAACAAGGGAAACGTTGGCAAATGTCAATCGGGAATCTATATTCGGGCATGCCAAAACGAAGACTAAACGATTCTCTGATTGCCGTGCTCGGATTCGGATCCCAGGGACGGGCTATCGCACTCAACCTACGCGACTCCGGCTATGATGTGATCGTCGGACTACGCTCCCGCTCCAAAGGTCGCGCCCGCGCCCGGAAAGAAGGAATCGCACAAATCACAACCGCTGCCAAGGCCGTTAAAGCGTCCGGTACGATCGTATTCGCCCTTCCTGATCAGGCACATAGTGCCGTTTATACCGAGGACGTGGCGGCCAACCTAAACCAGGGTTCTACCCTGGTCTTTCTCCACGGGATGTCGGTGCATTTTGGCCTGGTGAAGCCGCCGGCCGATTCCGATGTCATCCTTGTCGCCCCGCACGGACCGGGCCAAACGCTGCGAGAGAAGTATTCGACTACCCGCGATATCTCCGCCTTCCTGGCCGTTCATCAGGACAAATCCGGCAAGGCCTGGACCAGGGCCCGCGAGTTCGCGAAGGGCGTTGGTCTCGATACCAAACGATTAGTTAAAACGACTTTCGAGCACGAAGCTATCGGCGACATATTCGGCGAACAAGTTGTGCTCTGTGGCGGTCTAACGGCTCTGATCAAGAACGGCTACGATGTCCTGGTTGAGAAAGGCCTGCCGCCCGAAAATGCTTACCTCGAAGTGGCCTACCAGCTCGACTTGATCGTCGATTTGATCAAGAACTACGGCATTTCGGGGATGTACGAGCGGATATCAATCGCTGCTCAGTATGGTTCGGCCGAATCGGGCCCCAAAATCGTCGACAAATCGACCAAAAAGCGAACCGAGAAGATCTATCAAGATGTGGCCTCGGGCCGCTTTGCCCGCCGTCTAAACGCGCTCTCTGAGCAAGAAATCAAGAGCCTGCCCAAACGGCTTAAGTCATTGACTTCGGATGGCTTAGAGCGGTCCGCCCGCAAGTATTCGCCCAAGAAGTGAGCCAGCCCTAACTTTTTTCGGTTTCCCCAGCGATTTATGACAGAGCAGTGACAATCGACTGCCTGTCTATCGTAGTTTTCCCTCAACCTGGGGTTGACGATCCCCCCGGAATAGTCATTGCGAGCGGAGCGAAGCAATCTCCAGCTCGATAATGTAGATTGCCACGGCCCTTCGGGCCTCGCAATGACTCGACGGAGAGTTGGTCAACCTAAAACGGGGGTTGAGAGTAGATGTTGAGGTATATCGCACTTGTCATTCTTGTGGCCCTGGGCAGCGTCCAGGCAGCCGATCTGACCGGCCGCGTGGTCGACGCCGAAACCGGGCGTCCGATCGCCAACGTCAACATCCGAGATATCTCCACCGGCAAAGTTGTCGCCACCAACCAGCGTGGCGCCTTTGTTCTGTCCGATATCAGCCCCCAAGAGGTTCGAATCGTAGCCAGCCACGTTGCCTACGATACCGGTGATACTCTTAGAGTAACACCCGGTGGTTTCCTCGAGATCCGCCTGACCCCCACCCCCTGGGTTCTCAACGACGTGGTTGTAACCGGCACCCGCTCACCGCACCTTCTCAAAGATGTCCCGGTTCAAACCGAAGTGATTTCTCGCCGCGATTTCCAGCGGTCGGGGGCGAAGTCGGTCGATGAGGCGCTCGAGTCAGCGATCGGGGTGCAAATCAACGAGGATGTCTCCGGCCTGGGGGCGACGATTCGCGGCATCGAAGGCGACCGTGTCCTGGTTCTTATCGACGGCGAACGGGCGGTCGGCCGGGTACGAGGCTCGATCGACCTGGGTCAGTACTCGCTGGCCAATGTCGAGAAGATCGAAGTCGTCAAAGGGACCGGCTCGACGCTCTACGGCTCCGATGCTATGGGCGGTGTGATCAACATCATCACCAGGCGGCCGCCGACAACCGATCGCAACCTGAGCATCTACGCCGACCTGGGTACGCATACCAGCTACAATCCTTCGGTACTCTACGAGAGCGGCAATCCCCGGTGGGGCTATTCGCTCGATGCCAAGTTTTTCGGTACCGACGGATTCGATCTCGATCCCAGCACGCCCCACACTAACGGCGTCGAAAAGACGGGCCGGTTCAATATCAACGGCAAGTTTCGCCGGGCCTTGTCGGACAAGTGGAGCATGGTCGCCTCCACGCGATTCATGCGCGAGCGCAAAGAGTGGATCGAGTACGAGGAGATCGATGCCCTCAACAAGTATTCCTACGACGATATCGAAACCAACAAACGCTACGACGGCTCGATGGTGTTCAACTACATCTCCGGCGATGAGTACTCGGCCAAGATGCGCTTGTTCGCCTCCTACTACGATCATGACTTCGAGAAATGGAACGACGGATTCTGGATCGACACCTCGCAAACCGAGGATTTGTTCCTGGAAGGATCCTATTCCTCCAACTATACCGTGGCCCAGAATCAGGTGGTTACTTACGGCCTGGACTACAATTACCAGGATCTCAAATCACCCTCGCTGATCGAAGAGTCCAAGGCCGACCAGACATGGGCCGGTTACGTGCAATACGAGCACCGACCGTTGAAATCGCTCGACATACTTCCCGGTCTCCGCTATGAGCATCACAGCTCCTTCGGCGGTTTCTTGAATCCCTCTTTCAACGTCATGTTTAGTCCGCAGGAGCGGATCAAGCTGCGCGGATTTGTCGGGCGAGGTTTCCGGGCGCCTTCGATCAAGCAACAATACTTCGTGTTTGATCATCTCGCCGCCGGCTATGTCGTTTATGGCGGCCAGGTCGGACTTCCGGAAGAACTGGACCTTGGGGATGGCGAGTTCGACGAACTTACCCAGGAGACCTCGATCAACAGCTCGATCTCGGCAGAGTTTTCCTATGGCGCGATTGGACTGCACCGGATTACCTACTTCTACAACGACCTCAAGGATCTAATCGAGTTCACGCTGGTAGGCTTCACGCCGGAGTATGACCGCGGGGTTTATGTCTACCAGAATATCGAACGGGCCGTGACCCAGGGGATCGAATGGGAGTCGCGAGTGCGGTTGTCGGAAACGGCTGACCTGTCGTTCTCATACAACTACCTCCATACGCGCGATCTGGTCAACCAGCGGGAGTTGGTCAATCGACCCAAGCACACCGGGAAGTTTTCGCTGAGTTACTTTAACAATCCTACCGGACTGGGTGCGACCTTTTGGGGCGATTACCATTCCCGGAAGCTGTGGGTGCCACGTTCCAACACCGGCGGCAACGAGGGCGCCCCCGACGAGTATGCCCCCGAGCGGACTCGCCTGAATTTGAACCTGTACAGAAGATTTGATCAGGGTCTCGAGCTGTTCCTCCGTTTGGAGAATCTGCTCGATGAGACCAGATATCGTTATGGCTATTGGCCTGGATTCTCCGTGTTCGGAGGATTCAAGTTTGACTGGCAATTGAAGAACTGAGGAGAAAATACATGTCACGCAAGTTTTCACTTCTGACCGTATTGGCCATGGCGGCCATGCTGATGATGTGGGTTGGTTGTTCCGACGACGACGATAATCCTGTCGGTCCCGGTGGCGGCGACACCGCCCTGACCTTCATGGTCAACGCCACCAGCTACGACGACTACACCTACTTCTCCCTCTCGGCCGGCGACACTCTGGCCGGTGGGGTACCCAAGCCGCTGGCGACCGGCTGGGATATAGCCTTCCGCCGCGACGCGGTTATGCTCAACGGTGGCACCTCTACGACCAACAACGGTGATGTTGAAGCCTACGATCTGGGTGCTGTCAACTATGACGACGTCACGATCGGCGATACAGCTGGGATCACCTGGATGGCAGACGGGATCGACAATTTCATCGACTCGTTCTACATCTACAACGGCCAGACCCATCAGCTGACG
>Ga0180430_10001528_pt1 | contig 22335 bp, 23 predicted proteins | sample SS_ome_9_FD_132999 | JGI IMG/M metagenome (GOLD analysis project Ga0180430, IMG submission 132999) | Hypersaline lake sediment archaeal communities from the Salton Sea, California, USA - SS_1_S_2 metaG | ecosystem: Environmental > Aquatic > Non-marine Saline and Alkaline > Hypersaline >... | reverse complement strand
TTGTCTTCAATGACAAAATCTTCAAACCTGGTATTGGTACGGATCTCAACGCCATTCAGGACCGCATGTTCTGCAGCTGCCAGAGTTGCCCCAAAAGGGTCGCACATGCCGCCCGTTTCTGCAAACAGGGCACCGCTGACATTTGGATTGATCAGTGGTTCACGGCGGCGCATCTCCTCGCCGGATATGCGATGCATTCCGAGCACGCCATTGCGTTTTCCGCGCTCGAAGAGAGATTCCAGCTTTTGTAATTCATCCTGTCCGACCGCTACAACATAGTCGCCGCAGCGATCAAACGAAAATTGCAGTTCCTGTGCGAGCTGGGTCCACATGGGGTTGGCGATCAGGTTCATTTTCGCTTTGAGCGATCCCGTGACTGCATTGTATCCAGGATGAATCAGCGCGGTATTTGCGGCAGAAGTGACTGAACCAATATCGGCACGTTTTTCAATCAACAGGATTTTCAATTGAAAGCGGGATAGAAATCGGGCAATCATCGACCCTACAATCCCGCCGCCAATTATGATCACATCATACGCTGCTGCCAAATAATTTCTCCAATGGTAATAATTAACCCCATCAATTATAGGATTATTTCATGGTAGTTCAAGACTGACAAACTTCACAATTCAGGAAGATTTCTGTTTTTGAATGAATGTGTTAACGCGTGCCCGATAAAGTGCGCGTTCAAAATAAAGTCCATCCGGCGATAAAGTATCGTAGTTCTTATCATGCAGAACACGCATCAAACGGCGGATCTGCTGTCCATAATGGCGCATACATCTCTCGGGATGAATGCCTGGCCAGGAATAGCAGGACACAGTCAGCCGCCGGTGATCAGTGGGAATTGCATGCGGAATGGTCTCCCCCCATTGGGAGTCATCCATTTCAAAAATGTATTTATCAAGGTTGCCCTGCGGAATTCCCTCGATTCCCTTGACAACCATCGGTTCTGTATCCAGGGTATAAGGATCAACTGAGAGATCCACAATAACCGCGTCCTGAGGCAGCTGGGCGAGCCAGGCATTGCGAATGATCGGCTGAGACGGGTCGTAACGCTGGGTGGTATCGACAAGCACATCCGTGTCATTGAGGAGCTTTTTGATCTGGTCTGGGTGGCGGGTGATATTGCGGCCGATTGTGTGTACGATTACCCCTGATCCGCCATTTTCCATATGCATCGTGTTACGGTCGCGTCGGCCGAACTTGGAAGCGGCATCAACGGCGTGTTTTCCGACTACGCCGCTGCCGATAACCAGAACGTTCCACGGTGATTGGTCTGCTTTCAAGAGGGCGGGATTGTTCCTGCTGAGCTGTGTAAATGCTGCATCAAGCCCATTCCAGGCAACAGATTTCATATTCTCTACCAGGCGCATATTGAAATCATCAACGACTCCATCCAGGGAGATAGTTTTCATACCCAACTCTTCGATGAGCGCTATGCGGGCGGGGCGGGTAGGGTAGTGCAGCATGGAGATCAGGCAGCTGTTTTTGCCGACCAGCTGATATTCTGATTTTGATGGCGAACGCAGGATGAGGACATAATCTTTCTGGAATGTCTCCTCCCTGCTTGCAGGATGAATAAACGCGTTGTTGTTCTTGTAATCGTCGAAGAAGAGCTCGAGCGCATTGCCATACCCTTCTTCGAGGAAAACCTCAAACCCCATTGCTGTCATTTTTCGCGTAAAACCGGGCAAAAAAACCCGTTTTTCCCCCGGCTCTTCTCGCATGATCGGGAAGCCGATACTGATCCTGTCTTCCATCTAAAAAATCTCCTGTAGGTTATTGATGATTTGATAATAAAGCACGCGAGATTGCGCGTTCGAAGAAATTACCATCAGCTCGGATTGCCTGTGGTCCGCCGCGGCTGACAAGGGTACGCATGACTGGGTGCAGCTGTGAGCTGTAAACCCGCATACATTCCAAAGGATGAATGCCTGGCCAGGAATAACAGGAAACGGTATGGCGTTTTTCGGCAGACGGAACCTGTTCCGGTATGCTCTCGAAAACCGTATCATCCGGCGAGAAGACATATTGGTTAAGATTGCCCTGCGGAATGCCCTCAATGCCTTTGGTGTGGAATTCTCTCGCGACTGTCTGGTAAGGATCAACGCAGAGATCTAAAACGATCGCATGATCGGGCAGGTGTGCCAGCCAATAATTTGGGATGATGGCGCGGGTGGTATCAGGACGGGAACTGGCATCAACCAATATATCAGTCCTTTCCAGGAGGCTGTGCATGACCGGTGCCTGGTTAGTGATGTCTACATCGACTGCGCTGACGATCACTCCGGGTACACCAATCCGCGATAACTTCTCCTGTAGAGCCAGATTGCCATAGCGTACTGCCGCACGCACAGTGAAAGCGCCTAATGTTCCCGCGCCGACCAGGGTAACCTGGATTGGCGGTCGGGAGGGATTGAAAAATCCCGGGGAAGGGTAGATGGTCTGCAGCAGCTCAAAAGCCGCTTCCATGCCGTTCCAAGCAACCGCGTTGAAATTCTCTACCATACGCCTGCCAGAGTCATCTGTGATGCTGTCAAGTGAGATCGCCTGCAGCCCGAGGTCGCGCAGCAGATTAATGCGTTTAGGCCGGGTCGCGAAATGCAGCATGCTGACCAGGCAGGCACCTCGGCGCATGGAGCGGATTCGTTCTTCGTCCGGGCAGCGTAAAATCAAAACGATATCCTGCTGATAGGTTTGGGTATTATCCGCGAAAATGAGAGAGGGAGCAGCTTGTTTGTAATCCTGTGGTGCCAATCCCATTTCCTCGCCATAGCCATGCTCAAGGACGACCTGCGCGCCATATTTCTCCAGGCAATTTACCAATTTTGGCAGAAAGCAGCGCTTTTCACCCGCCTCCACATGCATGCGGGGCAGGCCGATCGTGATTTTTTGATTTGAATTTTTAGTTGCTTTCATGAATGATGAAATGATTGATAATTTGTTATATGATTATAGGATAAATGAAAGGAGGGACGATGCGCAGGATTGTGATTTTTACGACAGTTTTGTGTTTTATATTTTCTATCAACGCCTGTACTGGCAGGGAGATCGAGATGCCTGAAGATTTTTCCCTTTCATTTTCCTGGAATACCGGGTCACTGCCGCCACAGTTTCGTTATGATTATGTGATCACTATCGGGCCAGGACCGCAGGGAGAATTCGATTATGTTCCCGGATACGGGGACGAAGGGGATCCTGCTCGGTGGGTGACACCGTTTTCAGTCTCGGCGGAAGATCTGCAAATTTTGTATGCATATTTTAATGGGAACGGATTCTTGGAAAATAATTGGGATAAGAATGTAAGAGAGCGGGTTGGTGGCAGCACAACATCCCTGATCATCTTCGCGTTTGGGAGGGAATATTTTGTTCCCAGTGTAGGCGCGTTGGAAGGTACAGAATTGACCAGGGTTAAGAACGCGCATGATTTTATCCGCGGCTTTGTTCCGCAGGCGATATGGAGCGAGATGGAAGAGCGCCAGGCAGCCTATGAGGCATCTCAATCGGATTGATCACTGACAAAAACAGGCGAAATGTCTGTGTCACCCATAAGCTGGATAGTCAATTGCTGCTGATCCTCTTCCAATCCTACCCAGTGAGAAAATTGGGCCCCATCTGCCGGAAAAGCAGAAATAGAAATCGGAATATCGCGAAAGAACATTCCGGTCCAACTGCCAGTATCAGGAATTTGAAATCCATTGACTGAAACGGTTCCTAACGTGGTGTCATTAATGATCCGTAAGCGGAACAGCCCTTCAAGGTCAAATTGCTCGCTGATATGCCGCATGACATACTCTTTTCGGTTTAAAGCGAATTGGCGCATTTCATCGATCTCTACATACCAATTTTCCATCAAGTCTGTGTCACCAGATCCCCACCTGTCAAAAAATTCCTTCATTTCCGGTTCCATTTCAGCTTGTTTTTCATCAATCAACCCAATTATGCGATCTGAAGTGAAGGTCGTGTCGAGGTGATAGAGAAAACGGTTGATGAAATATATTTTGTATTCATCGTTCTCAAGTAGTGAATGCAATAGATCACCGCACACACTTCCAGATTGGGCGGACTGCAGTGTATTGTGTTGATAACCAGTTCCATGCCCTTGCAGCCCGAACGCAAAGTCGAGATCATTGATCATCCATCGCCAACGGCCGTCATACTCACTTTGAAGATCGAGATCGTTCGATTCGAGTGATTTTCGCCAGACATAGATGTTATTTTGCGGCCAGTCTGTATTTGCCAGGAAAATGTTTGCGATCATGTAATCCGTAAAACTTTTTTGGTCAACCTGGGAATCAATATATGCATAGTTTTCAGGGTTGGACAGATCCTGCGTTCGGATGAAAGTTCTCAAATCCTCAAATCGATTTGCATCTTCCTGATTTCCGCGAAAGAGTTTGCCATACAGACGGAGGATAGAAACGTCCTGGATATCCATCCCATAGTTGTTATGGAAATAGAATTCATCATATCGTTCCTGAAGTTGGTAGATACCCCAGTATTCCCCATTCAGAAAGACGATCACCGGATATTGCGCCTGCAGGTCTAACCCTGTGCCACTCAAAACATCCCGGGCCAGAGCGTCTCGCATCATACCATTTAACCAATCCTGTCCAAAGTTCCTGAGGATGATCGATTTGTATTTCGGATTGACCCCTTCTTCTGACTGTGACGGAAAAACAGGAAATTCGAACAAACATCTGGCATCATAGGCGCAATCTGCATTGATACGCAATGATTTCTGCGCGCTGCGGCGTGATCCGGCACCATGGATGCGTATTCCGCCATTCTGTGAAAAGACAGGTTGGCCTGATTGATCAAAGATCTCAAAATGGGTGGGTTTTTCCCATTGCTCCCCATGTTGATTGAAGTTTGCGACAGCTTGTTTTTCATCTTCAGTCAGGTCCTGGTCAGCAATCGAAAAATATTTTTCTCCAAGGACATAGATACCGTCCTGTGGGTTGAAAAGGTCATCGTGTTCTGCGGTTATAGAGACAATTGGCAGCGTATATTGTTGCCGCATGTCCTGTCCGATGAAATAGGTATGGGTGATGATTGGGCTTGATTCGCCCGTGGATGAATTAAATGCCCTGGCGCGAAAGATCACGGCTTTTTGTATCTCTGATTTCGGCACTTCCCAATTTGCCGCAATAGCTTCAATTTTTGTTGCCGATAATGGAGAATATGCGTCAGAATTGATGTGAATCGGGTCTGTATATTGTTGTGAATCAGTTGATGGTTCTGATCCATCCAATGTATAAAATATATTTGCATCATAATTTGGATGGGTTATCGATAACAGGAAATCCGTGTCGTAGAAACCGGAAGGATGAGAAACGATTGGCGCATCCATTAGTGCAAAGAAAGGCAATATAAGAGGCTCTTTAATGGAGATATTCTGCCAAAAAGGCCGAAGTGACGCGAAAGCATCCTCTTCTCCTGTGGATATGGGATTATCCCGGATATCAACAAAAGCAGTTATATTCTGCTTGGGATTATCCTGCAGCGCGCCTTCTGCCATCAGATCCGCAAGGAAATCCGGATCACCGATGCCAGTATTGCGAATATTTAATGATTTCAGATAAGATAAATCAGCCAGGTGAACGAATTGATCATTGATAGGCACATCCCGTAGAATGAGTTGTTCCAGTCTTGATAGGTCGGCTATGGGTGCAATCGATTGGATGGCACTATTGGAATGCAGGTTCAGATATTCCAATTCGTCGAGTTCAGCAAGAAATGCGATATCTGTCAGGCCAGTATTTCGGAGATTAAGGTAGGAGAGATTGATCAGGTTTGCTAACAGGTTTGCCTGACCGCGAATCGGAATATTAGCCAGGATAAGGGTTTCCAGATTAGTTAGATTCTTAATGGGATCAATATCTTGAATACCCGAGTTTGAATGTAGATTTAGGTATTCCAGGTAAGGAAGCTCGGATAAAAAAGTTGTGTCCTCCACATCGCAATTTCTCAAATTAATATATCTAAGTGCCTCTAAAGTGCTTATAGTATCAACCTGACTGCTGACCGGTACATACCCCAGGATCAGTTTTTTAAGATTTGTCAGTGAAGCCAGCGGTTTGATGGATTGCAATGTGGCGTTGCCGTACAGGTTTAGATATTCGAGGCGCTCCAAACCTGCAATGGGGGAAATATCTAAAATGCTATTCCCTCTTAAGTCTAATTTTTCGAGCTTTCCTAACGTGGCCAGTTGGCTAATATCCTGCAATTGATTACTGCGCAAATTCAATGCGCTTAAATTAGAGAGATGTTGAATACCTTCCAGCGAGGAAATTCCAGAATGGGAAAGGTTAAGTTCAATCAGTGTATTCAGTTGGCGCTGATAGATGTATCCCTGTGGTTTTTTGAGCGCTTTCCGAACGCCCTGTTCCAATGGTGGATTGTTTATTTCAACCGGAGTGTTAATTTGCTGCACTAGCAATATCATTACGCCGATCACGAATACCGCGATAATGAACAAAGGAATTTTTCGAACATCGAGAGAGACACGCTTTGAAAAAATCTGTGTTCCTGCAAGCAGGATTGTTGTCAGAAAAGAAATGGTAACGAAAAGATCAGTCACCAATGCGCCGGCAACAAGTATTTTTCGAGTCCGGTCCGCATTTCTCCAATTGAAGGCAGGTTCAAAGCGCTGGATCATCATCCCCTGCTGAGGCTGGTAAAGATCAATTGTGATCACCTTTCCATCCCAATCAATTTCAACCAGGCCGTTTTCAGGGCCGGTTAGCAATTCTATCTCAACGCCTGCCTGCATAAAACGCGTTAGTTCTACAGAAACGGATGTTCTGTTTTCAACAAAAATCTCATATCCGCTTCCTGGGACGCCCTGCCAGACGCCATCATAAGTTAGTTCAATGACCGGAATGCGTTTTGATTCGAGGGACGGGTAAGAAATGCTGCGAATTGATTTTATGTGAACGCGTGTACCCTGTGAATTAATGCTTTTTTCACCAAGAGCAGTTACTTTGAGAAAGTGGTTTTCCGGAAATGGCGGCGGTTTATACCAAATGCTGAAAGCAAGTCCGACAATTATCATGCATATAAAAGTTGAAATAACCATCTTTTTTAGATGGGTGAAGCGGAAAATGCTGGGAAAGATGACAAGATATATTAATCCTGAAATGATGGCTCCCAGGATCAAACACCCTGCCAAAATCGGTATTTTATCGGTGCGGGCCGCGAACAGAAAATCTGTAAATCGCGTGGCGAGGCTGTACGCAATGCAGCATGTATTGGCAAAAAATGCCACAATCACTATTGATTTTCTGGAGAAGAAATTTTTCACATTATCCATCTCTAGTATGAAGGAGTAACGATATCCTTACGTGCAATGTTAATGCCCTGAACGTACTTGCTATTGGTGCATGGACGTAATCCATATTCTTGAACCAATCGCCGCAGCCAGGGGGGTTGCATATCATTACATTTGATCTCAAGGACAATCTTTCCCGGATAATGCTCGTGAAAAAACGGATGAGGAGGATAAAGTTGTGCAGAATGTGCGCTGTGGACTTGATGGTCGAAAGTGATACGCAGGTTATCCTTGCTGCGTGAGCGGTAACCTTCACGGTGATATTCGACGATGATCTTAGGGCGCAAATTCTTCATATGCACGTAGCGCTCAAATTCGATCAGGATAGGATCATCATGCTCCAGCCAATGCCTGGAAGAGGAGAAGGTTTTATAATCGGCCAGTGTAATCCATGTGCTGTGTTTTTCTACTGCAATACCTCTTCGTGCTTTGAATTCCGCACGGAGAGGAGAAGATTTCATTGGTGAATTGGTGTAAGTTCGGATGCGAAGCTTTACACGGTCACTGTCGCCATGTACTTTTTCAATGTAATTAGTGAACTGGTCACTGTCCAGGTAGAGGCTGCGTACGAGGTAACGCTTTTGCGGTGTGTCAAGAGTGTAATCATCCATGCGCATATATGGGGTGATAAACGCTTTGACCTTCGTATATAGCGAGAATGGCAGGCGATATTTATATTCAAAACGCCAGTCAGTGCCTAAATATGCCAGTTCGGGGAACAAAATATTTTAATCCTGTTCTTTTAGAGCGGCAGGGAAAGCTGGGGTGCCAGTAGCGAAACATTTTTGACCTGGGTGATATTCTTTAATTCCTGGATGAGTTCATCGGCCTGTATACCCTCATCTGATTCATGGAAACTTAATTCATAAATCGTTTCCCAGCGCTGATCCTGCACTTCAAATGAGCGCAACCGGGCATTGCGCGCGTACTGCCCGATAAGCTCTGACACCTGCTTCTTTGGATGCGGAAGGCTGCCTGAAAGCGATAGGATGAAATCTCTGTTCTCCACCTGTCCATAGCGGATGAAATAAAGAATATACACCACGATCATAATAAAAAGTGAAGATAATAGCACCACACTCCAGTTATAAGTTCCTGACCCCAATCCGATCGCGATGACCCAGAAGATGAAGATCATATCGCGGGTATCCTTGATCGCGGTACGAAAACGCACGATTGAAAGGGATCCGATCAAACCGAGCGATAGTACCAGATCTCCGCGCACATACAACATGACCAGGGTGACAATAGGCGCCATCAAAACCAGAGACGTCATAAAAGTGTTTTCATAATTCATCCCGCGATGGGTGCCTTTATACAATTGAGAAATAATGATACCTAAGACAGTCGAGATGACCAGCGATATGAATACATCTAATAAATCCGGGCCGCTGAAAATCAATTTATTGATAATTTCATTCATGTTCCCTCACTTTTCTGTAGAAAACCTCTAATGCGAAATGGCGTGATTATTAAAAACTCTCAAACTCTTTTTAATCATAGCAGTATTAATCTGCGTATTGCAACAGCAGGTGCCCGGGGAGCACCTGTATCGAATTGAAATTCTCAAAGGTCAGGTCGCGGAAACTCAATTCCAAACTCTTCCGAACCATTTCAAACAGGCGCATATAGCTGCTGGGTGAGCGGTTTTCCCAGGTAAGGCCAAGTTTATTGGCTATCAATTGGATGGTGGCTTCATTTGGCCCTTCAATCTCGATGAAATCCCCGAAAGGCATGCTGTCGAGCGAAATCTCCACATCGCCAATTTGATACGATGACCGGTATTTTTCGTAGATTGCAAGCACCTGGTAACCGAGGGATTCCAGGATGCGCCTGCCGGTTTCAAGATCACTGATCTCAACCTCGTACTCAGGGCGCGCGCTGATGCTGCTGCCGGCATCCGCAGGGCCTTTATATGTCAGGCGGGCACGGGTGTCCTGGCGTAAGCGCAGGACCTGCAGAGAAGCGGTCAGTGTCTTTTCCGGAGTATCAAAACGCAGGTTGCTCTCAAATGTCACTGGCTGGGTGCAAACAGCTCCCAGTGCAAGCACATCATGCCTGGCTTTTTCCAGTTCGCGGATGTAGAACTTTGCTTCTTTTTCAATCTTCTGCGGCATCTTCTCTCATTTTATGGGCGTAGGTGATATTCCGGTAAACAAAGAAATCGAAAAACAGAAGGCATAGTGACATCACGATCGTTCCGGCAAGAAACTGAAGAAAATAATCGCGAATGCCGATAAAAATACGGTCAATCCATAGCCAGATGAAAATGAGGGCGTTGACGATCCTCAGGTAGGCCGGTGTGAATGCGCGTTTGGTGAAATGAAATATCAAGCCAAGACTGTGGGTGATCCCTAACAATCCGCCTGTGATTGCCTGATAAATGGGTGGAGGCCAGACGCCTAAATCGATTAGGTAGTACCAGTGGCGCAGTGCCTGCTGAAAACGCATCCAGCCAATAATGGCAATGGTGATCGATATGAAGGCGGCAGTCCAATGGATAAGTATTTTTCTTTTTCCGCGCATGAGGCCTGGTATAGTATTTTCCTGTTTTGGGCTGATTATAGCACCCGTTGCTACTGACAAAATACCAGATGATTTAGGCTGTGTATACTTGCGGTATGATTGCATTGCCATTATATTGATCGAGAACCAACCGGGAGGAATGTCTTTATGCCAAAAAAAGAAGAGAAAATAACACGGGAGATTTTTGATCGTCTGGTCGAATTGGCTGCGCTTGCGCTGGATGACGACGAAGCGGATTATATCCGCAAAGAGTTGAACAATCAGCTGGCAGCAATTGATGAGTTGGCTGCCATAGACATACCCGATGGCACGCAGCCAGCCTCGCATGGTGTGCCGTATACCGATGAAAACAGCCAGGCATTGCGCCTTGACAAATCCAGGCAATGTGGGGCTGTCGAAGCGATCCTGAAACAAGCGCCGGAGCATAAGGAGCGATATATTATTGTTCCCGATATTCCCCATACGACATTGGAGTGAGCAGCCATGGAATTATGTGACCTTTCAGCATTCGAAATTCGAGAAAAAATAAAAAATAAAGAACTCTCCGCGATTGAGGTTCTGGAATCTTCCCTATCACGCATCGCATCGGTGGATGGGCGGCCTGGTAGTCTGGAATACGGTTCAATTACGGAGGAAGATCGTAAGACGGTGCATGCGTTCATTACCAGGACGGAAGCAGCTGCCAGAGAGCAGGCACAGCGCGTGGACGAACAGGTCGCTGCCGGGCAGGAACCCGGCTTACTGGCGGGTGTTCCGATAACAATTAAGGATGTTTTCTGCGTCAAAAATACGCTCTCCACGATCGGATCACGCATCCTTTCAAATTTCACCGCTCCCTATACTGCTACCCCGGTGGCACGACTGACACAGGCGGGTGCAGTCATGCTTGGGAAAGTGAACCTGGATGAATTCACCTATGGTTCATCGACCGAATCCTCCGCTTTCCAGCCTTCAACCCGAAACCCATGGAATACCAGCCGCGTACCGGGCGGCTCCTCAGGCGGGAGCACCGCTTCAGTCGCTGCCGGTGAAGCAGCCTTATCTCTGGGGACAGATACAGCGGGATCAATCCGCCAGCCGGCTGCATTTTGCGGCGTGGTAGGGATGAAACCGACCTATGGGCGGGTTTCTCGCTATGGACTGATCGCGTTCGGGTCCTCGCTGGACTGTCCGGGACCGGTGGCGAGAAACGCGAAAGATGCCGCTTTTATGTTGAAAGTAATGGCGGGGACTGATCCGAAAGACGCGACCAGTGCCAGTTTGCCGGTGGATGATTACCTGGCGATGCTTGAGAAGGACATCAAAGGCAAACGCATCGGGCTGTCTCCGGAATACTTTCAGATCACTATTCCGGATCTGGAAACCGGTGAGTACGAACAGCGTCCGGTGCCGGATGCGATTCGTGATGCCGTTATGCAGGCAGTCGAAGTGTACCGCGCGTTGGGAGCAGAGATTGTTGAAGACGTACCAATGCCAAACACGCGATACGGCATCCCGGCTTATTTCGCGATCAGCCGGGTTGAAGCGGCTTCTAATCTGCACCGCTTTGACGGTGTGAAATATGGCTATCGCGCCTCGGAAAAAAATCAGGCATTAAAAGATCTCTATCGCAAATCCCGCGGAGAGGGATTTGGGCGGCAACCCAAACTGCGCATCCTGATGGGGATGTATGTGAGTGCAGCACAATACAGCGAACAATATTATCAGCAGGCACTGAAAGTACGCACGCTGATCCGCAAGGATTTTGATCAGGCTTTTGACCCGAACGGAAAATACAGGTTGAACGCGCTGTTGACACCAACAACGCCGACAACGGCTTTCCCGATGGAGAATATGTATGGGAATTCTGTGATGATGCAGTATTCTGACCAGTTGACCGTTCCAGCTAATCATGCTGGCACCCCGGGAATATCTTTTCCAGGCGGTTTTGATGATGAAGGGCTGCCGATCGGACTGCAGCTGCTGGGAGCGGATTTCACAGAAGGAACCTTGCTGCAGCTCACGCATGCTTATGAAATGGCGACGGTTGCCGCTGAGTGGCGGTCAATACTTCCAGCAGTGCTGAGGGAGGCCTAAAATGGGTAAATACGAAGCGGTGATCGGGCTGGAAACACACATTCAACTGAATACAGCCAGCAAGATATTTTGCGCGTGCAAAGCAAATTCATGGGATGATGCCCCGAACACGAATATCTGTCCGGTATGTACAGGTTTACCGGGTGTGCTGCCAGTCCTGAATGAAGAGGTCGCTGAAAAAGCAGTCATCCTGGCCGAAGCGATGCATGCTGATATTCAATCCGTGTCTTATTTTGACCGCAAAAATTATTTCTATCCGGATCTTCCGAAAGGCTACCAGATCTCGCAATTTGACCAGCCGGTAGCGGTTGGAGGTTATCTCGCGCTGCCGATCCCAGCGGCGGCGGATCCTGAAGGAAAAGGCTATATCCGCAAAGTACGTATCCATAAACTGCATATTGAAGAGGACGCGGGAAAGACAAAAAATGCTGGTAATTTACGCCAGGTCGATTTCAACCGCTGTGGAGTACCACTGGTCGAAATGGTAACCGAACCGGACCTGCGCAGCGCGGAAGAGGCTGCGCAATATCTGGCACGGCTGCGGCAATTACTGCGCTGGCTGGGTATCTCAGAAGCGGATATGGAAAAAGGAAACCTGCGATGTGATGGCAATGTCTCTATCCGGACTGTCGGCAGCGATGTGCTCAATGAAAAAACGGAGATCAAGAACGTAAATTCAATCGATGCGCTGCGTGAGGCAATAACGAAAGAGATCACACGTCAGATTCGTGAGGTGGAGAGCGGAAATGTGGTCAAACCGTGGACGCTGGACTGGGATGATGAAGAAGGCGTGCTCAAGAAAATGCGTTCAAAAGAGACAGAAGCCGACTATCGTTATTTCCGGGAACCGGACCTGCTTCCACTGCGTATCAGTGATGCATGGAAAGCCGAGATCCTGGCAGATTTTCCGGAGCGTCCCCTGGAAAGGCGTCAGCGGTTTATTGTGGAATATGATCTCCCTGAATATGACGCGGACATCCTGACGCAGGAACGAGGACTCTCAGATTATTTTGAAGCAGCAGCATCTGCCTATGGCAGCGATTCTAAAAAAGTATCGAATTGGCTGATGAATGATGTCATGCGTATGATCAATGACCAGAACCTGCAGGCGATGGAAATGGCGTTGACGCCTGAATATCTGGCTGAAATCTTAAAACTGGTAGATGCAGGCACCATTAACACCACAACCGGAAAAGCCCTGCTGCAGGATGTGCAGGAGAGCGGTAAACCACCTGCGTGGATCGTAAAGGACAAGGGTTTGGCGCAGGTGACGGATGACAGTGCCATCCGCACGATATGCGAAAAAGTAATTCAGGAACACCCGGACGAAGTAGCTTCTTTCAAAGATGGGAAGGAATCGCTGATTGGCTGGTTCGTAGGGCAGGTCATGCGTGCGTCGCGCGGAAAAGCGGATGCCAAAGCGGCAAAAGAGGTATTGAGCGAATTATTGCGGAAATAAGGAACAAAAAACGCCGGCAGCGCCGGCGTTTTCCTTATATAATTGAATTTTTATTCGTCGTCTTTGACCTGCATCCCCAGGTATACGGAAATGCCGATTTGCTCGATCTGGTCCTGCTGGGATTCCAACCAATCCAGGTGTTCTTCCTCGTCGGACAGGATTTTCTTTAAAAGTTGTTCAGTGCCGTTATCGCCAACTTCACGGGCTAATTTAATACCCTCATTATAAGAATTGATAGCATCCATTTCTGCCTGCCAATCATTCTTGAATTGCTTTTCGACGCTGTCGCCAATGTGTAGTTTATTCAATTCACTGACGATTGGCATGCCTTCCAGGAAGAGTATGCGTTCAATAAGCATTTCCGCATGTTTCATTTCATCAATACCGCGTTTCTCAACAATTTCATGAAGACGTTCATATCCCCAATCTCCATCTATTTCGCCATGCACAACATACTGGTTGATCGCGGTCAGTTCTTCTGCCAGCAAACCATTCAGCTTTTCAATTAATTTTTGATTCCCTTTCATTCTTTTCACCTCGATTTATTGATTAAATTTATTATAACATTTGGCAGATTCACCGTGTGTTTAGAAAACTCCGCGAACCATCAATAAGAAACCAAATACCATCATAGGGATGCCGACAGGCGCTGAGATGACCAGGATGGTCAGGATGAATCCAATAATTGTGATCAACAGTCCGATGATCGCTGCCGCCAGACGCCCGGTGAGTTTAAGAATCCAGGTTACGAACTCCCGGATAGCTTTAAAAGGCCACAATAATATCGGGACTGATTTTTCAGATTGATGCATTATGTATGCGTTCCTTTCTCTTCACCTTATGTACGCGATTATGGAAATTTGGTTGCAGCGGCGAAACCATGCGCTGAAAAAAAACGTATATTGATATAGAATAAGTATTTAGGAGAATAACCATGAATGATAATAATGTGAAACGGCTTTACCGATCAAAAGATGACCGTATGATCTCTGGTGTATGCGCTGGTTTAGCAGATTACATCGATATTGACCCCACTATCGTACGCTTATTGTTCGTCCTGGGGTTAGTTGCTGGCGCTGCGACATTTTGGGCATACATCATTATGATGTTGGTCGTGCCGGAAGAAGCGTAAATTTTTCAAACAATTTGTTTGCATAAAAAACCGGCATTTCGTCGGTTTTTTAGGTTAAGCCATTCATTTTTGACGGATGAATTGCCAATATGTACGCTTTCCAGTCGAGCTGATCTAGGTTGTTGATGCTGGGATAGCCCGGCTGCAGTGCGTGGATATTGTATTGGTGAGCGCGTAAGCTGCCCCATACCTCGCGGGCAGCAACCTTGCCGTGCAATTCAATTAATAAAATCGGCGTATGCGTGGCTAATAATTCTTTTGCGCCGAGTAAGGCGTTGCCTTCGCCGCCCTCAATATCCAGCTTGATTAATGAGGGCGCCGGGTTCTTTTTTGTAAAAACAAAATGGTCTAAAGTGAGACCATCCACCGTGATGCTGTCCTGGTAATTTTCATCTCGCCCCGCTGAACCTTCTGCTTTTCCCATTGCGCCAGATTTATGCATGTAAAAAGTGACCGGTGTGTTTTCACCGGTGACCGCGGCATGCGTGATGGTTACCTGATTCGATAGATTATTAAGGGAAATGTTGGCAGTAAGCCGTTGGATGTTTGCGGGAAGCGCTTCAAAGGCGAACACATGCCCACCGCGGCCTGCCAGGTTGGATGCCAACAGGCTGATATATCCAACGTTTGCCCCCACGTCATAGATAACATCTCCCGGCTTGATCCATTTCTGAGCAGCTTGGCGCAGGTTGGGTTCGTATGTTCCTAGCCAGTAATCCTTTTCCGACTGCAGGTCAAGCGCCATACGGAGTCCCTTGGCTGGACCGGCTGCAATTGTGATCTCGGTTATGCCGCGCGGTGCGGCAGCGTTTAACGCGCTGCGGATCGGTTTCGCGAGGAAAGGGATGCGGTATAGCAATCGCTTAATGCTGTCAGGTAGGACTTTAGCAAACCAGGCGGCGATTTTCAGAAAGGGTTTTGAAATTCTGGTCATAGTTGTATTTCCAATTCAATCTCATCACGGATGGGGATGTTGTAGTTGCCCCTCAGCGGGATCTGGGGTTTGATGGTGCGCGATATATTAATGGCGTTCTTGCGCCATGCACTGATAGAAAATCCCATCTGCTGGTAAAAACGCAGCGCGCCTACGTTGTCATTGGTAGTAACGACGATTATCTTCTGTGCGCCTTTATCGCGTGCCTGATCCATGGCAGCTGATACTAAATCTTTGCCAATTGGAGGCGCTTCCGTGCTGGTTGATAAGCTGATGATCTCACACAAATCATCCGCAAAGTGTAGCAGGATCAATCCACGTATTTCACCATTCTGTTCAGCGATGAACCCATCGTGTTCCGCGGGATGATATTTTGTACCGCGCACGACAACCATCTCGTCTCCCCACCACTTACGCATCTCTGCGCGCATGAAGGGTTTATCGTTTACGGTTGTTGGGCGTATATGAATTGTGCTGCGATCTGCCATTATGCGTCTGGTTCATCCTGCGGCCAGGCCGTGCGCAACCGTTCAAAAGTCTCACGCAGATCCTCGGGGAGGACGCGTGTCTGACCGATGGCGGTCATATAATTTGTATCGCCCTCCCAGCGGGGAACGATATGAAAGTGGATGTGGTCGGCGATGCCTGCCCCCGCGGAAGAACCCAGGTTTGCGCCCATGTTATATCCTTCTGCCTTGTAAACCTTATTGATCGTGTTAATGCTGTGGCGGATAAGCCGCATCACCTCTGAGCAGGTTTCCGCGTCCATCTTGTCGAATGTGTCGATATGCGCATTTGGCACCACCATCACATGCCCGCTCGTATATGGGAATTTGTTAAGGATCACAAACGCGTTCTGTCCGCGAAACACAACTAGATGTTTCTCGTCGTCGCTGCTTTTATGGGCACTGCAAAACACGCAGCCCTTTGGTGTGCGGTTGCTGCGGATATATTTCATTCGCCAGGGTGACCAGAGGTGGTGCATACACATTCCTTTTGTTTGAACAATCCTATTCTAACGCAAAACAATTTGACGGTTTGACATCCATCCCGCGAAAAGGTATCCTATCGGTATGCCTGATGAAACTGGTGCTTTGCCCGCTTCTGTCTATTCCGTGAGTGACCTGAACGCGTATATCCGTGCCCTGTTGGAAAGCAATGAAAACTTAATGGATATCTGGGTCAGCGGTGAGGTATCGAATCTTTCGAAGCCCAGATCTGGGCATATGTATTTCACCCTGAAAGATGAGGATGCGCAGGTCCGATGTGTGATCTGGCGCAACCATGCTTTGCGTCTCGCGGGCGCGCTTCGAGATGGTATGCTGGTCGAAGCACATGGCACGGTGGGTGTTTACGAAACAGGCGGGCAATACCAGCTGTACGTGGATGGAATCCGCGCGGGTGGTGAAGGCAGGCTGTACCAGGAATTTCTGCGGCTGAAAGCAGAGTTGGAAGCCGAAGGTTTGTTTGATGCTGAACGAAAACGTCCGATACCAGGTTTTCCGGATGTGATCGGCATTGTAACATCCGCTACCGGCGCTGCCTTACAGGATATGCTGAATACACTGCGCGGGCGCTATCCGCTGGCGAAAGTTGTCCTGTCGCCAGCCCAGGTTCAGGGGGATGCGGCTCCCGCGAAAATCATCAAAGCTATTGAGAATCTGAATGCATTTATAAAGCCAGATGTGATCCTCCTCGGGCGTGGAGGCGGGTCGCTGGAAGATCTCTGGGCTTTCAATGATGAAGGGGTGGTGCGGGCTGTTGTGCAATCATCTGCCCCTGTCATTTCAGGCGTAGGACACGAAACCGATTTTACCTTGACCGATTTTTCCGCAGACCTGCGGGCGCCTACGCCAACCGGCGCGGCTGTGGCAGCTGTACCGGATAAAGCTGACCTGGGTGTTTTACTGCAGGGGCTCGAGAATATGCTATTCACGCGCATTGGGGAAATCCTGCAGGAATTACACGCATCATTACAGTCTGATCGGATGCGGATGATATATGCGTCTCCTGCTGGGATGATCCGCCAGCGAATGCAAACGCTGGACCAGCAATCCATGCGGACGCAGCATATACAGGAGCGCTATTTTTCTGAAGAACAGAGAAAACTGGAGCTGGCGCGAAAGCAGCTGGTCATATACGATCCGCTGGGGGTCCTGAAACGCGGGTATGCCATCATATCCGATGGGGATGGAAATACGATGCGTTCGATCAAACAGGTACAATTAGGGGAAAGGATGCAAACACGCATGGCTGATGGGTTGATCCAATCAGACGTCAATGCAATTCAGCCGATTGAGGAAACGCAAAATGGCAAAGAAAAGTGATCCAATATCCACGATGAATTTTGAGCAGGCCCAGGAGGCGCTCAATGAAGTCCTGGGCCAACTGGAAGAAAATCCTTCTGATCTGGAAGGGGCAGTCGCATTGTTTGAGCGCGGAAAGGAACTGATTGACCGCTGCCAGGCTTTGCTGGATGAAGCGCAATTGAGGGTCAGCCAGCTGGAAAACGACGGCAGCGAAACTCCTATGGATGAATAGACAATGTTCAGCGATCTGATCCATAATAAAGTCGTGGTTGCGGCGATGCTTGCCTGGCTGCTGGGGCAGGGGTTGAAATTTCCTTTTGAGTATCTGATTAACAAGAAATGGGACTGGACGATCGTGTTTAGCACAGGCGGGCTGCCCAGCTCCCACTCTGCTGTGGTGACGGCAGTAGCGCTTTCAATTGGATTAATTGACGGGTTTGACACATCTCTGTTTGCGCTCGCGGCGGCGACTGGGTTGATTGTGGTCTATGACGCGACGGGGGTGCGGCGGCAGGCTGGCTTCCATGCAGAACGCATCAACCAGATCATGCGTGACTTTTTAGAGAGTGGGCATTTTGAACAGGAAGATTTAAAAGAGATGCTGGGGCACACACCTTTTGAAGTGTTCAGCGGGATCATCCTCGGCGGGCTGATCAGCCTGGCTGTTTTATTATTAATGCCCTTCTAATCATCCGGATAGAGCGCATCGATTGCGCGTTGCTGGTCTAACCCTTTCTTACCCTTACTCTTGATCTGTGCATAAAATTCGTCATCATATCGGCGAGACTGCACCAATATAGGCATAGGGACTCCCCAACCCAACAATAGAACCTCCTCCTTGGGCTGCAGGCGCGCGAGCATACCGCGCAGCGCGTCCCGACCTGCTAGGCCGGACAGCACAGCGTGGATATCATCATCATCCCCCAGCCAGCCGCAGATCCTGGTGCCCAGCTGTGACATAACTTCGTCATAAATCTGTGATGGGCGCTGGTCAATGACCAGCAGGGTGACGTAATACTTACGCATTTCGCGGGCGATGATGCTGAAGGTTGTTTGGGAAGCCAGTTCGCGATTCAGGAGTTTGTGCGCTTCTTCGACGGCGATCACCAGCTGGCGCGGTTCGGGTCCCTTCCCATTGCGAAATTGGTTCGTGGATTTCTCCCATTCTTCTCGGATACGGCGCGTAAGCAGGTTCGAAATAAGCAGGTAATCCAGGTCGGTTTCATATTTTCCAAAAGAAAGCACGATATGGCGGCCTTTCTTGAGCGCTTCAACGATGGCTTTAATGTTGTCTGAGGGTGGGTTATCGATGATGTATTTCTTGTTGAATAATCGTTTAAGCTTCCCATGCAGGCCTTTCGCTGCCATCGGGTGAACGCCATTCTCGTTGGCCCAGAATGTAACACTGTCCGGGGATGGCACGAGTTTGTCGCCTTCGGAAACCATACCATCATGGCTCATTTCCTTAAAGGCTTTAAACCAGTGTTGCCGCCCGAATTTCTGGATCAGCGCGTCAAGGGTGGCGGCTGTAGTGTCACGCAGGTTCAATTCAGAGAACAGCATCTCTATATCCTCGGGCATAATGTCGCTGCAGGAAAGGGTCAGATTGAAATCCGGGGAAACGCCGCGAATATCTGCACCCCCGCCTAATCCAACGATCTGCACCCCGCTTTTCCCAAATAACGAGCGTAAACCTTTGATATTTTCACCCGTATCGGATGCAGTGTCATCCAATCCATACTCATTGTGCATATCATACACAAGTACGGAAGCGCGGTCCTGCTTGATCAAGCCGGCCAGGATGATGCGGGTGAGAAAGGATTTTCCAGTGCCAGTGGCACCAAAGATGCCTGAGGAGCGCTGGATGAGGCGATCGAGGCTGATACAAACCGGGTGATCCTGTTCGCGTGTGGTGCCGATGATGAAATTACTGTCTTCTTCCGGCTTGCCGAATATCTCGGCGATATTGCCGGCGCTGGCAAGGTAAGCATTCGCCTGGTGCACCGGGATGGTCTTGACCGGGAGCAGACACGGTTCTTTCCTATCACCATTGTCAATCTCTGCCTGCCACTCTTTGTGGGCGGCGGTACCCGGTTCCGGACCGCTTTCCAGCATGAGCGCAGGCATGACGATCATATCAGCATAAAGAGTTTTCTGGTTTAAAAGGGCAGTAATGTCCGATGGGAATTGCTGGCTGCTGCTGTTATCTGCATAACGCGGATCGATAGCGCCCAATTGTAGATCAGTAGCAATGCCGTAAAATTGCCAGTTGCCACTCTTGATAACGATGAAGGATCCTTCCTGAGTGGAAGATGGCGGAACAGTCAGGCGTACATTTAAATTGGCTTTCAGACCGCCATTGACCACATATCCAATCGGCTGATTATTATTTTTGGATGGATTAGCTGCCATGGTCATGCCTCCTGAGTGGTATTGATGGGTATTAATGCGTCACTGATGGCGAAGAGTGCCTGATTTAACAGATCATGGTTGTCACGCAGCAGAGTGATTACCATACCGACTGCACCAGCTTTCCACTTCTCCCGTAGATTATTTTCCTGGGCTTGATAGGCCATACGAATATGAGCTGCCGTCAGGTCCGCGGTTGGGAGATCAGGGGTGGACAGCAGGTAGCGGAAATAGCCGAACTTTCCTTTGTTGGTAAATTTCTGAATTTGTTTCTGGTCACACTGGTGCATGCTATCCAGGGAGAGCGGAGGATGGGGGGGGAGTCGATGTGAAATGATCCCGCTGTGTTCATGCCCGATGAATAGGATACTCATTTCCAGGGGGGTGTTGCGGTTCAGACGATTGTCGAGAATGACTTCTTCAGAAATATTATCGGCAGCTGCCAGCTGGCGCACTAATCCATCATCATCAATGTGGATGTCGTATACCAGGCCAAAAATGCGTCCGTCCTGATTGGGGATGTAGATCATTGATCCGAAATCCGGCGGTGATTGGCTGACGCGGCATCCCACAACACATCCGCGTGTATTCGAGCGTAATAAGCGACCGGCAGTCATTTTTTCCATAGTTTACTTTAACCTCGTTCGTGGCCGTAATTCTTTAGCATTCAATTTATTAGATTGCGCGCCAGTATCTACCCCCATCTGCGTGAGAGTATGAGTGAGTAATTGCATCACGTTCTCTCGTTCTTCAAAATGCACAACTGCTTCCTCGTGAGCACGGTGCAGAATATAAGGGTAAGGGCGCTGTCCCAGAAGCGCGCATTGATCGATCAATGCATGTTGCAGAAGAGTAATGGCTGATACACGCGCAGCAACACAGGAGGGGATCTCCACGCGGACGATCCATGGGCGGGTAAGCGATCCAGCATTAAGATAAAAGAAATGCAGAGCGATCTCATCCCTGTAGGCGTTACTTGAAGGGGAAAAGAGCGTGAATACTGAAGAGCGCGCTGCTGGCGGTAGCAGCTGAGAAAAGATGTGGGCATCGGTGATGCCGCTGATATCATGGCGGGGTTCAGCCCGAAAGACCAACTCCAGCAGTTTCACGATCAGATCCGCGCGCGGCTTGTCAGTATATCCCGCACAGATATATTCGTTTCGGCATAAAGCAGACAGTGAAGCCAGATAATCCTGAAATAATATCTGGTGTGTTTCACCGCTGCGTGGTTCCTGGAACAGCTCCAGCGGACCATCGCTGAGGGCGATCAGTGGATAGTCCGAAGTTAAAGGAAAATTTGCCAGCACCTGCAGTTCGCGCACATCGCGTGCGGTATTGACCCATCGCTCTGGCAGAAATTCGGTGGCGATGGTGCCGTCCTGCGCGCGGATGAATTCTGTGCTTATTTTCACCTGCGGCGCTAAAGCGCTTCCGGGTTGCATATAGACCGTGGCGGTATTGACCAGAGAAAGCGGGAGAATGTCGTGGTGGGAGGACGTGATTTGTGAACCATCAGACGCCAGCAGGGAATATGGTTCGGTTTCTGTTTGGATTGGAAAAACACCATCCAGGGATTCGTGGGCTGGCAGCGCGCAGCGTTTCACGGCTGACTTTGAAATTTGCGCTGACAGGGATTTATGTTCGCCTTCCTGCACCTCGCTGGCAAGGCGTTTGAGCAGCGCGATCGCGGTGGCTACTTTTTCTGGGCGGCTGGCAATTTGTTTGCCTGCCTGCCGGCAGTACTCGCTGACCTGTGGTTGAAGTTCGAGATAATTAATGGGCATACGACAATCCCCGTATCATTTCAAAGGTGATCAATTATATCGGATGCTGTAATGGCCGGAAATTAAAAATAAGAGGAAGATGTAGTCCACATCTTCCTCTATAGTAAAAACTATTTGTTGTTTTGTCTAATCGCTAGGGTTTCTTTGCTTCCACCCAGTTGAAGGCCATGTCGTATTCCTTGCCGTAACCGGTGATACCGAAAGCAATGGCGCCGTCAGTATAAGTGTCGTCTTCGAATGCGAGCGGACGGCGCTCATAGTACAGCTGTTCGCCATTGACGAAAGCGGTAACCAGATCGCCAACGCAGGACAGAGAGAATGTGTTCTTCTCGAGACCGCCTGTGATGAGCGTGGAGTTGACGCGTTTGTC
>Ga0180430_10001527_pt1 | contig 22357 bp, 23 predicted proteins | sample SS_ome_9_FD_132999 | JGI IMG/M metagenome (GOLD analysis project Ga0180430, IMG submission 132999) | Hypersaline lake sediment archaeal communities from the Salton Sea, California, USA - SS_1_S_2 metaG | ecosystem: Environmental > Aquatic > Non-marine Saline and Alkaline > Hypersaline >... | reverse complement strand
TGGGAAAGCTGGTTGCCGCAGAAGTGATGGTGGGGGTGATCATCGCCCTGACGGTTCAGGTTTTTTTCGAAGGGGTGCGCCTGATGGGCCAGCTGGTGGGTTTCCAGACCGGCCTGTCCATCGCCAATATCATTGATCCCCAGAGCGGCGCCCAGGCGTCGATTTTCGCCAATTTCGCCTATTTTCTGGCGATGATTTTTTTTCTGGCCTTCAACGGCCATCACATATTGATCCAGGCGGTCAAGGAAAGCTTCGAGGTGCTGCCGGTGGGCAGCCTTCAGCTGGGGCCATCGACCTTCAGCCATCTGTTGACCGTCTACGGCAGCATGTTTGCCATCGCCATAAAGATCGGTGCACCGGCCATTGCGGCGCTGTTGTTCACCAAGGTGGCTTTTGGATTGATCGTCCGTCTGATTCCCCAAATGAACATCATGATTGTGGCGCTGCCGGCCCAGGTGGTCATCGGCCTGATCTTTTTCGGCATCTGCCTGAACGTTCTTTTCCTGATGCTGCAGCATTATTTGAGCGGGCTGCATGCGACACTGATCCACGTGTTTCGGCTGTTGGGGGTTTGAGGCTATGTCCAACGAAGGCTCCGGAGAAAAAACAGAAAAGGCGACACCGCGCAAACGGCGCGAAACTCGTGAAAAAGGCGAGGTCGCGAAAAGCCGCGAGCTGCCCTCGGTGGCGGTTCTGCTGGCGTCCCTGCTCGGGTTGGTCTTTTTCGGTTCTTTTATGCTTCAGCATCTCCAGCTGTTGATGAAGGATGCTTTTACAATGCCGAATCCGGCCGAAATGGGCGATGTCGATCGGCTGGTCGCCTATGGAAAGAGCGTGATCGTGGATTTTTTCCTCATTGTGGCGCCGATGCTGGCAGCGGTTTTTGTGGTGGCGATCTGTTCCAATGTGGCCCAGGTGGGGCTGCTGCTGTCCACCGAGCTCATCAAGCCCAAGCTGTCCAAACTGGATCCTGTCAAGGGCTTGGGGCGGCTGTTTTCAAAACAGGCGGCCGCGGAACTGTTCAAGACGCTGCTGAAACTCATCATCGTGGGCGGCATTGTGTATGCTTCAATCGTCGGTAAAATTGAAGAACTGCCGAACCTGGGCAACCTGGACGTCAGCGGCGTATTCCAATACCTGTCTACGGTCGTATTCAGCATTTTCATGAACTGTACGCTGGCCCTGCTGCCGCTGGTGCTGCTGGATTGGGCGTTTCAGAAATGGCAGTTCGAAGAGCGCATCAAGATGTCCAAACAGGAGGTCAAGGAGGAGCACAAACGCAGCGAGGGCGATCCGCAGATCAAGGCGCGGATCAAGGGCATTCAGATGGAAATGGCCCGCAAGCGCATGATGCAGGCCGTGCCGGATGCCGATGTGGTGATCACCAACCCGACGCATCTGGCCGTAGCCCTCTCATATCGGAAAGACGCCATGAGCGCCCCCAGGGTGATCGCCAAGGGCGCCGACCTGATCGCCCGCCGCATCAAGGCGCTGGCGGCGGAGAACAACGTCCCCATTGTCGAAAACCGCCCGCTGGCCCGGGATCTTTATACAATGGTGGACATCGATCAGGAAATACCGCCCGCGCTTTACCATGCGGTGGCCGAAGTTATGGCTTATATTTATCGACTGAACCCCGGCGGTGCGGCGCGGCCGGCGGTGGACAACAGCTAAGACAAGGCATCTGACATGACGGAAGCCATCAGAATCGAGCAGCCGGCGGCCATGCCCAGCGAACTGTTGACGATCGCCGGCGTGGTGACCATTCTGGTGGTCATGATCATCCCGCTGCCCCCGGTGCTGCTGGATTTTCTCCTGGCCCTGAACATCACCCTGGCGGTGACCATTCTGCTGATCGCCATGTACACGCTGCAGCCGTTGGATTTTTCGATATTTCCGCCGCTGCTGCTGGTCATGACCCTGTTCAGGCTTTCACTGAACATTGCATCGACACGGTTGATTCTGCTGCACGGCAATGAGGGTGCGCTGGCCGCCGGCCGGGTCATCAGGTCCTTCGGCAGCTTCGTCGTCGGCGGCAATTACGTGGTGGGGCTGATTGTCTTTTTCATTCTGGTGGTGATCAATTTCGTGGTGATCACCAAAGGGGCGACCCGTATTGCGGAGGTGGCGGCCCGGTTTACCCTGGATGCGATGCCGGGCAAGCAGATGAGCATCGATGCGGATCTCAACGCCGGGCTGATCGATGAAGAGGAAGCCAAAGCCCGCCGAAGGCAGGTGACCGCCGAAGCCGAGTTTCAGGGCGCCATGGACGGCGCCGCCAAATTTGTGCGCGGCGATGCCATTGCCGGCATCATCATCACCCTGATCAACATTATCGGCGGTTTTGTCATCGGCGTGCTTCAGCAGAGAATGCGCATGGTGGACGCCGCCCAGAACTATACCCTGCTGGCGGTGGGCGACGGCCTGGTGTCTCAAATACCGGCGCTGACCATCTCCACCGCGGCCGCCATTCTGGTCAGCCGTTCGGCGTCCGAAAATTCCATGGGCAAGGAGTTCGGGGCGCAGTTTTTCAATTATCCAAAAGCGATTTATCTGGCGGCGTTGACCATTTTTATTTTCGGTCTGATCCCCGGCCTGCCGCATTTTTCCTTTATTCTGCTATCCGGTGTGATCGCCGGCGGGGTCTACCTGTTCAAACGTAGAGAAAAGGCCGCTACAGCGCCGGATGTCAAGGCTTCCGAATCGGAAGCCGCCGTCGAGGCGCAGCCGGAGCCGGTGGAACATCTGCTGCACATCGATCCCCTGGAAATCGAAGTCGGCTACGGTCTGATACCGCTGGTGGATCGGGAGCAGGGGGGTGAGCTGCTGGAGCGGGTGCGGTCGCTGCGACGCCAGTTTGCAACCGAAATGGGGTTGATTCTGCCGCCGGTGCATATCCGCGACAACCTGCAGCTGAAATCGTCCGAGTACCGCATTCTCTTGAAGGGTGTCGATATCGACGGCGCCGACCTGATGCCCAACCATTGCATGGCGCTGGATGCCGGCGATGTCTCGCGCAAAATCGACGGCATCGAGACGACGGAGCCGACCTTTCACCTGCCGGCGGTCTGGATTCCGGAATCGCAAAAGGGCGAAGCTTCCCTGGCCGGGTACACGGTTGTCGACAACGTCACCGTAATGGCCACTCACTTGACGGAAATTATCCGGCGGCATGCGTTTGAACTGCTGGGCCGGCAGGAAGTCCAGAATCTGCTGGACAATCTCGGCAAGCTTTATCCCAAGGCGGTCGAAGAGCTGGTGCCCAACCTGGTGTCCCTGGGAATTGTGCAACGCGTGCTGCAGAATCTGATACGGGAGCGCATTTCCATCAGAGATCTATTGACCATTGTCGAAACCATGGCCGATTGCGCCGAGATGACCAAGGACCCGGAGATTCTGACGGAGTACGTGCGCCACAAGTTGGCCCGTTCCATTATTCAACCCCATCTGGACAAAAACGGCACGCTCAACCTCATCACGCTGGATCCGTCGGTTGAAGATATTCTGACGGCCGGCATTCAGAAAACCGAGCACGGTTCCTATCTGTCCGTTGATCCTAAAACGGCGGACCGCATCCTGTCGCTTGCCAAAAAGGAGGCTGAAAAGGCCATGGCCATGGATCTGCAGGCCATCCTGCTGACGTCGCCGACGCTGCGCCGACACGTCAAACGCATGACGGAACATTTTATTCCATCGTTGATGGTGTTGTCCAAGAGTGAACTCACGGGTGAAATCGGCGTAAAATCGATTGGGAAGGTGCAAATTGCCCATGCAGGCGCATAAATACACCGCACCGAGCATCCGGGAAGCGACCGAAAAGGTGAAGCGGGCGCTGGGCCCGGCGGCAATGATTCTGGAAACACGGCGTCTGATCGGCCCGCGGGGGGAACCGCTGTTCGAAATTACGGCCGGGCCGCCGCGGACGGAGGAAAGCCGCGGGCCGGAGACGGGATCTTCCTCTCTGGCCGCCGAACTGATGAGCATCAAGGACATGCTCCAGCTGATGCAGCACACCGGCGGCACCATCGAAAAGATAGCGGCGGTTCCGGCCCTGCTCAATCTGTATGTCACGCTCGTTCGAAAAGGCGTTCAGGAACAAAACGTCGCCTTCTTTTTTGACCGCGCCGGTGCGTTTCACCGGAATCCATCTCCGAATCCGCACGAACTTCGGCGGCAGGTGATGCAGGAAATGTCAAACGCAATTTCCGTGAGGGATCCCTTCCAGGGGCCGGTGAAGAAACAGACCATTGCGGCGCTGGTCGGGACCACCGGTGTGGGGAAAACCACGACGATTGCCAAACTGGCGGCCCGACTGTCGCTGAAAGACGGCAGGCGGGTGGGGCTGGTGTCCATCGACACCTATCGCATCGGTGCCATGGAACAGCTGAAGAGCTATGCCGATATCATCGGCATTCCCTGCCTGCAGGCTTTCAACCGCAAAGACATGGCGCATGCGGTCAAGCGCATGGTCAACCGCGATGTCATTTTGATCGATACGGCGGGACAAAGCCAGTACGACAAGCAACGCCTGCGGTCGCTGGGACAGTTTTTGTGCAGCGATGCCGCCATCAGCACGCACCTGCTGTTGAGCGCCGCCACCCTTGAAACCGAAGTGGAAAAAACCGCGCGCAACTTTGAGTCCGTGGGCTATGAAACCTGTGTTTTCACAAAAACAGATGAAACGACACAGCACGGACGTATCCTCAATCAGGCCCTGAAGCTGAAACGGCCGCTTTCTTATTTCACCACCGGTCAGAATGTTCCGGAAGACATTGAAAGCGCGCACGGAAGTCGTATGGTTGACATGATATTCGGCGACATCGAATTGAACCGATAATGGAGACAACCGGTATGGACCAGGCATCCAATCTCAGGCGGATCATCAGATCGACATCGGAAAAACAGGCCCTGGCCGGCGCCTCGACGGGATCGGCCGCGGCAGAGGGATCCGGCAGCCCGGTCGTTATTTCCATTACCAGCGGCAAAGGCGGTGTGGGTAAATCCAACATCGTCGGCAATCTGGCCATCGCCCTCCAGTGGCGGGGCCAGCGCGTGCTCATTATGGATGCGGATCTCGGTCTGGCCAACATCGATATCATCTACAATCTCAAACCCACGGCAACCATCGCCGATGTCATCAGCGGGGAAAAAGAAATCTCCCAGATCATCGTCAAAGGGCCTGAGAATGTGTCGGTGATACCGGCGAGCTCCGGCATTGAAGACCTGGCCAACCTTTCCGAAGGCCACAAGGCCAACCTGCTGAGTGAATTCGATACGCTCAACCAGGCCTATGATGTTTTACTCATCGACACGGGCGCCGGCATTTCGTCCAATGTCATCTACTTCAATCTGGCCGCCCAGAAACGCTATGTCATCGTCACCCCCGAGCCCACTTCCATCACCGATGCATACGCCCTCATGAAAGTGATGCACAACCGCTACGGCACGGAGCACTTCACCATATTGATGAATATGGTTCAAAGCGAGCGCGAAGCAATGGCTGTATTTCGCCATTTAAGTGATGTGAGCAGCCGTTTTTTGACCAATGTGGTGTTGAGCTACGCCGGTCACATTCCCTTTGATCGTCACCTGGGAAAGGCGGTTCTGCTGCGACGTCCGGTGATCTGCAGCCATCCGGAAACCGCCTGCAGCCGGGGATTCGCAAAATTGGCCGATACGGTGCTGCAGCAGCTGCACGAGCACCCATTGGATGGCAACATCAAATTTTTTCTCAGAAAACTGGTCGATCGACCCGTGTGACCATGAAAAACGATGCGAGCCGAGATCAACAAATACCGTAAAATGCAGGGAACCGAAATCCCGGCAATGAATGCGGCGCAGCGCGAGGCGCTGATCATGCAGTACGCGCCTTTTGTGAAAAAGGTGGCGGAGCGGTTGGCGATTCGGCTGCCGTCCCACATTCAGCTGGATGAACTGGTCAGTGCCGGGTATATCGGGCTGTGTCAGGCCATTGAGAAATACGATGCCGGCAGAGGATTTAAATTCCGGACCTATGCAGAGCGGCGCATTCGGGGCGCCATGCTGGATGAGCTGCGGGCCAGGGATTGGGTACCGCGTTCGGTGCGTCAAACCACGCGGCGGATCGAGGATGCGGTGCAAACCCTGGAAACACGGTTGGGCCGCTCGCCGCGGGATGACGAAATCGCCGCAGAACTGGGGGTGGATCCGGAAACGTACTTCAGCATGCTCAACAATGCCGCGGGTATCAACATGTTGCGCCTGGACGACCCGGTCAACGACGGCACCGCCACGCACGTGTCGCTGCAGCAGGCCGGAACGGCCGGCGCCTTTGAAAAATTACAACGCAAGGAAATAAAACAGGTGGTCGCGGCCGGCATTAAAACGCTCAGCCGCAAAGAACAGCTGGTGGTGTCGCTGTATTATTTTGATGAGCTGACCATGAAGGAAATCGCGCAGACCCTGGATCTGACGGAATCCCGCATTTGTCAGATCCACGCCGCTGTGATGATCAAGCTGCGGTCGCGGCTGAAGCGCTATTTTAAAGGAGATTCCAAATGCGTTTAAAATGGATTGCCGGGGCGCTGATTCTGATGCTCACCGGCCTTTTCGGTTTGCTGATGATGGTGCGTCCTCAGGCTCCGCCACCACCGCCGGTCGTCCATTATCCCGTGGCCGCCGCGTCCGTCGCCAAGGCCGCCCCCGGCAAAAGCCGGATGGTTTTTGAGTCTTTCACCCTGCCGATCGCCTCTGACAAGAGCGTTGCCTTGGTGGACATGCGGACCGTCGCCGTGTTTTCCGGGCCGGATGCGGCGGCGGAAATCAGCGAAAAAACGGTTGAGATCCGGAGCATCATCTACCGTACGACGATGCAGGCTTTGAAACGCACCACGGGTTTGCCGGTGTGTGCGGATCTGGAGGCCGGTCTCACACGGGCCGTAAATCAATACCTCAAGCGGGGCCGGGTCGATGGTTTCGCAATCCAGTTTGTGTCCATGGGGTAAACCCTAGGAGGACGCCATGAGCAGTACAACCGACACCAATATCGTTTTCAGTCAGGGAACAGCCGTCAAGGAAATCCAGCATGTCCGCAAAAACCATCTGGAAATGAATCAGCAGTTCGTGGCGCAGCAGGGGGTGACCCGGCGCCGGCGGGAGAAAGAGAAAATCCGCAAACAAGGGACGGACAACCGGATCGAAGCCGAGTCCGACGGACAACGACGGCCGGCACAGGGCAAAACCGATCGCAAATCTTCCCCAAAGGACCAGGCGGCATCCCGGAACCGGATGCCGGACAGGGATCACCTGGTGGATATCCACATCTGAAATGACGCTGACGAATTTCAATGTCTGGGTGGTGCTGCAGCTCGGCATCGATGTGTTTTTAGTCGGGCTGTTTGTTTACGGCATCGTGAAAATCAGGTCGCTCAATCTGCCGTATGACATCGGCAAGCTGCTCGATCACGTTCAGAATCTGCTGCAGGACGCGGACCGGCTGGCCAAATTGTATCAGCAGGGTGTGGAGGACAAGAAGCGCTTTATCCAGACGGTGGACGCCCGGACCACCGATCGCATCCGCGAACTGGATGCGGCCATGCGCCAAAGCGCCGGCCTGCTCAAGCAAGGGCTTGTGCAGGAGGAGAAAAGGCAAAGCGCGGCTTGCGGCCGGGAACTGGAAGAACGGATTGCGGCAATGGACGAAGCCGGCAACGATCTGGAAACCATTGCCGCGGCGCTGTCTCTGCCGCGGGAAAAGGTCAAACTGGTGCTGAAACTTAAAGGACGCCGCCCGGCCGCCGCGGTGCCCGCAAAAAATGATTGAAATCGTCGCTCAGGAAAAGGAAGTCGTTTCCCGCAAGGGTTTAGGCAACGTCCCCCGCCCGTCGTCCGTTCGCCTTGCGATCGGCGACATCGTGACGGCGCGGGTGTTGTCGAAATCCGCGCCGCACCAAGCCGTGGTGTTGATCGACGGCCAAAAGATGCAGGCCCGCACCCATGGCGATATCAAAACCGGCGAGGTGCTTGCCTTGAAAATCAGTGCCTTGCATCCGCTGACGGTGAAGCGGTTGCGCACCGGCGGTGGACCACTCTTGCGCACCGGCCTGGCGACCCTTATGGCGGATACGGCCGCGGACCCTTATGCCGTGCTTTACAAAGCGCTGACGTCCCGGTCGGGATCTAAATCAACCCACGGGCCGCTGCTGCCGCTGTTGACGCGATTGGCCGACGATATCCACCGGCAGGGAGGCGATGGTTTTCTGGGACGCATTTTAGATGGATCCGGCCTGCTGTGGGAGCGCAAGCTGCGGGATATGCTCGGTCGGGGAAGACTGCGTGAAAATGAGATGCAGCGCATGCTGGCGACGGATCTGAAAGCTGCCTTGTGCCGCAGCATTGCGGCGCGGCCCGACCCGGACCATCGGCTGCTGACCCTGCTGCGCTGCATCGAAAACATTCAGTTGTTCAACCGTCCGCAGTCCGGAACTGCTGCAGAGCGGCACATTTTCATTCCATTGCCCCTGCAGGCGGCGCCGGGGCAGATGCCCATGAGCCAGCTGCTGCTGCGGGTTCCCGGCGAAAAATCACCCCGCGGCGGCGACGCCGGCGGGCGGGGCTTCAGCATGACCTTTCTGCTCAACCTGTCCCGGCTGGGACCGATCCGAATTGATGCGGCGGTGTTCGCTAAAAGGGTCAATTGCCGCTTTTTGACCGTCCGCGAAGATGTCCGGCGGGAAATTCTGGAGCAGGCAAAGACACTGGCCCGGGCGCTGGAAGGCAGGGGGTTCGTCTTCCAGAACTTGGCCTGCCGGGTCCGCCCGGTTGAAACGGTGGCCCGTTCCCTGCTGGCTGAATATGTCGGCGGTGAACCGGAACAGCTGCATATAACGGCCTGAAAACGATGACCGGAAACGGCGGAAAAAAATACGCGGCCGCATTGAAGTACCGGCCGCAGACCGGAAAAGCCCCGGAGGTCGTGGCCAAGGGCGGCGGGAAAATCGCCGAAAAAATCATTTCCCTGGCCAAGGCGCACGATCTTTACATTCATGAAGATCCGGATCTGGTGGAAGTGCTGTCCCGTCTGGACATCGGCGACGAAATTCCGCCCGAGCTCTACGTCGTGGTGGCGGAAATCATGGCTTTTGTCTACGGTGTGAACGGCGGCAAAAATATCCGCTAGGCAAATATTGCCGGCAAGGAGGCGCGTTGCCGGGGATGCGTTGACCACCGTTTAGCGGGGCGGCGCAGGAACAGTCGGTGTCATCATGTGTCAACCTATGAATAAATTTAAATTTTTCGTTTCCCGGTCGCCGGCGGCGGCGGATAAAAGAATGATGGCACCGAACTTGCTTGTTAATGCTTCAGACAGTATGCGGGCAACCCTCAAGGAGGCGGCATGATTTCGGGAAAATATCATCTCATCGACGCGGCGCTGATTCAGCAGCTGAAGTTTGAAACGGTGGCCAACAATCTGGCCAACATCGGCGTCATCGGTTTCAAAAAAGGTCAGATTTCCTTCAACGAAACCCTCTCCATGCAGTACAACTCAACGCTGGACCTTTCGCCGGGGCCGGTGCGCCACACGGGAAACGATTTTGACATCGCCATCAATGAGCGCGGCTTTTTTACGGTGCAGACGCCCGACGGCCTGCGCTACACCCGCAACGGCTGCTTCAAGGTCAATGCAGACGGATTGCTGTCCACGCAGAGAGGGGATCCCGTTTTGGGACGGAACGGCCCCATCTCGATTGCGGAGGGTCGTTTGACGGTCAAACGCAACGGCGATGTGATGGTGGACGAGGTGACGGTGGACACGCTGGCCCTGGTGGACGTCAAAAACAATGCGGCCTTGTGGCAGGAAGGGGACGTGTATTACCGTTTTCAAGGGGAGGCGGATGAACTGGTTCCGCTTGAAACCAATGATGTGCAGCAGCGCTACACCGAACACGCCAATGTGTATCCGACCGAGGAGATGATAAAAATGGTCGAGGCCATGCGCGCCTTCGAGTCCACGCAGAAGGCGATCCAGACCAATGACGAAACCACCAGCAAACTGTTCAGCATGCTGGGTTCCAATTAGCAAAGGAGGGAAAGGCCATGTTACGCGGTTTATGGTCCGCAGCATCGGGCATGATGGCCCAGAAACTGACCATCGACGTCATCGCCAACAACCTGGCGAATGTCAACACCACCGGATTTAAAAAGAGCCGCACCGATTTCCAGGATCTGATGTATCAGAGCATCAGCCAGGCCGGGGCGGTCACGGCCACCGGCGGCCAGGTGCCGACCGGTATTCAGGTCGGCATGGGCACCATGCCCATCGGCATTCACAAAATGTTCATGCAGGGTGACTTCGAGGGTACCCAGAATGAAATGGATCTGGCCATCGAGGGCCGCGGCTTTTTCAAGGTGATCAGCGGTGAAGACGAAATGTACACACGGGCCGGCAACTTCAAACTGGATGCGGAGGGTAATGTCGTCACCCCCAGCGGCGACAAGCTGGAGCCGGAGTTGACCGTACCGGAGAGTACTGTTTCGGTCAGCATCGACAGCGACGGGAGTGTCACCATTTTTGATGCCACCGGTGTGGGCACCGCCCTGGGCAACATTGAACTCTATTCCTTTCCCAATCCCGCCGGCCTGAAAAGCATGGGACACAATCTGCTGCAGGCCACCGACGCTTCAGGCGAGGCCATTGCCGCAATGCCGGGCACCGAGGGCATGGGTACCATTGTTCAGGGCTATGTGGAGCTGTCCAACGTGGACGTGGTCGAGGAGATGGTCGGTATGATCACCGCCCAGCGTGCGTACGAAATCAACAGCAAGGCCATCAAAACCGCGGACGAGATGATGTCGATGGCCAACAATATCAAGAGGTAATGTGATGCGGCCCATAGCATTCGACATCGGGATTCATCCTCAATGCGCCGGCTGTCCGCCGCCCGCCGGCGCGGTGATTTTTCGCTGGCGCCGGTGTGCCCGCGCATGGCTGTTCTGCCTGGCGGCCTTGATATGCATGCTCCCGGTCGCGGCGGCGGGCGGTCGGGACGGCGGCGCTTCCGGATCCCAGGCACAGGAGATCACCGAAGCCGAATGGGCGGGCATCTTCAGCGACTATCTGTGCCGGCAGCTGGGAAAGATGAAAAAGGATGTCCTCATATCCAAATTCCGGGTCAGCGGCAACGGCCCCCTGCCCGCCGGGGACATCCGGCTGCAGTTGTTCCAGAAGAGCCACCAGCAGCTGAAAGGCTACGTCCATCTGACCGCCGCCGTCAGCATCGGGCCGACGGTGCTGCGCAAAGTCCGCCTGCGCGGCTGGGTGGATGTTTTCGAAACCGTGCTGTGTGCGGCCCATTTGATCCGGCGGGGGACGGTGATCGATCGCGGTGACGTCGTTTTGCTGCGCCGGAACACATCCAATCTGTCCAAGGCGCCCCTTATGGATATTCATAGTGTGCTGGGGCGGACCGCCAAACGCAACATCGCCGCCGAGACCTGCCTGGCATCCTGGATGCTGGAAAAAACCACTGTGGTTGAAAAAGGCGACCTGGTCAAAATACTGGCCGAGTCGAACACCATCCGGCTGTCCGCTCCGGGCAAGGCCCTGATGGACGGCGACACCGGCGATGTGATCCGTATCGAGAATCTGATGAGCGAGGCGGAAATCGTGGCCGAAGTGGTGGATCATGCCACCGTAAGGGTCAATTTTTAGGAGGCACCATGCGCTGCAAAGACATTTTCCTGTTGATCCTGTCGATGCTGCTGATGGCCGGCTGCGCGGCAACGACACCGGCACCGCAGGATCCGTCCGCGGCCGCCGCCGCGGAAAAACCGATGATGACCGAACCGGCCTTTCCCTATGGTGAGATGCAGGCGGTGGCCGAAGGTTCGCTCTGGTCGGAAATCACGGGCGTTTCGCTGTTTTCGGATGTCCGCGCGCGCAAAGTCGGCGACGTGGTCGTGATCCGCATTGAGGAGGATCCCCAGGCGCAGATGAATGCCAACACCAAAACCAGTCGTTCTTCCGGCATCGGGGCCAAACTCAAGTTTTTCGGGTTGATGGATCAGCTGGCCAAGAACAACCCGGGATATTTTGCTGAAAATCCGGGAGACGATGATCTCATCAAATCGGCTCTGTCCAGTGATTTTACCGGCAAGGGCTCCAGCGACCGCGGCGCCAATGTCAAGGCCTACATAACGGCGACGGTGGTCAAGGTGCTGCCCAACGGCAATCTTTACATCCGGGGGCGGCGTGAAATCATGGTCAACAACGAGACCCAGTACATCTTTGTTTCGGGAGTCATTCGGCCCGAAGACATCAACACCGCCAACGAAATTTCTTCCACCTACATCGCCGATGCCAAAATCATGTATTCCGGCTCGGGCGTCATCGCCGAAAAACAGCAGCCCGGGTGGCTGGGGAGGGCTTTGGATTATGTCTGGCCGTTTTAAACGTCTGATCGCCGCCTATGTGTTCGCGTGTATGCTGCTGGTTCCGACCGGCGCTTTTGCAGCGCGCATCAAGGACATCGCCACCATCAAAGGCATTCGCTCCAACCAGTTGTTCGGCTACGGCCTGGTGATCGGTCTGAACGGCAGCGGCGACAAGAGCGGCGGTTTTACCGTCCAGGGCCTGGTGAACATGCTGGAGCGCATCGGCATTCACGTGGACCCCAACGAGGTCAAGGTGCGCAATGTGGCGGCGGTCATGGTCAACGCCACGCTGCCGGCCTTTGCCCGCATCGGCAAAAAAATCGACGTGACCCTATCCTCCATCGGAGACGCCAAGAGCCTGGAGGGCGGCACGCTGCTGCTCACCCCGCTGACGGGTGTCGACGGCAAGGTATACGCACTGGCCCAGGGGCCCATCGCCATCGGCGGCTTCAGCATCGGCGGGGGCTCCGGCAGCATGGTGACCAAGAATCACCCCACCGTCGGCCGCATTACGGACGGCGCCACGGTGGAAAAGGAAATTCCGATCGATATCGGCAGCAAAGAAGAGCTGACGATTTTGCTGAACCACTCCGACTTCAACACCGCTTCCCGCGTCGCCCGTGTCATCAACCGGCAATACGGCAATGACATGGCCCGCCCGGTGGATTCGGGGAGCCTGACGTTTCGCGTGCCGCCGGCCTTTCAAAACCGCGTAGTGGAAATCATCGCGCAGATCGGCAACCTGGAAGTCGAACCCGACACCGTGGCCAGGATTATTGTCAACGAAAAGACCGGCACGGTGGTCATCGGCGAAAACGTCCGCATTCAGCAGGTCGCCATCGCCCACGGCAATTTGAGCATCGAGGTCAAGGAGTCGGCTTCGGTTTCTCAGCCGGCGCCCTTTGCGCCCGGACCCGGGCGCGGCAACGCCGCGATGACCGACGGACAGGGTACGATCGTCGCCCCGGGCGGTGCCACCGTGGTGACACCGGAAAGCGAAATCAGTGTCACCGAAGAAAAGAATCGGTTGGTCCTCATGGAAAAAAGCAACAGCATCCGTGAACTGATCAACGCACTCAACGCCATCGGCGTGACCCCGCGCGACCTGATTACCATTCTGCAGGCGTTGAAAGCCGCCGGGGCCCTGCAGGGCGAACTGGTCATCCTTTAGGAGCAGCATATGCACCCCATTATTGAGTCGAGTGATGCCGTTCCGTCACCGCAATCTTGCAAGCATCCGGCGCATGATCCGCGGCTTGTCAAGGCCTGTACGCACTTTGAGGCGCTGTTTCTGAAATACATGCTGAAAGCCGGCCAGGCCGGTGAGAGCATGCGGTTTTTTGGAGACAGCCACATCGTGCAGTCCATGTTCACCGAGAATATCGCCGATACCGTCGCTGACGGCGGGGGTGTCGGTTTGCTGCCGATTCTGCTGCAGCGGTTTTCACCATCCGCTGTTGTGGATGTTTAAGTTTGCGGGTCTTCGGACCGATGAGGGATAAAGGAAGGCAACCATGGATAAAAAAGACATGAAAAACGCGCAGCAGCGCTTTGCCGTTATCGTCGAACTGCACGAAGTGCTGGCTTCCTGCCTTAAGACCGAGCAGGAAGCCCTTTTGGCGGCGGATATCGATACGCTCTGGGCCACGTCTAGGGAAAAGGAGCTGCTGTGCCGCGAAATCCTTGCCGGCGTTGATGCACTTGCCGATCTGCTGCCGTCCCGGGATGAAGAGGGCCGCATCCAGCTGCATCAGGTGCCGGGGCAATTGTCGGGTGCCGGCCGGCAGGAGGCGCATGACCTGATGCCGCGGCTGGTGCGCGCCCAGTCCCGCATCGAGGCCCTGAAGGCGGAAAATATTCAACTGGTGCAGACCTCGCTGGGTTTCGTGGACGATTTGCTGCAGACGCTGACCGGTGTCGAAAAAACGCCGCCGGTATACGGCCGGCGCTTTTTCAAAGGCGCGTCTCCCCGGGCGGCCTTTGTGTCCCAGGAGGTCTGATCATGTCCGTCACGGCCATTTTCAATATCGCGCAATCGGCGCTGTTCACCCACAGCCGCAGCCTTGATGTGGTGGCCCACAATATCGCCAATGTCAACACACCGGGTTATTCCCGCCAGAACGCCCTGCTCGTCACCAACGATCCGGTGACCAGTGGGGGACTGATGCTGGGGCAGGGGGTGAATGCCGATCAGGTGCTTCGCAGCACCAATGAATTTGTGGAACAGCAGTTGCTTTCCCAGAACGCCGACCTGGCGTCGTTTGAGGAAATGGAAAAATTCGCGCGGGTGTTGGAAAGCATTTTCAGCGAGAACCAGGACACCAGCTTGAGCACGCGGCTTTCCGATTTCTGGAATCTGTGGCAGGATGTGGCCAACAATCCCGCGGGTCTGTCCGAACGCAGGGCGCTGTGTGAAAACACCGTCATGCTGTGCGATCAGTTCAACGCGTTGCGCAGCGACCTGTCCCAGCTCCGGCGCGATATTACCAATGCCCTTAGTTCGGGTGTGGACCACGTCAATGCCCTGACGCAGGAGATCGCCGATCTCAATGCCCAAATTGTACGGATCGAAGCCAGCGAACCGGCCAATGATCTGCGGGATCAGCGCGATCAAAAGCTCAACGCCCTGGGAGAATATCTGGACATCAAGACATTTGAGCAGGAGAACGGTGCGGTCGACGTCATTACGGTCAAGGGCTGCATTCTGGTCCAGCGGAATGCGTACTACGAAATGCGGACCGGGGGGCTGAGCGGCGAAAAAATCGAATGGCTGGGATCGGACGGCGCCGGGGTGGATCTGTCGGCCCACATCGATACCGGCCGCATCGGCGGTTGGCTGGAAATGCGCGATGAAAAAATAAAGCAGTATCAGCTCGAACTGGATGAACTCAGCCGGGCCCTGATATGGTCGGTTAATTCACAGCACAGCCAGGGGGTGGGCAGCGATTTGTTTGCACCGGGGACGGTGTTGAGCGGCGCTTACAAAACCACCGGAGACTTGAGCGATCTTGCCTTCGGGGGTCAGATTCAGTTCACCGGCAATGCGTTCAAACTGTGGATTGAAGACCGGAGCGATCCGGCCAACCCGGTGATCAGCGCCGTGGACATCGACCTCAGCGGCTTGAACAGCGGCAGCAGCCTTTCCGATCTGGCCGCCGCCGTGAACACCCAGATAGCGGCGGCCGGATTGGCCGGGGTCAGCGCCGACGGTTCAGGGGCGGTTCTGACGCTGACGGCCGACGGCAGCCACGCCTTCGGGTTTTCCGACGACGCGTCCGGCATGCTGGCGGCATTGGGTCTGAACACGTTTTTCATCGGCGGCGACGCCGACACCATCACCCTGAATCCTTTGCTGGAAAACGAAGCTCTGGTCGCCGCCGGTTTGATTGACAGCGCCGTCGGAGCTTACTATGACGGCGACAATACCAACGCCCTGGCCATGGCCGAACTGCAGCATCAAAGCCTTAGCATTCCGCGCTGGGCCTGCAACCGCCGCACCGGCGACACATCCATGACCACATCCACCACCATCGAAACCTATTATCACACGCTGGTGGGAAGCATGGGCACCCATTCCGCCGGCATCACCCGCAACCGGCAGTTCAAGGAAGCCATGTGCACGCAGATCGGCGCGCTGCGCGACGGCATATCGGCGGTTTCCCTGGACGAGGAAATGGCGGACATGATTCAGTTTCAGCATGCATACACCGCGGCCGGCAAGCTCATCACCACCGCCGACGAGATGCTGGAAACGGTGTTGGGATTGAAATAGGTAAAAAGAAGGAGAGCCGCCGTTATGCGTGTTGCCAACAAGGTTTTTTTTGATGCGGTAAAATTCAATCTGGGCACCATTACCGAAAGAATGGCTGCGGCCAACGAAGTCGTTTCCAGCGGCAAAAAGCTCAACAGCCTGTCGGACGATCCAGTGGGTCTTTTGCAGGCCCTGAACGTCAAATCGACCATCGCGGGCATTCAGCAGCAGACACGTAATATCACCATGGCCCAGAGCTGGGTCAGCGGTGCGGAAAGCGCGCTCACCCAGGCACAGAATATTGTTTCCGAATCCAGGGCCCTGGCGGTTCAAATGGCCACCGCCACCGTCAGTGAAAACGAGCGCACGGCGGCCGTGGACATGGTCCAGGGGATGCTGGATGAAATGGTGACGCTGGCCAACGCCGAAGTGGGAGGGCGCTACGTATTTGCCGGTACGGCCACGGCGGAGACGCCGTTTGCAGGAGACGGCGCCTATCAGGGCAGCCCGACGGCTTACGCCGTGCGCATCAGCCGCTCGTCAAACCTTGATATCGGCACCGTGGGTTCGGCCGTTTTCGGCGATGTTTTCAACTCGCTGGCCGCGTTGCGCGACAGCCTGGCCGGGAATGACGTCAGCGGCATACAGGACGTCCTGGGCGATCTGGGGGATGATTTCGAACACCTGTCGGCCCAGATAACGAAAATCGGCTTGAAGGCAAAACGCCTGGACATGCGCACCCAGATCATCCAGGAGCTCAAGATCGGCAACCTGGAGCGGCTTTCCGAGATCGAAGACGCTGATTACGCTGAAGCGGTCATGAACTTGAAGAGCACGGAAATGGCCTACCAGGCGGCGCTGACCTCATCCGCCAAGGTAACCCAGATGAGTCTGGCGAACTTTATCTAATAAAAATTTGCAACAGACATTCGGCAGCCAAGGACGGGCCATGCTGATACTGACACGGAAGTCGGGTGAAAAAATCGCTATCGGGGATGACATCGTCATCACCCTGCTGGAAATCAAGGGCAACCAGGTCAAACTGGGAATCGAAGCGCCGAAGCATGTGGACATCCATCGCCAGGAGGTTTACGAACGCATCATGGAAGAGAACCTGCGTTCCGCCGGCGCCGATCACAAGGATGTTGCTGAGGCGCTGTTGCTGATACAGCAGAGCCAAAAGGAGAAAACCTAGGTGGAGATTCAGACGACACGCTTTGGTGCCTTGACGGTCGACCCGCAGAAGATCATTCACATGCCCGCCGGCATGCTCGGGTTTCCCGGTCGGCTGCACTACGTGCTGCTGCAGCACAAGGAGAACTCACCCTTTTTCTGGTATCAGGCCGTCGATGACCCGGATCTTGCCTTTGTCGTCGCCAGTCCCTTCTTCATTAAACCGGATTATCGCATCAATCTGAAAAGGGCGGCGGCTGAAATGCGATGGGAGGGCAATGACCTTCAGCGCATCGACCTGTATGTCGTGATCACCATTCCCAATGGATCGCCGGAACGGATGACCGCCAATCTCATCGGTCCCGTGGTCATCAACAACCGCAAACAGGAAGCCTTTCAGTACGTGGTCACCGGCAGTGTTTACACGCACCGGCATGCGGTTTTCGGAGAAGGAAGATAAAATGAAGATCAAACCGGCCGGTCCATCGCCGGGGGCAAGGATGCGGCCTTGAATGAAAATGTTTTGAAATCGTTAGGTTTGTTGGGTTTATTGAGTTTGTAGATTTCGCTTTTCGTCGCATCATTCAAAATTCAAAACTCAAAATTCAACATTTTTTTACGCCGCCACACAACGGAAGCCCAGGATGTTCGACCAGGTGCCGGGACGCTGCGGAAACCGCTGCTGCAGGGTGACAGGGCCGCTCGTCAACCAGCTGCCGCCTTTGGCGATGTAGTGCGGCGCCTTTTGGCCGCTGCGCTGTTCAAGCGTGTCCTGGGTCCATTCGAGCACGTTTCCCAGTCCGTCACAGATGCCATGCGCGTTGGCAAAGGAATGGTAGCGGTCGACGGCGCTGGTGCCGCCCAGACCGCTTCTTTCAAAGTTGCCGGCCTGAGGGTTCCACTGCTCACCCCACGGAAAGCCTGGACCCTGCGCCGTATCCATGGCCGCCTCCCACTCGGCTTCGGTGGGCAGACGCTTGCCGGTCCAGGCGGCAAAGGCCATGGCGTCTTTCACACTGACCTGGACCACCGGGTGGTCGCGTTTTTGGTGCAGGTTGCTGCCCGGCCCGAGCGGCTGATACCAGAAGGCGCCGGAGACGGTTTGACATTCCACGGCGCTGTTGAAGATCGAACGACGCAGGCCGGTGTCTGGATTTTCCTCTTTGCGGTAGCGGCCGCAATACACCAGACCGTAGCCGGCTTTTTCGGCCTCGGTGCGATAGCCGGTTTTGGCCACGAATATTTCAAACAAAGCGTTGGTGACCGGGAACTGTCCCATGTAAAAATCCGGCAGTTGAATCGTCTGCGGCCGGTTTTCACCCCTGGTTGCGGTTGGCGTTTGACCGCCGACAGGGTAGGGGCCGGCCGGTATCAGGAGATACTGATTGTAATAGCGGTCGAGCACCCCCAGAAAACCGTCGAAGGCTTCGGCCAGCAGACGATCCTGCTTTAGCGCGTCGGCGTCCAGATCGGCCGTGTCTTCAAAGTCCATGGCCGACAGCCCCAGCTGGTCGGCGGACAGACGGTTTTCTCCACCGCCGGCGCCGTCGTCGGAGGCTGCTTCGGTACCGCCGCTGCCGCCCGCCGGTCCGATTGCGTCAACGAGATCGTCTTCGTCCAGCGATGCGGCATCCTCTTCAACAACATCCACGGCCGGGTCGTCGGCCGAGTCCGCTTCAACATCGATTTCATCAATGTCCTCCGTCGCGTCGTCTTCCAGCAGCACGTCTTCGTCATCTTCAATAATGTCAAAATCTTCTGCAAACGCATCTTCGTCAACGACTTGCGCCGCGGGCGTTTCATCCGCGTCCCCCGCGGATGCGCCGGCTGCTTCTCCGAATCCCGGCGCCGGTCCTTCCGCCGCGCCGCCGGCAGCAGAACTTCCGGCTGCATCGGATCCCTGCTCCCTTTCTGCCGCTGCGGATTCTCTGCCGGCAGATGTACCATCCGCAGGCACCCCGGCGCTGTCCGCCACGTCGCCGGCGATGACATCCGCCGCCTCGGTTCCATCCGCGCCGGCCAAGTCTGCGTTGGAACCGGATTCGATGTCATTGGGAGAAAACCCGGGCTGCACACCGTCAGCGGCGGCTTCGTCCGGCAAGTCGTCTTCGTCCGGCAATGCGGCATCTTCCTCGAGAATATCCTCCCCGTCTTCTTCGATGATTTCTTCAACAACATCCACGGCCGGGTCGTCGGCCGGTGTTTCCGCGTCGGCCAAGTCCGCTTCAACATCGAATTCATCGATATCATCCGTGATATCGTCTTCCAGCAGCACGTCTTCATCATCTTCAATACGATCGAAATCTTCTGCAAACGCTTCTTCGTCAACGATGTCCGCCGCCGCTGCTTCATCCGCGAATACCGCGGACTCGTCTGCCGCATCTCCGGATCCCGGCGCCGGCTCTTCCGCCGCGCCGCCGGCAGCGAAACTTCCGGCTGCAGGGGCATCCCGCCCCCCTGTTGCCGCTGCTGGGCCGCTGCCCGTGGATGGTCCATCCGCGGTCCCTCCGTCGGCAGCGTCGGCTGGCGGTGCCGAACCGCTTGCCTCGGACAGCGACTGATCCACCGTTTGAGAAAGCGACTGGATGCGCTGCTGGAGCTGGGCAAGCGCGTCGGCGCGTGAGCGGCCGTTTTGAGATGCCAGGCGGTCGATGTTGTCGAGAGCGTCGCCGAGACGGTCGACGGTCTGCAGCAGATCGGCCAGCGAATGTCGGCCGTCTGCGCCCATACCGCCGCTGAATCGGTCCAGCACGCGATCCTTGGCTTCTTCACACATGGTGAAAGTGTTTGCGGGGCCGATGATCAGACCGGCGGCGTTGTCTCCTTTTGCGAACAGGTTTTTTAAATCCTTATTCAGGGCGCTGCGGATGCTGTTGAAATTTTTGCGGCGGCTGCGTACCGCCTCGTCATCGGCATCCGCCCACAGTTGGCGGATGATGTCATCCGTCTCGATGGCGGTGGGGGGCGCGGCGTCTCCGGCGATGTCATAATAACCGCGGATGATGTGCATCAGCTTGCGCTTGGGGGAGCTGCGGCTGACATATGGCAGATGGGAAATGGTTTCATCAATGTCCGCAAGGCTGAAGACGGTTGGCATGATCCGTACCGGATTCGATTGCTTTTTTTTGAATACGTTCAATTCCGACAGCGATTCCATTTCCGAAGAAAAGCAAAAATCATTCCACAAAGCGCGCCGCGCCATTATCATCCGCAACCTTTTTGTTTTGCTGGAGCGACTTTCCGGGTTGACAATTCCGGGAGCAACAGCCGCCGGACGGCGCTGATGATTTTTGCATAAAATTGTGCAGAAATTTTATTGGTATGCATGTTGCATAGGCAAATGGCATTCATTCAGTACGGCTTCAGGAGAGAGCCCGGGCCGATCAGCTGAAAAAAGGAATGCAGCCGTGTCGATTGTGGATTCCACATAAAAAATGAACGTGAAAACCGTGGGTGCCCTGGCACCGGCGTCGGTTTTTCGTCAAAATATTGACAATCGTGTCGCTCAAAGGAGGCCCATGAAAATTTCAAACAATCAAACCATCCAGCACGGAGAACAGGAACTGATTGACGCCATTTCCGCGGATTTGAACTGGCAGCCGATCGAGGAGATCATAAAAAAGGAACACAAACTCGATCTCCAGGAAAACATTGAATATCGCAGCGGCGATCTTGTGGTTTGCAACGATCAGGTTGCCTATCAGCTCGAGTTTGATGTGCGTATGGCCGTGACCCTGTTGATCGACCGCCAGGGCAATTTTATTTCCATCAAGGGTGGAAACGACATCATCGACCTGGTGGAAGCCGCCGACGAATCTCCGGCCCAGGCGGCAGCCGGGTCCAAACCCAAAAAAAAATGACAGAGGATGCTTGGCTGAATGGAAACAGCGGGTGCAGAGCAAAAAAATGCGGTTGAAGAAACAGACATCCGGCAGGCCTTTGATCAAGTGCTGGCAAAACACATCGATCCGATTGCGGCGGATCTGAAAACGGTTTTGCAGGTCGGTTCGAGTGTGTGCGGCACAACCCTGCTGGTGCTGTTAAACGAACGCGAACAAGAGCGGGAGCAGTTTGGTGCGCAGGAGGTCGAACCGCTCACGCCCGAAAATCTCATCGCCGAAGCAATTGATATGGGAATTGCGGATAACGGCGAACTGCGGCGGACCCTGCAGGCCCTGCAGACGGCCGGCGCCGTCGTGCCGGATGAAGACGGTTGCCTGAAAGCCGGACCGCCGGCGCACGCTTTTTTACGACAGCTGGATGGGCTGCTGCCGGGAATGCCGGGGCTCAATCTGGTCGCCTATGCCGCACAGACCATTGACGAGGTGCGCTCGAACCGCAAATCGCTGAGCACAGCGCGCGACCAGTTTGACCAGACGCTCGGCATTCAGCGGCGCGGCGGCAGAAAGGACAGTGGCCAGGCGGGGGTTGAACCGGAGCCCTCTGCGGGGGCCGGTGTTCCACGAGTCAAACGACCGGTGCTTGACCGGTCGACCATCAGAAAGCGGCTTCGTGCGGCGGTCAAGCGCCGTGGTGGACAAAATGTGATCGGTGCTTCAACCGTGGCTTCCCGCGCGCCCAAAACCATCCGGCCGCTGGCATTCGGGGCGCCGGCGGCTGCAGAGAAGGTTGATCCGCCCAGTGCGCTGCCTGAAAAAGGTTCCCCGGCGGCGGATGCTGCGGACAATGCGGCCGACGCGGCAATGGATCGCATTTCACCGTCCGAGCCATCTGAAGATGCGGCGCCGGCAAAGGTGGACGACACCCCGGCGGCGGATGACACCCCGGCGGCGCCGGCAAAGGACGTATCCGAGGCGCCGGACGGCATACCGGTTAAGACGCCAACGGCGGAAACCATCACACCCGAAGCGGCCGCAGCCAATCCAGCACCGCAAACGGTGTCGTCGCCCGTCGCCGATGCATCAGCGGATAGCGTGCAGCGGCCGCTGGTCGTCGAAACGCCGGCTGCCGGAGCGCCGTCTATGGATGACACGGCCGTGGAGGAGCGCATTGCCGCCTTTG
>Ga0180430_10001526_pt1 | contig 22364 bp, 13 predicted proteins | sample SS_ome_9_FD_132999 | JGI IMG/M metagenome (GOLD analysis project Ga0180430, IMG submission 132999) | Hypersaline lake sediment archaeal communities from the Salton Sea, California, USA - SS_1_S_2 metaG | ecosystem: Environmental > Aquatic > Non-marine Saline and Alkaline > Hypersaline >... | reverse complement strand
TCAAATCGACGGTCCATATTTCTTTTCCGTCTTTTGCGCGATATGCCGCCACCCGCCCGGTCGGATTCATATGGTACAACATGCCGCCAGAGTAGGTAGGCGTGGTGCGCGAGCCCGCGGGAGAAGCTCCCCGCCAGCTATTCCCGTTGGGCGACTTCCACAGCAGCTTTCCGTCGAGTGACAGCGCGAACAGCATTTCCTGCTTGCCGAAGTCGCCGGCGCAGTAGATTCTTCCCTCGGCGATGGAAACGCCGGAGAAACCCTTACCGCAGTCGGAGTACTTCCAGAGCAGGGGCGGGCCGTTGGTTGGCCATTTCTTCATTAGGCCTGTTTCCAGCGAGATGCTGTCGCGCCGCGGTCCGCGGAATTCGGGCCAGTAAGGTTCATGGTATTTGCCTTTGCCCGTGTCGTTGGGTTCGGCGATAAGTGGCGGACAAGGCGCAAGCACGCATGCAACCGTTACCATCGCAAGGATGCGTTGAAGCATTCCTGACTCCTTTACTATTGGCACAATCATCATCGACCAGCGAGGCAATTGTCAACGGGCAATTCTCCGGAGCCGATCGAGGGCGGTCAAGATGACTATACTGAGAATACCGGATGATTGATAAGACATCCGGATGAACTTCAGGAAAAGCCCTGGATGCTGCACGGTTTTCTTGTCTTGGGAATCCGCGCGTGCGAATGATTCATGTCCGGTGCTGCAATTACTTTGGGTCCGAATGTGGTATTGGATGGAGCAAGATGGACCTTTGGCGAGATAAGAACGTATTGGTTACCGGCGCTGGCGGTTTTATCGGAAGTCACCTGGCCGAACGGTTCGTAAGGGCGGGCAAGAATGTGGGACGACAGGGCACGAAAAAACTGACGGAACAACAGTTTGTTGTCGTTTTGTCTTGTTCCATTTGGTTACTGCGTTACGGGTTCGAAATACGAGACAGGCGGGGCTCCTGCAAGACGGTGATTAAAGTAGATGGTCTGCCGGATTTTCGCGATGCTCTCCAATGAGGCAACGTGATGTGCGGCCTGTTCGAGGGAGACGTTTCCTACTCCGACAGCCCCTCTCCCGGTGATAACGCAGGCTCCTTTGTGCCAGCGGAGCATATTGGCGATGACGTCGAAACCGGCATCCGAGTTGGTGAGACCGACTCTGGGGTTCAGATATACCGCCTCGGCGTCGATTGGTTTGAGCACGGGATGGTCTTTCGGGTCCAGGTAATCGATGGAAACCGAATCTGGATGCGTTAGCGCTTCGATTCCGAAAGATTCAAAAATCACCGCCATTGCTTCGGCATTTGCCAAGGGACTCATTGTGAACATGCAGGTTTTGTAGCTGGTGTTTCGATAGAGCGCCTTGTGAAATGCCAACTGAAAGTCGTCTTCGGGGCTTTCCCGTAGATCCGTTCGCAAGATGGCGATTTCGAAATCCTCGGGCGCCGCGGCCGTGGGACAGTAAAGCATTTCGTTTTGCGTGACTTTTTCGCTCATGGAGCCTGTGCCGAAAGGCGAAATGGCGTGATAGAAATTGAATTGCGCCCGTTCTTTGAACGCCGAAATGGTATTTGCGTCGTTAGTGTCATACCGGCCTAGAACGGACGCGTCGAACGATCGAACCGTAAAGGGGTACAGGGCGCCGGCGCCGTCTTGACGAAGCCTTTCCGATATGATCCGGGTGTCGACCCCTCTGAGGCGGGCGGCGATCTTCAGGCTTGCAGACGCTTCGACGAGCCCCAGCCAATGCAGACAGGTTTCCAGGGAATCACCTCGGACGAAAGGACCGTGCCCTTTTACGAGGGTTACCGGGCTTTGAGCCAGGTACACCGGAATTCGGTCTTCCATTTCCCTGGACCCCACGGGTTCCAGATAGTTATCGGAAGAGACATCCCCCAGCAGGTGCGCGCCGGTGCAGTCGATGGGCGAGAAGGAAAACCGATCCAGACCGTCGGTAGTTCCTTCGTATACCAGAAAGTTCTGGTGTTCTTTTGTGTCGAAGGTAACCGATGCTGCGGAAAGATAGTGACAGTGAATGGCGGCCTCGGTGCCTGGAATGGAGAGTATCCGTCGATGAATGGTGGACTCGGTGGACGCCCGCCCGTCGCCCCAACTGACTTCCTTGAACTTGAGCGGAACGATATCGCTCGGTACCAAGGCGCCCTGCTGGGATCCGGAAGTGGTCATGAAAAACGATTCCCGATCGTTCGGGTGTCGAAGGGAAATATTGCCGCTGTGGGTATTGTTTCCACCGGTGAGCATTATCGCTTTTCCGGTGGCGGACATGGCGTTGTAAACGCTGCGTTTGTCGAACTGCTTTTCAGTACTCATATTCATTCCGTGGTTGCGAAGTCTTCTTGCGGGGACGATTCTTCGGCGCCGATCTGTTGGAGAAACTCATCCAGGAGTGTTTCGTCTAGGGTTTGTGCGGTGGGCAGTCCGTCTCCATCGAGACCCATCGCTTCGTAGAATTCGCGGCGCATTCTTGTAAAATCGCTTCTCGAGCATTTCGTTTCGACACCGTCAACGGTGATCGCGTTGTCGAAGAATCTTTCGGGCAGCCAATCATCTTCCGATTTGAAACCGCAGCGGTGGTTGAAGAGTCGTTCCAGGATGAGGCACCTTCTTGCAATCTGTTCCAGGTCGCTTCCCTTGTGCGTGCTTCCGACCACGTCATTCAACATATTCGCCAGTTCGTCGAGGCTTACCGAAAAACCGGCGAACGCGCAGACGCCCAACATGTCATAAACGATGTTCTGGTAGCAGACGTTCCTCGCCACCAGCGCCGCGCCCTCCACCTTGTTCCCTGGAAACTCTCCGTATCCCGCGCAGAACGCCAGCGGCGCCGAATATCCTCCCTGGAGGTGGCATCCGCCCCTGGGACTCATCATGTAGGAAAGCCCCTGAGTCCAGGTTGCTCGCGGATCGTAGGCGGGCAGTTCCATTCCCTTGATTGTCATCGTTGCTTCGGGGTGACCGAATCGTTGTGCCAGTCGTCTGGAGCCTTGGGCGACGGCCTGGCCGATCCCGGTGTTTGCGGCGGCGGCTTCAACGAGCGGAACCAGGCAGCGAGAGTTTCCGAACACCGGTGGTCCGTAGTGGGAAACGAACGGCTCGGTTTCGGTCATCAGGGCGGCTTCGTCCGCTGTCCGTTTGGACGGATCGATCGCGCTGACCTTCTCATAGATCTCCATCAGGGCGGCGATGGTTCCCCCCATGGAAATCGTGTCGAACCCGTATCGATTGCATAGGTAGTTGGCCTGCGTGATGAGTTCGAGATCGTAGATGTGGAGGTCTGCGCCGAACATGGCCACCGTTTCGAATTCCGGGCCTTCCCCGCTCGATACGATGTTATCGTCTGAATCGACGATGCGGGTTATCCGTGTGCAACCGATGGGGCATTTGTAACAGGCGCCGGCTTTCACTTTGACACTCTGGTGATGCAGGAATGCTTCTCCCTGAATCTTCGAGAGATCCGAATCTTTGTGCCGGTTGTCCAGGAAGTTCTTATGCAACAACTCGTCGTATTGGGCGAGCATTCCCATCAGTCCGTTCGATCCCATGGACGATAGGATTCCGAACTGGCTTTTTGCCTTGGTGATTTTTCCGACCCGGAGTTTGGCCATGGCTTTGTAAACCGAACCGGAGATATTCTTCGGGTCCAATCCGGAGGGGTTGCAGGTAGTGACGGGGTTTTTCCCGCGAACCGCGATGGCGAGGAGGTTTTTCGAACCGAATACTGCACCGCTGCCGCCTCGCCCCAGGGCTCGCCCCCGGTCGTTGATGATGCATGAGATGGCCGAGAGGTTTCTACCGGCGCCTCCAACCGTCATGATTTTATGCGTTTTGCTCGTGACGGACTGAATCGCATCGGTTACCGCGTCCACATCGGCGGGGTTGGTATCCGGGGCCGGTTCGAGGCGAGGTCCTTCTTCGTCAATGATGAGAACCGTGAGGTTCTTTGCGCGGCCTCTTACCACGAGAGCGTCAAACCCGGTTTTCTTGAATTCCACACCCCATTTCCCTCCGCTGTTGCACGAGCCGACTCCGCCGGTCAGGGGAGACTTGAACGCCAGGTGAAACCGGGAAGCGGTTGGCATGTTTGTACCGGTTGTCGGCGACGTGCAGAATGCCAGAACGTTGTTTTCGGAAAGGGGATCGAGTTCCTTGATCGGATCGCCCGATGCGATTGGCTTTCGGTTCAACTGCTGAAACAGCAGGGCTACGGCCAGGGGACGCCCGCCCACGAACAACTGCCTGAAGTTATTCGGGAGGTCTGCGGTGCGGATGGTTTGTTCGGAAAGATCCACCTCCAGGATTTTTCCCGTGTATCCGTTGTTCGAGTCGTTGTTCATGTTTTGTTGTTTTTCCATCCGTCTTTATCAAAGCTTAAAAAGAACCTCGTTACTCGGTGAGCACTATACCCCCCTTTGCCGGCCACCATGTTGAACCGCGCTTCGCAAGGCATGTCTGAGAGGGCGCGTTCCACAACTACCAGACATACCCGGATAGACACGCAGTTTGCAAGGAAAATCTCAAAACCGGGATTTAACAGATAATCTCTGGTTCGAAACCTCCACAAACCAATTATAACCGATTTCGGAACCATGATCCATCTTGAAGGCATTGCGAAGACAAATCTTCCCCTATTATCAGTCAGTGTTTCGAAAGACTGATTTTGCAGGCAATGTCACGGGAGAACGTTGGCACGCGGAGGCGGAGCGTGCCCTTGCCCGTCGAGGATTTGGCCTCCTTGACGGTCTTGCCCAGGCGAGTGTCCCACCACGTGACTCGATAGCTGCCAGGGGCCAGACCGGGAACTTCGAGCGTTGCGCCGCGGACCTCGGGCAAGGTTTTCTTCCCGACTACGATGTTCCACCAGGTCGACCGGGGATCGGACAACCATAGATACGCCGAGTCCTTGCCCTGGAGGCCCGGTACGCGCAGTGGATTGCTCGCCGTGGCGCCGGTGTTTTTCAGTCCGGACGTTGTGAAGGGTACGTCGCGGAGAAACTCGGCCAGGGGTCGGTAGTGACGATAGGCGTCCATGGCGTCGAGCACCTCCCACCACCAGAACATGGTAGTACCGCAGGCTCCGGACATGGCGGAGGCCCAGAGCGAATTGTGGAAGTGGATCAGGTCCTTGTCCTGTTTCATGTACCGGTTTCGCTGCCAGTTGTCCTCGGCCAGGCCGAACTCGCCCAGCAGGACCGGTCGGCGCGGGGCGTGCTTTTTCACCAGGGCGGTTTGCTCGATAATAGCGGTTACGGCGTCGCGAGCCCGCTGCTTATCGGCGGGGCGGAGGTAGTGGTGCAGTTGTGGAACATCCAGGCGCCGGTGGCGCCAGTCCTTGGGCGCCGGACCCCAGGCGCTGGTCGCGCGCAGATGGCCGTAGATGTCAATCTCTTCCAGATGCTTGCCCAGCGCGTCGTAAAACGGGTCAGTGGGCAGGGAGGGATTGTTTTCGTTGAAGTATTCCCAGGCGGCGACGCTGGTCGAGTATCCCCATCGCGCCACCGCGTAGCGCAACAGCTTCTTGGCATCGTGGATTGCGCGGGCGTACTCGTCGCTTTTAGGGTCCTTGAGCGATTTCATGTAGAGGTCGCGGGTGATGAGGCAGAGTTGGAGGTAGATGCCTTTGCGGCGCCCGGTCTCGACCAACTCGTCTAGCATGAAGCAGTCGGTGGGGTTGTAGAAACCGCGCACCGGGCGATTGACCGCAGCCTCCCAGAGCAGTTCGGGCCCGCCGCGGGCTTCCCGGAGCGATACCGCGTCCATCCACGCCGCTCCTGAACCGTCCTGGCGGAAGGTGATCCGGTCGATCCAGAGCTGACCGGGAGAGGTGGTAAACTCCCGCTTGAACGCCGTCCACTGCTTTTGTGCCTGGGAGCGAACGGGCTCGCCAAGTCGTGTCGATCCGGTCGAGATCCGCACGGTCGCTTTCCCCTCGGTGCGCATGCGCCCGGTCAACACGTAGCGGGTATCGGGTCGCACGGCCAGCGGGTTGGGTGCAGACAAGGTCACGCACGCTGCGTTGCGATCTGAGACCTTCACGCACTTCGGAGCGGCGGGGTCGTTTTCTCGACCGGGCACGGGGACCAGCGGCCGCTTCGACGCCCAGGAGCGTCCCCAGGCGCTCTTGCGGGCTTCGATGGCCAGGGCCCAGTCCTGACAGCAGGTCCATATTCGGAGGAAGTTGGCCCCGTTGGTCGAAAGCTTGCCGAAGATATCTTCGGCCTTCCAGAGCTTGACAAATTGCGCCGGGCCGATGAAGGCCAGGTTCTGCCCTATGGCGAAGAACGGTTGACCATCTCCGAATTCCAGGAATCGCGGGTCGCGGAGGCTTACTCGGATGAAGCCCTTGCTGTTGGACGCCGCGGCCTCGAACCGTACGGGGGACGATCGGGCAGTGCGCTTACGATCCTTCAATCGGGCCACGGCCGTGTGCGTGCCGATTTCCATGGGGGCGAAGCGGGCCTTCCAGCCTGGCGGGCCGGCCGGGTAGATCCAGTCCGTCTTCCTCCCGCCGCGGTCGATGACTTGTCGCTGGTACGGCTGACACCAGAATGCCGGCAGCACGAACCGCTTACCACCCGGCGCGGTGATCTCCAGCGACACGTCCACCTCGCCGGGATCGAAGGGATTGGCGTACCGGGCGTCGGCGCCAATGGTGAACTCGATCTTCTCGTATTGTCTGGTCTTGGCCGGCGCGACCTCCAGCGTGATCGCCTCGTCTGCCTGCGACTGTGCTACCGGCAGCCAGACCAGCAGGAGCCCGGTAATCCAAACCGACCTCAGTGCGGACCTGAGCAGTCCGCGGCAGCGGCATGGATGCGGTCGCCCCCCGCGCCTGGATTGCGTTTCAGGCCAAAGGACCCCATAAATCGGAGCACTACGAACGCTTCTCAACCAGTCGCCCGCTACGGTGGTGCGCATGAGAGGCTCCTTTCGCAAAGACGGTCTTCCGCGGCGCGGTCATTGTCGCATGCGGGCGTTACTGATAGGAAATTTGATTTCACATGCACGTGCAGGTGCGCCGGTGAAGGGGCTTAGGTCCCGAACTTCCGGATATCCGGCGCGTGGTAAACGTTCAGTGAATGCAGCATGGGACACTCGAACGAATCGAGAATGCGGATGCGAATCTTCGACGCCTTCGTGTCCGCGATACGGAACATCCTTTTGTAGCCAACGGTGGCGCCTTTGGCAACCTGCTCCCACTTCCCGGCCTTGAACGCTTCCACCGTCCAGGATTTTATGCGCTGTCCGAGCTTGATGAACTCGCTCGCCGAAACGACGTTAAAAGTCACCTCGCTCCCGAAATCAATCTCTATGTCCGCCTTGGTAACGGTGTCGTCGCAAGTCCAGTACGTTGCGGTGTCACCGTCGAGCAGATTTGCGGCGCCGAACGTCGTGTTCTTCGCTCCACCCCGCGTCTGCGTTGCGGTAGCTTGTTTCCCCTTCGCAAAATCAGTCTTTTGCATTGCGCGGATGTAATCGCCGAACTGCTTCAGGCGCGCAGCGTCTTTAGCGTCAATCAGCCCCGACTTGTCAGGCGCAAGACCGAAGTTCAGCACGCCGCCGCGACCGACGCTGGTGAAGTACTTGCCAACGAGCGATTCCAGCGAGTTGACTCTTCGTCGTGGTTTCCAGAACCACCTGCCTATCGCGGGGGTGTCGGCCTCGGCGGGACTCCAGTAGCCGCCGGTGGACATATCCTTGCGGCTGATAGCGCACCAGTTCGGATCGCGGGCGTCCCCGCGCTCGTTGCCCGGCCAGCGCGAAGACTGGGGGCCTTGGTAGTTAAATGCGACAGCGTCGGGATGCTTCTTTTTGAGGAGCGCCAGGATTCGTGGATAGTTGTAGTAGTTCTTGCTGATAGAGCGTTTCTCCCTTGCGCCCCCGTAGTATCCGGTGCCCCCGTTGGCGCCGTCGAACCATATCTCGAAAATCGGGCCGTAGTTCGACAACACCTCCACCCACTGGTTATAGTAATACTTGACATAGGCGGGTCTGGCATAGTCGGCGTGATTGCGGTCCCAGGGCGACAGGTAGACACCGAACTTCAACCCTCCTTTTTTGCAGGATTCCGACAAATCCCCGACCAGGTCTCCCTTGCCGTCTTTCCAGGGCGACGACTTGACCGAATACTCGGTATACTTTGACGGCCAGAGGCAGAAACCGTCGTGATGCTTGGCAACGAGGATGACCCCCTTGATTCCCGCTGTTCTGCAAACTTTGACCCACTGGTTGGTGTCGAGCTTGTCGGGGTTGAAAACCTTGGCGGGCGTGTCGCCGTAACCCCACTCCTGACCGATATAAGTGTTGGGGCCATAGTGGAAGAGAGAAATAATCTCCAACTCCTGCCACTTCAATTGACCGGGTGACGGGACGATCTTGCGAGGCGCCGGTGGATCTACGCCCAATAGGCCGCTGGTCATCATAGAAACGGCAAGCATTGACAGCAATATGGTCGATAGAGGGCGTAAGGTCATTTTAAATCTCCTGATGCAACTGAACCGCGCACGACCGGCGTGGCGCACCGCGTCAGTCCTGTTTACCACCCGGCGCATCCGTTCGACCCGTTTCGCGGATTCGTTGAAGCCCGGAGACTGTCCCCGAGCCGATTAGAGACAATATGATACCCGATCTCGGTTTAGTCAAGGGCGGGATTCGACAATTCGTCGGGCGACCTTTTTGTCTTTCGGAGGTGCTTGGGAATCCGGTAAGATAAACGTTTTCCGGATGCGATCTGCAGACTTTAAAAGGAACATCAGAATGAAGCGATGGATTAAGCCGGTTTTGCTTGTTGGGGGTTGTCTGGTCATTTTCTGCCGAGTCCTTTGCGCCGGTGGGGAGGTCGTGCTGGAATCGGCTCGTGCGATACCGGTTGCGTATGATGTGGATGTCGTGGTTGTCGGAGGATCGACCGGTGCGGTGGCGGCCGCCGTCCAGGCGGCCGGAACCGGCGCCAAGGTATTCCTGGCGGCGCCGAGGCACTATCTCGGCGACGACATGTGCGCGACGTATCGTCTCTGGCTGGAGTCCGGCGAGATCCCCAAGACCGAACTGGCAAAGAAGATATTCACTTTCTCGCCGGTCGCGGGGGCTGCTCCGGTGAAGTTGGGCAAGAACCCGCTGTCGCTGAAGTACAGTGCCGATAAGCCCTCGGCGGGCGTTCACAAAGACAGTCGTCACTCGCCGATGCTGACCGACGGACGTTTCGCGGCGGCGGCCAGGCAGAGCGTCCAATATGACGGCGACGTCACGTTGACGATCGATCTGCTGCGAGTCCAGCCGGTCAGTGGCGTTCACCTGGTTGCGTTTCACCGGAAGGGCGAGTTCGAGGTCGCCAGTATCGCAGTTTCGCTCAGCGAAGATGCGAAGAAGTGGAGCGATGCGATTGTGGTCGCCAACAAGAGCCTTGGCAAGTCCGTGGGGCATGACGCTCCGATCCAACTGTCGGCGTATCTGGTGGGCAAGGTCCGTTACGTTCGCCTGGCGGTCAAGAAGGGCCCGGATTGCCAGCGGGTCCTGCTGGGCGAGATCGCTGTTGACGGTATGCTCCCGGCTATGGTTAAGGTCGAATCGAAAGCGCCTCCCGAATATACGACTCCCACGCCGATGCACGTCAAGCGCACTCTGGACGATGCACTGCTCGATGCGAAGGTTGAATTTCTCTACGGTTGCTACGTGACCGACGTGCTGCGCGACGGGACCGGAAAGCTCGCGGGTATCGTGATGGCGAATCGCGCCGGTCGCCAGGCCGTCCGCGCCAAAGTGATAATCGACGCGACCGAAAGGGCGGTCGCCGCACGCGCCGCGGGGGCGAAGTTCAAACCGTATCCCTCCGGGAAGCAACCCTTCAAGCGAGTTGTTTTGGGCGGGACGCCGAGCGATAAACTCGCTGCCCAGAGGCGAAAGACCGGAACCGGCCGGTCGTCCAAGGGCAAGAGGCACGATTTCTACGAATACTCGCTTACCCTTCCGATGAAGGGTGCTTCGCAGGCGTCGTTTGCCACAGCCGACCAGGCAGCGCGGGAGCTCACATGGCACGATGGGCAGGTTGGCGGATCCGAATCGCTGTTCCAGGTTCCGCCCGATCCGATGTCCGCCCGCAAGAGTTTTTCGGGCGATTGGCCCGGCGCGGGCAAGGTCGATCTGGACGTGTTTCGACCGGTTGGTGTAGATCGGATTTACGTGCTGGGTGGTTGTGCGGACATATCTCGCCAGGCCGCGGGCAAGCTTCTCCGCCCTTCGGCGCTGATGGAGTTGGGCGAGCGGATCGGGCAGGCGGCTGCCGATGAGGCAAAGGGCGTCTCCGCTAAGACGGGATTCACCGAGATTACAGTCACCGGTGACAAAGCGGTTTCTTCGGTCGGTGGAGAGGTCCGCGAGGTGCTCAAGGGCGTGCGTTCGCTGAAGCAGGACCTTCCCGTCATTCGGACTGAAAGCCATGCGCTGCCCGTGCTGGGCAAGTACGACGTGGTGGTGGTCGGCGGGGGCACCGGTGGGGCGCCGGCGGGTATTGCAGCCGCCCGGCGGGGTGCAAAGACGCTCGTGGTCGAAGTACTTCACGGGCTTGGAGGGGTCGGTACGCTGGGGATGATCGCGAAGTACTATCATGGAAATCGAGTTGGTTTCTGCAAGGAGATCGACCGCGCCGTCGGGGGGGGCGCCTGGAACGTCGAGAAGAAGATGGAATGGTATCGCCGCGAGCTCGTTAAGGCCGGAGCGGACATATGGTTCGGCGTGCTGGGCTGCGGCGCCCTGGTCGAGGACAATCGCGTCAAGGGACTCGTCGTCGCGACGCATCACGGACGCGGAGTAATCCTGGCGGGCGTCGTGATCGATTCGACGGGCAACGCGTCGATGGCGGCGGCCGCCGGCGCCGAATGCACCGTCATCGACGCAGAGCATATATCCGTTCAGGGTACTGGTCTGCCTCCCCTCGAACCAGGCGCCGGATACACCAACACCGACTGGACTTTCCACGATGACGACGACGTGCTGGACATGTGGCGGATGTTCGTGGTGGCGAAATCCAAGTACAAGAACGCTTACGATCTCGGACAGTTGATAGACTCCCGGGCCAGACGGAGAATCGTCGGGGATATCGTTCTCATGCCTATGGATATCCAGAACAGGCGCACCTTTCCCGACACGATCGTCGTATCCAAAAGCAACTTCGACAACCACGGATTCTCGAGCCACGTCATATTCATGATCAAACCGCCCGACACGAAGGGGATGGTTGCCAACGTACCGTACCGCTGCCTCCTGCCAAAAGGCTTCGACGGGATTCTGGTCACCGGGCTTGGATTGAGCGCCCACGGAGACGCAATGCCCGTCCTGCGCATGCAGCCGGATATTCAGAACCAGGGTTACGCTGCCGGCGTGGCCGCCGCAATGGTCGCGAAGAAACGCGCCTCGACGCGCGACGTCGACATCAAGGCGCTGCAGAAGCATCTCGTCGAGAAGGGCAACCTGAGCGAAAGCGTTTTGACGGACAAGGATTCATACCCGATGTCTAGCGAGAAGATTGCGGCGGCCGTCAAGTCCGTGACCGCCGACTATCACGGTATTTCGGTGATCCTGGCGCAACCCAAAGATGCTATCAAGCCGCTCATAGGGGCGTATGAATCCGCCGAACCTGGTCCGCGTAAGGTCACCTATGCACACATCCTGGGGATGCTCGGCGAACCGGTGGGCGCCGCGACACTCGCCGCCGCCGTCAAGGTCGCCAAGTGGGACAAGGGTTGGAATTTCCGCGGGATGGGCCAGTTCGGGCGGACGACCAGCCCGGTGGACAACCTTATCATCGCTCTGGGGCGCACCGGGCAGAGCAGCGGCGTGGAGGCGGTGCTCGACAAAGTCAACCAACTGACGCCAAAAAGCGAATTCTCCCACTACCGCGCCGTGGCGATGGCGCTGGAGACGCTCGGGGATTCACGGGCTGCAAAGCCTCTTGCCGATCTGCTCGATGTGCCGGGCATGACCGGGCACGCCTTCCTGGAGATAAAGGACGTGCGAGGGCGCACCCCCGCCAGCCGAGTCGACACCAGCACACGCAACAACTCGCTTCGCGAGTTGATAGTGGCGAGAGCTTTGTATCGATGCGGCGATTACCAGGGGCTTGGTGAGAAGATTCTCAAGCAGTACGCCCGCGATCTTAGAGGGCACTACTCGCGCCACGCCAAGGCCGTGCTCGCCGAGTCTTCCACTGGCGAGCGGAAGTGATATGCCCATACTCGCGTTGGTCGAAATCATCGTGCTCCTGAACCAGATAGTGTATCGGGGCGTATGAAGTGTTATAGTAATGTTTCTGGATCGCCCTGACGCCGGGTTGCGTATCTGCAGTCCTGACCTTCAGCCCGGGCGGGCGATCTTTGCGGCCTGCGCATCTTGCGTGGGACTTTTTGAAATTGTCGTTTTTCCGGGAACCTTGTGACGAAGAGAGCGTCGAATAGTGTGGAAGGCGATCGAGGTGCTAAAGGCGCCAGAGGCGGCGGTGACGGACGCAAGCCACTCGCCTTCGACGACCTGACCTTGGTGCAGAGATTCCGCCAGGGAGACATGGAGTCGTTCTCTCTGCTGGTGGCGAAATATCAGGACCGGATTTACAATATGTTGCTTCGCATGTGCGGTCGCCCCGCAGATGCCGAGGAGCTTGCCCAGGAGGCGTTCCTCCGCGCAATGGAACGCATCGGGCAGTTTCATGGAAGGAGCAAGTTCTATACGTGGCTGTTCAGGATAGCGGCCAATTTGGCGATTTCACATAGAAGGCGAAGTGGGCGAATTAAGTTCCATTCGCTGAGTGGACCCGAAGACGGCGACCCCGGTGGTGGCGATGCGCTTACTTCCGGAACTGCCGCCAGACGCCGGATCGGACCGCATGAAGCGGCTGTCGCTGCTGAGACGAATCAGCGTGTGATGGGCGCCCTGGGCGAACTAGACGACGAGTTTCGCCTGGTGATAGTTTTACGCGACATTGAAGAAATGGACTACGCGCAAGTGGCCGATGTTATGAATGTGCCCGTGGGCACCGTCAAAAGCCGCCTGCACCGTGCCAGGGCAATGTTGAGGGACAGGTTGAGAGGCCTGTTGGATGATTATGAGTGAAGATCGAGACAAGACAAAAGAGTTGCTGTCGGCCTATATCGACGGCGAAGTCACCCCCGAGCAGTTGCGCTCTGTCGAGCATGCGGTTGCCAGGGACCCCGAACTGGCCTTGGAACTGCATGAACTTACCGCCGCTAAACAACTTGTGACGGGCCTTCCGCGCCAGCGGGCGCCACGAGGCTTCGTGCGAAGAGTAATGGCCCGCGCCGAACGAAAGCACCTTCTGGGCGATCACCAGGCTGGTGGGTCATTTTCGGGCGCAAAGTGGATCACTCTGGCAGTGGCTGCTGTGGTTCTCCTGACCGCCGGAGTCGGCATAATTGCCATCAACATGCTCGGGACGTCGCAGGATCCGTCTTCCCTGGCAACTTTGGACGATGACGACCGCAATCCCGGCGGACCGGAAAATATGGATTTGGGCGAAGACCGACTACGCGGCAGGACCCGAACCGACGTGAATAAAGAAGGCGGTAAGGCAGGAAACGGCGCCAGGCTTGTTGTTGCGGATGCGGCCTTCGACTACGCGGTAGCCAACGCCAAAAACGCCTCCATATATACTCACGATGTCAGCAACACTCTGGCCGTGTTGCACGAGACGTTTAATCGTAACGATGTTCTGCCCCTGGAACTGGAAGCTCCGGCCAGGAGTTCCAAGGCTGCCGCCAAGCTTGTCAACAAGCCTGCCGTCAAGGCTGCCGACGAGCCTGCCGCCAAGCCTGCGGCCAAGGCTGCCACGAAAAAGCGAAACGTTTCTCGCGGCGGGCTGAACTTCTATTACAACAAGAAGCAGGATACTGAACAGGTGCAGATCGTTGTCTTGGCGACCGACACGGTAATCGAGAAACTCAATGGCGATCTCGATAAAATCGCCCGCGTTCAGATGGTTTCCCAGGCCCCGGCGCCGGATCCTTCAAATGCCGGGTCCGGTCAAGGTTTTTTTGCCCGCCGGGCCGGACCTCGCGGGGCTCAGCGGGGCGCCGATCCTTCGGGTCGCGATGAGGAAGAAGTGGTGATAGCGCGGGTCGATGACGACAATACAGGCCTCGGCACCGCGTCGCTGGATCGCAAGGCGGGCAAAGGCGATAGGCTTCGAGCAAAAAGCAAGATGATAGCAAAAGATACGGTCGACCATTCCGGCGGTAAGAAGGCCCCTGCCCCGGTAGTTCCCGCCGCACCGAAAACCGCCAAGCCTGCGGTTGAGCCTGCCGCCGGAACCGACAATAGCCCCCGCCCGTCCGATGTCACCATGGGCGCGGGTGCTTCGGTGGCTGCCAGGTCCACCGACAGACTGCCCCAAAAGAGTGTTTCCCAAACTGGCGATACGGGATCAACCGATGCTCCTGGCGCTGCGATCGCCGGTACCGGCGGACAGAAGAAGTCTGAAGTTGCCGACAAAAGCGACGTTGCGCTCGATCTCAAGACCGCCAGGCCCTGGCCCGCCAAACGGCCTGTTTCCGGACCGACGACCAGACCGGCGGAGACCGTGCAGTTGACCGGCGAAATCCAGCAGGATCTCCTCGACAATAATAGCGGCGGCGAATTGGCGAGCCTGTCGGCCCGGATCGCCGAGGAACAGAAGCTCGGTAACTCCGTCAAGCGGATCGAGGAGCAATACAGCAAGCTCAACAAAGCGTTCCGCCGGCAGATATTGAATGATGACATTCGTCGCAACGTGCAGTCCCAGCAGGAGCAGGGCGTCAACATTCAGGCACTGGTTATCAACATAAACCGCCGCAGTCTCAGGGGCCGAAAGACTGCTGCGACCCAAAGCGGCCTTATGCTGCGCGATGGCGGGGCTCTCTCAAGGCCCCGCGCCACCACTGCATCATCGCCGGTTTCCGAGTCGACTACACAAAAAGCCGTTTCACCGGTCGACACGAGCAGGTGAGGCTTCAGATCTGCGATATCGCCAACAGCATCCCCACAAAAAAAAGTTCTTGAAACCTTGAACCTCATGTGCGGAATCACGTACTATATGCGACCCGTGTCGAGGTGTTCTCCAGGCGGCGCGGTGGCGTGATCGGCAAGCAGGCATTTGTCAGGTCCTGTTTGGCGCCGCCGAGATGGGGAACTGGAGATAACATTCGGAAGTAACCTCAGTGAATATGGAAAAGGAAACGATGCACCTGATCGAAATCAAGGAATTACGAAAGGCTTTCGGGCCAATCGTTGCCGTCGACGGAATATCGTTTACCGTCGACAAAGGCGACGTGCTGGGCTTTCTTGGCCCCAATGGCGCCGGAAAGTCCACGACAATGAAGATGTTGAGCGGTTTCCTGCCGCCGGATGGCGGGACGGCCAGCGTCTCCGGGCACGATATCATCACCGATTCCATCGCCGTTCGCCGATCGATGGGCTACCTGGCGGAGAATGCGCCCGCTTACGATGAAATGTCGGTTATGGGCATGCTGAAGTTCATTTGCGATGCTCGCGGAATCAAGGGATCCGACCGCAGGCAGGCGATCGACAGGGTGGCGGTCAGTTGTTCCATCACCGGAGTGATGCACCAGCCGATCGGCACTCTGTCGAAAGGGTATCGCAGGCGTCTGGGGTTGGCACAGGCAATGGTGCATGATCCGGACGTGCTGATTCTCGACGAGCCTACCGACGGTTTGGACCCCAACCAGAAACACGAGGTCCGCAATCTGATCATGGGGATGGCCTCGGAGAAGTGCATCATTATCTCGACGCACATCCTGGAAGAAGTGGAAGCCATCTGCAATCGGATAATCATAATCGCCCGGGGCCGGATACTCGTCGACGATACGGCCGAATCACTGATGGCCAAACACGGAGGCAGTCTGGACCAGACTTTTCGCGACCTTACCGGCGGGCGGGCGGTTGCGGCGAAGGGAGGTGCGGTATGAACGGATTTACGAGTGTATTCAGGCGTGAGTTGAAGGCCTACTTTTCGACTCCGCTGGCGTACGTGTTCCTGGTGGTGTTTCTGGCGTTGTGCGGATCGCTTACGTTCCTGAGCGGTTTTTTCAAGATGCGCCAGGCATCAATGAATGTTTTCTTCAGCAACATCCCGATGTTGTTTATCTTCCTCGTGCCCGCCATTGCGATGAGGCTTTGGTCCGAGGAGAGGCGCAGTAACTCGATAGAACTGCTGTTTTCGCTGCCCATCACGACAACGCAGGCGGTGCTGGGCAAGTTTTTTGCGGCATGGAGCATCCTGCTGTTGGCGTTGGCGCTTACCTTCCCGATGGTTATGACTGTCACCTATCTTGGCGATCCCGACTGGGGCCCGATCGTCACCGGATACGTCGGCAGCCTGCTATTGGCCGGTGCGTATCTCGCTATTGGGAGCTTTTTCTCGGTTCTTACGCGAAGTCAGGTTATCGCCTTTGTTTTGGGCGTCGTGTTTTGCGGGATGTTTCTCTACCTGGGCAGCCCGAGGGTCATGGCGACCGTGTCGGGCTTCGCCCCGATGGGTTTCGTCGAGGCGATCGAATCCCTGTCGTTCCAGACGCGGTTCGAGTCGATCCAGCGGGGCGTGATCGAACTGCGGGACCTCTTGTTCTTCATACTGCTGATCGCAGGTTGGATATGGGCGAACATAATACTCCTTGAAGAAAGGAGGGCTGCATAATGAAAACCACTTTACGGCTCATACTTGCCCTGATATTCGTTGGTGTAATCTCGATAACGGCGGTGCTGCTTTCGCGAAAAGGTGTTGGCGGTTTGCAGGTCGACTTTACCAGCGACAATCTCTACACGCTCTCTGACGGTACGAGGGGCATCCTGGGCAAATTGAATCAGACTGTCACGCTTAAGCTTTACTACGCGCGGGTTGCGGCTATGAAAGGCCCCGACCAGATCCGTTTCTGGAACAATTATTACCTGTACGTTCGCGACCTTCTGCAGGAATACGTCAGGCTCTCTGACGGAAAGGTCAAGCTCGAACTGATTGACCCCCGGACTTACAGCGCCGATGAGGAAGAGGCCATTCGCAACGGTATCAAGCGCTTCCCGATATCCGATGACGAGAGCTTCTATTTCGGTATGCTGGCGAGTACGGAGCTTGGAAAAGATGAGGTGATCGAGTTTTTCGAGCCTAACCGCCAGGAACTCGTGGAATACGACGTCTCGAAGATAATCTCGTCGCTGATGCAGCGCAAGAAGCGCAAAGTGGGCATTGTGTCGTCCCTTCCCGTCATGGGCCCTGCCAACATGTCGCCTTACATGATGCAGATGATGCGGATGCAGGGCAGGCAGCCCGACCCGCCGTGGACGATCACCAGGCAGATGCAGATGGACTATGAAGTCGAGAATCTCAAGCTCGACGACACCCACGAAATCCCGGAAGACATCGACTTCCTGATGGTCATTCATCCCAAGAATCTAGGCCAGAAAGCGAGGTTCGCCATCGACCAGTTTGTCATGAAGGGCGGAAAACTGATGGTCTTTGTCGATCCGCACTGCCTGGCCGACAGGCCCCCGCGGGACCCCAGGAATCCCTATGCCGGATTGAGCCACCAGGCCGGTTCCGACCTGAACAACCTGCTGATCAACTGGGGCGTGGTGGTCGCGACGAAGAAGATCACCGTGGATCGCGCGGTGGCTACCAAGACCGGTCGCCCACCGCAGGCGTTCCTTCCGTACCTGACGCTGAATTCCGAATGTGTGAACTCTTCGGAGGCGATGGTAGCCAAGCTCAATGACATCCGGATGCTTTTCGCCGGCGCCATCAGCAGGCATGGCGGATACGCGACGTTCAGACCGCTGCTGTCGACCACGAAAACCGGAAGCACCTGGATCCCGGCCGATGCGACCTCGCTGAACATGCCGGACGCTCAGAAGATCCAGAAGGAAGTCAGGGATGGAACCGAACCGGTGATCCTCGCCTGTTTGCTGACAGGCAAGTTTACAACCAATTTCCCCACTGGTATCGAGATCGAACGCGACAGTCCGGACGAGCCGGACACGCAGCCGGCGACACAACCGGCGACACAACCGGACACGCAGCCGGCGACGCAACCGGCGACGCAACCGAAAGACAAGAAAAAGCGCATCGAGCCAATCAAGGAAACCGCCAAGGATTCGGGAGCTATGGTGCTCGTTGTTTCCGACGTGGACATCATGACCGACATGTTGTGCTACGACAGCTCGTTTTTCGGTATGGCGCAGTCCGGAAGCAATGTTCCGTTCGTTCTTAACGCCCTGGAGTTTCTTTCGGGTTCGGATGATTTGATTTCGATTCGTTCGCGGGGGCGGTTCATCAGGCCGTTTACGGTTCTCGACGAAATAGAGCGTGAGACCGACCGCCAGACGCAGGAAGAAATCGACGCGGTCAATACCAAGATCAAGGGCTACCAGAGCGAACTGGACGCCCTGGGCAAGAAGAGCGATTCCGAGCAGGATGTCGCCATGCTGCAGGAGGCGGTTTTGGCCAAGAGGCGCCAGATTGAAGCCGATATAACCGCTGCAAACCGCCAACTGCGCGATCTGAAGAGTATCCGGCGAGAGAAGGTCGAAGCGCTCGAAAGATCGTTGGAGCGTCTCAACGTGTTCGCCGCTCCGGCGATACTGCTGTTGATCGCAATTGTATTGTGGTTGGTCCGTTATTTCCGAGCAAAACATTATGCAGCACAAAGGGCGTAAGCGATGGTACTGACAGATAAAAAACTATCCATACTGGCCGGTGTGGCGGGCGTGTTGTTCTTATTGACTGTGATAGTCTACTCCGGTGGTTTATTCAGTTCGGCGCGAGACTTCGAATCTGGTTTACTGCTTATCCAGGGCCTCGATCCGCAAAATGTCTCCAGGATCACAATTGACCAGGGCGAGGAGTCCCTGACTTTGCAGCGGACCGCCGAAGGATTCACCATCACGCAGCGCCAGGGATATCCGGCTTCTACAGAGAAGGTCAACGCACTGTTTATCAAGTGCTTCGAGATTCGCTGCGAAGACAAAATCACCGAAAACAAGGACAACCACAAGGAACTCGGTGTCTCCGCCGATGACAAGGAAGCGACCGTCGTGAAACTGCTCGACAACGCCGGTGAAGTGATTACCGGGGTCGTTGTCGGAGGCAGCGTATCGCGCGGTCGGGGAGTATACGTCCGGTCTGTAGACGAGGACGTTGTTTACGCGACCGATAAATGGGTGAGCTTTTCGACAAAGGTTTCGGACTTCGTGGACTCGGAGTTGGTGAAGGTCGCCAAAGACGACGTCGTCGAAGTTCGCGTCGAGCGGAAGGATTCGACCTACACCGCCGCCCGCGACAAGGACGACAAGATAGTTCTCCAAGACGTTCCCAAGGGCAAACGCGCCAAAGACAGCGACGTGGAGTCCCTGTTCGACGCATTGTCGGACCTTACGTTTGATGACATCGCCCTGGACGCAAGCGTAGCGGCCGATCCCGACATCACTTTCATCTGCAAGACCAAAGCGCACGCAACGTATATTGTGAAGCTCTCGAAAAAGGACGACAAGCACTACGTGACGCTGGCCTGCGGGGGACCCAGCAAGGAAATCCTCAAGAACCTGACGGTCTCCTCGGACGACCCGGAGTCGAAACTCAAGGCGAACAACGCCATACTTCTCGCACGCGATAACGCTCCGAAGTTCACCGCACGCCACAGTAACTGGGTCTACGAAATCTCCTCCTGGAGCGCCGGGAAAATGCGAAAACCCCTTACCGATCTCATCGAGGATATCCCCGCTCCGACGACCAATCCCGCCAAGATCACCGCCAGCCATATCCTCATCGGATACAAAGGCGCCGATCGCTCCGAGGCGACGCGCACCAAGGACGAGGCCCGCAAACTGGCCGAAGATGTGCTGGCGAAGACCAAGGCCCATGGCGCCAATTTCGCCGAACTCGCCAGAAAACACTCAGAAGGCCCCAGCGGTAAGAAAGGCGGAGACCTCGGGGAGTTCGATAAGAACACAATGCACGAGAACTTCACGAAAGCCGCCTGGAAACTCAAGGTCGGAGAGATCAGCGATATCGTCGAGACGCCGTTCGGTTTCCACGTGATCAAGCGAACGAAGTGATTTTCCCACTGTTGATTTGGGATATCGACACAGAGACTCAGAAACTCAGAGAAAGACCGAAAACTCAGTTAACGGCAAAAGACAGAGAACCGCAGAGACACAGAGAAAGACTCAAAAGCTGTCGCCTTCCTCTGTTTCTCTGGGAGTCTCTGTTGTCATTTGTTTTACCGTAAACAAGAAAAGGTTTTGCCGTTCTCTGAGCCTCTGAGTCTCTGTGTCGCGATTATCGACTCGACAGAATCGCTCGGGCAAAACGTTAATCCACTATGATTTTCGGCGGTCCGATGGGTTTATTACCATCGGGATTGTCGGCGATTTTGTGCTTGTCGGACCACGTCTTTTTGGTGACTCTGTCTCCGGAGAAGTGGATAGTCACGAAGTAGTAGTCCTTGTTTTCCTCGATTTCCTCCGGGACGTATGTCCACGAGTCCGAGAACTTCGTCGTCGGTGGTCCGAGGATCTTCTCGACCGTCAATTTGTTCATGCCAGGCTGGATAGTCATGTAGCGTTTCTTCGAGAACTTGTTGCATCCTCCGACGGCGAGGCACACCAGTCCAAACACAGCCAACAACAATACAGTTCGTTTCATGAGATATCTCCTCTGGTGATAAGGTAAACACGGTTGTGGGTTTGTTTTCCGGTATATCGTTATTCGCCTGACGTGAAGACTCGCTGTGCGGTCAATCGCTGTGTGAACGGGCTGGTGAATACGGCCACGAGTACGAATTTCTGCCCGACCGGTATGGGTTTGTCCCATTGCAGTTTGAACTCGTACATCTGCTGGCTGCGGTTCCAGTATCGCAGATTCTCTCGCGGGTCGAGCAGCGAGGGTTCAACTTCCCAGATACCGCAAAGCTTGCCCTTGGGTTTCAGATTGGGCGACTGGAATGTGTGGACCTCAAAACGAAAACTACCGAATGCCTTCGTGGCTTCGTGAAAGGCATTGAAGGCCTCGACCCGGACGTCGACTCCTCGTATTCCTCCGGCCTGGTCGAACGTGCGGGTAACGGTAAACGGATGGATATTGATGCTCTTGGGAAGTAGGAGGTTCACCGGTTGCGGTACGTCGATCTGGGCGTACTGGCGTATCGCCGGTTGGGTTGTCGGGCGGGGACGCGTCGTTTGCCCCAACCAATTGCGGTTGTCGCCGCATCCTGACACCAGGCTCGCCAGCGCCAGCAAAACGATTGGCAGCTTTGTGGATTCTCGTTTACCAAAAGCGTTCATTTGTAACTCCCGTAATATCAGGCCGGACCAGCGGAACGATATTAAATCTGATCGGCCGGAGAATTATAGCCCTCCCAAACCGCACTGACAAGGCGGGCGTTTTGAATACCACCGCATCGCCCTTGTCAGTCGACCCTGGCGGCGGTATCCTGCAGGGACCTGAGTTGTGTATAGGAGAGATCGATGAGCGTTAGAATCCTGACAATCCTTGCATTGCTGGTTTCGCCGGTATTGGGCGACGCGGGAGGAGTGGTTTGGCTCGAGGCCGAAGGGTTCGACAAGACGGGCAAGTGGTCGAACGATTCGCAGCATGTCGACCTGATGGGGTCTCCCTATCTGCTGGCTACCGGTGTGGGCAAACCCGTCGCCGACGCCGTCACCACCGCGAAGATCCCCACCGCGGGCAAGTATACGCTCTGGGTGCGATGCAGGGACTGGTTTCCGAGTCATTCACCCGGACAGTTCAGCGTGCTGGTGGGGGCAAAGCCCTCGGGCGCTACGTTTGGAAAGGCGAAAACCGACAAGTGGCAGTGGACTGACGGAGGGACGTTCGACCTGGAGGCCGGACCGGTCGAAGTGAGGATTCACGACCTTACCGGATGGTGGGGGCGCTGCGACGCGGTCGTCCTCGCACGCGATTCCTTCAGACCGGCTGAGGATGCGAAAAAACTCGCCGCCCAGCGCGTCGAGTTCTGCGGAGTCACTCCGGAAGTTAAAGCGATTGGCGATTATGACGTGGTCGTGGTCGGCGGCGGTCCGGCAGGTATGGGCGCCGCCACCTCCGCCGCCCGACACGGGTGCAAAGTCGCCTTCATACAGGACCGCCCCGTACTTGGCGGTAACTCGTCTTCGGAGATCCAGGTCCCGCCGATGGGTTATATCGGGCGCCCGCCCGACAGGGTGAACATAACCGGTCTGGCCGAAGAGTTCTTCCCCGAACAGGGGTGGTCCAGCTTTGCCGACTCGAAGAAGATGGAATCGATTGTCCGGGCCGAGAAAAACATCTCGCTGTATCTCAACAC